>OBBO01000009.1_pt1 | contig 173295 bp, 161 predicted proteins | sample 1502731 | NCBI WGS metagenome assembly OBBO01 (sample SAMN05301485, study PRJEB22388) | human gut metagenome | isolation source: Infant 2 DOL 5 gut | host: Homo sapiens | place: USA: Pittsburgh, Magee-Womens Hospital of UPMC | collected 2013/2014 | reverse complement strand
GTCAAGCACTCTAGAGCCGAAAATAGCGCAAGTAAAATAGGTCATCGCTACGCTAAAACCAACCTTGAAATTTAAGAGGTTGGTTTTTTTATACTTAAATAATATATTTTTTAATATATATCAGTCTAATTTAAATAAATTAGTATATAATCAAAATGTGACAATCATTTATGATTAAGGATTTTATATTTAAATATGTTAAAGTTAATTTGATGTCAAACATTGAATGGTGGTATATCAAAAAATAATAAATTACCATGATATATAAAAGAAGAATTAGATCATTTTTATAAAACAACAAAAAACCATAAAATTATAATGGGTAAAAACACTTTTGATTCATTAGATCAAAAACCATTAAATAATCGAACAAATATCATTTTTTCTTCAATTATGCAAACACCAGAAGACGAATCGTATTTTGTGACAAATGATTTTCAACAAGTATTAAACGATGCTAAAAAAGAGGATATTTTTATTATTGGCGGCAAGGAATTATTTGATATTTTTTTAGCTTATGCAGATGTTTTAATTGTTTCTGTATTAAAAGATTATTATGATTGTGATCTATACATGAAAGTTGATTATAATAATTTTAATTTAGATAAACAAGATGTTTATGATAATTTTATTGTTAATTATTATTCAAATAAGAAGGAAAAATAAAAGATTTATGACCAAAAAACTGATTGTTTTTGATTTTGATGGTACAATTATGCACACGCATACAACTATGAGCCTATCTATTATTGGTGTTTTAGAATTTTATAATCATCATATACCAAGTTTAAAAGAAATGAACGATCTGTTAGGTAATCTTTCTATGGTAAATATTTTTAAAAAGTATGCTAAACACGATCTTTTAAATATCGAAATTGAAATGATGATTTCTAAATATTATGAAATATATGAATCTTCGCTTTTTATGATCCATAGTTATTTTTTTGATGGTATTTTAGACCTAATCAAAAAATTAAAATCACTTAATAATAATGTTAAATTAGCAATTTTATCAAATAAACGATCTTCTTTATTAGCAACAATGGTTGATTATTATAATTTACGACCTTATTTTGATTATATTTTTGGTGCTGAAGATGTCGAACAAATGAAGCCAGATCCTAGTGGTTTACTAAAAATTATGAACAACTGTAATGTTGATCATAAAAATACTTTATTGATTGGTGATAGTATAGCCGATTTAAAAGCAGCTATAAATGCTAATTGTCATTTTATTTTAGTTAATTGAGAACCACAATATCAAAAGCACATGGAAACAATTATTAATTTAAAACCTCTTATTGTTAAAACAATTGATGAACTAGAAACACAAATTAACCACTTTTTATATTAATGAACAAAAATGGCACAAAAAAGACTAGTTTATTATATAATATATAAGTGCTAGTTGCAGATGTAGTTCAATGGTAGAACGCAACCTTGCCAAGGTCGAGACGCGAGTTCGATTCTCGTCATCTGCTCCATTAATAAATAAAAAAGCAATTCTATTATGAATTGCTTTTTTTATTCTTTACTTAATTATTAAAATTATTTAGTACCGAAAATTCGATCACCAGCATCACCTAAACCAGGAGTGATATATCCATTTTCATTTAATTTATCATCTAATGCTGCGATATAAACATCAACTTCAGGATGAACTTCTTGAACATATTTAAGACCTTCTGGAGCTGCAACAATACATACAAATTTAATGGATTTTGGATTGTATTTTTTAATAATATTAACAGCTTCAACAACACTACCTCCTGTTGCTAACATTGGATCTAAAATAATAACATCTGATTCAGAAATATTTTTAGGAAATTTTTTAAAATATTCTACTGGTTTTAGTGTTTGTTCATTACGATATAAACCGATATGACCGATTGTGGCTGTTGGAATTAAACTTTTAACACCATCAACCATTCCAATTCCAGCGCGCAAAATAGGTATTAAACAAATTTTATTTTTTAATTTATAACCTTTTGCAACCTTAACAACAGGAGTTTCAATTTCTATTTCATTTAACTCTAAATCTTTTGTTGCTTCATAAACCATCAATTGTGTAAGTTCTTCTAAATTTGTACGAAAAACAGTAGAAACTGTTGAAACTTTTCGCATACGTGTTAGTTTATCTTTAATTAATGGGTGATTAATTATTTTATGCATTTTTAACTCCTTAAATCATTTAACTTGTATATATAATTTTAATATTCGTTCTTAATTATAAAATTTATTATTATAAATAACTTAATAAAATGAAAAAAACTAGCAAAATGCTAGTTTTATTACATTAATATATGTCATCACACATAAAAAGATATTGCTATTGCTGCTCCATCTCTGGCCTGACAAGGTTCGCTACTTAATATTGTAATGACATATATATTATAAATAAAATTGATTAAATTTTTTAATCTTTATTTCATAAAATTAAAAAATAATTTCGTTTACCTTTTCTAATAATACTAAATTTTTGATTAATAGCATCTTGTTTCTTGACTAAAAAATTTTCATCATTTATTTTAATATCATTAATTAAAATTGATCCTGTATTTAAAAAATCTCGTGCTATACGGTTACTTGATGAAATATTAGCTAAATTTAATAAATCAATTATTTTAATTTCATCTTTGTCTAATTTTGTTGCAGGTAAACTCTTAATTGCGATTTCTAATTCTTCTTGATTTAATGTACTAATACTACCATTAAATAGTACTTCGCTAATATGTAATGCTTGTTCATATTTTTGTTGTCCATGTATATCAACAACAACAGCTTTAGCCAATGCTTTTTGTGCAACTCGTAAAGCGGGATTATTTTTATGAGCTTGCATTATTTTTTTTATTTCTTCAACATCAATTAATGTTAAAAAATTAAGTAATTTTTCTACATCAGCATCGCTTTGATTAATTAAAAACTGATACATTTCATAAACAGTTGATTTATTTTCGTCTAAATAAATAGCACCTTTTTCACTTTTACCAAATTTTTTACCTTCTGAATTTGTTAATAAATTAATTGTCAATCCACAAGCGATATTGTCATCACCTAAATTTTTTCGAATCATTTCAATTCCAGTTGTAATGTTACCCCATTGATCACTACCACCAGCTTGAATGGCTATGTTATCATTTTTATATAATTGTAAAAAATCATAACCTTGTAGCAAATTATAACTAAATTCTGTATATGAAATACCAACAGATAAACGAGAATTAATAATTTCTTTTTCTAATAAATAATTAATGTTGATTAACTTTCCAACATCACGCAAAAAATCTAAAAAAGTCATATTTTCATAAAAAACATAATTATTAATAACTTGAGAATTAGTAAATTTTTCAAGTTGAAATTTTATTTTTGCAATATTTTTTTCTAAAATTGTTTTATCTAATAAATTACGTTCAGCGGATTTACCACTTGGATCACCAATCATTCCTGTAGCACCACCAACAAGCGCTAATGTTTTAATGTTATATAAACGAAAGCGTTTTAATAACATTATCATAATATAATTACCTAAGTGTAAACTATCAGCTGAAGGATCAAAACCTACATAAATTCCTTTATTTTTCTCTAAAGCTTTTATTAATTTTTCTTCATTAGTTATATTATTGATTAAGTTTCGTGCTTTTAAATCCTTAATTAAACTATGCATAGATCTATCTTTTCCTTAATTAATTACTTGATTTATAATTATATATTTTAATACTATATTACCTTTAAATCAAATTAAATTATTGATTTGTTTTATAATTAAATGTTAAATAGCTTTACTTAAATAAAGGATGGCTTTATGAGAAATAAAAAAGAAAATGATAATGTTATTAATCCATTATCTAATCCAGATGAGAACAAAAAAATTAATATAAAAGACTTATCAAAAGATGAGCGTAAAGAACTTAAAAAACGAATTAAAGAAGTTGAAAAATTAAACAGAAATCACAAAGGTGACATTGATATGCCATCACGTGATCCAAATAATATTATTGAACTTCGTGATGTTAAAAAAATTTTCACAAATGGCTATTTAATTAATGAAACACTCAAAGGTGTTAATTTAGATATTCGTAAAGGTGAATTTGTAATTATTTTAGGACCATCAGGTTCTGGTAAAACAACATTAATGAACATTATGTCGGGACTTGATCGTGCAACTGATGGTGATGTTCGTGTTTGTGATAAACAACTAATTAATATGAATCAAAATAAATTAACTGATTTTCGTAAAGAATATATTGGATTTGTTTTTCAACAATATGGATTATTACCAACACTATCTGTAGAGGAAAATGTAGAGATTGGTGCTGATTTACAAGTTGATAAAAAACGCCGTATTAAACCACAAGATGCATTAAAAGCAGTAGGGATGCTTGATTACGCAAAAAAATTTCCACATGAATTATCTGGTGGTCAGCAACAACGAGTCTCAATAGCCCGTGCTTTAGCTAAAAATCCTATTATTTTATTTGGCGATGAACCAACTGGTGCTGTTGATGAAACAATGTCAAAAATTATTTTAAAAGAATTTGTAAAAGTTAACCAGGAATTAAAGACAACGGTAATTATTGTTACCCACAACCCAATTTTTGCTGAACTTGGAACTTTAGTTATTAAGGTTAAAGATGGTAATATTAATGAATTAATTCGTAATGATCATCCAAAATCAGTTGACGAATTAAAATGAGATGAACAATAAGAGGACTTAGATTTAAATGAATTTAATATCAAAAATATCCCCCCAAAACCGAATCTTAAATCGCGCTCGATTGATTGCTGAAGAAGTTTTAAAAAAAGAAGAAGAATACGAACATTTTAGCGATCAAGAATTAATTAATAAATCTGATGATATTATTGAATATTTAGCAAATAATAACCCATTAGATGATAAATTAGTAGAAGCATTATGCATTATTCGTGAAGTGATTTATCGAGTTCATAATAAAAGAGCTTTTAAAGTTCAAATTATTGGTGCAATTATTGTTTATTTTGGTGATTTTGCTGAAATGATGACTGGTGAGGGTAAAACATTAACTTTAGTTTTAGTTGCTTATTTAAATGCACTTTATAAAAAAGGTGTTCATATGGTAACTGTTAACGAATATCTAGTTAAAGTTGGAGCAGAATTTGCAACACCTGTTTTAAATTTTTTAAATATGTCTGTTGGCCAAATTACAGCTAATATGAATGAGTATGAAAAACGAAATAATTATAATTGTGATATCACATATACAACTAATTCAGAATTAGGCTTTGATTATTTACGTGATAATATGGTAACTAATTATGCTAATAAAGTTCAACGGGGCTTATGATTTGCTATTGTTGATGAAGGTGATTCTGTTTTAATTGATGAAGCTCGGACTCCTTTAATCATTTCTGGTGAACCTCAAGAAGAAATTGGAAATTATGTTAAAGCTGATCGTTTTGTAAAAACATTATATCCACAAGATTTTACTTTAGATCCAGAATCACAATCAGTAGCATTAACAGAAAGTGGCGTTGAAAAAGCACAAAAGTTTTTCAATACTAAAAATTATTATAATTTTGAAAATTCAGATATTATCCACAAAGTTACTAATGCTTTAAGAGCAAATTTTACTTTTTTTAATGGACGCGAATATATTGTTAAAAAAGATGATGATGGTGAGGATATAATTGCTTTAGTAGATCAATCTACTGGTAGAATTATGGAAGGAAGAAGTTATAGCGCTGGATTACAACAAGCAATTCAAGCTAAAGAACAAATTAAAATTGAACCCGAAAATTTAACAGTTGCCACAATCACTTATCAATCATTATTTCGTTTATATAAAAAATTAGCAGCAGTTTCAGGAACAGCTATTACTGAAGCAGAAGAATTTTTAAATATTTATAATATGGTTGTTGTTACAATCCCAACAAATAAACCAATTAAAAGAATTGACCATCCTGATTATGTTTTTGATAATAAAAGAACAAAATGGAAATATGTAATTGCTGATGTTATTCGTCGTCATGAAAATGGCCAACCAATTTTAATTGGAACTGCTAGTGTTGAAGATTCAGAAATTTTACATCAATTACTAGAACGAGTCAATATTCCTCACGAAGTTTTAAATGCTAAAAATCACGCACGCGAAGCTGAAATTATTGCTTGTGCAGGAGAGTATAAAGCAGTTACAATAGCAACAAATATGGCAGGCCGTGGGACTGATATTAAATTATCTCCAGAATCATTAGAAGCTGGAGGATTATGTGTTATTGGAACCGAACGAAGTGATTCACGTAGAATTGATAATCAGTTAAGAGGACGTGCTGGACGACAAGGTGATATTGGCGAATCACGTTTTTTTATTTCAATGGAAGATACTTTATTTAGTCGTTTTGCAACCGATAATTTAGCAAAAGCTGATGATAAATTAAGTGAAGATGTTATTTCAACAAAATTCTTTACACGATTGCTAAATAATACACAAAAAAAAGTTGAGTCGTTAAACTATGACACAAGAAAAAATCTAATTGATTATGATCATGTTTTAAGTAATCAACGCGAATTAATTTACAAACAACGGGATAAAATTCTTATTTCATCAGATAATAAAGATATTTTATATCGAATGTTAGATAGTGTAATTGATGATTTAATTTATCAATCACACAATAAACCAAATGAAGACATTATTGACATAAAAAAATTAATTGATTTAGCAACTCAAAACATTTTTTATGACAATTATTTAAATCAGGACGAATATTATGGGCTTAAGTTTGAACAAATTAAAACTAAATTAAAAAAAGACTGTATTAATTTTTTTGAGCAAAAAGAACAACTAATGACACCGACAATTTTTAATCAAATCTTATCAGAAATTATGATTAGTAATATTGATGAAGAATGAACTAAACATTTAGATATTACTTCTAAAATTCGTGAGGGAGTTAATTTACGTGCTTATGAACAAAAAGCACCATTAAATATTTATGTTGAAGACTCAGATAAATTATTTGAAAAATTAAAACATAATGTTGCTTGAAAAACAGTATGTTCAATAGGAAAAATAAATTATGTTCATCAAGATTATAGTGATTTAAATAGTGAATTTATTGTAAATGATAATGAAATTAATGAAAATAATAATTCAATTGATTTTGAAAATTTCAACGAATCAATACCAACTGATCAAACAATTCAAGAATCATTTGATGATAATCAATCAGATAATGAAGATGATAAAAATAATAATTAACAATGGATGATTTTAAAAAATTTGAATTAATAAGCGATTATAAACCAGCTGGTGACCAACAAAAGGCAATTGATGAAATGGTTAATAATATTAATCAAGGTATTCAACGACAAGTATTATTAGGGGCAACAGGAACAGGAAAAACATTTAGTGTGGCTAATGTAATTGCAAAAACCCAATTAAAGACTTTAGTTCTTGCTCATAATAAAACATTAGCTGCACAATTATTTGCTGAACTTAAAGAAATGTTTCCTCATAATAAAGTTGAATATTTTGTTTCATATTTTGATTATTATCAACCAGAAGCTTATAAACCTATAACTGATACTTATATTGAAAAAGATTCAGTAACAAATGCAGAAATTGAGATGATGCGTTTATCAACTATTAATTCATTGGCTACAAGAAATGATGTCATTGTTGTTGCTTCTGTTGCATGTATTTATGCATCTGTTTCTCCTATAGAATTTACTAAAAAGAATTTATATTTACATGTTGGTGAATTAATCGAATTTGAACAAATTAAATATAAATTAGTTCAATTAGGTTATGAACGAAAAGATTATGATTTAGTGCCAGGAACATTTAGGATTCGTGGTGATTTAATTGAAATTATGTCTGGATATAGTGATAAATTTAAAATAAGAATATCAATGTTTGGAAATGAAGTTGAATCAATTGATCTTTGCGATCCAATTACTAATAATATTATTTCTAAAGAACAAAGGTTTATTTTACGAAGTGCAAGTGAATATATTTTTGATGATTCGCGTTTAGCAATAGCGATTGAAAATATTAAAAATGAACTAGATGAACGAGTTAAATTTTTTCTAAAAAACAATCAATTAATTGAGGCGCAACGGATTGAGCAACGAACTAAACAAGATCTTGAAAGTATTGTAGAGTTTGGTTTTTGTAGTGGAGTTGAAAATTATTATCGTCATCTTGAACATCGTGAACCTTTTCAAACACCATGGACAATTTTTGATTTTTTTTCATATAACAATCAAGATTGATTATTAATTGTAGATGAATCACATATTTCATTACCACAAGTGAAAGGGATGCATAATACAGACCGTAGTCGTAAACAAACATTAGTTGAATACGGATTTCGTTTACCTAGCGCTTTAGATAATCGGCCTTTAAATTATGATGAATTTAATAAAAAACTTTCCAAAACGATTTATGTTTCTGCCACACCAAACGATGAAGAAATTGCGTTATCAGATAATCATATAGTTAGTCAAATTGTTCGTCCTACAGGATTATTAGATCCAATTATTGAAATTAGAAAAACAGAACACCAAATTGATGATTTAATTAATGAATTGATGCTTTTAAAAAACAAGAATCAACGAGCATTTATTACTGTTATGACAATTAGAATGGCTGAGGATTTAACAAATTATTTAAATAATACAAAAATTAAAGCTGCTTATTTACATAATGAATTAAAAACACTAGAGCGTAGTGTTATTATCAATAAATTAAGAAAAGGAATTTATGATTGTGTTGTTGGAATTAATCTTTTAAGAGAAGGATTAGATGTTCCAGAAGTTGCAGGTGTTTTTATTTTTGATGCTGATAAACCTGGTTTTTTTAGAAGTGATAAATCTTTAATTCAAATTATTGGACGTGCAGCACGTAATGCTGATGGTAAAGTAATTATGTATGCTGATGTAATAACACAAGCCATGCAAACCGCAATCAATGAAACAAAACGACGACGTGAAATTCAATTAGCTTTTAATTTAAAACATAATATTATCCCTAAAACAATTATTAAACCAATTCACGAAGATTTAAGTGGCCATGATTATAAACAAAATGCGGAATTATATGCTGCAAAAGCTTCAAAAAACGAGTACAATCAAAAAATCAAAGAATTAAAGAAAAAAATGGAAGAAGCTGCAAAAAAACGTGAATATGAAGTTGCTGCTCAATATCGCGATATGATTGTTGAATTAGAAGCCATTAAGCAAAGTGTAAAAAGCAAATAATAAATATATAATTATGTTTATTTTAATATTAGTTTTTTAATTAAAATTTATACTAATAAAGATTTAAAAAGGTTACTTTACGTATGGATAAAATAAAAGCTAAAATTGACGAATTAAAACAAAAACTAGACCAATGAAACTATGAATATTATGTTTTAGATGATCCAAGTGTGCCAGACCATGTTTATGATCAAACAATGCGGGAGTTAATCGAACTTGAAAATAATTATCCTCAATTTAAAACTAACAATTCACCAAGTGTAAAGGTTGGCGGCTTTGTTTCAGAAAAATTTAATAAAGTAAAACATAAAAGACCAATGTTATCACTTTCAAATGCTTTTAATGATGATGATTTAAAAAAATTTGATCAAGATAATCAAAATGCTAGTGTCGATTTAAAAGGGTACGTAGTTGAACCTAAAATTGATGGTTTAAGCATTTCTATTATTTATAAAAATGCCAAATTACACCAGGCAATTACAAGAGGAGATGGGATTAATGGCGAAGATGTTACTTCCAATATTTTAACGATTAAAGACATTCCTCACTATATTGATCAAAAATATAAAGACTACGAAATTGAAGTTCGTGGTGAAGTCTATATGGCTTTTCATGATTTTTATGAAATGAATGATAATTTAGAAGAAAGTGATAAAAAATTTGCTAATCCAAGAAATGCTGCTGCTGGAACATTAAGAAGTCTAGATAATTCAATTGTTGCAGAACGTAAATTAAGTGCTTTTATGTATTATTTGGTTAATGCACAAGAACTAGGAATTAAAACGCATTATGAAAGTATTCAATTTTTAAGAGATAATAAATTTAAAGTTAGTGATTTAATTGTTAAAGTCGATACAATTAATGAAGTTATTAATCAAATTGATTGTTATACTAAAGTGCGTGATAAACTTTCATATATGATTGATGGTATTGTTATTAAAATTAATAATTTAGAAGTTTATGATGAGATTGGTTATACTTCTAAATTTCCTAAATGAGCAATTGCTTATAAATTTCCAGCTAATGTTGTTAGCTCACAATTACTAGAAATTATTAACGATGTTGGGCGTACAGGAAAAATCTCATATGTTGCTAAAATTAAACCAATTTTATTAGATGGTAGTATGGTTGAATACGCTACTTTACATAACTTTGATTTTATTAAAGAAAAAGACATTCGAATTAATGATGAAATTAAAATTTATAAAGCAGGGGATGTAATTCCTTATGTTGATGGTGTTGATTTATCAAAACGTTTAGCAAATAGTGTACCTTATGAACCAATTATAAATTGCCCTTCATGCCAATCAGTTTTAGTACGTGAAAATGATGAAGTTGACCAACGCTGCTTAAATATTTATGGATGTAAAAAAATCAATATTGAAAAAATCGTTTATTTTGTTTCACGTAATTGCATGAATATTGAGGGAATGAGTGATGCCATTATTAATAAATTTTATGATGCTAATTTAATTAAAAACATTGCAGATTTATACTATTTGCAAAAACACAAAGAATTTATTTTAACTAGTGATTTTAAAATTAAAGAAAAAAGTTTTAGTAATTTAATTAATAGTATTAATAATTCAAAAAAATGTTCTTTAGAATTTTTATTAACAGCTTTTGGAATTCGTCATGTTGGACCAAATTTAGCTAAAAAAATAACTAAACAATTTAAAACAATGACTGCTTTAATGCACGCTAATTTTGATGAATTAACTAATGTTGATGCATGTGGGGAAAAAGCAGCCTTATCATTAATTAATTGGTTTAATGATGAGCATAATGTTTCTTTAGTTAATCAATTACAACAAGTTGGTGTAAATATGGAATATATTGATGATTTTATTTATGATGATAACATCAATATAATTGATGAATATAAAAATAAAACTTTTGTTATTACTGGTTCATTTAGTATTAGCCGTGATGAAATTAAAACTATTTTAGAGAAATATTATCATGCAAAAGTTAAAAACAGTGTTTCTAAAAAAACAGATTATGTTTTAGTTGGCACTGAAGCGGGTACGAAATTAGAAAAAGCTAAATTATTAGGTGTGAAAATTATTGAAAATGAATTTTGAAAAAAGGATAATAATTTTTAAATTACTTGAATATTAATAATTTTAAGTTGTTTTTGCTGCTAAATTAAAATTATTGTAATGTTTTCTATGATATAGAAAATAATAATTTTGTAATAAATATGCTCTTAAAATAAAATTTAAAATGTATATATTTTATAATTAAGAAAGATAAAACTATTAAAATAATTGTAATGCATTATATTAAAGTTAAATTAACGCTTTAATTAAAGATAGTAAAGGTATTGGTGTAAAAATTATTGAAGATAAATATAACAAAAGAAAAAACAATTTTTAAAAAAAATTATAAAAAAAAACATAGTATATATTATTCAACATCTAAAATTATTAAAGACTACACACTAAGTGCAGTAATGTTAGGTTTAGGAATTTTGGTTGCATATTTAAGTCACTTTATTCGTTTTAATTTCTTAGCTTTTGATTTTTCTTTGTTTACACTTGTTTATTTAATTTATAAAGTTAAATATCGCTTTGTATATTTAGTTACAATTTTATTAAGTTTAGCTAATTTATTGCACGGAAGTCCTTCATGGATCGGAACAATGGTTTTAAGTTTAAATAACTTATTTTTTGTTACTATGGTTATTCTTTTTAAAAAGTTATTTATTCCAAAAAGACCAAAATTTTATCTTAATTTATGAGTTTTAGTATTAAGTTCATTCTTAACAACTGTTTTTAATGTGATTATGAACGGTATTCTTTACACTCCACTTTATTGATACACTTTTAAAATTACCCCAACACTGAATTTTTTAGAAGTACAAAAAATTTATGAAAAGCACCCGACTTTATTTTTGTTAAATATTAAATCATATTGATTAGGAATTATTGCTTTATATACAAGTTTTAATTTAATTAAAAACATCATTATTAGTTTTATATCATTAACTATATTAAAAATTTTTGCAGATAAAAAAACGATTATTACATATTAACAAGGAATAATTTATGAAATTATATGATTCTTATTCTAATCAATTAGTAGAAATTAATGATGAATTAATTTCAATTTATAATTGTGGACCAACCGTTTATAATCATATCCATATTGGCAATGCTCGGCCTTTAATTACTATGGACGTGTTATATCGTTTTTTAAAAAAACATAATATCAAAACTAAATATGTTTTAAATATTACTGATATTGATGACAAAATCATTAATTATGCTCTAGCTAATAACCTAAAAGAATTAGAGGTTAGTGAATATTATTTTAATGAATATTTAAAAATTAAAAAAGCTTTAAATACACTAGAAATGATTAATCCTAAAGTATCAACACATATGGATAAAATTATTGATTATATCCAAAAATTGATTGATAAACAAGCAGGTTATTTTATTGGTGATGATGTTTATTTTGATACAAAAAAAGCTTTAAATTACGGACAATTATCGAAACGTGATTTAGAAAATGATATTGTTGGTATGCGTATTGAAAGCGCAGCTAATAAACACAATCCTAATGATTTTATTTTATGAAAGAAAACAAATAAAGGTATTATGTGAAATACACCTTGAGGAATCGGTCGCCCAGGTTGGCATTCTGAATGCTCATGTTTGATCAACACTTATATTGGTGAACAAGTTAGTATTCATGGTGGTGGAATTGATTTAAAATTTCCCCACCATGAAAATGAAAATGCTCAAAATCAAGTTTTATATAATAAAAATTTAGCAAAAGTATGAATGCATTTTGGATTAGTTAATATTAATAATGAGAAAATGTCAAAATCTTTAAATAATTTTATTTTAGTAAAAGATTTATTAGCTGAATACGATTATCAAGTTGTGCGTTGGTTTTTTTATCAAGCAGATTATAAGCAACCAATTAAATTTTCGCATGAAATCATGAAGCAGAACGAAAAAGAAATTCTTAAAATTAAAAATGCTATTTATAACGCAAAAAACTATTTATACTTCAATAATCAACTAAAATCATTAACACAAATTGATCATTTTGAGCTTTTTGATGAACGCATTAATGATGATTTAGATTTTGTAGGTATTGTTGATCTAATTCATATTAGTGTTAAAAAAATAAATATTTTAATTAAAGAAAATAAGGATATGAATGAATTAAAACTGAATTTAACTCAATTATTATATATGTTAGATATATTGGGTATTAATTTTGTTGATTTGCATAATGATGAGAATTTAGCATTATTAAATACTTGAAAAAATTACGTTGATAAAAAAGATTATGTTAAAGCTGATGAATTAAGAAAACAATTAATTAATATAGGAATTTTATAAAATGAATTATAATTTTGGCAAAAAAGCATTATTAGATGCAATTGGTAACAAACAATCAATTTCAAAAGTGTATTTATTATCAAAAAATTATGAGTTAATTAATTTAATTAATAAAAATAAAATTACTTATGAAATTGTTAATGAAGCATGATTTAAACAATTTGATCATTCTTTAAACCATCAAAATATTGCATTTAAACTAGTCAAAAAAAACTTTCAAAAAACGAGTTTAGAATCTTTTTTAAAATTAATAAAAGATAAAAAAAATGCTTTAGTTTTAATACTTGATGAAATTGAAGATCCTCGCAATTTTGGAGCAATTATTAGAACTGCTAATGGTTTTGGTGTGGATGCTATTATTTATAAAAAGCATCACCAAGCAAGCATTAATGATTTAGTAATTAAAACAAGTATGGGTGCAATTAATTATATTTATATGATCGAAGTCAATAATTTATCAAATACAATAAAAAACCTTCAAGATGAAGGTTTTTGAGTTTATGCGACAAGTTTATTAAAATCACAACCATATGAAAAAGTTGATTATGCTAATAAAACTGTTTTTATTGTAGGCAATGAAAATAAAGGTGTGAGTCCATTAATTTTAAAAAATGCAGATCAAAGCATACGAATTGATATGTTTGGTGATGTACAATCTTTAAATGTTGGTGTAGCAACAGGAATTATCTTAGCGCATTATCGCACTAAAATAAAACCCTAGTTATTTTTTTATGATGGTTTATTTTTGTCTGTACATTTTCCAGTTGCAAAACACTCTGCAATACCAAATCAGACTTTATTAACTTCGTTGTGTTTTGACTTTCAGATTTTTTGATATTCAGTTTCGTTTTTATCATTTTTTAATGTAAAAAAATCAACGAACATTTTAAATTTTTGATTAATTTCCATGGGAAAAGTTAATAAAGCTTTTTCTGTTTGCTCTATAAATTCATTTCTTTTTTGTTCTTCAACAATTCGATTAAAGGCTTTTGTTAGTGTATCATCTCTACCATATACAATTCACTTAAAATATTTTTTAATTTGATCTTCAAATTTAGTAAAAAAGGCTTTAGTTTCATTAGTTAAAGATAATAACACTAAATTAAGTGAATTTAGGTATTGGTCTAGGTTTGAATTGATAGTAACGTTTTTTAATTTATTAAAACTACTTTGAATAGATTTTGTTAATTCTAAATATTCTTGCGGATTAAACTTTTCTCTTTCTTGATATTTTTGATCCTTAATAAAGTCCTGGTTATTAATAAATTTTAGAAACTTATTAATGTATGAATCTTCAATATTAAATAGTTGATCTATTATATTTTTAAATTTATGATCTAATTCTTTAATGAAAAGGTCTAAATTTTTTAATTTTAATTCAAGTTCTTCATTTTTGAAATCTAAAAGATTTTGATTTTGATTGATAATAGTTTGAATTTCTGTTGTAATTGGAGTGAAATTAATAATTTGATTAAAAAATGATTCTTTATTTCCTTTTAATAAATTATGATTAACTATTTGATTTAAATTTTCTAATTTAATGTTAATTTCTTTATTAAGATAAGCGTTTTGTTGCTTTTCTTTTTCTTTTTCTTTAGAAATTTTCTCTTGAATTTCATCTAATAATTTTTTTAAATCATTATAATTTTTAGTAATGACATCTAAATTATTTTGTTCATTAATTTTTAAAACTTTATTAATTTGATCATTTAAAACAGAAGCCTCCTTTTTAAATAATTCATTAGTTTTAATTTCATTATATATTTGTTTTGCATGTTGAGATAATTTTTTTAATTCAGTTAAATGTTGCTCTTTTTCTTTATTAGTACAAGCTACAATAACACTTGAAGTAGTAACTAAAAAAGATGTAATAACTAGTGATTTAATAAGAAGTTTATATTTATTTTTTTTCATAAGATTCCTTTCTATTTATAAATATCTTCATATTTTTCTGGATATAAATAGGCTAATTGTTTGATTTGTTGAATTAAAGATGTACGATTAGCGAAATTGTTTTTATCTCCAAAAAATCCAGAAATTAGAGAATCAAAAACAATCATACCTCCGGCTGTAAATTTTGCATTTTCATGGGCGCCAAAAGAAATCATTCCAACTAAATCACCATTTTCATCATAAACTACTGATCCTGATGAACCAGAACCAACATCAAAATATTGATTACTAATTTTAGTTGTCCCTACTGTTGATAAGTAATTATTAGTAGTAATAATATTTTCTTGGATTTTATCATATTTATTAATTTCATATTCACGATAGCGTGGAAGTTTGCCAGCATTAAATTCATTAATTGTCTCTGTTCTAGGGAAAGTTGACAAGTATCATTTTACATTTTGATTATCATCGAAATACTTAGTTTGATTACTTAATTTCAAAGGTTTTAGATCCTTAAAATTAATTATATGTCTAATAACACTCTGTTGTTCTTTTGTTAAATCATTAAAAGCAGGTGAATTTTCTAATTGACCATATTTTTGAAAAAAAGGTTTTAAATTAATGGTAATTAATGAAAAATCTAAACTTGCATTAGGATTAAAAAAACCTAAAGCGTTAACATGAGGGGATAATTTATTTTTTACTTGATGATCAAAATTAATGATCGATTCGATACTAATTTTTTCAGGAAAATTTAAAAATTGAAATTGATTTTGATTAGCTTCAAGTTTGCCATTTTTTTCAAGTGCATTGTAATAAGGATTTTTTTTATCATTTAATGTTTCATTTTCATGAATAATTTGGGGAACTAGTGGATCAAAATCTCCATTAGAACTATTACTTGATTCAAAGAGATCTTTATTACCTGTTTTGTTAATTGATTTAAAAGCTTGCGTACTATTTAAAACATGAGCACAACTAATTAGATAATAGCGATAATCATCATCATCATTAGGTTTAACCTTCCCTAGAACATTTCATGTACCATCTTGAATTAAACTTAATGAAATTACACGATCACGAGCATTTTTAATTGGTAAAAAATTCTGTTCATTGTTTTTATAAATTCTTGTTGTATATTGATTATTAGATTTATCATCTTCCATTATATCTATAGTAGTATTATTTAAATAATAAATATTAAAATTAGCCTTTGTTAAAAAATAAGATGAATCTATTGAAGAATTATGTTCTCAAATATTATCAAAAACACTAATGTTATTTTTAGAAATAATTTTAATTTTTAATTCATCATTTATATAAGATATTTGAAAACGAAAATCTTGCTTAATTTTTTTGTAGAGTTCATATTCGTACTCTTGATTTCCAATACCATAATTTAAAACAAATTCAGCATCTTCAATAACTTTTTTATTTTTTAAAGTTTTATAAGGGACTGCTAATGAAATTTGAGACCTTAACATAAGGTTTTTTCACAGGTTAGTTTCTTTGATGAGATTTGGATCTAAACCAAAAGTAATATTAAAAACTAAATTTTTTTCATTTACAAGATTTAAATTTTTAATCTTATTTATTTTTTTTGTTAATTGAAAATAATTATCTTTATCTTTTTTAAAGATCAAATCTGGATTATCTTTTAATGTAGTTTTATGTAAATTTTTGATTTCATTATTATTTACAAGTATAAAATCAGCTTTTTTAGTTATGAAATCATAAAAACCTTCGTTTGTTTTATTTTGATAAAATAAGTAGGTATTTTCATATTGAACTAATGAAATAAAATTTCGCAATGAATAATCTAAATATAAATTATTTTGATTAGATGCTCAAAGTTTATATAAGTCATTTAAAGTTAAATTTTTATTCTTTAAAGTTTGATATTTTGTTGAAAAAAACTGATTATTATTGTAATACAAATCAATAATTTTACGATCATTATATATTATATTTTTTACAAAAAAAGTACTTGTATTTAATTCTTTTACTTTAACAAAAGCAAAAGGCGTTAAACTATTATTATCACGAACACTAATTCTGTTTAATTTGTATAAGTATCCATTATATAAATGAGGGATTTTGAATTTTCATAGCGATTTAAAAGGAACACGAACATACTGAATTGGTGGAGTATATTTTGCAATTAAACTTTGATTTTTTTTAGCTTCGCTATAATTTTCGTCTAGAGTAAACTCAAATAAAAAAATCTTGTTCTTATATAATTTTAAAGTTTGTTCATTAAAATCAAAAAATGCTGATCCATATACTTCATTTTCTTGCAAATAGAAATTAAGTTTTTTGAGTGTTAACTCTTCTTCAATTTGATTATATAAAAATAAATTTTTTAAATCACGTCCTAGTGATTCTACAACATCATCATACTGAATATGAGTAATGATAAATTTTGTTAATGATTTAGGAAAATCTTTTAGTGAAAAGCGTAATTGATTATTATTAATTTTTTCATATGAAATAATTTTGCTAAAAGGATTGGTTCAATCAAAATTTTTAATCAAAAGACGTTTATTTGTCGCATTTAATATTTTTTGTATTGTTTGTGAATCAGAATCATGACTAAAACTAACTGTTGCAATTTGGTTTTGCTTATCTATTTCAATTTTTTCAAATTTAAAGTTAGTGTGATGATCTGTTAGTTGGTTTTGTTTTGTTAAGAGCGTTGCTTGATTAAAGGGTAGTTGTTTAAAATTATCTTCATTTTGAATAAAATTAAAATAATTATTAAATTCTTGGTTATTTTTCTGCATTGTTATTAAAGAAAGATCACTAGTTTTTTTTATGTTTTGCGGTGAAGATAATAATTGTTTTAATGCAAAAGGACGATAATCATTATTTATTAATTCATCATTAATATATTTTGTTTCAATAACACTTTGCTTCTTATTGATTTCTAAGTTTTGTGTATATTCTTTAGTTTGGTTATGCAAACTGAGTTGGTATTGAACAAAAAAATTATTTGACTTTTGTTCAATAATAACTTTTTTAATTATTATTTTAGCTTGCCCCAAGTCACCCACAACTTTAATTTTATTAATTTTAATTATTTGCTCATCTTCATTTTCAAAAATATCATATTTAAATTTAATGTTTTTTGCTATTATGTCTAAATTTTTAGTATCTTGATTCGTAATTGTAGAAGACGAAAATGTTTTTTTGTTATAAGAACAATTAGATAATGATATAGTTATTGAACCAAGAATTATTGTTGATACAACACCTATTGATAAGTTTTTTAATATTTTTTTTTGCATATAATGTCAATAATTTTATTTTTTTTAAAGGATTTTAATTATATATTAAAAAGAATAAAATTTTTTAAAAAGAATTGATAAATAAAGATAAAACGGCGTTTTGTTAAAATCAACACCGTTTTATCTTTAAATCTTTTTGTTAATTACTTTCTTTTCTTTAATCTTTGTTATTACTATTATTATAATTGGTGTTATGAATATTAAAAAGCAAATAATTGTTAAAACAATTACACCAATTAATGCTGATTCATAATGATTTGAGTATTCAAATGAATTATCAATTTTATTATATTGGTGTAATTTATCTAAAAAATTAAGATATTTCAAATAATCACCTTGATGATAATAATCAATTTCGATTCCAAAAATAATTGCAAAAGCCAAAAGAATGCAAAAAACTATTCCTAAAAAAGCTGACCCAATAATCTTCATAATTTTCCTTAATTTATTTTTAATTATTTTAACATAGATTAAACTAGATAAATTTAAAACATAATTAATTTATTTTAAGGGCTATTTATTTTTTAAAAAAAATAAAAAAAACAAGAAGAAAATTCCTCTTGTCTTTATTATTTTATCGATCTTTATAAGCGATTAAAATTGATTCGTTTAATTTAATTTTAGATTTTAATTGAAGTTTTTTCTTATCATCTTCTTCATTATTTAAATCATGTTTTAATTGATTTAACGAAGAATTAATTTCATCAATTTGAATTTCATCTAAAAATTTAAAATAGTCACTAAAAACACGAACTTGATGTTGTTCAATATAAACTATACCATCTAATAATAATAGTGGTTTACGTGGAGTATTTGGTAATTCACGAATATAAGCAACATGGTTTTCAATTGTTGACATCAAAGGGTTATGGTCAGGTAAAACGGTAATTCGTCCTTCTGATGTTTTTAATTCAACACTATACACATCTTTTTCTAAAATTTGTGCATAAGGTGTAACAATTTTTAATTTAGTTAAATTAGCCATTATTTATTTTTTGCTGCTTTTTCAAAAACGTCATCAATTTTACCAACATATAAGAAATGTTGTTCATGAATATCATCACATTCACCATCAAGAATTTTTCTAAATCCTTCAATAGTATCTTCAAGTTTAACTGATAATCCAGGTTGACCAGAGAATTTTTCAGCAACGTGGCTTGGCTGTGATAAGTAGTTACGTACTTTACGTGCGCGCATTACTAATTGACGATCTTCTTCGCTTAATTCATCCATTCCAAGAATTGCAATAATATCTTGTAATTCCATAAATCTTTGTAAAATTTCAATTACACGACGCGCAACACTGTAGTGTTTTACACCAACAACTAATGGATCTAATAAACGACTTGTTGATTGTAGTGGTGAAATTGCTGGATATAATCCCAATGAGGCAATAGCTCTATCTAAAACAACTTTAGCATCTAAGTGTGAAAAAGTTGTTGCTGGTGCGGGGTCAGTTAAGTCATCAGCTGGAACATAAACAGCTTGAACCGATGTAATTGATCCTTTTTTAGTTGATGTAATTCGTTCTTGTAATTGACCCATTTCAAAAGCAAGTGTTGGTTGATAACCAACTGCTGATGGCATTCGTCCAAGTAAAGCAGAAACTTCTGAACCAGCTTGTGTGAATCTAAAAATGTTATCGATAAATAATAAAACATCTTGACCAAAAGCATCACGGAATTCTTCAGCCATTGTTAAACCGCTTAATGCGACGCGCATACGTGCTCCTGGTGGTTCATTCATTTGTCCAAAGACAAGAGCTGTTTTATCTAAAACATCTGACTCAGCCATTTCATAGTATAAATCATTTCCTTCACGTGTTCTTTCTCCAACTCCAGCAAAAACTGATAAACCACCATGATTTTTAGCGATGTTATGAATTAATTCTTGCATTAAAACTGTTTTACCAACTCCAGCACCACCAAATAAACCGATCTTACCACCCTTTGCAAAAGGTACAAGTAAGTCGACAACTTTAATTCCCGTTTCTAGGATTTCAATTGATTCTGCTTGTTCGGCGAATGAAGGTGCAGGACGATGAATTGGCATACGTTTACCTGTTGGTGCAGGTTGTTCATCAATTGGATCACCAGTTACATTGAACATACGTCCAAGTACTTGTTTACCAACAGGCATTGTGATTGGTTTTTGAGTATTAATTACCTCTTGTCCACGTACTAGTCCATCAGTTGTATCCATTGCAATACATCTTGCAATATTATCACCAACTAATTGAGAAACCTCAAGTACTAATTTAGAACCATGATTGTTTAATTCTAAAGCAGTGTTAATTTCAGGCAATCATTCAGAGGGAAAACGCACGTCAACAACAGGGCCCAAAATTTGGTTAATTTTACCTTTTTTAACTTCTGTCATATTTTGCTCCTTATTGTTTATAGTTTCTAATCATCACTACCAGCAACAATTTCAGTAATTTCACGAGTAATTTTACCTTGGCGTAATGTATTGTAAATTAATTTATAATTTTCAGCCAATGCTTTGGCATTTTTTGTAGCTGCATCCATTGCATTGCGTCGTGATGCATTTTCAGAGATTTTTGATTCAATTAATGAACCATATAGAACTGTTGCAATATAAGTAGGTAGAATTTTTTTAACAAGCTCAAACTTGTTAGGTTTAAAAATAATATTATCTTTTGCTAATTCAATAGTTTCAGCAAGATGATCTTTAATTAAAGCTGTCTTATCGAATGGAAGAACATCTATAACACTTACTTCAAAAGTAATTGCGTTAATAAATTTAGTATATATAATACAAATTTTATTAACTTCACCTTGTGAATATAATTCAAGAGCCTCGCGCGCAATTTGTAAACTCATGTCAAATGTTAAATCATTATCATTTAAATTCAAATAAGTATTAACTTGATCAACACGACCTGATAAACGCATAAAGTCATGTCCTTTTTTTCCAATTGTAAATGTTATATCAGTTTCATTTACAATTTTAGAAATTAATTTATTAACATTATAGTTATAAGAACCCGCTAAACCCATTGTTGAATTAATAGTGATATATAAAGTTCGATCTTTCGCATTTGGAATTTTTAAAAATTCAACATCATCAACAACAGACAATAATAACCCAATAACATCATAGTAATCATGACAATATTCTTTAATTGCAGCTAAACGATCACGCTGACGTTTTAATTTTGCAGTTGCCACTAGTTTCATTGCATTCGTAATCTTAGCAGTTGTTTGAACTGAGTTAATTTTTCGTTTCATTGCATCTAAAGACATACTAGTTTGCCTCTAAATTTAAATTTATTTGTTGTAAAGAATTATTTAATTTTTTAGCCTTTTTTTGATTTTTAACTTCAAGTTTTGCAAGTTTATAAGCTTGTTTTTCTTCAGCACTTTTTTTAGGTGAAAATACAGTCGCTAGTTTAACAACAATAATTATAAAAGTAATCATTTGTGGCATCATAAATACAATAAATACTCAATTATATGCAATATAATTTGGATTTTGATATTGTATAATGGTTGATAATTTTGCAAGAGATTTTATTCCTTGAGCTGCTAATACAGGATTTTGTGAGTTAGCTAATTGTGAGAATAATTGATTATATTTGTAAAATCAACTATTTTCTCAATCACTTAATACTTTTGTTACAAATCCTCATGTTCCATTATGATTAATAAATTTACTATGCGCATGATAATGAAGAGCTTCATATAATTTTGGATCGTTATTTTTATTAGTATTATTAATTAATGACTCCATTGTTTTTCCATTAATCAATTGATCGTGAATTGTTTTATACAATTCTTGATAATTAGCGTGTTGATCATAACCTAATCATGACATTAAAGAATGATTATCACCACTAACATCAGCTACTTTACCAATAATTTGACCTTGATCATTAACTAATGCTCTTGCATTTTCAAAACCTTCATTTAATAAACCAACCATTGTAAACGCTATTGTTAATCCTACTATAAATATAACTAATGCTGCTATAAATCAAGGCGTAAAGACTTGTTTAATTTTTGGAAGTTTGCTGAATTCAGCAAAGCTTTTATTCATTTTAATTTGATTCATTATTTAAGATAAGTGAAACCACTTGGTCCTTTATTCATATTAAAACTTGCTAAATCTTTTGGCTTACGATATTTATAAACTTTAGAAGCTAATAAAGCATGTGCTTCTTTGTGTGAGTTAAAATATTCTAAATATTCTTTACGTGATGAAATTACTGAACTTGAACGATATTTATTTCAAGAAGTGTTTACTGAATTAACATCAATCTTTAATAAATCAAATTCACCAACAACTTTTTGTACTGGACTTGTGACATAAACTAATACTTTTTCAACTGGATATTTAGGTGTTACTTTAAAGAAAACAACACTTTTAGCATTATCAAACAATTGTTCTGCTTCATTTGATGAAATTGAAATCATAATTGTTTGTTTTTCAACTTCAGAAACAGCTGAATCTGAGAAGACTCAATTACGATTCTCGCGTTCATCTAGAATTGCTTCATCATGCTCAATTTCAGCAACTGGTACTAAGACTTCTAAATCATCATCTTTAGATTCATCATTATCTACCTCACCGCTTTGTTCAACGGTTTCATAAATTGAATATTCATGGTTTGTATCTTCTAAAACTTGTTGACCTTCGATTTTTTCTTGGTTTTCAGCTATTTCAAATTCATGATGTTCACAGATAATTTTTTCTGGCTCAACTTCTTCAAAAATATGATTTTCTTCCATTTTATTAGTTTCAAGAATTTCTTGTGGTTCAACGAAATCTTGAACTTTTTCTTCTATTTGAACAGCTTCAGATGTTTCTGTTGTAGGTTTTAAACTAACTTCTTCATTAATAAAATTAAAATCATTTTCACCATCAACAACAATTGATTCATTCTCATTAAAGAATTTATCAAAGGCTGTTTGTTCAGCTTCTTCACAAGGTTTAAAATCTTGTGAATTATTTAAGAAACTGTTAATTGCTTTTTGTATAGCACATCTAAATGCTGGGGTATTTTCTTTATCAAAAGCTTTCTTATCTTCAAGATCAGCACGTAGTTTTGTTCCTTTAAAGTAATTTAATAAGTACTCTTTAAAATCTTGAATACGTTCTACTGGAACTTGAGGAATAAGTTTTTCTTTAACGGTAAACAAAATGATCGCTTCATCAGTTTGATTATAAGGTTTATTAGGAGCTTGCTTAATAACAGCCATAACTGCTTTACCAAGTTTTAGAATACGTTTAGTTTCATCATCCAAATCACTACCGAATTGACTAAATGCTTCAAGTTCGCGATAGTTAGCTAATTCTAATTTTAATGATGCTCCAGTTTGTTTAACTGATTTAATTTGTGCAGCAGAACCTACCCGACTAACTGATTGCCCTGCATCAATTGCAGGACGTTGACCAGCATTAAATAATGATGTCATCATAAAAATTTGCCCATCAGTAATTGAAATTACATTTGTTGGAATATAAGCTGAAATATCACCAGCTTGTGTTTCAATAATTGGTAAAGCAGTAATAGATCCTGCCCCTAATTCATCTTTTAGTTTGCATGCACGTTCTAATAAACGACTGTGTAAGTAAAAAACATCTCCAGGATATGCTTCACGACCAGGCGGACGACGTAATAATAAGGATAAAGTACGATAAGCAATAGCATGTTTGCTTAGATCATCATAAACAATTAAAACATCTTTTCCTTGATGCATTCACTCTTCAGCAATTGTTACTCCTGTAAAGGGAGCAATATATTGCAAAGCAGGTAATTCTGAAGCATTAGCTGTAACAACAGTTGTATATTCCATTGCTCCATGAGCTTCAAGTTCACGAACAACATTTGCGATTGTTGAGTTTTTTTGACCAATTGCTACATAAACACAATTTACATTACGGCCTTTTTGATTAATAATAGCATCAATTGCAATTGTTGTTTTTCCAGTCTGTCGGTCACCAATAATTAATTCTCTTTGGCCCTTACCAATTGGGAACATTGCATCAATTGATAAAATTCCGGTTTCAAGTGGTTGATGAACAGATTTACGGTCCATAACACCAGGTGCAATTTTTTCAATTACACTAAATTTATTTGCAACAATATTACCTTTATTATCAACTGCCTTACCTAAAGCGTCAACAACACGACCTAACATTACATCCCCAACAGGAACTTCAACAATTCTTTTTGTACGATAAACACGATCGCCTTCTTTAATATTTGAATAATCACCTAAAAGAACAACACCAACAGCATCTTCTTCTAGGTTTAAAGCCATTCCTTCAACACCATTTTCAAAACGTACAATTTCATTTAACATGACATTATCAAGGCCATCAACCAATACAATTCCATCACCTAACGAAATTACATTGCCGACCTCTAAGGTTAAAGCTTTTTCAGAAAATTTCTTAATTTGTGATTTTATATCACTAATTAATGAATGATTTTTATTATCTGTCATTTTTACGCACCTTCTTTCTCTTTCGTATTGATGATTTGATTTAGTTTTGTTTTTAGAGAAGAATCAATTATTTCCAAGTTGATTTTTAATGATATACCACCAATTAATGATGGATCAACGATAAATTTAATGGGTCTTTCATCGCCAAAACGACTAATAACAGTTTTTTTAATTCTTTGTTTTTGTTCATCATTCAATTCAAAAGCAGTTTTAATTTCAATAAAACGAGTTTGATTAGAATATGCTTTTAAACGATTGGCGATAATTTTTGAATATTTTGCTAGTTTAGTATTGCTTTGCATAATTACTTCCTAATTTACCTTTTTTACAATATTAAATAATTTAGTTTTTAAACTATTATCTAAAACTTGCGATTCAAAATTAATTGAAAGTCCTCCAATAATTGATTTATCAACAACAACAATTGGTTCTATTTTTTCACACACATATTTCTTTTTTAAAGATTGCAGAAGGCGATCAATTTGATTTTTTGTTAATTCATAAGCAGTTGTTATTAAAACTTTTTTAACACTTAAAGCTTCATTAACAAAATCCAAAGCTTTTAAAACTATTTTTTTAAGTAGTTTAACCGATTTAACATCAATTAGTAGATCAATTAAACTAATTAAATAAATATCAATCTCACCTTCTAGATTTTTAATCACAATTTGTTTTCTTTCATTACGATCACGAGCAGGATCACCAACAGCTTCAAAAAAAGCTGGAACCTCTTCAATGATAGAATTAATTGTTTCCAAATTATGTTTGTATAAATCTAATTTTTTTTCTTCTTTAGCAATTTCAAAAATTGAATAAGCGTATTTTTCAACTGGTTTTAATGAAGATTTCATAAATTATTTTTCATTATTTTCTAATTCTTTAATGAATTGATCAACTAGTTTATCATTATCTTCTCTAGACAATTCTTTTTTCATCAATGCTTCAGCTGCAATATAAGCAGCTTCACGAGCTTCAGATTGTAAACGTTCAAGATTTTCTCTACGTTCATTAGCAATGCTAATTTTAGCAGAACTAATAATTTTATCAGCAGCTTCACGTGCTTCTTTTTCTAATGATTCACGTAAAGTTAATGATTCACTTTTAGCTTTTGCAATAATTTCTAACGTTTGTGCTTGTGCTGCTAAATGTTCAGATTTAGCGTTTTCTAAATATTGTAAAGCTTCTTGTTTAGCATTTTCTGCATCTGTAATTTCTTTAGCAATATATTCACGTCTTTTATCTAGCATTTTATTTGTTGGTTTTCATACCAATCATAATACTAATGAAAAAACGACACACATTGCAATAACTTGAGCTATAAATACTCATACATTAGGGAATAGTGTATTAATAATCTCTGCTGGATTTAATTCTGGAATATCACCAGTACATGAAGTCAACAGTGGTACAACTATAATTGATAAAGAAAGAACGGATAATATAGCTACTAAATGCTTTTTATTTAATTTCATAACGTTACTCCCTTAATTAATTTTCATTATTTTTATTTAATAAATTTATTTAAAAAAAGAAAATACAATTAAGCAACGAAAATAATTAAGATAGAAACAATAAGTGCATAAATAGCAACAGCTTCAGCCAATGCTAAACCAACAATCATTGTACTTAAAATCTTTGGTTGTGCTTCTGGGTTACGAGCTACAGCTTGTACAGCATTAGCTGTAGAAAAACCTTGCATTAAACCAACTGCACCAGCTGCTAACATTGTAATTCCTGTACCAATATATTTACCTAAGTAAGCAATTCCTGCACCGTTTGCAAGTGAACCTACATTTTCAGAAGCAATTGCTGGTAAATTAGCTTCAATATGTGATGAAATAACATTTGTAATATCAATAAATGATGACATAAATATCTCCTAAATATTTTTTAATTTAATTAAACGTTAATAAGTTTTTTATAAAACTACTTGAGCCTCATTATTTTGAATTTGATTTTGAGTATCAAGTTCTGCTAATTTTTTAGCAGCAAGTTTTTCGGCTTTTTTATGCGCAAGATGAGCGTGGTGTTCTTCACCTTCTTTGATTTCAAGACCTCAGTTAATACTTGTTAATAATGTAAATACAAAAGCTTGAATTGTTCCTGCAAAACAAGTAAAATAACCAATTAAGATTGGTAAAATTACTACTGCAGCAATTAATGATACACCAACTCAAGGAACTACGTTTGTAAAACCTGCAAATGCTCAATATGTTATGTTTAATAAAATTGCAGCAGCAGAGATATTACCTCATAAACGGAATGTTAATGAAATAATAGGGGTTAATTTAGAAACGATTTCCAAAGGGTTTATCATAATTGGAAAACCTTTAATTTTAAAAGCAAATTTTAAAAAGAATGAAGCTTTTTGGTATTTTAAGGCAACAATTTGACCACCGATCACGGTTCCAAGAGCCATTGCTAATGGAACGGCAGATGCAGTTGTTGCTTCTTTGAAACCAAATAAAGAAACTAAGTTAGCTGTAAAAATATAACAAAATGTAAATAGTACATAAGGTGCTAATTTAACATGTTTAGCGCCCATTGTATCAACAACTAGTCCTCTAAAATAATCAACAATCATTCCAATAATAATTACAAAACGGTTTGGCACATCATGTACAGTTAACTTTTTAACCATACTAAAATAAATCAACGAAACTGTTCCAATAATTAAAGTTACCATAATGATTGCAGCAATATGTGGAAGTGCAATCATTATATCAAGCGGGCTATAATTTTCCACTGTTTCACCTCCAATGAATAATGAATTATTTTTTTTCTCCTTTATCTTTTTTAATTCCTAAATAAATTTGCATCCCCATTTGGATAAAAAACATAAAAAATGTTAAAACAAATAATGAGATGGTCTCAAAAATAGATTGATAAAGGTTAACAAGATTACCAATGATCAAAGGCACTAATATTAGAAAATTAAATAAAATGTAAATAGTGCCAAAAGCAAAAAAATTTGCTGGTAATCGACGATATTTTTTGGGATTGACACCTAAATTATTCATTTTTAAACGCTTATTTAATAATTTAGAAATAATGAAAATTCGTAAAAGTGTAATTCCAAATCCAAAAGGAATAACTAACAAGTAACTATAAAAAAAAGATCAACTAGCTTCTAATAAAATACCCAAAAAAACAAATACCACAAACGATACTGATAGAAAGGGTAAAAAAATTATTAGATAACTATTGATCATTCTTTTAAGATTCACATTTAATCATTCTCTTTTAAAAAATTAGCCAAAACAAGTTGGCTTGCTTATATTATAAATAAAAAATGATGTTTTTATATATTTTAATTACACGTTATTACTTAAAAAAACGAGTTTGTATTATAACTATAATAAATTAGTGCTTTTTATTAAAGAATAATCACTAATAAATATTAAATGAATTATTAAAACAAAAGATAAGGAATACAAGAAGGTATGGATGAACAAATTTTTATTCAATTATTAGAAAACAATCTAACAAATTCAAAATCATATGTGACTCAACCAATAATATTAGAATTTAAAACGGATGTTTTTTTGATTATAAATCAAATTTTAAAACAATATAAAAAAGGTAAAATTATCAAAAATAATACAAATGAAATTATTTTAGAAATTGATAATAAATTAATTTCTATAACAAATTTAGATATCAATAAATTTCATTCGTATCAAATTGTTAATATTAATGAAAATAAAAATATTTATAACGAAAGGAATAGTTTAATTTTATTTGATTTAGTAAATTATATCATTGAAAAAAATCAAAATTCTATCAGACACATTAATTTTTGAACGATTCAAATGAGTGTAGTTAATTGAATTTATTTTATTACTTATAATTTTAACAATTCATATTTAATTGATCCAAATTGAAAAAAATATGTTTTTAAAATTAAAAAAGATGAATCTAAAGGTGTAATTAGTACCAATTTATTACATAATTATGGTTTTGTGGATTTTGTTGTACAGTCTAAATCACAGAATTTTTTAAAAGCTTATCGTGTTCAAGATGAAATTCTAAAATCTGTTTTAAATTTAGGCGATAACTTAAATAATGAATTTTTAGAAGAAATCATGAGAAAATATGATACATACAAAATAATTGATAGAGATCATAAATATTTAGTGATCAATATTGAATAAATTATAATATATAAAATATAAATAAAATCTTATTAACTTAAAATTTAAATTAGGAGTAGGAGATTATATGATTTTTTTAAAGAAAATAGAAGCACATGGGTTTAAATCATTTGGGGAGCCAGTTGTTATTGAATTTAAACACCCAATGACTGGAATTATTGGTGCAAATGGAACAGGAAAATCAAACATTATTGATGCTCTTAAATGAGTAATTGGTGATCAATCATTAAAAAGCATGCGTGCTCATAAAAATGATTTATTGTTTAGTGGTGGAAGATATGCACCGAAAGCCCATATTGCACGTGTTAATTTATATTTTAATAATGTTAATAATGTTTTATATACACAACATAAAGAAATTAAAATTTCACGAGTGTTGAATATTAAAACAAACGAAAATACTTATTATATTAATGATGAAGTTGCTCTTTTAAAAGATATAACAGATATGTTTTTAGATAGTGGATTATCAAAAGGTTCTTTAGGAATTATTAGTCAAGGTGCAGTGTCATGATTTGCTGAAGCAAAACCGAATGAACGACGAAAAATGTTTGAAGAGGCCTCTGGAATCGGGCGCTATTCAAAGCGAAAGCAAGAAGCGTTAAATTCACTAAGTCGTGCAAACGAAAATTTAGCTCGTTTAAATGACATAGTTGCTAATTTAAAAAAAGAATTGGCGAAATTACAAAAGCAAGCAATGCGTTTTAATGAATATAAACAAATTAAGGACGAATTAACAAAATTAGATTTAGTGATTATAGTACGTGATATCATTCACTGACAAAAACAATTGAATGATATTCAAGAAAATTTAAAAGAATATAAAAAAGAATATAATAAACAAAAACCATTAATTCAAAGTAAAAAAAATGAAATTGAAAGTTTACGAGTAATTTCAGATAGATATGCAAAAGAATACACTAATTTAGAATTTGAATATAAAAAATTAGAAGATACAATAAACGATTTGAATCTTAAATTATCTCTAACTAAAAATACACTTGAAACAACCGCTTTTAATGCAACAAATACACAAGAAAGGATTGATGCTTTTGCTACTTTAATTAAAACAACGGAAATAGAATTAAATAATAATAAAAAAAATATTAATGAAAAAAAAGATCAACTTAAAGATATTCAAAAACAAAAATTAGAACTTGAATCTCTTAAAACAAAACAAAAAAATAATTTGGATACCATCATTTGAGAAATTGCTAGTAAGAATTTAAAAAAAGAAATGTTAGAAGAGCAATTTAAACGCCAAACTGAGAATGAACGTGGTGTAAAAACAATTATTGATTCACAAAAAGCATTAGTTGGTGTTTATGGAACAGTTGCGCAGAATATTTCTACAAAAACAGAACACGAATTAGCAATAAGTACAGCTTTAGCTAAAGGAATCAATAATATTATTGTTAAAAACAATCAAGCAGCTGAAAATTGTATTAATTTTTTAAAGAAAAATAATGCAGGTGTTGCTACTTTTTTACCGATTGAAAATTTGCAGGCTAAAAGCATTAAACCAGAATTTTATGATGTATTAAAAGAATTAGAGGGGTTTGTAGGAGTTGCTAATGAACTAGTAAAAATTAATGTAAATTATAAAATTTCTATTGATTATCTATTAGGAAATACAATTATTGCTAATAATTTAAAAAACGCTATCATTCTAAGTGAATACACATATAAAAATTATAAAGTAGTCTCATTAGAAGGTGACATTGTTTTTGGTGGTGGTGCCATTTCTGGTGGAAGTAATAGTAAAAAAAATATTATTTTAAATCTAGAAGAAAAAATTAAAGAATTAGATTTAAAAATAAAAAAATTAAATGAAGAACAAATTGAATTAAATAATTTACATAACCAAACAAAAAAGCAATGACAAGAATATTATAATAGTGAACAAATTATAAATGGTATTTTAAATAATTTAATTACTACTAACAATAGTCTTTCTGATAATTTAAATAATTATAAAAGTCAATATGAGGCTTTAAGCGCTACAAAATTGTCTAAAGAAGAGATTGAATCAAAGATAAGTGATAATTGAAATGAATATAATAAAAAAAAGAATGAATTAATTAATTTAAAACAAAAAATCCAAACTTTAAAAGCAAATTTAAACACTGCTAATCTTAATAAGAATGAATTAGAAATAACATATAATAAGGAGCTTGAAGATTTTTATAATCTTGATAAAAATATTACTTCGTGTGAAAGTAATATAGATAATCTAAATTATTCGATTCAAAATGTACAAACAAGATTAGTAGATAATTATAAATTAAGTGTTGAGAATGCTATTGAAACATATCAAAATCAAGAAATTGATATGAGTGAATCAGCAGCACGTTTAAGAATCGAAAGTTTAAAAATTGACCTTGAAAAATATAATGATATTAATTTAAATGCGTTAGAGGAATACGAAGAAAAACAAGCAGAATATGATTCTAATTTTTTAGAGTATGAAAATTGCAAGCAAGCGGTTGATCAAATTAGTAGTTCAATTCAAGAATTAGATAAAAAAGCTAAAGCTGATTTTATGCGTGTTATTCGTGAAACAAATAAATTAATGCCAGAGATTTTTGAATATTTATTTGGTGGAGGATCTTGTGCAATTAGTCTTAATGATCCTAATAATATTTTAGAATCAGGTGTTGAGATAATTGCTAATCCACCAGGTAAACGTGATGTTCCATTATCTGCACTTTCAGGTGGGGAAAAAACAATGGTAGTATTGGCAGTTTTATTTGCTTTATTAAAAATTGCAAAATTTCCATTAGTTATTTTAGATGAAGCTGAAGCAGCTTTAGATGCAAGTAATGTTGCAAAATTCGGTGCCATTATCGCTAAGTATAGTGATGAAACACAATTTTTAGTTATTACTCACCGCGAAGGAACAATGAAAAGTTGTGGTTATCTTTTAGGTACAACAATGATGAATAACGGAGTAACAACATTACTAGAAGTTGATTTAAATGATACAAAAATAAAATATGAAAGTGAATTATAAAAATGGGTTTTTTTAAAAAAATATTCAATAAAATTCTAGGAAAAAAAGACACAGAACAAATATCACAAGAGATTTCACAAAAAAATGAAGAAAATCGTATTTTAAAATTAGAGGATAATTCGATTAATAAATTTAATGAAGGATTAAGAAAATCATCTTCTGCTTTAACTGATGCTATTAACGAATTAGCAGTTAAATATATAGATATTGATGAACGATGATATGAACATTTAGAAGAAGTTTTAATTAGTTATGATGTAGGCTATGTTGCAACTAATAAAATTATTGAATCAATTAGAAATGAAATGATTTACCAAAAAGTTAATGATCCTGATTTAATAAAGTCTATTATTATTGATAAAATTTTTATTTATTATATTCAAGATACAGAAATTAATACAGCAATTAATTTAAAAGAAAATCAAACTAATGTAGTTTTGGTGGTTGGGGTTAATGGCGTTGGTAAAACAACATCAATCGCAAAAATCACTAAAAAATTCATTGATGAAAATAAAAAAGTTCTCTTAGTAGCTGGAGATACATTTAGAGCAGGTGCTGTTGAACAATTAAAAGTTTGAGCACAACGCTTAGGTGTTGACATTGAATTACCTAATAAAGAGGGTCAAGATCCTGCTTCTGTCATATACGCTGGAGTTAAAAAAGGTTATGAACAAAAATATGATTTAGTAATTTGTGATACATCAGGTAGATTACAAAATAAAATTAATTTGATGAATGAATTAAAAAAAATTCATGATGTAATTCATAAATTTGATGAATACGCTCCGCACGAAACTTTATTAGTTTTAGATGCCACTCAAGGCCAATCAGGAATTAATCAAGCAAAAGCATTTAACGAAGTAACGAAAATTTCAGGGATTATTTTAACTAAAATGGATTCTACAAGTCGTGGGGGAATTGTATTAGCAATCAAAGATGCTTTTAATATACCTGTGAAATTGATTGGTTTAGGCGAAAAATTAGAGGATTTAAGTGTATTTGATTTAGAAATGTATGTTGATAGCATAGTTTTAGGAATGAAATTAGATGTTAAATAAGAATAAACGTTGATATTTGATTGCTTTATATGATATTTATCAAGGATTATTAACAACAAAACAATGTGAATATTTTAATTTACATTATTTTAAAGATTTGTCGTTTTCTGAAATTGCTGAACTAAAAGAAATTTCAAAAAGCGCTATTAGTGATTGTTTAAACAAAGTGTGTGACCAATTATTAAAATATGAACAAGCACTTTTAATTTATGAAAAAAACAAAAAGCGTAATGATTTATATACATTAATCAACGATTCTGAATTAGTTAAAAAATTAAAAGATATATAAATTTCTTATTAAAATAAAAAGAAAGAAACGGTTATTAAATTAACAACGTTTCTTTCTTTTTTTAATTTTGAATGTACATAAATCTTATTTAAAAGGATTTATATTACTTATAGATATCCTCATATTTTTCTGGATATAAATAAGCTAATTGTTTAATTTGTTGGATAATCGAACTATTGTTAGCTCTATTTTCCCGATCACCAAAAAACCCACTAATTTGACTATCTATTAAACTTCAACCTATAGTTTCTCACGTTGGATGACCATTTTTACTTGGAGTTCTACCAGTTGCAATTGATCCAACGAATCGTCCTTGTTCATCATATAAACTAGTTCCAGATGAACCACCCGCAGCATCTATATAGTCAGTACTAATTGTTGTATATGGTATATCTGATTTATATAAAACGCCCTTACCACCTGTGACAAAATTAGTATTTACAGAATCGATTTTTTGTATATTATATTCACGATAACGTAGTTCGCCAACCCCCATTGAATTTTGGTTAGTATTTGTATAACGAGGGAAAGTGCCAATATACCAATCAACATCTTGGTTGCTTCTAACATATCTTGTTTGTGGACTAACCTCTAATGGTTTTATATTTTTTAAACTTAAAAAATATTTTATAACACTAGTTTCTTCTGGAGACAAAGTTTTATTATTGTAAATAAACGGTTTATTTAAATCTTGATTTTTAAAAGCTTCAAAAATTGGTTTTAGATCGATACTAACTACTGACCAATCTAATTCACTTATTTTATCATCATATCTACCTAAAGCATTGTAGTGTTTATATATATTATTTTTTTGTAAACAAAAATCCATTACTTTTTCAAATTTTAATTTAAAAGGAAAAGCAAAATATTGAAGTTGATTTTTTCCTGGAGTATCTTGGTTATTAACACTACTATAATTATAATATGGTTGATATTTATCTTTATTTAAATCATTTTGACTAATTGTTTGAGGAATTACAACTGTATAATCTGCAAAATTCGAATATGTGTATTTTTCATTTCCATCATCATCGTAGATAGTTTTTTTATTTAAATTAATACTTTCATATTCCATTTTTCCAGCCCAATTTATTTGGGGATTATATCAACTACCACCACTACCAATAACATGATGATCAGTTAACATATAATAACGATAATCATTTGGATCATTTGGTTTTACCTTACCTAAAAAATTTCAAGTACCATCACTTGTTAAACTAAAAGTAATCGTACGCTCACGAACTTGTTTTATTGCCGCTTTTGACATTTCATTTTCATTGTCTTTTAAAATTCTTGCGGTATAAGATTTCTTTTTAAATTCCTCTAATTTTTTATCGATAATAACTTCATTATTATTTGTTAATCAATTAACAATAAAATCATATCTTCCAATAAAATATGACGGTTGATTTGAATTATTGTGTTTTCAAACGTAATCATAAAGCTTAATATTATCATTGCGTGGCTTAACTTCAACTTTTATCTTTGAACCATTTAAAAAGACATTAAATTTTAATTGTGATTTAATTTGTTGATAGATGTGATTTTCATAAGCTTCAGAACCTAAAGCATAATTTAAACTAAATTCAACATCTTCTAAAATGTGTTGTTTTTTAATTACTTTATATGAAATAGGAATTATCACATGCGATCTTCGCATGTTTTTATCTACAAGTTGTGATTCATAAATTAGATTAGGATCTAATTCTAGATCTACATTAAAGACAATATCTTCATCTTTAAAATTATTTAAATTATCAAAATCATTCAAATCTTTTTCTAAGAAGAAACCAGCAGATTCATCCTTTTTTAATCCTTCATCTTTAATTGCTAAATGTGCAATTAAAGAATTTAGATGATATGACTCTTTATTATTTTTAATTAAATTAAAATCTTTATTACTTGTTATTGTGTTATATAAATAAAAACCATTAGTAGCATTATGCTTATAAATTGCATATTCTCTTTCATGCAAAGTTAATGATATTAAATTGCGCAAAGAATAAGGGATATTTTTTTGATCAGTATTATTTTTTCATAAGTGATTAAAATCTATTTTTGATAAATTAAATTCATCTTTTATTAATGAATCATCAAAAAACTCATTAATAATATTTTGCTTTGGATAAACTTTATGTCAAACACTAAAATTTGTATTATTAGCATTTTGAATATTAACATGATCATTATAAGGTAACAAGCTGTTTTTATTAACTATTTTTATACTTTCAAGTTTATAATTTAATCCATCGAAAACATTAACAATTTTAAATTGTGCTAGATTTTTAAAATCAACATTTATATATTTATTTAATGGTATATATTTATTTAAAATATTATTTTTAGTGTCGATTTCATATTTAAAAACAAAAGTTTTATTTTTTAGGATTTTAAAATCATCATTATTAAAATTAAAACAAGCAGAACCGTATAGTTGATTTTCTTTTATATCAAAGTAGTATTTAAGTGATTTTAGTAAATATTCCTTGTCGTTTTGATAGTATTCAAAACTATTTTCTTTAATTTTACCAAGCGAAGTTATATTATCATCAAAACGAATATGAGTAATAATAAATGTTTTCAAATCTTTTGGAAAATCATGTAAATCAAATATCATTTTATTATTATCTTTTTTTTCATAACTAACAATTTTAGATCAGGGATTATTATAATCATATGATTTAATTAACAATTGTTTATTATTTGCTTCTAAAAGTTTAGTATTATCATTAGAACTAGACGAATCTAATTCAATGATTGCTTTTTTATTACTACTATCGATGTTAATATGTTTGATTTTAAATTTAATTTCTTGCTTTGAATTTTTATTAATATCATTAAAAGAATAGTTTTGAAAATCTTTGTCTTTAAGGTTTGCTTGATCACTAATAAAACTAAAATATTTTTGTAATTCTAGCTCATTTTGATTTAAGATGTCTTGATTAAGATTCTCAACTTCTTGTATATTAATGTTTTGCTGTTCAAATGCATCTGGCAACACTTTATCATTAAAATTATTTTTATCATTAAGTTCAATTTTAGTGTTATAAGGACTATCAATATATTTTTTGTCATTACTATTCAAGTCTTTATGATTATGCATATTTGTTTTAATACCTGGTATGATAAAACTGCTTTCATAATTAGATAACTTTTCAAAAATATTTGGACTAACATTAGGTGGATTAGTATCTAAAAATCTAAGATTTACAATTCGATATTTATTATTTAATTTTAAATTATCTAATTTAAATTCTACATTAAAATTTTTATCAATTCTACTAATTATTTCGTTATTAGGCACTAAATTACTACTTAAATTTTCAAATTCTAATGCTATTTTTTCATTTACTCTTACATCAGAATTTTTAGGAATGCTAAAAGATATTAATGCATTTTGATTAAAAACTTTTATTTTAAAATTATTGGTTTTAATAGGTATTGGTTTTATTGAAAAAATAGCATTATTTAGGTTGGTTTTCAAATAAATGTCTGTTCTTTTTTGATTATTAAAAGTTAAATTTTGAATTTGATATTTACGATTAGGGGTTAAATTAGAAAAAATAAAATCATAATTTTGTTCATCATTAATACTTAAAGGATCTGATGTAAATTTGTGACCATTATTATCTTTATAAGTTAAGGTTATAGTAGTATTTGGTGATTTAAAATTAAATTTTTTTAATTTTAAATTAATAATTGTTTTATTTTGATTAATAAATTTAGGTTTACTAATATTTTCTATATTAATTATATTTGCATCAAAATCGTCTAAGACATTTTCTTTATTTGTTTTTGGTGCTTCTTGGTTTGTTTTTGGTGCTTCTTGGTTCTTGCACATTATTAAAAAAGAAGCAAGGGGGAGCAAAAATAATACTCCACCGAATTTTCATCATTTTCTGTTTTTTATTCTTTTCATATTTTTATTTTATCTGAAATATTTTAAAATATTTTACTATTATATTTAATTGCATCCATAATTAAAAATATTGTAGTAAAAATAATGTTTATCATTCTATATAGAGAATAAATATTTTGTGTAATTAAAAATATTTTTAAAAAATATTGCTTTTTAAATTTGTCTGTTGTATAATAATATGGTACATTGGAAGTATAGCTCAGTTGGTTAGAGCACACCCCTGATAAGGGTGAGGTCGGTGGTTCGAGCCCACTTATTTCCACCATTTGGGGACGTAGCTCAATTGATAGAGCACCTGATTTGCACTCAGGAGGTCGTGGGTTTGACCCCCATCGTCTCCACCATTATAATTATAAAAACCAAACCAAAACGGTTTGGTTTTTTCTTCTCTAAATAAAATTAAAAACCCATAATTAATTAATAATTACAGGTTTTTTGGTTTTTATTTTTTATTTACTACATTATCTAATTCAATAAAATTTTTAATAATGTCTCTTCCTTTATAATCTATTCCAACAATTTGTTTAGCAATTGCTGTAGCTACTTTTATAGCAGATTCTTTTGTCTTTTTAATTTTTTCATCATTGGCTTGTTTATTATCATTAAAGTCGATTGGATTTTGCTCTAGATCAATTGGAAAATCAGCATTAACATTGAATTGTTTATTTAAATATGGTAATAATTGTTGGTTAAAGGCGATATTAGCCATATGATACTTAGCATTTTTGTTTAATTTTTTTACAAAAGAAACAATAGATGAATTCATTAATTGTGATTTTTTAATTTCAACAACTGAAATTTTTGTTTTATCTGTTGGTGCAGCAAGATTGTTTTCTACTTTTTGATCTTTATTATATTCGTAGAAAGTTAAACGTAAAATTGTTGGATCAGATATATCAATTAATTTATTAGTATTAGTGTCTAACTTTTTAAATGCAATATTTTTTAGTTTTTCAGATATATCAAAACCTAATCCAATTGAAAATTTAGCTTCTACTTTATCATTAGAATTTTTAATATCATTGGTTGATAGATGTCGAAATGAAATATGATTTTGTTCAATATTATTAACATTATCATTATTTAATGCAATATTTGCAATTTTAACATTAGTCAATTTAACATCATAATCAATATTATTTTTCATTTTATCTTTTAAATCAATTTCTAAACCATTAGGATTTAATAATTGATTCTTTGTTAACGATTTATGGACAACTTGTGTTATTCCGTCTTTTTTATTAATTTCAATATCAAATGTTAATACAGGTTGATTATCTTGAAAAGAATTTAATATACTAAAATTTTGTAATTTAATGTTAATTTTTTTATTAGCTTTATCAATTATTGTATTTAATTCTGCTTGTTGAATATATTGGTTTAATAATTCTTGTTGGTCTTCTTGTTTAAAATCAAATTTAATTTCATTATTATTTAAAGTAAATTTTGATATTTTATAGTTAATATTAGATGCTAAGCCATTTAATTTACCTGTAAGTATTTTTTTATTTGCATCAAATACTAATTCAGTAGCACTAATAGCAGAAGCGTCATCATTAGCACTATCTTTAACTTCTAAAACAAAATCTTTTTTATTAGCATCTGCTAATTTAAATTTACTAAATGTAACTTCAATAGTAGCAGTGCCGTTTTGAATTTTATTAATTGTTATTTTATTTGCAATCACTTCATCCTTTTTAGTTGATTCTGGTGTTGATGGGTTTTCTGGTACTGGTGTAGAGTTTTGATTAGGAACTTGTTCAAAAGTTACTGTTTGATAATTTAAATTATCATTATTTAAAACTAATGCTTCTGTTTTTAAAATATTTTTAGTTGGTACAACAAGTAATTTTTCATTTACTTCTGGTTTGCGTGGCAATTTAACGTAAATCTTACCTTCTTTTTGAACTCCTTTAACTTTAATATTTATTGGATTTTTACCATCTTTATCCAAAATAGAAACACCAAACTCAAGATTTTCTAATGACTTCTTTTCTTCATCTGTTAGTTTAGTATAATTTTCAATTTCATAAACAGCAAAATGGTTTTTTTGATCTTTTGTTTGTGCTAATTGCTTGCTTAACTTAGATTTAATATTTGTATTTGAACAAGAAGCTGCGAACGCAACTATACTTGTACTAATTGCAATCGCACTTAATGACATTGCTCAAAATTTTTTGTTTTTTAATAATTTCATTTATATATAATCTCCTAATAGATTAATTTTTGTTATTTAAATTATTCTAATTGTAAAAATTTAAAAAGAACATTGTATATTGTACATAAAACAATTTTATTTATATAATTTATTTTAAGACACATAAAAACTGTAAATGCATTAGCACATTTACTAATTTATTTTACAATTTTATTTAATTATTGTCAAAACAATATTATATAAATTTATCATTTTTGGAATTAACTACTTCTATATATATATATATATATAAATTAAAGTTAATATAAATTATAATTTAAATTATCAAACAGTAACTTTTGAACAAGTTCCTGATCAAAAATTAGAACCAAAAGAAGAAAAACAAACTAAAGCTGTTGATTATGAAAAAGCAATTAAAGATGAAGATTATGTAAAACAAATTACATTATCTAATTTAGAAAAATATATTAGTAATGAGTATGAATATTTAAATCCAAATAATAAAACACTAGATTATAAAAATCATAGTTTTGTTCAAAAGTTTTTAGACGAAATTGATCTTTTAGCACAAAAATTAGAAAGCAACGACCTTAATTTAGAAGATAAACAAATTTATGAAAAAATTATTTTAGGATTACGTTGATTGCTAGCAGAAGATAATAATGAAACTAAAAATAAAGCTTTAGAATTATTTAAAGATTACTTTACAACAATCATGAAAGCAACAAAAGTAAATGATAAAGTTCATTATGATCCAAGTTTTATTAATGAATTTTATGGTTCAATGAGCAATTTGTTTGAAGAGCATGATTTAGAGCCATCAGTGGAAATTGAATCTAATAAAATCCGTATTGTTAAAGAAGATAAAGATGTAATAAAAGACAAAACAGTTACTGCAACATTTAATTTATACAATGGCTTTGACTGATCAACATTATTAAAAGATGTTGTATTTAAAGAATATAAGAAAGATAGTAATGGTAAACCAGTAATAGATGAAAAAACAAAAATGCCAATTGAAACTGATAAAATAGTTGAAGATCCTGTAGTAATGCGTTTAGAAATTGCTGAATATCCAAAAGATTGAAACACTAGCAAAGAAAATCCTAAAAACTTTTCATATATTAACTTTAAAAAATCAGAAGTTTTAAAATCACCAAAATTAGTGTTTACTAAGGTATTTAATTTAGATAAAGAACAAAAATATCATATTAACAATGTAATGTTCAGCCATAAATTAATTCCCAATTTATTGAAAGCATTGGATATAAAAAACAATACAACTAATGCCGAATTAATTAAAAAAATTAAAGAAAATATGACTGCTATTGATGAAAAAACACAAACAAATTTAAATACAAATTACATTCCTTTGTCACTTACAGAAACAAATAATAAAAAATAATTAATATAAAAAACTCTAGTTAGTATCTTTAAAATAACACTAGAGTTTTTTATATTAACTTAAAATTAAATTTTTCATTTTAGCTTCATCAATAAGTTTTTTAATAAAATATTCAACAGCAATCATAGCACGGACATCATTTTCGCAATAAATACGAGCGTCATGTACAAATTGTTCTCATTCTAGATCAGTAATTGTATTGAAAAAACGTTTTGTTGTTTTTGTTTGACAAACCAAACCATTACCCACACTTAGTTCTTTGTAGTTTAAACAATTAACATCGTGATAAATTTGTGGAAATTCTTTTTCAATAATTGGTAAGACTTTTTTAATTGAATAAAAACCTTTTAATTCAGGAATTACAATTAATTGCTTTCCCATTGAAACTATAAAAAAATCAGCTAAATCATACATGTTTTTAATTATTTCGCTAACCTTTAATTCATATATTTCTTCATTAATGAATTCAGCCATTTCTTTAAGACGCGAAGCTTCAAAAGATTTGTTGTATACAATATATGAATATTCTAATCCCTGGTGAATTTTATCAATAATTGCTTTAAACCATTCATTATTAATTTCACGTGGATCAATAATCATATTAGTGCATTTTAAATTTTTAATATCACAACTTCCATCATCAATAATAATAGAATTTTGTGTAACAGTTTGGGTAAAAGGAAACGAATTATCAACAGCGCGAATTGCTGAATTAATTGATTCAAAATCAAAATAAACCTTTTTTGATTTCAATTTAGCAAATAAATCAACAGCAGCTTGATAGATCTTTATTTGATTATTTTTATATAAATTAAAAAAGGTTTGATTAGCATATGTTTTTAAAATATCAATCCCTAATATATCTTTAGTAACATTATCTAAACCAAATTTTTTAATTGTTAAAATTTTTCCACTATATTTAATAACATCATATCCGCTATATGCGTATAAATTTCTTAATTCTAATCAAAAATCATTATCCTTATAGTCACCCTTATCATTATATGATGGTATAAAATAGTTAGGAATTCTTTGTTCGATAGGCAAAGCTAATAAATTTTGTTTATGAACTAATAATTCGCTGATTACTTCATCAAAATCATTGTGTAATTTTTCAATGCCTTTAATTAATTCATCCATGGTTTTATTAAAACGTACATCATCTTTTAAATCTTCTGTTTTGTAATCATAAATTTTTTTGGCTTCCTTATAATCATTTATGCTACTATAGGTTCCATCGATTAAATCATCTATTAAAATACCTTTACAATGATCATAAGCATCAATATCTTCATAATATTTTTTATTTTCGTCTTTTTTTAAATAAATTGCTTCTCCACGCTTACGTTTACGTTTTAATTCATTAATTTCAAATTTATTAAATTGATTTGCAGCACTTGGTGGTAAAGATAAAACTACGCTTTTTTGATAATTATAATAAGGAGAAATTGTAAAATTTACTTGATTTTTTTTTAATTTAACATAATCAACAATGCACATTTGATAACTTATACATTTATTTATAAAATAAGGGTGTTTTGAGATAACTTGTGCTTGGTAAAATACATCTAAAATATGGTGTTTTTTAATTGAACTTGTCCCTTTTGTTTCGATAACAATAAATTCATCGTTCTTTTTGATAAAACAATCGGGTTTAGTAATTAATTTATCATTAATAAAAACAGGTTGAAAAAAAATGATTTTATCATTTTTATCAATTAATTCTAAAGTTAAATTAGCAAGCTCTTCTAATGATTTGTTTTTAAATAAAGGATCAGTTTCGAAATTAATAATTTTCTTAATGTAATGATAAGTTTTTTTAATATCTTCTTGTGATGCTTTATCTAATAAAATACCTTCAGCAATTTTAGGATTGTCCACATCTATATTTTTATTAATTTCTAATTGTGAAAGAAAATCAGTTTGTTCCTTATAAATTTCATATGCATCAATTTCATAATCATGTTCTTCTTCATCATCTAAATCCTCAAAATCATAAGAACTAACATTTTTTAACAATAAGTCGATTTTAGCTTTAATCTCAGCATTAGTGAAAAACCACATTGCTTTTTGCTTTGTATAATAACCAATGTAATCATATTTAGTAATGTATTTCCCTGTGCGCATTGATAACCTCACTTTATAACATTAATTATATATAAAAAAATAATGTTCAATAAACGAACATTATTTAAAAAAACTTTATTTATTTTCATTTAAAACATATTCTAATTCTCAAACAACACCATTTTCTACGTTTGTGTGTTTAGTAATGTGACGTGCTAGTAATTTAGCGGGACGTGTACCATTTTTCATGGCAAAGCCATATCCAGCATGGTTTAGCATTGTCAAATCATTTTCACCATCGCCGAAAGCTATACAACGATCTAATGGAATTCCATAATATGAGGATAAATAGCGCATAGCCATTGCTTTATCAGCAAATGATGAATTAATTTCAATAACTTCAAATTGGTCATCAACCCTCGCTGATCAGCTACGAACCGCTAAAGTGGGAGCAATTTGTTTAATATGATAAACCATAGAATCAAATAAAGCTTTATCGTTGACATTTAATAAAAGGGCATTAGCATCTCTAATAAGGTTGTTAATATCATTTTCCTTAGTCAATTTATTTTTTTCATTCATATCACGAATGGGCACGTGAAATATATCAATAAATGATTTTCAAATATTTAAATCCATATTACTGTTTAAAATGGTAGCAACATTATCAGCTTCAACAACAGCATTAACAATATTTTTAGCAATAAATCGATTTTTTAAAATTGCGCTTACAATATCTTTACTAAATGTCATATTAATTGGCGCGAATTTTTTATCGGAAGGGTTTGAAATATAAGAGCCATTATAATTAGCCATTAAAGTTGTTAATCCTAATTTTTCATAAATATGGATTGATCCACGTAAGGGACGACCTGTTACAATACAGAAAATATGGCCTTGATTGATGATTTTTTTAATTCCCTCAATTGTTTTTTCTGATATATCACTATCATTATTTAAAAGTGTTCCATCTAGATCACAAGCAATTAAATATTTGTTGTTTTTTCCCATTAATTTTTTACCTCATTATATACTATTATTTTAGTTGCATATGTTTTAAAACTAGTTGTACATTTTGATAAGCAATATCGTTAGCACGCTCGCAACTATTGCCTATCATTATATCTAATTCTGGACTATTTAATCAATAAGAAATTTTTTGTTGCAGCTTTTCTAAAAAATCAGCAACGATATTGGCTAAATCATTTTTAAAAACACCATAGTTTTGTTGTTGGTATTTTAGTTCGATTTCTTTAAAGCTTAGATTTGTTAAACAAGCATAAATTGTCATTAAATTACTCACTCCTGGTTGTAATGTTAAATCATATTTAACTTGGTTTAAATTATCTGTTAAAGCTCCTTTAATTTTTTTAAAAATTATATCCTTTGAATCATTTAAAAAAATCACACCTTTAAGGTTTTTAGAAGATTTCGACATTTTAATATTAGGATCTAATAAATCCATAATTTTTGCCCCTATTTTGGGAATATAAACCTGAGGCAATTTAAAAGTATTACCATATCTTTTATTAAAACGGTCAGCAAGCGTTCTTGTTAATTCCAAATGTTGTTTTTGATCTTGGCCAACAGGAACAACATCTGCATTAAAAGTTAAAATATCTGCTGCCATTAATGCGGGATATGTTAATAAACCAGAAGGAATCATTTCAGTGTTATTAGCCATCTTTGTTGCTTTAATACTTTTATCTTTAAATTGTGTCATACGCGTTAGTTCACCAATACTTGTTGAACATAATAATATGTGAGCTAATAATGGAATCGATAAGATATCTGATTGGTAAAATAGACATGTTTTTTTAGGATCAATACCAGCAGCTAAATATGTCGCGATAATCTGACGTTTAGTAGTAGAAAAATCAGTGTTATCAAAAATATTTGGTGTTAAGGAATGTAAATCCGCAACAAATAAAAACACTTCATAATCATCTTGTAAATCAACAAAGTTTTTAATTGCACCTAAATAATTTCCTAATGTTAAATTATTAGTTGGTTGAATTCCTGAAATTAGTCTTTTCATAATGTTTTATTTTACCTTACTTAAACGTTAATACAATTAAACATTTAAAATTAATGTTTTTTTTGTATACTTAATTATTATATAAGTAAACTTGTAATTATAAGAAGATAAAAATAAAAGGAATATGATTTACGTTTTATACAGTCCTAATTGCGCAGTGTGTAAAAAGGTTGTGCGATTTTTCCGAAATAATCAAATTGAAATTACCAAAATTATTATTGGTGAAGATAAAATAGAACGTTCTATGTTGTTAGATATTTTATCTCTTTGTGAAGATGGTTTTGGAACAATTATATCTTTTAAGACAGAATCTTCAAAACGCTTGAATATTACTTCAAAAACTTTTTTAGATTTATCTACAAAAGAATTATTAAATTTAATTCAAAATGATTTAAATTTAATTCGTCGCCCTTTAATCTATCAAACAAAAAACAATCGACCATATCGTTTACAAATTGGTTATGATTCAGAAGAAATTGAAATTTTTAAACGAGCAGTGCATGAAAAATAATAAGCCAATTTGTTTTTATGATATCTATTGTTTTAAACCACAAGAATGCTTTAAAAGAAATGATATTAGTTTGTTAGAAGATAAACTAAAAAGATATTCAAAAACAACATTTTTACGAAATAAAGAAAATCCTGAAATTATTTTTTTATTAGGTGGAGATGGATCGTTTATCAATTTTATTAACCAACAATGAAAAAAAAATGTAAAAATTGTTGGCATTAATTATGGACAATTAGGTTTTTATAGTTCATATGATAGTATTAAAACTATAAATTTAGACGAAATTATTGATGAAAATATGTATTATAATCCTTTATTACTTAAAGTAAGTATTAATAACCAAAATTTTTTTTATTGTTTGAATGAGTTAAGTTTATTTTCTAATGAGTTAGTGTCTTTTGATATTAGCATAAATGATTATCCATATGAAAAATTTCGTGGCTCTGGTTTGTTATTTGTAACACCAAGCGGATCAACTGGCAAAAACAAAACAGCTTTTGGTCCCATTATTTTTAATAATCATGAGAATTTTATTATGACAGAGATTTTTCCTGTTAATCATTTAAAATATTCAAGTTTAAATGCCCCTGTGGTTTTTAGAAAAGATTATAAAATCAGTTTAACAAATATTAAATTTAAAAAATCTTTTAGTGTTGCTATTGATGGGAATATCATTAATTTTAGCGATAAAATTAATGATATTAAAGTAGAAACAATCCAAGCTTCATCAAAAATTCATGGTTTAAATAATTTTAAGAAATACATTGATAAATTAAACAAATCTTTTATTAAAGGAGAATAAAAATGCAAAATTTAAATAATAAGCAAAAAACATTAATTATTTTTTTAGGTATTATTACCTTTGGAATTTTTATTATTTACTTTTTTACAAAAGCTAAAAAAGTATCTCAAATTAGAAACACTCATTTAATAGTATCTTCAAATATTCCTTTTAGTTTAAATGATTTTTATAATTGTATTGGTTCAAAAAATAATTTAGTTAACGTTGATGCGACAATTAATACATTAAAAATTGAATTAAAAGAAATTAACGCATTGAATAATGAAAAATTAAAGGTTTTAGGTGCAAAAGGGATTATGTGCAATCAAACAAAAATTTCTATTATTTTTGGTGATTTTTGTTTAGAACTTAAAGAATTAATTAAAAAAGATTTATTTTCATAGTATACTATATACTTAATTTGTTAATGTACATATACAAATATTATATTCATAAATTAGTTATTAAAGGACATTAAAAAAATATGTTAATTAAACCCGCGAAACGCAGTGAAAAAATTTATACAATTATTGCTATAAAAGATAGTGTTGTAACTTTAAAAAATGATTATCAAGACGAAAAAAATATTCAAATTTACGAGTTTGATTTGCAGAATATTATTCCAGAAGTTGGTAAATTTATTAATCTAATTAAATACGATCAACAAGGTTGTTCAGTATTTGAAGAATATGATCAAAACATTTAATTTATTTATGATATTTTCCGTTATTTAAAATACTAAGTGCCCTATATATTTGTTCACATAACATGACTTTTGCTAAGCCATGAGCAAAAGTCATTTTTGACATAGATAAATGATAATTAGCACGCTCATAGATGCTTTCATGTAAACCATTAGATCCACCAATAATGAAACAAATATCATGAGAAAATGTGTTTAGTCATTGTTGTATTTTTTTAGCTAATGTTTCGCTACTTATAATGTTGCTTTCAATAATTAAAGCAATTACAAAATCATTTTGATTAATATTTTTAAAAATTTTAGAGGCCTCTTTACTTTTAATTTGTTCTAAGGATTTATTTGAAATTTGAACTGGTTCAGGTTCATCGCTAACAACAATTTCTTGGCATTTTAAATAATGGTTAATTCTTTTTAAATAATCATTAACTAGATCAACAAAAGCTTTTTGTTTTAATTTCCCTACACTTATAATTTTTATCATCATCTTAGTTAAATAACCTTTTTTTTGATTATAATCTAACTAAGATTATAAAGGATAATGATTCAATGAAATATATTATTGCTAATTTTAAAATGAATGCAACACAAGAATTAATTAATCATTTTTTAAATAATTTAACGTTATTTGATGAGCAAAAAATTATTATTGGTTTAGCACCAGGGGATTTATATTTAAAAACATTTGTTAATTTAGCTGAAATAAAAAAAGTCAATTTATATGCTCAAAACCCATCATTACATAATAAAGGACCTTATACAGGTCAAATAAGTTGTTTACAATTATTAGATATTAATATTAAAAATGCTTTAGTTGGGCATAGTGAAATACGTATTGATTTTTCACAATCAATAATTGATCAAAAAATAAAAATATCTATGGATTTATTAGAACAAGTCATCATTTGTGTTGGCGAAACTTTTGATGCTTATAAACAAAATAAATCACTTAATTTTGTTTTAAATCAATTAGCCAACATCATTAATTACAAAGGATTAAAAAAAATTATTATCGCTTATGAACCAATTTGAGCAATTGGCACTGATTTAGAATTAGATTTTAAACATATTAATTACATGATCGAAGGAATTAAAACATATTTATATAATTGTACTGGAATAAATATTCCTATTTTATATGGCGGTAGTGTTAATGACAATAATATTAATGAATTGTGCAATCAAAAATTAATTGATGGTTTTTTAATTGGCAATGCTTCATTAGATGTTAATGTTTTTAATAAAATTATCGATAAATGTAAATAATAAAATGGATTAGAATATGAAATTAAATAAAAAAATAGGTTTGATAATCATTGATGGATTAGGAATTGGAAAAGAAGATAATACTAATGCTGTTCATTTAGCAAATCCACCAACATTAAATTATTTGATTAATAATTTTCCCACATTACAAATTAGTGCGGCTCAACAAAATATTGGTTTACTTGAAAATCAAGCAGGTAACAGCGAAATTGGTCATTTAACAATTGGTGCGGGCCGTATCATTTTGAATGATAATGCAAATATTAATAATTATATGAAATCCGTTGATTATGAAAGTGCAGTTTTAAGCAATATTAAAAATGAAATTGTTCATATTGTTGGCATGTATTCGAATGGTTTAGTACATAGTAATTATGAACATATTCATTGAATTATTAAACAAATAATTAAAAACAACAATGAGGTTGTTTTACATTTAATTTCTGATGGACGAGATGACTATCCTTATGGTTTTGCTCAATTCATTGAACAAATTAATGCCTTAAAAAAACAATATAATATTATTATAAAGAGTCTAAGTGGGCGTTATTTTGCAATGGATCGTGATCAGCGATGAGAACGTACCCAAAAAGCATTTAATGCAATGTTTGTTAAGCAAGATAAAATATGTGAAAAAACATTTTTAGAGGTTGCACAATCAATCGCAAATTCTTATAAAAGTGATGAATTTGTTCAACCTGTAGTTTTTAATGATGATGAAAAATATAATTTAAAACCACATCAAAAAGTGATTTTGGCAAACTATCGTTCAGATCGTATGCGCCAGTTAGCACACTTACTTAAACCTAACAAAAAATTTCATTACGATAATCCATTTTTAGTTCAAGATATTAATTTAATTACTCTAGTACCATTCCCTGATGTTGATGCAATAGCTTTATTTGAGAAGCAAAATTTAAATAACACTTTAGGTGATGTTTTTAATAAACACCAAATAAAAGAAGCTCGAATTGCAGAAACAGAAAAATATGCCCATATATCTTTTTTCTTTGATGGCGGTGTTAATAAATATTATTCGACAAAAACACAATATTTGATTCCTTCACAAAAAGTTGCTACTTATGATTTATGTCCCCAAATGTCAGCACATTTAATTACGAAAACTATTATCGATCATTATTTCGATCATGATGTTTTTATTGTTAATTATGCAAATCCTGATATGGTTGGTCATAGCGGCAATATGCAGCAAACAATTGAAGCAATTCTAAGTGTTGACCATGAAGTTCGAAAATTATATGATTTTTTTGAAAAGAATAATGGTGTGTTGATGATTACAGGTGATCATGGAAATGCTGAAATGATGCTTGATGATCAAAAACAAGTAATTACTTCTCACAGTGTTAATGATGTTTGGTTTATTATCACAGATAATAAAGTTATTTTAAATTCGACACAAAAATTTAGTTTAGCAAATATTGCTCCAACTATTTTGGAATATTTAAATATCGCTCAACCAATTCAAATGACAGCAACGAGTATGATAAAAAAGATTTGTGAATAGTTTTATTATGCTATTATAATAATTTGATATACTAAGGAGTTTTATAATGGATAAAAAAGCTAAAATTTATACTTGATCACACATTATTTTAATTGTTTTTAGCTTAGTTTGTTTGCATTGGTTTTTCATTTTATCAATCACAATTCCTAACCAAACTGGTTTTTTAATTAATCGAGTTGGTCAATGAATAAATTCATCTAGTACATATGCTTATAAAATTGATCCTCGATCATTATTTTATTTAAATTATACTTTAAACTTTAATATTGCCTTAAATGCAAGTGGTATAGCTAGTATTGTTTTATTTATCTGTTATATTTTAACATTTATTTTTAATCTAATAATGATTGGAATTATTAGATCTTGAAGGCCAAGTTTATTACATTTAATAATTGCTATATTAATTTGACTTGCTATTTTATATTTATTTATCATTATTATGATCAAACCAAACTTTAATCAGATTATTAATAATAGTTATTATACATGATTAAAAAATGTTATTTTTAATGATCAAACTTTAACACTTAATAAAAAAAATGTGATTTTAAATACTTATATTAATCACTATCATTTACCAATAATTAATGATCCACAAGTTGCTTTATTAGATATTAGCAAACACCAAATTAATAATGAAAATTTAACATTTAATCCTTCATACAACTATAATGCCAATCTTTATTTTACAAAAGCAAAATTAATTTATTGTACTTATACAATTATTGGAATAATTTTTATCATTAGTTTTATTTATTATCTAAGTGAAATTATTAAACGATGTTTATTAGTTAATGACAATTGAAAAATTAAACAACACGAACGAAAAGATGGTTTAAATATAAAAAAAAGAAAAAATAAACAAGAAATTGTTGCTCCTGACCCTATTTTAGAAGAAATTTTTAAAGAATTAGATTTATAAAAAATATTGAAGACACTTGTTTAATTATTTGTCTTAATATTTTTTTAATTTTTAACATAAAATTAATGTATAAGTCTTTTAAAAAAGAGGAATTAACAACATATGAAAATAATTAATTTATTAGCTTATCAAATTCTTGATTCGCGCGGCCAACCAACAGTAGCTGTTAAATTATTTTTAGAGAATGATCAAAGTGTAATTGCAATGGTTCCATCAGGCGCTTCCACTGGAACAAAGGAAGCATTAGAATTAAGAGATGGTGATGTAAATTATTTTTTTAATAAGTCTGTTAAATTAGCAATTCAAAATATTAATAATATTATTCGCCCTCATCTAATTAATAAAAATGTTTTAAATTTTTTTGAATTAGATAATTTATTAATTAATCTAGATGGTACTGAAAATAAAAGTAAATTAGGTGCTAATGCTTTATTAGGTGTTTCTATAGCGATTGTTAAAGCGGGAGCAATAGCCGCTTCTAAACCTTTATATCAATATATTAAAGAAGACTTAATGCATAATTATGATGTAAACTATTATGCTCCAATTCCGTTAATGAATTTTATTAATGGTGGAGCTCACGCAGATAATGATTTAGATATTCAAGAATTTATGATTGTTCCATTAAATGCAATTTCATTTTCTCAAGCGATTCAAATTGGATCAGAAATTTTTCATCAATTAGATAAACTTTTAAAAAGCAATCATTTAAGTACAACAAAGGGTGATGAAGGCGGTTTTGCTCCAATGTTAAAAAATAATTATGTGACTTTAGAACTATTAGTTCATGCTATTAAAAAAGCACATTACCTTCCTTCAAAAACACAAGGAGTTTGTCTTGCCTTAGATGTCGCAGCTTCTGAATTGTATGAAAACGGAAAATATTTTTTTAAAAAGTCTTCATCTCATAACATTACTCTTGAACAAACATCATTCAGTAGTGATGAATGAATAAAGTATTGAAGTAAATTAGTATCTATGTTTCCTATCATTTCGATCGAGGATTGTTTTGAGGAAAACGATTGAAATAGTTTTGCGTTATTTTTAAAAAATAACCCACACATTCAAGTGGTTGGTGATGATTTATATTGCACAAACTTAAAGTATCTACAAAAAGGAATTGATTTTAAAGCAACAAATGCTATTTTAATTAAACCTAATCAAATTGGTACAATTAGTGAAACGTTAGATGTTATTAAATTTGCACAAAAAAACAATATTAATACTATCATTTCGCATCGCTCTGGCGAAACTGAAGACACTTTTATTGCAGATTTAGCGATTGGTGTAGGTGCTGGGCAAATTAAAACAGGTTCATTATCACGTTCTGAACGGATAGCGAAGTATAATCGTATTTTAGAAATCGAACAAGAATTAAAGGATAAATTAATTTATGAACCAAGTAAATTTTTTAAATTCAGATAAAAATATTTTAATTATTACTTCAGGTGGTGATGCACCGGGTATGAATGCTTCATTAATTTCATTAATCCATAGATTAATGAATAATAATTTTAATGTTTTTATAGGAATTGAAGGATTATTAGGACTGTACAATAATTTAATTGAACCAATTAAAGATAAACGTGTTTTTGATGTTTATTTTAACGAGCAAGGAACAGTCATTAAGACAAGTAGATTTATTAAATTAGATATTAATGATAAAAAAACACAAATTATTAAAGATAATTTATTAAGTCATAATATTCAAAAAATTATTATCTTAGGCGGCCAAGGTAGTATGCAAGCTGGTTTAGTGTTAACAAAAATGGGCTTTGAAGTCTTTGGAATATTACACACTATTGATAATGATTTTAGTGAAACACAAATGTGTATAGGGGCCTTAAGTGCTGCTTCTTTTAATCAAAAATTATTAAAGTGCCTAAATTACACAGCAAAAGCTCATTGTGCTTTTAATTTAGTTGAGCTTATGGGTCGTGAATGTTCATGATTAGTCAATAATAGTGTTGGTAAATTAAAACCTATTTTAATGTTAACTAATCAAGATAATAAATATACTGTTGATGAAGTAATAGATTTAATTAAAGATAAAATAAACTCAATAAAAGAATACGATCCTTTAATCATTGTTCAAGAATTAATCTATGATCAAAAATGATACGAATTATTAGTAAAAACTTTTGAGCAAAAATTACATAAAAGTTTACGAATTACAATTTTAAATTATTTACAACGCGGAGCTCCAGTAAGTGATTTTGATTTACAATTAGCAAAAGATAGTGCGAATGTATTGGTTGATTTTATTGTTAATCAAAATGATATAAAAAACACAAATAATATGTATGTAGTTATTAATAAGTTTGATAATAAGTTAGAAGTTATTAAATTCAATAAATAGAGGGAAAATTAATGTTTTCAAAAACACGCATTATTGCTACAGTAGGTCCAGCAACAACAAAATTGTTTTCTAATTGGTTAGAATTTAACGATTTAAATAATATAAATGATGCTCAACAAGTATGCATAAACATTAAAGATTTAATTTTAAGTGGTGTTAATATTTTTCGTATGAATTTAAGTCATGGCGACCAAAAAATACACCTTTTTCGTACACAATTAATTAAAAAAATTGCGGATGAATTAAAGATCAAAGTTGAAATATTATTTGATACAAAAGGACCAGAAATTCGTGTTTGTGAAATGAGTGATAATAATTTTATTATTAAAAATAGTGAAGTTATAATACATTGTAAAGAAAAAGTTTTAGGTAGTTTTAATGAGTTTAGTGTTACTGATGCTACTGGACAATACAATATGATTAGTGATGTTAAAATTAATCACCGAATTTTAATCGACGATGGAAAATTAATTTTAATTGTTAAAAAAATTGATTTTCTAAAAAACATCATTTATACAACCGCTAAAAATAGTTATTCATTAAAAACAAATAAACGCTTAAATTTACCAGATGCCAATTATAGTTTGCCGTTTTTGTCAAAGAAAGATATTGATGATATAAATTTAGCAGTTAAATTAAAAATTCCTTATTTGGCTTTATCGTTTATTTCTAATATTAAACAAATTAATGAGGTTAAAAAACTTTTAAAAAAGTCCTCATTTATACCAAAATTAATTGCAAAAATTGAAACTCAAGAAGCAATTGATAATCTAGAAGAAATTATTAAAAATACTGATGGTATCATGGTTGCGCGTGGGGATTTAGGGCTAGAAGTACCTTTTTATAAAATTCCTATTTATCAAAATAAAATTGTTGAATTATGCCATAAATACAATAAATATTGTATTATAGCGACACAAATGTTAGATTCATTAGAACGTAATATTATCCCCACACGAGCTGAAGTCACAGATGTTTATTATGCCGTTAAACAAAAGGTTAACGCAACAATGTTATCAGGCGAAACGGCCGCAGGAATTGATCCAATTAATGCTGTACAAGTTATGAAATCTATTATTTTAGAGACAGAAAATAATAATATAGAAAACGAAATAACATTTAAAAAAAATGAATTATTAATTCCTAAGGAAGTTAAATTAAAAATTTTATCATTTCATAAATTAAAAATAAATAAACATAAATTATTAGTTGTTAATTTAATTAGTAAAAATTCTAAACATTTAGTTTATGATATATTAAAATATGATTTTAATTTTAATATTTTATTTGTTATAGATAAAAATCAAGAACATGATTTATTATTAAAAAATGCTAATTTTATTATTAGTGAAAATAAAATGTTAAAACAAGAAGAATTATTAAAATCATTTAATATTGATTTTAATAATCATGAATTTTTATTTATTTCAATTTAAAATAAAAATAATTTTATTATTAATATCTTTAATATAGTATAATTATAAAATATTCTGTCTATTTAAGCACAAATGTGTAATAAATAGGCTTTTTTCTATTTTTGTGAGGTACTAGTTAGAATATGCAAAATAATAAAAATTATACTGAGAAATTTATTACTGATAAAGTAATGCGAAGAGATTATTCAAAAATTAAATCTAATTTTGAAGGACCAAATCTACTTGAAATTCAAGTTGAATCTTTTAAACGCTTTATGGAGAAAGATTTAAAAGAAGTTATTTCAAGTATTTTTCCATTAAAATCTCCTCAGGGTAAGTATACGTTAGCATTTAAAGGTTTAAAAATTAAGCAACCAACAAAAGATGAAAGTGCTTGTCGTGACGAAGGTAAAACATTTGAAACACCAATTTATATTGATTTGGAATTAACAGATAACTACACAGGCGAAGTTAAACGCGCACAACGAAATACTAAAACAGGAGAAGACGGTATTTATTTAGGAGCAATTCCTAAAATGACAGAAAAAGGAACTTTTGTTATTAATGGAATTGAAAAATTTGTTATCTCACAAATTGTTAGATCACCAGGAATTTATGTACTTGGTAAATCAAGCATCAAATTGAACGGTTCACGTAAGCGTTTATTTGAAGGTAAAATTTGTGAAATTTATCCTTCTAAGGGTACTTTGATGCTTGGTTATATTCCTAAGGATCGTCATAATATTCAAATTGTTGCACGTGATTCATCTGGTGATAATGCGCAAACCTTTTCAGTAACTACTTTACTAAAAGCTTTTGGTTTAACAAGTGCTGAAATCTTAAAAATTTTTAATAATGAAAAAGAGATTCGTGAATCATTAGAAATTGAAAAATATGCGCCAGAATATATTTTTGAAAATTCACAAGAAAATGAAATTATTTTTAAAATTTATAGTGATGCTCATGATATTCATGAGAAAGCCGATCGTCGAGAATCAAATAATAAGTTAAAAGAAGAATATATAGAACAAGGTTCACCACTTTTATCAAAGTTAAAACAATTAATTTTTAATTATGTTGAAAAAAACGATGAAATCGATGCATTATTGCATGAAAATAAAGATGTTGAAGATGCTAGTTTCATTAAGAATAATAAAAAATTATATGATGAAAGAGAAGAAATCATTAATTGCATCATTAGTGAAAAAGCAGCTAAGGATATCGTTGAATTATTAGGTATTAATATTAAAAACATAGAAACACTAAGACATTTAGGCAAAGCTTCTTATCAAATAGCTTTACAACAACATTTTTTTAATAAGCGTTTATATGATATTAGCAGTGCTGGACGCTATAAATTTGAAAAAAAATTATTATTAAGTGAACGTTTATATCAAAAAGTAATTGCGAATGATATTATTGATAAAAAAAATAATATTCTAATTCCTAAAGATACTTTAATTACTAAAGAACATATCGAACTAATAAAAAAAGAATCACGTGATAAAAACATTAAATGAACAAAAAAAATTAATTTATTACCAACAGCATTAGAATCAGAGATTGAACAATTTTTAGAATATGAAAGTATTGCAGTTTATAAAGATAATGATTTAAGAGATGAAACAACAGAGATTGTCGGTTTAGCATCAGGTTGCAAACTTCAAACTTTAACCGTGGCTGACTTAGTTGCTACAACAAGTTATATTTATAACTTGAATTATGAAATTGGTGAATTTGATGATATAGATCATTTAGGTAATAAAAGACTTAAATTGATTCATGAATTATTACGAGCAAGAATTGCTACAAGTATGGCTCGTATTGAGAAGTTTATTAATGAAAAGTTGGCTATTTCTGATGGTTCAAGCAATAACATTACAAATGTTAATGATAAAGGTATTGATACTGAACTTGATCGTGAAATTGAAGAAAGCGATATGAGTGATGAGGAAAAGAAAAAAGCAATTAGTGTTAAATCAATTATTAATACAAAACAATTCCAAAGTTTAGTTAAAGATTTTTTTAATTCACATCAATTAATTCAATTTATTGACCAACAAAATCCATTAGCAGAATTAACTAATAAACGTCGTATTTCAGCGATGGGTCCAGGAGGAATTAGTCGTGAAGACCCTAATTTAGATATTCGTGATGTTCATCACTCTCACTATTCGCGTATTTGCCCGATTGAAACACCAGAAGGAATGAATATTGGGTTGATTATGTCTTTAGCATCACTTGCAAAAGTAGATGAAAACGGTTTTATTGTAGCACCTTATTATGTTGTTGAGGATGGGGTTGTAAAAGAAGATTATAAATATTTAACAGCCCATGAAGATGATAACTATATTATTGCTGAATCATCAGTCCAATTAGATGAAAATAAGCGAATTTTAGATGAACAAGTTGTTGCTCGATATCGTGGTTCAACAAGTCTATTTAGTCCTCATGAAGTTGATTTTATTGATATTGTTCCAAAACAAGTAGTATCAATTGCTGCATCAGCAATTCCATTTATTGAAAATGACGATGGGGCACGTGCTTTGATGGGGTCAAACATGCAACGTCAAGCAACACCTTTAATTAAACCATATGCCCCTATTGTAGGGACAGGTACAGAATTTAAAATTGCACACGATTCAGGAATGGCTGTTGTTGCTAAAAATGACGGAGTGGTTGAATTTGTTGATAGTCAAAAAATTATCATTAGAAATGATAATGATAAATTAGATGATTATAAATTAATTAAATATCGTAAATCAAATCAAGACACATGTAATAACCAAATTCCAATTGTAAAAGTAGGTCAAAGAGTTCACAAATCTGAAACAATTGGTGATGGACCTGCAATGCAAAATGGTGAATTAGCTTTAGGTCGTAATATTCTAGTTGGTTATACAACTTGACGAGGTTATAATTTTGAAGATGCTATTATTATTTCTGAACGTTTAGTTGATCAAGATGTATTTACATCAATTCATATTGATGAGCATACAATTCAATGTATGAAAACAAAAAACGGCGATGAAGAAATCACTCGTGACATGCCTAATGTCTCTGATACTGCAAAACGTTTTTTAGATAATCAAGGTATTGTTTTAGTTGGTGCTGAAGTTCATGAAGGAGATGTTCTAGTTGGAAAAACAACTCCACGAGGTAATGTTGAAACTGCTCCAGAAGATCGTTTATTACAAACAATTTTTGGTGATAAATCAAAAACAGTTAAAGATTCATCACTAAAAGTAAAGCACGGTCAAGAAGGAATTGTTGCTGCTGTTAAGCGAATTAAATCAAGTGATGAAAATGGTAGTGAATTACCAGATGACGTAATTGAAATTATTAAAGTTTATATTGTTCAAAAACGTAAAATTCAAGTTGGTGACAAAATGGCAGGGCGTCATGGAAATAAAGGAATTGTATCAAAAGTTGTTCCTATTCAAGATATGCCTTTTTTAAAAGACGGGACTCCATTAGATATTATGTTAAATCCATTAGGTGTACCTAGTCGTATGAATATTGGTCAAATTTTAGAATTGCACTTAGGTTATGCTGCGGCTGAAATAGGTAAAAAACAATTAATTCAAATTGCTATTGATCAATTAGGTTATGAAAAATATATTTCATTGTTTGGAATCAATGAAATTATTGCTAAAAAACTTTATGAAAATATTAGTAATTTAATTAAACACAAACAAGCAAAACAGGCAAAAGATATAGATTTAATTGATGTCACAATTATTCTAAAAGAATTGGGATTATCATATGACGATATTGGAATTAAAATTTCAACTCCTGTATTTGATGGTGCAAATCATGATGATATTGTTTCTATTATGAATGAAGCAAACATTGATATTGAAAATAATAAGGGTAAACAAGTTTTATATGATGGAAGAACTGGTGAACCATTCGATGGTTTAATTTCAGTTGGATTAACATACATGTTGAAACTAGATCATATGGTTGATGATAAAATTCACAGTCGTTCGGTTGGTCCATATAGTAAAATTACACAACAACCATTGGGTGGTAAATCACAAAATGGAGGCCAACGTTTTGGTGAAATGGAAGTTTGAGCTTTAGAAGCTTATGGTGCAGCTTATAATTTATTAGAAATTTTAACAATTAAATCCGATGATGTTCAAGGACGTAATCAAGCTTACAATGCTATTATAAAAGGTCACGATGTTGTTGCTGATGGAATGCCAGAATCATTTAAATTATTAACAAAACAAATGCAAGGTTTAGGGTTATGTATTACCGTTGAAACAAAAGATGATCGTATGGTAGATATTAATGAATATACACTAAATCAAAATCGTTTAAATAATGACGATGATGAGGTTATTTTAGATGAAAATCTAAAAGAGATCAATGATTCTAATGAAGAGATATTTAATACAAACTTTAATAATAATGACTATGATGATGAAGAAAACTTCTAAATATAGAAAGGTAAAATAATATGAGTCAAAAAGGGATTAAATCATTAACGATTTCCATTGCTTCACCTGAACAAATTTTAAATTGATCAAAAGGTGAAATAACTAAACCTGAAACAATTAATTACAAATCATTAAAACCAGAACCTAATGGGTTGTTTGATGAAAGTATTTTTGGGCCTTCAAAAGATTATGAATGTTATTGTGGAAAATATCGTAAAGTAAAACATAAAGGTAAAATTTGTGAACGTTGTCATGTTGAAATTACTGAATCAATTGTACGTCGTGAACGAATGGGACATATTGAGTTAGCTGCTCCTGTTGCCCATATTTGATTTACAAAAGAATTACCTTCGCCATCAAAAATCTCATTATTATTAGATATTACATATAAAGAAGTTGATCAGGTAGTTTATTTTGTTAATTACATTGTTTTAGATGAAGGAAATAATGTATATGATGGTAAATCAATTTTTAATAAAAAAGAAGTTTTAGATTTAACATCACCAAAAAATTCAATTCGATCACGTAATAAATTACGTCGAACATTACGTAATATTCAAGAGCGAATTGAAGATGAATTAAATCATGAACGTGAAGCATTAATTCAAGATTTTGATTATCGTTTAGCTGTAACATATGATCAAATGTTAAAAGATTCTAATATTCCTTTTTCAGTGAAAGATGTAATGGCTTTTATTGAAAAACATACAGGCGTTCGTTTTGGTATTGGTGCTGAAGCTATTCGTGAATTATTAGAAAAACTAAATCTTGAAGAAGAACATGAAAAGATTAAACAAGCAATTCAAAATTCACCTAATGCTTATGATCAAAAAACAAAACGCTTATTGCGTCGTTTAGAATGTGTAAGATGAATTAAGGATTCAGGTTCAAAACCAGAATGAATGGTAATGACAAGAATCCCTGTCACACCATCTGAAACAAGACCAATTATTTCTTTAGATGGAGGTCGTTTTACGACCTCTGACACAAATAATTTTTATCGTAAAATCATTATTCGTAATGAACGTTTAAAACAAATGCAAGCAACAGATGCTCCTGAAATTTTATTAGATAATGAAAAACGTTTATTACAAGAAGCAGTTGATTCATTATTTGATAATAATTCACGTAAAAAACCAGTTGTAGGTAAAGATAAACGTCCTTTAAAATCATTGTCAAATCATCTTAAAGGAAAACAAGGATTATTTAGACAAAATTTATTAGGAAAACGTGTTGACTATTCAGGTCGTTCTGTAATTGTTGTTGGTCCTGAATTAAAAATGTATGAAGTAGGAATTCCTGCTTTAATGATTTTAAAATTATTTAGACCATATATTATTTCTGAATTAATACGTAAACGTGATGAATTAGGTAATGAAATTCAACCAATTTGTGCCAATATTAAATTAGCAGAACAAAAAATTCTTGCGCAAGATAATGAGATTTGACCCGTTGTTGAAAAAGTTATTAAGCAACGTCCTGTAATTTTAAACCGTGCACCAACCTTACACCGTTTAGGGATTCAAGCTTTTGAACCAAAAATGGTGGACGGTAAAGCTATTCGTTTACATCCTCTAGTTACAACCGCTTTTAATGCGGATTTTGACGGAGACCAAATGGCTGTTCATATCCCCTTATCCAAAGAAGCAGTGGCTGAAGCACGATCAATTCTATTAGCCTCATGACATATTCTTGGTCCAAAAGATGGAAAACCTATCATTACACCCACACAGGATATGATTTTAGGTATTTATTATTTAACAAAAGAAAAATTTCCACAAGTGATTGAAGAAATGATGGCTAAAGATCCAACGCAAGCGAGAGTTGAATTTATTAATCATTTTCACATTTTTTCAACACAAGACGAAGCTATTCGTGCTTATAAATTAAAAACAATTCGTATTAATGACGTAATTGGAATTACAACAAAAGCTTTTAACAATAAAACATTTAGTAAAGAAGGCATCTTGGTTACAACAGTTGGAAAAATTATCTTCAACCAAGCTTTTCCTGTTAATTTTCCATATATTAATGATGTTAAAAATCTATATGGGGAAAATCAATTTGAAATTATTGGAATGCATGAAAGTATTTTAGATTATTTAAAAGCCTATAATTTAAAAGAACCATTAACTAAAAAAACTTTATCAACAGTAATTGATTATTTATATAAAGTTTCTGAAATCGAAGTCGTACCACAAACAATGGATAAAATTAAAGCTTTAGGATTTAAATATTCAATGATTTCAGCGACAAGCATTTCTGCCTTTGATATTCCATCTTATGATCAAAAATATGAATATTTTAAAGAAACTGATGAATTGGTTTCAAAACTTCGTGAATTTTATTTAGATGGTAAATTAACTGATGATGAGCGATATACTAAAGTTGTTCAAGCTTGATCACAAACAAAAGATAAAGTTACTCATGATATTGAAAAACTAATTAATTCTGATGAATATAAAGATAATCCGATTGTGATTATGGCAAAATCAGGAGCTCGTGGAAACACGTCAAACTTTACACAGTTAGCAGGAATGCGTGGTTTAATGTCAAAATCATATAACTATGACCAAAAAAATAATAATGGTGTTATTAAAGATACAATTGAAATTCCAATTAAACATTCATTTATTGAAGGATTATCAGTTAGTGAATACTTTAATTCATCATTTGGAGCACGTAAAGGGATGACTGATACGGCGATGAAAACCGCAAAATCAGGTTATATGACACGTAAGTTAGTTGATTCAACACAGGCTGTTGTAATTAAAGATCATGATTGTGGCACAAAAGAAGGTATTATTGTTCGTGAAATTCGGAATACAAAAGATAATACATCAATTGAATCACTAAAAGATCGTATTGTTGGAAGATATAGTATTAATACAATTTATGATACAAAAAATAAATTAATTATCGAAAGTGATAAATTAATTACAAGCGAAATAGCTAATATCATTCAAAATTCAGGTATTCGTGAAGTTGAGGTTCGTTCTCCATTACATTGTGCATCACTTTATGGTGTTTGTCAAAAATGTTTTGGTTTAGATCTATCAACAAATAAATTAATTGAAACCGGTACAGCGATTGGAGTAATTGCAGCGCAATCAATTGGTGAACCTGGAACACAGTTAACAATGCGTACTTTCCATACTGGAGGGGTTGCTGGTGATACGAATATTACTCAAGGGTTTGAAAGAATTAAACAATTATTTGATTGCATTCAACCACAAGAAAATGAGAAAGCAGTTATTTCACAAGTAAAAGGAACTGTTGAACGAATCGAAAAAGATTCAAACACCAATGGTTATAATGTTGTAATTAAATATAATAAAGATAATTATGTAAATTATCCAACACGTTCGAATGCTGTATTACGTGTTAAAACAGGAGATGAAATTATTGCTGGTCAAAAAATTACTGAAGGATCAATTGATGTTAATGATTTACTAAAATATGCAGGTATTGAAAATGTGCGTCATTACATTATTAAAGAAGTTCAAAAAGTTTATCGTATGCAAGGAATTGAGATTTCAGATAAGTATATTGAAGTAATCATTTCACAACTTACAAATAAAATTACAATTACAAATCCAGGAGATTCAGGATTATTTGTTGGAGAAACAATTAGTATTAATGAATTTACTGAAGTGGCTCAAAATATGCTTGTTAATAAGAAAAAACCACCAAGTGCAATTAATCAAGTATTTGGTTTAGACCATGCGCCAAGTAAATCAGGTTCATTCTTATCTGCTGCTTCGTTCCAAGATACTAAGAAAATATTAACTGACGCTGCTGCGCGTTCACAAAAAGATATGTTAATCGGCTTGAAAGAAAACGTTATTCTAGGAAATTTAATTCCTGCTGGAACAGGATTAAAGGATGTTGAAGAAGTGATTGCTTATGGTGAAGAAATGTATAAAAAGCAATACTAAATCCTTTTATTAAAAGTTTCACAAAATAACTTTGATATTTACGTAGATGTGTGCTAAACACATTTACGTTTTATTTATATATTTTTAATCATACTTATTTTTAGAAAATAGGAGAAAACAAGATGAAATTATTAAAAAACAAAAAAATTTGGGTATTAACAATTAGTAGTGTTTTAATTGGTGTAAGTGTTATTACATCAATTGCTTCATGCTCTAGTTCAAACATAGAATCTAAATTAAGTGATAAATTAGTTGAAGATGAAGATAATAATTATTACGTAGCATATCAAATTTCAAATTATGAAAAATTAAAAGATTTTGAAAAAAAACAATTAGAAAAAGTCACCTTTTCAACATCTATTACCCCAACTGATAAAACAAAAAACTCACAAGTTTTTAATGCAAAAGTAAATGAAGGTATTTTATTCAATCAGCAAGCGAAAACATTTTATATCAAATTAGTTCGTAAGCCTGAAGTTGGTGAAAGTATTATTATTTTACCAAATAATTCAATTTTAAAAACACACGGCTTTGTAGTTACAAATGAAAATTTAAATTTTATTAAAATTAATAAAAAAGGCGAATTACAGAGATCTAATACAGCAATAACTAAAAAAAATAATTTAACTAACGAATATAAATAGAATTAAAATAAATAATGATTAAATAAAAAATCTGATGGTTAACAGACTATCAGATTTTTTATTTAATAAGAGTCTATTTAGCTTCAATTAAGATAGCAAAATTATTTAAACCCACATGCGCATAAATACAACCCGGTAAATATGAAATTTTAATTTCAATAGTTTGTCGAATTTTTTCTTGTAATGAAGTTTTTAATGAATTGATTTGTGATTCATTTTCTAAATCAGTAAGAATTGCAATGTTCTTAATACCATTTGTGCGCCAATGATTTTGATTATCAATTATATCTAATAATTTATCTATAGCTGTTGATAAATTCGGTGTTTTATCCATAAAATCTAATTGCCCATTTCAACGAACAATTAATTTTAAGCGTAAAGCTTTAGCTATAATTCCTTTAGTTTTTTTAACACGTCCGCCCGCAATTAATTGGTCTAAATTATTTACGATAACTCCACCTATAATTTTTTGTGAACGTTGTTTTACTAAACTAATTAATTCTTCATCACTCGGATTATTTTTTAAGAGTAAATTAATCTCATCAACTAATCATAAAATACCAATTGAAACAGAACGTGAATCAATGCACACTAAATGTTTGTCTTTGTAATCTTCTTTAATAATACTTAGAGATTCAAAATAACTTGATAAACCACTTGATAATGTTAAAATAACAACACGATCATATTTTAAGAATAATTCATCTAATTTTTTCATAACAAAACCTGGTGAAGGTAATGAAGTATGAATATTTGTTTTATTAATTAATATTTGTTTCAATTGTTCTTGACTAACGTCAATAACATCTTTTAATTCTTTTTCTATTTGTTGTTCTCTAATAATTAACTGAATAGGCACAAAATATACATTATCATCTTTAATATCTAAGACGTTAGCACCTGTATCGATTAAAATTGCTGTTTTCATAAATCTACCCCTAATCAACTAAAACTTATTAAAAATTATAATAAAAACAACATTATTAACTATGATTAAAAGTTAGATAAAGTTAATTTAATATTATAATTTATAAATAAAGAGAGTAATTTCTCTTTAAAAATTGGAGTTGAAATGTATATTTATTATAATAAAACAAGTCTAAACGATACGTTAATTTTTTTAAAAAACAATCAGCAATATGATCATCAAGTGTTTTTAAACGATGACTTATTGCTTTTTTATCATGGTGATGAACTAATTGGTTTAAATTTATTTAATGCAAGTGAATATTTAAAAAATTTAAATGAAGGATATTTATATCCTACGACTCAATTAATTCAAAAATTAAGTGATTTAATAAAAATAAAATTATCATTAGATAATGCTTTTAAAGGTTTTGTGGTAGGTAAAATTTTAGAAGTTAATTTAATTCCCAATACTCATTTACATATTTGCTTAGTAGATATAGGTGATCAACAAATACAAATAATATGTGGAGCACAAAATGTCCGTATTGGCTTAAAAACGGTTGTAGCGACACCTAATTTATTAATGCCAAATGGAAATGAAATTAAAAAATCCAAATTAATGAACTATGATTCATTTGGAATGTTGTGTTCACAAAAAGAATTAAATATTAATAATTTTAATTCACAAGGAATTGTCGAACTTAATGATGAATATCAGGTTGGTCAATTGTTTACAAAAGTTTATAGTAATTTATAATTTAAAGTAGGTAAAATTAATGTCAAAAAATGATGATATATTATTATTTAGTCTTTCAAATTCACATCAATTAGCTAATAAAATTGCTAATTTATTAAAAATTGAATTATCACCAATTAGAATTGATAAGTTTGCAGATGGTGAATTAATTGTTGCACCTCAAGTTCCAGTGCGTGGACGTCGAGTTATTATTATTCAATCAACATCTAAACCTGTTAACGATAGTTTAATGGAATTATTAATCGCTATTGACTCAATTAAACGGGCTAGTGCCAAAGCAATTAGTGTTGTAATTCCTTATTATGGATATGCACGTCAAGACCGTAAAGCTAAACCACGTGAACCAATTACAGCACGTTTAGTTGCAAAAATGATTGAGAGTGCGGGCGCAACTAGTGTATTAACTTGAGATATTCATTCTTTACAAACACAAGGTTTTTTTGATATTCCGTTTGATTCATTAGAGGCTGTATGAGTTCTAATGAAACATTATTTTAGTGCTTATAAAGATTCATCAAATATAACTATTGTTTCGCCAGATTATGGTGGTGTCAAACGTGCTCGTGAAATTTCAATAGCTACAGGTGCAACATTAGCAATTGTTGATAAACGAAGATCTGGCAAAAATCAGGTGGAAATTAATAATGTATTAGGTGATGTTAAAGATCGTGATTGTGTAATTGTTGATGATATGATTGATACTGGTGGCACAATTTTAGGTGCTGCTAAAATTGTGCGTGAAAAAGGCGCTAAATCAATAACAATTATTGCTACACATGGTTTGTTTAATAATAATGCACGACAACATTTTCAACAAGCAATTAAAGATCGAATTATTAATAAAATTTGTATAGCTGATACAATTGAAAATGAACCTTTTGAGGGTCTTGAAATTGTAAGTATCGCTCCAGCAATTGCCAAATGTATTGAAATTTATTCAGAGGGTACAGGTTCGATGTCGTTTGTACATGATGAAAATTCAAAAGTTTTATTTGCTAAAAAAATATATTAAATAAAAATGAATAAACCAATTATCAAAGAAGTTATTATTGTAGAAGGTAAAACAGATGCACAAAAAATTGATCAATTAGTAAATGCACAAATTATTACTACTAATGGATCAGAAATTAATAAAAAGACTTTAGCTTTAATTAAACAAGCACAATTATCAAAAGGAATTATTTTATTTTTAGATCCTGATTATCAAGGAGAAAGAATTCGTAAAATAATTACTAATTATTTAAAAGATGGCATTATTAAACAGTGTTTTATTAGTAAGGACAATATGAAGAATAATTCTAAAAAAATTGGAATTGCTGAAGCTAATAATGATGCTTTATTGAAAGCTTTGAAATCTCAAGGAACATTCATTATTAATCCAATTGAATCTATTACTTGATTAGAATACTTAAGTTTAAATTTAAATAACAAAAAAATACGTTTAATGCTTTGTGATTATTTAAATATTAGTTATTGTAATCACAAACAATTATTTAAAAGATTAAACATGATGCAAAAAACATTTAAAGAAATTAAAATAATTATTGAAGGATTTTAACTTATGAAATTATGTGATAAAGAATATATTTTATCTGTTATTGCTACACCAATTGGCAATCTTGAAGAAGTTAGTGAACGTGTTATTAAATGTTTAAATGAAGCTTATATTATTTTATGTGAAGACACTCGAGTTACAGCTAAGCTGTTGCATCTATTAAATATTTATGATTACAAAAAATTAATTAGTTATCATAATTTTAATGAAATTCAAAAATTGAATGAAGCGATTAATTATATTAAAAAATATCCAACAGCTTTAGTTAGTGATGCAGGCTATCCAACAATTTCAGATCCTGGTTATAAATTAATTAATGAATGTCATCAACAAAATATTGGAATTCAAGTTATTAATGGTCCCTCAAGTTTGATGCATGCTCTAGTTGCTAGTGGAATGTGTTCGCAAGATTTTATGTTTTTAGGTTTTTTAGGTAAAACGCAAAAACAACGTGTTGAAAAACTAAAATTATATAAAAACTTGCAAACAACTTTTGTTATTTATGAAGCTGTGCACCGAATAGAAAAGACTTTAATGGATATATATGAAATATGAGGAGATATTTTAATTTTTATCGGGCGCGAACTAACAAAAAAAAATGAAAGTCATTATTATGGTTATCTTTCACAACTACCCCCAATTACTGAAAAAGGAGAGTTTGTAATTGTTATTGATAATAAGATCAATCAAGATGTTATTAAGAATAATAATATTAATGAATGTCTAATTAAAATTAGAGATTTAATGAAACAAAATTTTAAATTAAAAGATGCTTGTAAAGAAGTTAGTAAATCTTCTAATTTTGATAGTAAAGAATTATATAAATTAATAATTAATCAAAAATAATATGTTAGATAAATTAATTAAAACTCTAAAAAATCCTCATAGTATTGATGACATTGTTGGTCAAAAATATTTATTAGATGAAATTGGTATAATTAGAAGAATGGTTAATCACCATCAAGTATTTAATTTAATTTTCTATGGCCCCCCAGGTGTAGGAAAATCATCGCTTGCTAAAGTTTTAGCACAAGATTTAAAAGTTCCATTTGCTTTTTTCAATCCAGTTGTTGATTCAAAAAAGCAATTAATGCAAATCATTGAACAAGCATTAGATTTAAATAACTTTATTATCATTATTGATGAAATTCATCGATTAAATAAAGATAAACAAGATATTCTATTACCAATTATTGAAGCAAATAAAATTAAATTATTTGCGACAACAACTGAAAATCCGTTTTTTGTTATTAACCCTGCTTTAAGAAGTCGTTGTCAACTATTATCATTAAAACCATTAACGAGTTCACAAATTAGTGAACGAATTAAAACTTTGATTAATGTTGAAGAAGTTTTTGAACCACAAGCTTTTAATTTATTAATTAATAAAACTAATGGAGATTTAAGGGCTGTTATCAATACATTAGAAATTATTTATTTATTATATAAAGAACATAAAGTTGATTATGTATTACTAAAACGTATTATGCAAGAATCATACGCATTAGGTAGTAGCGATGGCGATGAAATTCATGACTTAAAATCAGCTTTTCATAAATCAATGCGTGGAAGTGATTGTGATGCAGCTTTATATTATTTAGCACGTTTAATAATCATAGGTGATTTTGAAGCGATTTATCGAAGAGTTAGTGTTTGTGTTCATGAAGATATAGGTTTAGCTAATCCTAATCTATGTTTACGTGTTGATCAAGGAATTAATTCTTGTCGATTTTTAGGATATCCAGAAAATCAAGTAATTTTAGCTAATTTAGTTTTACAAATTTGTTTATCAAATAAATCAAACTCTGTATATCTTGCCTATCAAAAAGCATTTGAAGATGCTGCTAATGGCAAACAATATTCAATTCCAAATCATGTCCGTGATGCTCATTATGCATCAGCAATAAAATTGGGTGTTCATGGTTATAAATATCCACACGATTTTAAAAATAACTATGTTAATCAACAATATTTACCACGTGAATTAACAAACAAAAAATATTATGTTCCCCAAAACAACGAACAAGAGTTTAAATTAAACCAAAATCAACAAAAATTTAAAAATAATAATTAAAAATTTTAAGGAGAAAAATATGTTAAAACAAAAGAAATTTTTTATCTCTACTCCCATTTACTATTCTTCTGGAAATCCTCATATTGGTCATGCTTATACAACGATCACTGCTGATGTTTTAGCACGTTATAAACGCTTGTTTGGATATGATGTTTTCTTTTTAACAGGAATGGATGAGCATGGTCAAAAAATCCAACAAAAAGCTTTTGAAGAAAACATTTCTCCCAAAGCTTTGGTCGATCGTAATTCAATTATTTTTTTAAATTTATGAAAACGATTACATATTAGTTTTTCAAAATTTATTCGTACAACGCAAATGGATCATGAAGAGTCTGTACAAAAAGTTTTTAGTTATTTATATAAACAAGGAAAAATTTATTTAGGCCAATGGACAGGTTATTATTGTGTATCATGCGAAGAAAATTATAATCCTGCTGAAATTATTAAAAGTCAAGATAATATAATGTTATGTCGCATGGGTCATAAATTAGAAACTAAGTCTGAAGAATCATATTTTTATAAAATGAGTGATCAAGCACTATTTTTAAAAACTTACTATCAAAATCATCCGAATTTCATTATTCCAAATGAACGTGCAAATGAAATGGTTAATAACTTCTTAAATAATTTAGAAGATTTAAGTATTTCACGTACTACTTTTGATTGAGGGATTCCTATTGCTGAAAATCCAAAACATGTAATTTATGTTTGATTAGATGCATTAATGAATTATTTAACTGCAACTGGTTATTTATCAAATAATGAGGAATTATTTCAAAAATATTGATGTGATAATGAAACTGAAATTGTTCATTTATTATCAAAGGAAATTGCGCGTTTTCACTGCATTTATTGACCAATCTTTTTAAATGATTTACAAATTCGTTTTCCATCAACAATTTTATCACATGGATGAATCATTACAAAGGAAGGTAAAATGTCTAAATCATTAGGTAATGTAATTGATCCTAATGTTTTAATTGATACTTATGGTGTGGATGCACTTCGTTATTATTTAATGGCTGATTTAAGTTTATTTAGAGATGCTATTTTTAGTGAAGATAATTTGATTGAAACTTATAATACTCAATTAGCAAATAGTTATGGTAACATGATTTCAAGAACATTGGGAATGTTAAAAAAATATCGAAATAATATAGTTCCAAAATATGTTGGTTGTGTTTTAAAAAATGATGAAAAATTAGAAAATTTAATTAATAAAAATATTGAATTAGTTCAAGAAAACATTAATAAATATAGTATTGATAAAGCACTTAATTGCATTCAAGAAATTTTAGTTGAAGCAAATAAATATGTTGAAGATAATAAACCTTGAGAATTAGCTAAAAATCAACAAGAGCAAGAATTAGATTCACTTTTAGTTCATTTAGTAAAAGTTATTCAAGTAACTACTACTTTATTATCACCAATTTTAATTGAAGGAAGTAAAAAAGCAGTTGAACAATTAAATTTTGATGAATCTTTTTTAACTTTAGCTAGTTTAGCATCTTATGATATATTCAACTACCACAAAGTTAATGATTCAAAACCAATTTTTGCAAGAATCATTGTAGAAAAACAATAAAATCTTTAATTCTTTGTAATTATTAAAATAATTAAGCTTTTTTTATATAATTTATAAGACTAACATTTAATAGTAGTTGAGGAATTAATGAGGTTAAGATATAAAATCTTATGCGCTAGCTTAGGAGTGGTTGGTGTTGTTGGTGTTATTGCTGCAATATCAATTGATTATAAACAAATTCCAATTGTTTATGCAAATGGTAGTTCATCAGTATTACCCTTAATTCAGGCCTTATCTGAAAAACATCATAAACAAGATATTATTTCTAATGCTGGAGGTTCTTCGTTAGGAATAATTGAAGCTGTTGAACAAAGAACTAATATAGGCGTAAGTTCACGTAGTCCAAATATTGATTTTGAGCAACAAAGTGTTGAAAAAAGTCATGTAGTTTATGATAAGTGAAAACAAAATCAATTGAAAACTTATACAATTGCTTGAGATGGTATAGGCATTATTTATAAACTCAATAAAACTAATCATGAATTAGTTTTAACAAAAGACAATATTATTAAATTGTTTAAAGCTTTTACTGGGAATGAACAAGTAAGTTATTATGATCTTGATCCCCAATTACCAAAAACACCAATTTTAGCTTATTCACGTACAGGTGGAGCAAATGCCTCAGGGACAGCCGAGGCTTTTTTGACTTCTAATCCATTAATTTCTAAAAAAGAATTTAAAAAAAAATATCATGATATTTATAAGGTTATTGAAGCTGGTACTTATGGCAAATTAATAAGAAGTACTGAAGAATCAAATACTCAAGCTTGAACAAATATTTCTAAAGATAATGTAGATGGATCAATAACTTATTTATCAACAGGTTTTATTCTTAAAAATTATGATCAAATTATTGCTAAAGGATATAAGATTGCTTATTTACAAAATAAAGATTTAAAAAATTATTTACCTTTTGAAATTAATGAAAACAAACAAGAAATTGTTAATGTTGCTAAAACTTATGGATGATATCGACCTTTTAATTTAGTTTTTAGTTTAAATATGCAAGGAATTAAAAATACTAAAGAATTCGTTTGATGATTATTAACCAATAAAAAAGTTGAAAAAATCATTCAAGAATCAGGGTTTATTCCCCTTACTTTTGAACAAAAAAATTCAATGTTCTTAAAACCTTATAAAGATGAACAATCTTTTCAAGAAGCCATTAACAATCAAAGCGCAAAAAACAATTTTTTTGTAAGTGATTTTGAATTAATAGAATCAAATAGAATTAATATATTAGGAGCAAAATCAGCATAATGAGTATTTTAAATCTTAATTCGCAACAGACTAAAAAAATCATTTTTAACAAAAAAATAAAAGATAAACTAGCTAAAACGTTAGTTATTAGTTTTGCTTGATTATTTTCTATTTGTTTTATTGGTTTAGTTGTTTTTATTATTATTCGTTCAATACCTGGCTTTGAAGCTTATGGATTAAAAAACATTTTTTGAAGCAAGAATTTTAACTTAGCTGATTATGCTGCTGGTTCATCAGTTTGATTTCCATTAGCAATTACTTTGCTTGTTTCGTTTGGTGCAATTATAATTGCTGCTCCAATTGGTATTAAAACAGCTACTTTTATTAAGTTTAGAATTAAAAACAAAAGATTACAAAAATTTTTTAGAGTCACGATTTTAGCATTAGCTGGAATTCCTTCAGTTATTTTTGGATTATTTGCTATTCAGTCTTTAGGTCCTGCAATTTCGTTTGTTTTCCACATTGATACTGTTCAAAATATTACTACGTCAATGTTTATGTTAGCGTTTATTATTATTCCGACAATTATTTCTTTAACGCTAAGCACATATGATGGTATTGATATGCGTTTAATTGAAAATGGGATAGGAATGGGAAGTTCTTATACACGTTCAATTTATAAGATTTTTAAAAAAGAAGCTCGTGGTGGTATCATTATTGCCATTATTATTGCCTTAGGTCGTGCGATCGGCGAAACAATGGCCATTAGTATGATTTTAAGTGATCAAGGTTACCAAAACATTTTTGGTACTGGTTTTTTACAAATTATGCACTCTGCTCTTCGTCCATTAGGTGCTGTAATTTCAGCTAACATGTTCGCTGAAAATGGTGGCGAAGGTTTAAGAGGATTACTATATATTTATGGGATCGTTTTATTTGTAGTGATTATGATTTTAAATGGCCTTGTAACTTATTTAACAAGAAAACGTTCAAAGAAAACATATGCTTGATTTATTAAATTAGAAAAAAGTTTAGCTTATATAGTTTGTTTTATACCAGATCAATTAAAAATTTTATATGAGAAAATTACGCATCGTTCCCAATATAAATTACATGTAAACAATTTGGATAACTTAAATAACTATATTACAGATCGTATTCAAAATCGAAAACTAAAACGTTTATATACTGTTCACAAATTATTTTTTGAATCATTAGCGTTTATGGTTGCTTTTGCTTTTTTAGCTTGAATTTCACTAGATATTTTAGTTAATGGAATTAAAGCAATTAATTTACCAACATCAACAGTAGTAGCTTATACAAAAAACACAACTGGACAAGCAACAATTAATACTTTAATAATTATTATTGTTGCAATTTTAATTGGTTTACCATTTTCATTGTTTATCGCAATTTATATTAATGAATATGCTAAAAATAAATGACCAAAAAAAGTTTTATTATTTTTTATTGATTCATTTGGATCAACGCCTTCGATTATTTTTGGGATGTTTGGTTTAGTTATTTTTATTGAAATTTTTGGTTTTACTTCAATGGGTAATATTGGTAAATCACTATTAGCGGGTGCTCTAACAATTACTTTAGTAGTACTTCCAACATTTACACGTTCAATTCAACAATCTTTAAAAGCAGTACCAATGAGCATTCGTGAAAATGCTTATGGATTAGGATGTTCAAAGTGAGAAACAATTGTTAAATTAGTTTTACCACAAGCAAAAAAAGGAATTATTTCTGCGATTGTATTAACAATTGGTCGAATTGTAGCTGAAACTGCACCATTGTATCTAACAGCAGGTTTATCATCAGCTCAAAGCATAACAATTTTAAATCCTGGACAAACATTAACAACACGTATTTATGCTCAATTATATGAAAATAATACAAATATTGCTCATAATGTAATGTACGAATCTGCTTTTATTACTTTATGATTAGTTATTGCATTAATCATCATTGCTCACGTTATTGTTCCTTATTTTGAATTTATTAAACATGATATTAAAAAATGGTTTAAAATTTTAAAAAATTATCTTCGCGCACCTTACATGCGTGATATTAAAGTTTTCAAACCACAAATTTATCAAAAACATCTTTATTTAACACATAATCAAGCCAAAATCATGGGATATAATGAATCAGTAAATAAAGTTGCTAAAATTGGTTTAAAGTTATATGAAATTCGTTATGTTGATGATGAACAAATTCAAAAAGAGTTATTAAAAGTTAGGGGATAAAAATATGAATGATCAAAAAGACAATAAAGAAATTCAAACAATTGTTCCTTTAAATCAAAAAACTAATTTAAACGAATTGGATGCTAAAGCAATTTATGATGAATTTCAAAAATTAAATAAATACCAAAGAGCTTTTGCTTGACTAAAACTTCCAAAACAAAAAAAAGCTGAATTAAAGCAATTTTTAAATAAGAAAAAAACGCAAGTTGATTTGCTAAAAGAAGATTTTAATCACGCAAATGTTTTTGAAATTCGAAACTTTAATTTTTGATATATGAATCGAACAAAACATGTTCTACATGATTTAAATTTGGATATTAAAAGAAATAAAGTAACAGCATTTATTGGCCCAAGTGGTTGTGGTAAATCAACTTTTTTAAGAAATTTAAATCAATTAAACGATTTAATAGAAGGGACTAGTCACGAAGGTGAAATTTATTTTTTAGGAACTAATACACGTTCAAAAAAAATATCATCATTAGAATTAAGAACACGAATCGGGATGGTTTTTCAAAAACCAACACCATTTGAAATGAGTATTTTTGATAATGTTGCATATGGTCCACGAAATAATGGAATTAATGATCGTAAAATTTTAGAAAAAATTGTTGAAAAATCATTAAAAAGTGCAGCTTTATGAGATGAAGTTAAAGATGATTTAGATAAAGCTGGGAACGCTTTATCAGGTGGTCAGCAACAACGTTTATGTATTGCGCGAGCAATTGCTTTAGAGCCAGAAGTGTTGTTAATGGATGAACCAACAAGTGCTTTAGATCCAATTGCAACAGCTAAAATTGAAGAATTAATATTAGAATTAAAAAAGAAATATTCTATTATTATTGTGACTCACTCAATGGCACAAGCCCAGCGAATAAGTGATGAAACTGTGTTTTTTTATCAAGGGTGAATTGAAGAAGCGGGAGAAACAAAAACTATTTTTATCCATCCTAAAAATAAAAGAACAAAAGATTATATTTCTGGAAAGATTGGTTAATAAAAAGAACTGGTGATATATTTATGGCTACTAATTATTTTTTAATGAAAGAATCACAATGTGATTTACTAAATGATTTTAAAAACTTTTTTCAAATGGTAATTGATAATCAAAAACTGATTTGTGATTTATTAAAAAACGATCAATCATCATATAAAGAAACATATGAAAAAGCTTGTTTTTTAGAAAAAAAAGTTAATACAACATATGCTGATATGTTAGAAGAAATTATGTGAATTATTCAACGTGACCAACCACGTGCTAGTTATTTACGTTTTTTTATTGCAGGAATCAATTCTATTAAAGATTTAGAAAGAATTTCTGATCACTCTGAAATTATTTGTGAATACTTTTTAGAAACTGAATTTGATGAAGAACAAAAAAATTTTTTTTTAACTAGCTTTGAGATTTCTAATCAAATTCTTTCTGATTTATATGATTTTTTTGATAAAAATGAATTTAGTGTCAATACAATTGAACATATTAAAGATTTACGTTCTAAATCAATTATGAAAATCAATAAAAATTTAATTCAGTCCTTACATGATCAATCAAAACTATTAGATGAAAACTCAAATTATATTAAATTAATTTTAATGTATCGTCATATTGAACGAAATATTGAACATGGCATAAATATTGTGCAGAACTTTGGTAATGTACACATTACCAGTCGTTAATAAATCATTAGCAAAAACTAGGCATTTACCTAGTTTTTTTATTTATATAAAAAATAAGTGTTCCAAAAATTTTACATAAAAAGTGAAAAAAATGGAACAAATTTATATTTTTGTGTTTTAATATTAGTGTACCAATTATTTTACTTGGAGGTCTTATTTATGACTTATATGCTATTAACATCTAGTGACTTACATTGCGGGTCATGTTCTTCAAATTTATATAATGTACTTGAAAAGATTGGCGCACAAAATATTAGTGTAAATATTTTAAATTCAGAATTTGCTTTTGAATTTGAAGAAAATAAAATTGCTGATCAAGATGTAATTAAAGAAATCAATAAAAATGGTTTCAAAACAAATATTTTAGAAAAATACATATACTAAAAAATGTTAAAGAATAATTTAATTAAAAAATTTCAATTACTACCTATTAATAAAAGAAGATATTTAATTTCTTTAATGAAAACATCAATAGCACTTCTAATTAGTATTCCTTTAATGGTTTTTGAAATGCTATTTATGTTTAAAAGTAATTTAATTTTAAGCATTGATGGTTATTTTATATATGGATGAATTGTTTTTGTTTTAAGTATTTTCATTGTTTTTGGTTTAGGTTCTAGTTTTTTTAAGGGTGCTTTTTTTGAAGTTTTTAAATGAAAAAAACCTGGAATGTCTTTACTTGTTGTTATTTCAACATGTGTTGCTTTCATATATAGTACTTATAGTTTAATTTCTAACACAATTATTTATGAACCTAAACTACATGGTTTTTTTGAAACAGCTTGCATGATTATAGCGACAATGAGTGTTGGTCAATTAGTTAGTGATCGTATTAAACTAAAAGCAAATCAAGATCTACAATCTTTAAATAATTTACAAGTCAAAAAATATAATAGTTATGATTTGAACACAAAACAAGTTAGTGAAAAAGTTGTTTTTCAAGCTAAAATTAACGAATACGCACTAGTTAAAAAAGGTGAAATTGTTCCATTAGATGGCGTATTATATTCACAAATTGCTGAAGTTGATGAATCATCATTAACTGGTGAAGCTCGTCCAATTCTAAAAACAATTAATAATGATATTATTGCTGGATCAATTAATGTTGGAGATAATTTTATTTTTAAAATTACTAAACTTTATAATGATTCAACGATTAAAAAAATTATTAATGGTGTTAATCAAATTGCTAGTAGCAAGCCAAAAATTCAAGTTGTTGCTGATAAGATTTCGTTATGATTTACTCCATTTATCTTATTAATGGCCATCCTAGCTTTTTTACTACAAGCTTTTGTACCAAGTATTCAAGAGTTACCAATTGCTTTTTTAAATCTTCATGGATCAAATAATGATTCTAATTTATATGAAAAAGCAGCATATGTAGCAGTTTCTGTTCTAGTTATATCATGTCCATGTGCATTTGGTATTGCTGTGCCTTTAGCAGTTTTAATTGGTGCAGGGCATGGTGCTAAAAGTGGGATTACATTTAACAATAGTAATATTTTTGAAAAGATTAAAAAAGTTAATGCAATTGCTTTTGATAAAACAGGGACATTAACTTATGGAAAATTACAATTAAAACAAGTTATAGGAAATGATCAATTTTTAGATTTAATTTATCAAATGGAATTAATTTCTTTACATCCACTAGCAAAATCATTCGTAACTTATGCCATTATTAATAATATTGTCATGAGTACAAAATTAATTGATATTAAAGAAGTTGCAGGAGTGGGGATTATTGCTAAAGATGTTGATGGTAATATTTATGAATTAACATCAGAACATTATGCAAATGAAAATCAATTTGATTTTTCATTGATTAATCAAAAATCTTCTACTTCTACTAATTTATTAGCTTCAAATATTATTTTTAGTATTAACAAAAAGGTGCAATCAATTCTTGTTTTTGAAGATGAAATTCGTGCTGATGCTTATGAAACAATTAAGGTATTGCATGAAAATAATATTGAAACTTATATGATTACTGGTGATAGTTTTAATGTTGCTCAAAAAATCGCAAAGGAATTAGGAATTAAACATTTTTATGCTCAAGTGAAACCAGAAGAAAAAGCTAACATTATTAAAAAAATTCAAAATGATCAAAAAACAGTAATGTATGTTGGCGATGGTATTAATGATTTATTAGCTTTAAAACAAGCCAATGTTTCTATATCAATTGGTGAAACTAATAAAGCAACTAATGCAGTTGCTGATATTAGTTTAATCAAACCAGATATTTTAAATATTTACAAAGTAATTAAACTAACAAAAACTACTAAGATGTTTATTGTAAGTAGTTTACTATGAGCATTTGGTTATAATCTAATTTTCATTCCACTAGCATTAATTGGTATTATTCCACCATTTATTTCTGTTTTAATTATGACAACTAGTGATATTGCTGTCGTATTAAACTCATTAATTTTTAGATTATTAAAAATGCGTCTAGTTAATAAAAAGCAAATTCATAAACTTAATTTAAAAATTATCAATGAGGCTATGTTACATAAATAATTTTATTTATTTTTTAATTTACTAATTAAATAAAAAAACACTTGTTATATATTAAACAAGTGTTTTTGTTTTAATTAATTAATAAACTCATGCGAAGATGAAATAATAATGAATTTGGAGAACATTCCTTATAATAAGCGACAAATTATAAAGATAATAGGCATTTAGTTTAATAATTAATTTGCACTTCTTTTAAGAAAAGGACGAAATCTAAAAGAAACACACATTAAAATTATAAAATCTATTAATAAAAAAACAGCTTTTCATATATCTTTTAGGTTAATGATATTTATTTCCTATAATTAAAAAAACATTAGTTAAATTTAATTAACTAATGTTTTTTTATCCTCTTAAGTTTAATTCTTTAATTAAAGCACGATAACGTTCAATATCAACACGTTGTAAGTATGATAATAATTTTTTACGTTGAGCTACTTTTTTGTATAAACCACGTTTTGAAGCTTTATCTTTTTTATTTTCAATCATATGTGTTGTTAATGAATCAATTTCAGCACTTAAGATTGCTACTTGAACTTCTGTTTTTCCTGTATTTGATGCAGAACCACCAAATTTAACTGTTAAATCATGTTTTTGTTGTTTGCTTACTGCCATGATAATCTCCTTGAATTGTATATTTTTTTAATCTATTCCTAACTTAGTTTAATTTCGAAGATTTTAAATCAAACTATGCAAGAAATCAATATCTAATAATTTTAACATAATTATGCTTTTTTTGTATAATCATCAAGTTTTAAAATTGCATTTTTAGCTGCTAAAATTTCTGCTTCTTTTCGCGTTGATGCTATTCCAATTCCATAAATTAAATCATTTCAAACTAAATGGACTTCTTTTTTATCGCCTTCATTACGTACTAATTTATACATAATAGGTTTTTTATTAATACGTTGGGCTTGTTCTTGAAAAATCGTTTTATAATCTTTTTGATAATTAATTTGGCCTTCTCTAAAATATTTAATTAAAGTTTTTTCAAGAATTAATGAAACTTTTTTAATACCTTGATCTTGAGCTACAGCACCTATAAATGCTTCAAAAATATCTTCATAGATTTTTTCCATACGAGCTGATTGGTCTTGTTCTAAACCAACACCAATCATTAAAAAATCAGTTAACCCTAAATCTTTAGCAGCATATGATAAAATCTCGCTTCGTACCATATTAGAACGCGCTCGAGTCATTTCACCTTCATCTAAAGAACGCATTTTTTCATTATCTTTAATTTTGTAGTTAAAAATAAAATTGCTAATTACCCATTCAACACAAGCATCACCTAAAAATTCTAAACGTTGATAGTTTTTAGTAAGTTTATGCTCGTTTGCATAAGATTTATGTGTTAATGCTTCAAGATAAATAGATAAATTTTTTGGTTCAATTCTATTTTGTTTTAAAAAATCTAAAAATTTTTTATTGTCCATAATAATTATTTAAATCTTTTTTAATTTCATTTAAAACATCTGCTTTAATTGTTTCATACAAAATTTTTAAAGCACTTATAAATTGTTGGTAATCAGCACTACCATGGGTTTTAACTAAAATGCCATCTAATCCTAAAACAAAAGCTCCAGCATGTTCTTTATAATCAAATGCTTTTTTTATTTTTTTAAAAATTGGTTTTGACAATAAAGCAGCAAAAAGATTTTTTGGTTTTTTATATTCATTTTTTAAAAAATTAGAAATTGTTTTACCAACACCTTCCATTGTTTTTAAAGCAATGTTTCCACTAAAACCATCAGCAACTAAAACATCAACTTCTCGTTCTAAAATTGTTTTTGGTTCTACAAAACCCACATAATTTAAGTTTGATGTTTTTAATAATTCATTAGCTTCTTGATGATATGGTAAACCTTTATGATCTTCAGTACCAATATTTAAAACGCCAACACGAGGATTTGGAGTACGCATTTTAGCAATTGTATTAGCCATGATTGCAAAATTAAATAGATCTGTACCATCAACATCAATTGATGCACCCACATCTAATAAATTTGTAACACCACCATCAATTGTTGGAACAAAAGGCATAAAAGCAGGTTTCTTAATATGTTCTAATAATCCGATTGTAGCATAAGCATTATAAACAAAAACAGCAGAATTTCCAGCTGTTAACATTCCATCAGCTTGCTTATCTTTTAAATATCTTAAAGCTAAATGCATTGATGAATTTTGTTTTTTACGAGCTGATAAGATAGTATCATTTTGTTCAATGCTTACTTCAGTATGTACAATAGGGAATAAACGTCAATCATTATCTAATAATGGCTTAATTAATTGTTCATTTCCTACTAAGATAATTTCTAAATCATCTTCATGTTGATAATAAAAATCTTTAGCTGCTTTAATTACATGTTCTAAATCATTTTCATAACCCATTGTATCTAATAAAATTTTAATTTTTTCCATAATATTATTGAATTCCTATGTAGTAATGATATAAACTTTGACCAGTATATCTTAAATCACAAATAATTCCATATTTTTCTGAAATGTATTTTTCAATTTGATGTACATCTGTTTGTGAAGCATTAATGCCATAATATATATAACAAATTTCTGGTTTTTTTAAACTTTCAATTAACATTTCAATTGTTGTTAATAAAACATCATAAGCATTTTTTTCAGAAGCGATAATTTTTTTATTAATAATGCCTATATAATCATCTTTATTAACAGTAATATGTGGATATTTAACATTTTTAATTGAAGTAGTAATCATCCCACTACGTGCTTTTTTAACTATTTTATTCATTGTTTTAAAATTTGTGCGATAATCATTTTGTTGTTCAAAATGAGAAATCGCTAAAAGCGTTTCAAAAACATTATAAGCTCCAATTACAGAAACCAAAATGTTGTTTTCAGCAACGATTTTTGAAGCTTGTTCAGCAGCTAATACAATATTTGAATCATCAGTGACAATAAAAATTTGTGAAGAGTTTGTTGAGTTAATTTCATCGACAAAACGTTGAATTGATGGAGCTCCTTCTGTTTCAGTAACAATAACATTATCAATACCATGTTCTTCAATAAACATTTTTTTAAACTTTTCAGATGGAACTGTTGCAATAATTTTTTGCTCCATACTTAAAGTCAATTTATTTTCTTTTTTTGTAGTCAACCCTTTTCGTTCTAAACTTTCATAAAATTGGTTTGTCATGTTTTCAATTTTAATCTTATCAAATTCACCATATTTTTGTGATAATTGTAAGAATTTATAAGGAGTTAGGGTATGCAAATGAACTTTAACTAGATCTTCATCTTGGATTGCTACAATACTATCACCGATTTTTGCTAATTCACTTTTATATTTTTCAAATTCAAAAAAACTTTTACTTGGTGAATTAGGGATAATTTTTTTTCGTAAAGATAAAATAATTTCACTACAATAACCAAAACCTTCTTCTTTTTCTTTATGTATAATTTCAAGATCAAGCGGTTTAGTCTTTGATTTAATATTTTCTTCTTCGTTTTTAATAATTAATTTTTCATCAAATGTATTTGTTAAGCTTTGATACATTCCTTTTAGAAAACTTACTAAACCATATCCACCAGAATCAACAACATTAGCTTCTTTTAGCGAAGGCAACATTTCTGGTGTTCTTTCTAGAATGATTTGCGCTTCTTTTGTAACAAATGCAAATAAATCTTCGACACTATCAAAATTTTGACGTTCACTTATTCGCTCATTAATAACGCGAATGACTGTTAAAATTGTTCCTTCAATAGGTGTAGAGACGCTTGCATAAGCTTTTTCTTTTGCACCATTAAAAGCTTGTTTTAATTGTTCAATACTAACTTCATCAGCATCGTTATTTAAAGCATCCATAAATCCACGAAATATTTGACTTAAAATAACACCAGAGTTACCTCTGGCGTTCATTAATAGACCACGACTAAAAATTTTAGCAAGTTGGGAAAAATTGGATATTTCTATCTCTTTAATAGCAATAATTGCACCAGCTGTTGTGGTTTTCATGTTTGAACCAGTATCACCATCTGGAACAGGAAAAACATTTAAATCGTTAATATATTCACATTCAATTTCTAATATTTTTGCACCTGCATATAACATTTTTTGAAAAAGATCTAACTTAATTGTTTTCATATCACACTTCCATTTTAACAGTTTATAATGATGTTAATAACCACATTATCATCATTTAATTGTTTTGACAATTCATAATATACTAAATTACGCGCTTCATTTGCTACACTTAAAACATTAACAACATCTTCATGTAAATCAATTTTAATTACAAAATAATTACGATTAAAATCTGATAATTTGTCATTTATGTCAATACTAAAAATCCCAGGAACTTTTAAAATAGAGGATGTAATTAAACTTTTAACAAGTTGAGTATCAAATTTAGTTTTTTTTAACATGCCCTACTCCCACCACATTTACGCTCTCATATTTATAGTTTCAAAATTATATTATATTATAAAATTATTATTTATGTTTTTAGACAAATAAGATAAATACAATCTTAATACTTTTTTAAATTTTTTAAATGGTTTTTAACTTTTGTTGTTTTTAATAAATTTTGTAAATTTTCAAATTTATTAAAGGCCAAATCAATAATATCTTCATAATTATCTTTTGTTGCAGAATTTAAATAAAATTTTTTCAATACATTTTTATCAGCAAAAAGTAATAAACTATGATATTTTTGCTTTTTATTTCTTGAAATTTCAAATAGTAAAATTTGTGGATTGGAATTATTAATCAATTTTTTTATTGTATTATATATTAATTTATTTCACAATTCGTCTTTAAAATCGTTTTTTGTTAACGTAAAATTAAACTGGTTACTTAAATATCTGCTTAAATTATTTTTTTTAGTAACATAGATTTGAAATAAATTAATATAAATATCCTTATAAATAAAATTTTCTTTTAATAAGTCATTTTTATTGATCAAAATTTCATCTCAGTTTTTTCAACGACGCATTTTTGAAGGTAAATAAGCATTTTGACCAGATAAATAATATATATAATTATCATTTTCAAATAAAATAATAGGAAAACCTCCAATCATGTTTTCAAAAGGATCACTAACAATATAATTTAAATCACTATTTCTTATTAAAATCTCTTTATACATACTTTTTCAGTTGATATTCATAAAAAAATTTATTATATTACCATAAATATTTTATAATATTAGAATTAGTGAAATTAAAATATTTAAATAATTTTAACACGTGGAGGTGTTTAAAAAGATGGCAAAAAGAGATCAATTAACAGGCAAAGGTCCTTTAAGTGGGAATACACGTTCACATGCTATGAATCATTCAAAGCGTCGTTGAAATGTTAATTTACAAAAAGCAACTATTAAGACTGAAAACGGGAGCCAACGTGTATTAGTTTCAGCTAAAACACTAAAAACACTTAAAAAGCATAATTTATTAGCCTAGTGAACGAAAATGTTAAAAATAAAAAATGTACAAACCATTGCTTGTACATTTTTTATTTTTAACTAGTTATTTTATTAAAGTCCACTTAATTAAAACTCTAGTTAATAAATAAATTTATATGACTAACATTAAGTTTTAATAACCGTTTTTAATTAATAAATTTTTTAATGTTAATCATACATTATAAATATAACAAATTCAAATCTTAATTATATACAAATCATCAATTTTTATTGAAAAATGACGTTAGAAATAATTTATAAACACAAATATAAAATAAGAAGATTAAAATCTTAAGAAGAATATATATGTATATATATTAATATTCATATTTAGATTTTTTAAAAGATAATTGTTAAACATTAATCAAATTACTTAAAGTAATATGTTTAAAATAAAAAAAGAGGAATTATTCCTCTTTAATTATTATCTTCTTTTGGAAGAACACTAACTTTTGTTTTATCTCCCATAAATTTAGTGTATTTTACCACACCAGCAGTTTTTGCAAATAAAGTGTGGTCTTTACCTTGTCCAACATTTAATCCAGGGTAGATTTTATTGCCCCTTTGACGATAAATAATTTGACCTGCTTTAGTAGATTGCCCATCACCAAGTTTTGCGCCTAAATATTTAGGATTTGAGTCACGACCATTTTTAGATGAACCTACCCCTTTTTTAGAAGCAAAAAGTTGTAAGTCAGTTAATCAGTATAATTTATTCATTGTAATTATAAACCTCTTTTATATTGTTGTTTATATTCGTGTAATTCAATATAAGATTGATATTTAAAATAGATTGCTTTTAATTGAATTATAATTAATTCTAGATATTGACGATACAATTGATTGTTATTATCAATAATTATTAATATAAATCCTTGCTCAACCTTAATTGTTGTTTTTTGTTGATCAAATCAATTAAGTGCACCCATAATAATAGCACTCACTCCAGCGCATACTATATCTTTGCCATGCTCATCAAAATTTGCATGACCTTTTACTAATAAAGCGTTTGGATAATGATTTATTTTAATCATAAAAACTACTTAACACTAATTGAATCAATAACTAATTGTGTATATGGTTGTCGATGACCTTGACGTTTTAAATGGTGTTTTTTAGATTTAAATTTAATAATGTTGATCTTCTTTTGTTTTCCTTGTTTTATAACAGTAGCATTAACTACAGCATTTTTTACAAAAGGAGTACCAACACTACCTTCTACCATAATAACTTGATCAAATGAAATTTTACTACCAACTTCTAAATCTAGTTTTTCAACATAGATTTTTTCGCCTTGTTGAACTTTGTATTGTTTTCCGCCTGTTTGAAAAATAGCAAACATTACAAATTTCTCCTTAGAATTGATATCTTATCAACTTAGACTCACCAATAAGGTATAAATTAACATTTATTTTTAAACCTTTTTTGAGTGGTTGAAGCTGCATACGTTAATTTAAATCATACACAGCTTAAATATTATATCATAATTAAATAGGTTAACCTTGTTTATTTGGATGTTTTCTTTATATAATATAAATTAACTCATGTGTTATTTATTAAGTTGTAAATTTATTCAAAATTAGAGATGTAAAATTACTAAATTTTAAAAACATTGGTATTAATAATAACCATAAAAATAAAAAAGAGGAGTTTTAATTTATGAAACGCGGAAAATTAATTGTTTTTAGTGGACCTAGTGGTGTAGGAAAACATACAATTCTATCTAAAATCATAAATCGTAAAGATTTAAATTTAGCATATAGTATTTCAATGACAACCCGAAAAAAACGTGAAGGTGAAGTTAATGGTGTTGATTATTATTTTGTTAATGATGAAGAATTTAAAAAGGCCATACTAAATAATGAATTAATTGAGTGAGCTGAGTTTGTTGGAAATAAATATGGAACACCACGAACTATTGTTGAAAAATTAAGAGATGAAGGAAAAAATGTTATTTTAGAAATTGAGGTTGTAGGTGCACTTAAAGTTTTAGATTTATATAAAAATGATGATTTAATTTCTATTTTTTTATTACCACCAAGTATTGATGAATTAAAAAAACGCTTATTAAAAAGGAATACAGAAACATTAGAAACAATTAAAAAAAGAATTCAAAAAGCTACTCATGAAATAACAATAAAAGATTATTATCAATATAATATTATTAATGATAATCCAGATCATGCAGCAAACCAGTTGGCGGAGATTATTCTAAATGAAATTAAACAATCATAATCTAAAAGAAATTTATTCATTATCATTAAATGAACTTAAAGAAGAATTATTTAAATTAGGCTTAAAATCTTTTATTAGCAAACAAATTTATTCTTGGATTTATCAGAAACGAATTTTTAATTTTGATAAATTTTCTAATATTGCTAAAAATAATGTAATAATTCTAAAAGAAAATTTTAGTAATAATCTATTAAAAATTAACAGTTATCAATCAAATTCTGATGGTTCAATTAAGTTTGAATTTTTAACAGATAAAAATCTGATTATTAATTGCATGATTATTAAATTTAAAAACGGATTTTTAATAAAAATAAATCCGTTTGGAATTAATTTTAAAAAAGAAATTATTAATTTATCAACTAATGAATTAGTATTACAAATTTTATTAATACAACAATTTTTAGATCAACGTAAATTAGGCAACATTACTAATGTTATTATAAAAGGATTACAGGATAGCTTATTAAATATGGACGTTGTATCAAACTTCATTAATATTATTAATAATGAAAATGGTTTAAATATTGGAAAAAGGAAAATTGCAGTTTGAACAAGTGGTATAAATGTTGATTTGATTAAATGAGGACAATTACAAAATCAAATAGAATTGATTATTAGTATGAATGCTTCAAACTCATTAATTTATCAAAAAATAATGTTGAAGAAACTAAATCAAAATTGATCTTTTTTAAAATTAATTGAGCAAATTAAGGCATATACAAAGATTACAAATAATCGCGTTGTATTAGAATATTTATTAATTGATAAAATTAATGATGATTTAAATTATGCTAATGAATTAGTAGAATTATTAAAAAACATCTTATGTTATGTGCTTTTAATTCCTTATAATTTAAATAATTATCGAACTAGTGCTAATTTAGATGATTTTTTTAATATTTTATCTGTTAATAAAATACGAATTAGTAAGCGTATACGAAAAAGTAACGATTTAGATATTAGTTTTAAACAATTGAAAATTAAGGAGTAAAAAATGAATTTTGGGTTTATTAGTGATATTGGCTCACAACGCAAACATAATGATGATTGTGCATTGGTAATTCAAAATCAATATCAACAAACTTTATTAATTGTTTGTGATGGATTAGGCGGGTATAAAGGTGGTGCCGCGGCTAGCCACATTACATTAGAAACAATTAAAGATAATTTTTTAACTACAGATTTTAGTGAGTATGATAAACAACAGATTCAAAAATGGTATATTAAAGTTATTAAACTAGCACAGGTTGAAATTGATCGCACTGTTTTACTAGATAAAGACGTTTATAATATGGGAACTACAGTTGTTGCTTCTATTGTTGTTAATGATTTTTCATACACTCTAAATATTGGTGATTCGCGTGCTTATTTATTATCCAATGAACAATTCTTACAAATAAGTCGCGATCATAATTTATTACAAGTTTTACAAGAACGTAAAGCCAACCCTGAGGTTTATAAAAAACATGAGAAGAATTTATTTTCATTAACACAATTTGTTGGTCGCACAAGTAATATTTTTTTGAGTTATGACTTATTCGTAAATAAATTAAACCCAAATGAAATTATTGTTTTAACATCAGATGGATTCCATAACTATTTTGAATTAAATACATTATATGAAAAATTAATAAAAAGCACCCAAGAGACAAAAAATGAACTTTTACAACAATTAATAAGACAAGCTATTATCAACGGTAGCAATGATAATTTATCATTAGCTTTCTTAATTTTTTAAATTTTATGCGTGAAGAAATAAAAACAAACTCAATTCTTAATTATAAATATAAAGTTGTTAAACACCTAGCAGATGGTGGTTTTAGTAAAGTTTATTTATGTTGTTTTTTATCAGATGAAACTAAGTTTATTGTTATTAAAGTTTTAGATATTAATGATGAGAAACAACAAATGGTTGTTTATGATGAATTAAGAATTTCAAATTTAATTAAAAATTCTGATTCTGATAAAAAAAACTATATTATGGAATATTATGAATATTTTGAAACTGGTTCGTTAGAAAATAATGATAAAAGGATTTATATTGTTTTTGAATACATTGAAGGTTTGACATTGCGTGAATATCTTGATGAATTTAAAACAATTACTTATGTTAAGGCTGTTGAAATTATTCGTCAGGTTGCCTTAGGTGTAAGTTTTTTTCATAGTTGTAATCCACAAATTATTCATCGTGATTTAAAGCCAGAAAATTGCATGATTAATAAAACCTTAACAAAAATTAAAATTATTGATTATGGTGCAGCATCGGTTTTTTACAATCGTGAAGATTTAACAAAAGATCAAGAAATTAAATGTACAATTATTTACGCTTCACCAAAATTATTAAGTCTTGGGCAAAAAGTTAAAGAACAAGCTAATAAGGGTTTAAATAAAAGAGCTTTAAGTTTAATTAATGACGCATTAGGTGTTAGTTATGATATTCATTCTTTAGGAGTTATGTTATATGAATTAATTACTGGAACTAACCCTTTTAGTGAACATACAATTACAGATGATCGTGATTATTTAGAAAAATGAATAACATATGATGTTGAACCACTATCGTTAATTAATAAAACAATACCAAAAGGTATTGATAATATTTTAATGCGTTGTTTTGCTTGAAAAAAAGAAGATAATAAGTTGTTATACAAAGATATCTACACTTTAATTGATGATTTAAGTAATGTTATGGATCCAGAGTCAAATCTTAATCAAGAATACATTAAACCATTAAATAAGTTACGAATTTATCGTAAAAATCTAGCAGGCTTATATGAAATTAAAGAAAAAGATCGTAAATGATATTTACAAAAATGATTTATTATTCTTATTAGTTGTTTATCGGTTATTCTAATCATTTTATTAATTATTATTTTATTTTTTAAAAAAAGTGGGGCAATCTAATTGTGCGGGCAAAGATTATTTCGGTTGTTGCTAATAATTTTTATGTACATCTTTATGATTTAAAAATTCAGATAAAAGCAATTCCCAAAGGGATTTTTAAACATAACAGTCATGAATTAAAACCAATGGTTGGGGATGATGTTGAAGTTGAATTAATTGGGAATACTTATTTAATCACAAAAATTTATGAACGTTATAATCAATTAATTCGTCCCAAAGTTGCAAATATTGATATTGTTTTAATCGTAGTCTCTATTGTACAACCAGATTTAAATACATTGAGTTTAAACAAATATTTAGCTTTTTATGAAGCTCGCAATATTAAAAATGTTTTAATAGGTTTGAGTAAATATGATTTAGCCAATAATCATTTAAAACAAAAAATTAATAAGTTAATTTTAGATTATAAAAAAAATAACTATGCGGTTTTTATATTAACAAAAGAAAATGATATTTTATTATTAAAAGAAAAGATTAAAAGCAAGACACTTTGTTTGGCAGGAAATTCAGGCGTAGGTAAATCAACATTAATTAATAAATTAGATCCAAGCATTCAACAACGTACACAGGAAATATCACATTTTCTGAATCGAGGAAAACACACAACAACAAGTACCAAACTAATTAGTTTTGCTAATGGCTTTTTAGTTGATACACCGGGTTTTGGAAATTTAGAGGTTAATTTAACCAAGAATGAAATGGCTAATGCCTTTAATGATTTTGCAAATTATGCACGTTTTTGTAAATTTTCTAATTGTTTACATATTGAAGAACCAGAATGTGCTATTAAAAAAGCTGTTGATGAAAAATTAATTGTTAATTGACGATATGATGACTATTTAAAAATAATAAAAGAATTACCAAATGATGTGTTGAAAATAAAAACACGTGCTCAAAATAGAAAATGTAAATAAATAATTCTAATTCTTTAGTTGCAAAAATACTTTTTATAATTCGCTTGTGCTTGCTTTTTATTTTTTTAGTACTATAATAGTAATATGTACTTAAAAATTATATTTTGTTTTAAAGTATAAAAAAAATAAATAAGAGGTGAGAATTGTGTCAACAATTATAACTACATCTTGAGGAGTAGATCCAAATATTTACTTTTCAAAGCATGAGTTAACATGAGTGCCAGCAACAGCTGATGCTAATACATTAGCATTAACTAATTTTAATCCGACTAGCACTTTATTAGTTGCATTAGCAATTGCCTTTGTCTTATTGATGACTCCAGGTTTAGCATTATTTTATGGTGGGCTAACACGTCGAAAATCTACATTAACGATTATTAATCAATGTGTAGCTTCACTTGGAATCACAACACTGATTTGAATTTTTGGAGGGTTCTCACTTGCTTTTGGACCTTCTGTTGGTAAAGGAATAATTGGTGATATTTCAACTTATTTTGCATTTAGAAATCTACTATTTGCTGATGGTTGAAGTGGAGGAGCAGTTTTAGTTTTTGCTAATTTTACTAACGGTGTACCATTAATTTTATTCTTTGCTTATCAATTAGCTTTTGCAATTATTACACCACCATTAATGGTTGGTGCATTTGCAGACCGAATGAAATTTAAAAATTATCTAGTATTCTTAGTACTATGACAATATTTAATTTATATTCCTTTTGCACATTGAATTTGAGGTCAAGGATTCTTAGCTGCTGCTGGAGTAATTGACTTTGCTGGTGGTATTGTAATTCATACAACTGCTGGTTTTGGAGCATTAGCTGCTTCATTAGTATTAGGTAAACGTGTTTTACTTAAGAATGATAAAAGTCGTCCACACAATATTCCAATGACTATTATTGGAGCAACATTGTTATTCTTTGGTTGATTTGGATTTAATGTTGGTGGATCAGGATTTGTAGCTGGTGGGAATGCTGCTACTTGATCAGCTGCTACAAGTGCTTGGATTAATACAATTATTGCTTTAGCTATTGGAATGGTTGGTTGAGCAGTTCTTGAAACAATCTTTAATAAAAATCATAAAGCCACAGGTGTTGGTTTAGTAACAGGTGCAATTGCTGGATTAGCAACAATTACTCCTGCAGCAGGTTATGTTCCAATTTGAGCATCTGTTCCTATTGGTGTAGCTGCTGTGCTAGTTTGTTATACTAGTGCTAAAACTTTACATCATTTCCACAAAATTGATGATACTCTAGAAGTATGAGGCGTACATGGAATGGGTGGTGTTACTGGTTCATTATTAATTGGTGCGTTTGCATCTAAATCTGTAAACCCATCAATTATGTATGAAGCAATTGGTCCAACAACAACTGGTGTTTTATTTGGTGTCCAATTAGGAGCGGTTTTATTAGCTGCGGTTTATGGATTTGTATTTACTATTTTATTAGTATATATTACTCGTCCAAGATTATCAGCACGCCAACAATTAGGTCATATAGACTATATTAATCATGGCGAAGATGCATATTCATTCGATATTGAAATTCCATCTGAAAAAGAAATGGAGCAATATGAATTAGCAGATAGTACATGACACTCAAGCACAGGTGTTAAGTATTCATTGCTTAATAATAAAAACCAGCAAAATCATAAAGTAGCAAACGACCATTAATTTTTAAAAAAAGACTAAAGCAAAATACTTTAGTTTTTTTAATTAATAAATAATAAAAAAATAAAGAATTTATTAATTAACGTAATATAATACTATAGATATATTTTGTATTTATAAATTTATGTACAAAATTTATTTATCGAAAACGAAAAAGAAAACACGAGGTGAAAATTGTGTCAACTTGAGGCCTAAATAAAGATATTTATTTCTCAACTCATGAATTAACATGAGTGCCCGCAGATGCAAGTCAATCAACACTTAATGCAATAGGTTTTAATCCTACTAATACACTACTAGTAGCTTTAGCAATTGCTTTTGTTTTACTAATGACACCAGGGTTAGCATTATTTTATGGTGGTTTAGTAAGACGTAAATCGGCTTTAACAATTATTAATCAATGTGTAGCTTCACTTGGAATTACAACATTGATTTGAATTTTTGGAGGTTTCTCACTTGCTTTTGGACCTTCTGTTGGTAAAGGAATAATTGGTGATATTTCAACTTATTTTGCATTTAGAAATCTACTATTTGCTGATGGTTGAAGTGGAGGAGCAGTTTTAGTTTTTGCTAATTTTACTAACGGTGTACCATTAATTTTATTCTTTGCTTATCAATTAGCTTTTGCAATTATTACACCACCATTAATGGTTGGTGCATTTGCAGACCGAATGAAATTTAAAAATTATCTAGTATTCTTAGTACTATGACAATATTTAATTTATATTCCTTTTGCACATTGAATTTGAGGTCAAGGATTCTTAGCTGCTGCTGGAGTAATTGACTTTGCTGGTGGTATTGTAATTCATACAACTGCTGGTTTTGGAGCTTTGGCTGCTTCATTTATGTTAGGGAAACGTACAACATTAATTACAGATAAAAAGCGAGCTAATAATTTACCAATGGTTGTATTAGGTGCAGCATTACTATTTTTTGGTTGATTTGGATTTAATGTTGGTGGTGCAGGTTTTGTTAAAGAAAATACAAATCACATTTCACAAGCTATATCATCATGATTAAATACAATTATTGCCTTAGCAATAGGTATGATAGGTTGAGTTACACTTGAAACTATTGTTAACAAAAACCACAAACCAACAACAGTAGGTTTAGTGACTGGTGCAGTCGCTGGATTAGCAACAATTACTCCCGCAGCAGGTTTTGTTCCAGTTTGAGCCTCTGTTCCTATTGCCATTATGGGTGTTTTAGTATGTTATTCAGTTTCTAGATTATTAGATTACTTCCGTTTTGATGATTCTTTAGAAGTTCTACCAGTTCATGGAATGGGTGGTGTTATAGGTTCTTTATTAATTGGAGCATTTGCTACTAACACGGTTGCACATGGAATTAAATATGACGCCGTCGGATTAGATAATAATGGAAATCCAATTTATGGTATTTTATTTGGACTACAATTAGGTGCTGTATTATTAGCAGCAGCATGGGCATTTGCCTTTACATGTTTAATAGTTTATATTACTAAACCTCGTTTATCAGTGCGTCAACAATTAGGCCATATAGACTACATCAATCATGGTGAAGATGCATACAAGTTTGATTTTATTATTCCTTCAGAAAGTGAAATGTTTGAATATGAAAGTTTTGATCAAACTTGAGAATGTAAAGCTAGTGGTTGTAAAAAAAGCAACTTAGCTGCCAAGAAAAACCCTGTTTTTATAGAGAATGAGAATGATTGTACATGACAATCTAAATCTCGTGAGTGTACAAAATAGAAAATATCAGTATTTCATAATTAAGAAGTTAATTAAAACTAACTTCTTTTTTTATTTATAATTTATAATTGATGAAATAGTAATATTTATCTTAAATGGGGGATCAATGAATGCCACGAATAAATACGCAAGTTTTTAATGAAAATAATAATAAAAATAGAATTAAAAGTAATAACAATAAAATTTGTGATGATATTGAATACACTCGCTTATTAGAAACGAAAGAATATAATGCTGGTTTTTCTCCTAATAATGATTCACAAGATATCTTAATTAAAAAACAAGACAATATTTTAAAATTAAAACCAACTCTAAATTTTGATGATAGTGATCAATTAATTTCAATTGTTCCTACTAAAAATTATGAAAATTTAAGATTAAAAGAAATTGAAATCGATAAAAAAAACACTGTTGATTATCAATTAAAAAAAGAAATAATAGATCAGGACTTAACAGATGATAATCATTTATCTATAAGTCAAAAATCCAATGGTTTTGCTTTAAAAACTAAACAATTTATTCCTCAAAATATTTCAGAATTTATTTATCATAATGAAGACGATCCAAAAACATGCGAAAGTGAAAATAATTTAACTTTTAGTCAACTAGAAGAAAAAGTTAATCAAAAAAATACACCTGATTTTTATTTAAAAGAAATTCATGCAGTTCGTAACAAAATTATCATTTGAACTATTTTATTAGCAATTGGCGTAGGATTAATATTTTATTTGATTTATGAAGTTATTATTAATCATTTTAATCCATGGATTTTTTTACCAATTAGTATTTATTGTGTCTTGATGATTTTCTTTTTAGCTTTATCATGTAGTAATTTTATAAATTTTAAAAAAGAAATGGATTATCAAAAAAACCATTTTGATTGTACAAAAGCAACAAATTTTATTGTAGGCATATATCGTAAATTAATAGTAGTACATATTAATGTAAACTGAATCACAGCTTATATTTATCTTACTAGTCTTTTTATGATATTTGGTGTTTTTGTTGTCAGTTATTTTATGAATTTATATTATAATGCAGCTATAGGAAGTCGTTTTGGTGATTTGATTATAAAAATTCCTGTTGTTATTAATAATCATCTTTCACAAAAAATTAGTTTTAACAAAAATCCATTATGGGCAATGATTGGATTAGGTGCTATTTTAGGATTAACATTTATTATTCATTTATGGTTGGTTTTTAATGCTCATCATCGTATTAATCGTATTCATAGTTATTATGTTAATGAAATCATTACTAGTGAAGAAATAATTTCATTAAAAAAACAAGCAAATCGTCGTGGTCTAGTCATATTTTTAGTGTTAACTGTTATTTTAGGTTTAATTTTTTATTTGATGTATACTATTTTAAAAAGAAAATACACTATCAAAAAATAAAAGAAGGTTTATATATGGCAAAAATTATTGAAGAAATGATTAATAAAAAAGGGTTGTTAATTGATGATTATGAACTTTATGGCAATGAGATTGCTAAAATTAAATCAATTAAAAAACTAAATAAAAAGGATTCAAAATTAATTGTTATTACCTCAATGAATCCTAATCCAGCTGGTGAAGGTAAAACAACAACTGCTATTGGTTTAGTTGATGCTTTAAATAAACATGGATACAAAGCAATTGGAGCCTTACGAGAGCCATCAATGGGACCAGTTTTTGGTATGAAAGGTACGGGTTCTGGAGGAGGATTATCTTTTTTAAAACCCTTTGATAAAATTAATTTACATTTTAGTGGTGATTTCCATGCGATTACTGCAGCTAATAATTTAATCGTTGCAGTAATAGAAAATGAAATACATAATAGGTCTTCAATGCAAATCGATTCTCAAAAAATTTTAATTAAAAGATGTCTAGATGTTAATGATCGTTCTTTACGTAATATTGAATATGATATTAACCATCAACAAACAAAAAGTGGTTTCAACATTACAGCAGCGAGTGATTTAATGGCATTATTTTGTTTAGCACATGATCATAAAGATTTTGAAGATAAACTTGCGCAAACAATTGTTGCATATAATATAGTAAACCAACCTATAAGAATTTGTGATTTAGAATTAACAAAAGCTATTATGGCAATTTTAGAAGATGCTTTATATGCTAATTTAGTACGAACTAATGAGGATAACCCTGTTTTTGTTCATGGTGGCCCATTTGCTAATATTGCTCATGGTTGTAATAGTATTATTGCAACCAAAAATGCTTTAGCTTTAGGTGATTATGTTGTTACTGAATGTGGTTTTGGTAGCGATTTAGGACTTGAAAAATTTATGAATATCAAGATGGCTAGTTTGAATTTAAAACCAGATTTAATTGGTTTAGTTATTAGTCTAAAATCAATCGCATATCATGCTCAAACAAACGAAAAAGACTACGTTAAAAAAGGCTTTGCTAATGTTTTATGTCATATTAATCACATTAAAAAATATAATGTTTCTTTTATTGTTTATATTAATGTCAATACTAATACTGATAGCGAAGAAGACTTATTAACTTTAGAAAAACTATTAGATGAACATCAAATTGAACATGCACGTTCTTATGCTTATAGCTATGGTTCTAAAAAAAGTGAAGAAATAACTAAAAAAACAATTACTTTAACTAATCAAATTAATGATCATGAATTAAAATTAATTTATGATATTAAAGATCATTTATCATATAAATTAAAAAAAATATGTGAAAATGTTTATGGTGCTGATGGATATGAATTAAGCTATGAAGCTAAAGAACAATTGAATCGTTATGAACATTTAGATTTTTATTTATGCATGGCTAAAACACCATATTCAATTTCTGATGATGCAAAATTATTAAATAATCCTAAGAACTTTAAAATTCATATTGAACGCTTTGAAATTAATTATGCTGCAAAATTAATCATTGCTATTACAACAACTATTTATCGTATGCCTGGCTTAAATAAAGAACCAGCGGCCAAAAATTTCGTTATGAAATAACTATTAAAAATCTTTATTATTAAAAAAATAAAAAATAAACAAGTTGATCGCTTCAAAGATGCTTGTTTATTTTTTTTTCATACTTTAGAAGATAAAAAAATAAGAAATCATAAAAAGGAAAAGTAGATAATATGAAAGATTTTATTAGATATACTAAAAAAAGAAATTTAAGTCTTAACACAATTCGTACTTATGAATCAGTATTAAAACATTATGAACCTGTTTTAGATTCGTGAATTAAAATACGAAATAAAATTATTAATAGTAACTTTAAACCACGAACAATTCATTTACACAAAAACGTTTTATTAAGTTTTTTTGAATTTAAAAAACTAAAAAGATATTTACAAAATTTAAAATTATTAAAATTACCACAAATTGAAATGAAATATTTTGATGTAATTAGTAAAAATAATTTATATAAAAAAACTGATATCTTAGATGATGATTCATTAGAAATTAAAAAATATAAAACCATTATTAGATTCTTGTTTGAAACAGGAATTAGAGCTCATGAATTATTTTTTCTAGAATCTATTAATAATCGTTTGTATGTGTTAGGTAAAGGAAATAAAAAACGACAAATTTTCTTTGTAAAACAAACTTTTGAACAATTACAAAAGTTTTATGAGAATCTAAAAGGATTTGAAACAACTAAAACATTACGTTTATATATTAAAAAAATTATTGGCAAGAATTTTACTCCCCATTCATTACGTCGTAGCTTTGCTACTTTTATGTTAATTAAAGGGGCAAATCCCAAAACTGTAATGTTACAAATGGGACATGCAAACATTCAAACAACGTTTAGTTATTTAAATTTAAATGAACAAACAAATCGTCGAATTTATAACAAAATTATGTACCAAAATGATGCAGAATAAATTTTTGTAAAAATAAAAAATAAAAATGTTAAAAATCAACATTTTTATGCTAAAAAGCATAGGAAATACTAGCATTTATTATATAATCTAAATTAGAAATTAGGTTTTATATATAGTAATGAATTTATGAGCAAATTTTTGATTGGTCGTAAGCGATTTATCAAAAATAAAATTAGTTTCAAATATTTTTAGAATAAGAGGTGATAAAAAATTGATAAATAATAAAATAAAAGAAGCAAAAATCAAAAAGAAACTAGAAAAAAACAAAAAAGTTTCTTTAATGGGTTTTGTTTTACTAACAGCTTCAGCAATTATTGCTTTTTATACATTCCCATCACTTTCAACAGCTGGTTGAATTGCAATTATCTTTGCTTTTATTACAGCTATGTGTTGATTCATTCCAATTGGGATTGCAGCCGCTGAAATGGCAACAATTAAAGGTTGGGCCGAGGGGGGAATATTTACCTGGGTACGAAATTTATTAGGTCCACGAAATGGGTTTATTGTAACCTGATTACAATTCCAAGTCACATTTGGATTTGTGGCTATGATCTTATTCGTCCTTTCATCCTTTTCATTTGCTTTCGCAGGTGCTGATGGATATAATTATTTTAATACACTTAAGTTGGGAACAACTTTAAATCAAGCTACATCAGTCAACTTTTCAAAAAACTTTAGCAATGGGGCATTATATGGAATTGGTATTGTTGTTGTCGCAGGTCTAATCTTTATGAGTTTATTAGGCCAAAAACGAACTCACCAATTTGGCCAAGTTGCTTTAATCATTGGTATTTTACTACCATTCTTTATTATTTTAGGATTCCAAATTTATACAGTGGCAACAATGCCAGATCCATTATACTTTATTGGAAAACACTTCCAAAAAGAACCACATTTAGATCCAAGTGTAACTGGTACTTCTTATGAATTAAATAAAACTTTCATGTCATCAGTTGTTATGGCATCTTTCATGGCATTTAGTTTTAGCTTACATGGTGTAGAAGTTTCAGCTATTGCTGCTAATCGAATGGATAATCCTTCTAAGAAATATCCACAAGCCATGATGATTGTTGTAATTTCTGCTTTAGTTTGCATTATTATTGGATCAATTATGATTTCAATGACTGTACCAACTTCAACATTATCATTCAATGGTGGATTAGTACAGACAATTATGTTCAACTTATCTGTTGGTGGAATTGATGTTAAACTACCAGATGGCACAGTTGCTCATTATAAAACACTAGCACATGCATACTCAGTAATTGAAACTCAATATGGCACAGCTGCCGCTAACCAAGTTATGTATCAATTTGTGTATGGTCATCCAATTAATACAGGTAGTGACTTAGCACGTTCTGATTTATTAACACTAACATCAGAAGTTAACGATCCTTTAAAAAACCCATCTTTATTTATTTCTGTTATGAATATAGAAACAAATAAAATGGCTATGCAAGGATTACAAGCTATTACTTTCTTCATTGGAATAGGTGTATTTGTTGAAGTTTCTGTTTGAATGTCAAACCTTTCAACTGGATTAAATTATGCAATGCGTAAAGCCCACTTCCCAGCATGGGTTACATATCGTTTAAAGAATGGGTCAGCGTTAACAGTAGCAATTTTATGAATTGTATTACTAATGTGCATTTTTGCAATTTACATGTTTGGTTATAATTCATTAATGCAATACAAAGGTCAAACAATTAGTGATATTTTAGCTAATGAAATTCGTATTAACCAAGATCAAAAAGAACCAATGGCTTTATTGTCTAATCAAAATTTAGATGAAATTAAACTAATGGCTCGTTCAATTTACGAACATAGTCATGCTCCTGGAGCACAAGCTAATGTTTTACATTTTGATTTTAATAAACATGCTAACAGTGAAGTAAAAGCAATTTATGATAAAATTAAAGATTATATTGGCATTAATGCCGTAGCATCGGGAACACCAGCATCAATTACTAATATTTCATTCATTTCAAACGTTGTTTCACAAATCTCAATGTATTATATTGGATATAACATTTTCTTAATTGGATATCTAAGATATGTCTTTAAAGCTAATTGATTGCGTCGTGAATTTAGAGTTAAATGATCATGATTACAAATTAGTTTAGCTTTATTAGCAATGGGCGTTAATACATTTGCAGTTGTTGCAACTTACTTACCAGCTGCTCCAGAACTATATCCTGGACAAGAAGCTTATTATGTATTTATTTCAATTGCATTACCAATGTTTATATGCACATTATTACTTGGATTATTTATTTATCTAATTAATTATGCTTGAAATAAAAAACGAGGTATTAATTTATCAGAACATTCAAACTTAACAAACGTTGATCAAAATGTTTTAGATGTAATTAATAATTGACATTTATACAAAGATCAAAAAGAATTTGCTAAATTTGAACGTCATGTGCAATTATTACAACAAAAACAAGTAATTGTAAGAACAACAAAAGATAAGGCACAAAGAGAATTAGTTGCGAATGAAATGCAATATTTAGCAGCTGAAATCGCAACAAGATTTGCACCAGAAGAAGAACATTAAAAAACAAAAATGAGTCTTAATACTTTTTTAAAAAGTGTTTTGACTTATTTTTTTATTTTACACTTGACATATTATATATATATATATATATATATAATCTAAATGTATACTCTTATATAAAATAAAGATAACAAATCAAATTATTAAAATTCTTATTTATTAAATGTATAAAAGAAGGTTAAAATATGAAGAAGAATCATAAAAAATGATTATTAATGACAACGCCAATTTTATTAATTGGCGGATTATCAACATTGGCATTAACAAGTTGTAAAGACGGAAAAAAATCTAATCCAAAACCAGATAAACCATCAACTATAGAAGAATATAAATTAAGTTTATCAAGTGTTGAAACTGGTTTTAATGAAGCTAAATTAATTTTTGATAATAATGATAGTTTTAAAACATTAGATAATTTTAAAGTTATTTTAAAAAATACTCAAAACACTAATGAAGTTATTGAAGCAAGTAATTTATCTGCAACAATTGAAAATCAAAAATTAGTTTTAAAACTAAATAATTTACAAGACGGTCAAACATATAAAATTGACAAAATTTTATATCAAACAAATAAAGAAGTTATTTTAAGTAATAATCAAGTATTTACTACAAAAACTAAACCTAAAATTGAATATGAAGTACAAGAAAAAATTTTGAAACTTGATGATAAAACATATTATGTTGTTCTAAAAGTTAAAGACCCTCAAAATTTAAATGAACCAACAAAAGAAATTTTAAAATCTGTAACTTTTACTTCAAAAATCTCAAATGTTGCAAATCTTAAAAATGCAATATTAGAAAATCAAAGACCTTACGTTAAAGAAGATTATTCAGAAATTCAAATTAAATTACCAAGAGTACCTGTAATTAGTGAAAAAATAGAAATCACTGCAAACAATTCCTTATTTAAATCATTCACAATTACTGTTGGTGAAAAACATATTAAAAATGTGGAAAAAATCATCGATATCACTAAAAAAGTTTTTGGTAATCAAGAATTAAAATCTATTAGTATTACAAAACAAAATAGTAGCAGTGCCAATATAACATTAAGTTTAAAATTAAATGGTAATTCAATTATTGTTGGTGCTAACAAATTAATTAATAAAAAAGACAAAGCAATAAAATTTAGCTTCTTTGTTAAAAATAAAGCAACAAATACAGTTAAAGAATTTAATTTCAATGAAAAATCAAAACCTATTGGAAGCTATCAATTCACATTAAATGGATTAGATGCTAATAGTGATTTTGTAATTGAAGATATTAGATATGATGATAAATCAATCAAAATTACAGAAGAGCTTTTAGCTAGCTTAAGTTTTTCAACAAAATAAATTAAATACATAATTTATTGTATAAAACACAAAAAATATAGTTTAGGAAATGAAATATGAAAAAATGACAAAAAATTTTAACAATTGCACTACCAACTAGTTTATTAGTTGCTATTCCAATTGTTGTTGCTTCATGTTCTACTAAGAGTGAAGCACAAAAAGAATTTGAAAAAACTTATAAAGAATATTTAAGTTTATTAGACAAATTAGCTTCAAAAATGCCAGCACTTAAAGAAGCTTTTAGTACTTTGAAAGAAGAAATTAATAAACAAATCAATAAGAGTGAAAAATTATCTGATGAAGCGTATAAAGCATTAACAGCTTCATTAAAAGTTTCAATTGATGGAATGAAAAAAACATTAGGACAAAATTAAGGATAAATCGTGAATCAGAACAAAATTGTTAATAAAAAAGATTTAGATATTGCATTAGCAAATTTAATTTTAAGTATAGGAGTAGTTGTTTTTATAATAATTGGCGCTATTTTAGTGCATCTTGGCATTTATTATATGGTTTACTCATATTATGGATTACCATATTTAACACAAGATATAGCTACAACAAATGTTGTAAATGCTTGAGCTATGTATAATGCTGGAGTGGCTTTTTTAGTAATTTTTGCTTTAATCGAAATTGCTAGTTTTGCTTTATTTGTAACAACAACAGTCAATGTTGGTTTAAATTTAAAAAGACAAGAAAACTTTGTCTTGCCATTTGTTTTTGGCATTTTAGGGTGCTTAGGAATAATACCTATAATCGGATCAATTATTATTTATGTACAATTAAATAAATTTTATAAGCAACAAAACGAATCTAGTTTAATATAAAAGAAAAAATGACTTTATATTGAAGTCATTTTTTATTACCTTTTTAATGTTCCAATTATTATACTAAAAAGGTAATAATTATTACTTTGTTTCTTTTTTACGTCTTTTTTGTATATATAAATATATAATTAACCTTTTAATTTGTGTAAATGAGAATTTGTTTGGAGAAAATCATGAGAAAAATTAAATTAAATAAAAAAATTATTTTAGCATCAGTTATTGGAATAATGGGTGTAGCTTTGGTTCCTATAGCATTGGTTGCATGTAGTCAAAATAAAACAAAATCTGATTCTAAAAACTTAACTTTAAACAATTTTTATGGTCGCCCATCAAGTGATGGGGATGATGCATATCAAGCAATCTATGCGTCTAAAATTCAAGATGGTGCACGTATGTTAGGATTAATTTCATTTAGACATAAAAATCCAATTTCAAAATACTTTAATTCACCAAAAGATAATCAACAAGTTTCAGCAGTATTAATTGATGAAATTTATGATTTACAAACAGGTAAAGATCGAATTGCATCAATCACATATCGTGCAGATCAAGCTGCTTTTTTAGCTGGAATTGCTGCAGCTTATTATTTAAATAGTAATCAAAATGTTTTTGGTAAAGATAATAAATTAACATGGGGTGGTTTTGTTGGTATTCATTTACCATCAACTACAAGATTTATTCAAGGTTTTAAATTTGGTATTCAATGAGCAAATGAAAAACTAAAAAACAAAAAAGTTAAACAAACAGAAAATAATGAAGAAAAAGAATGAATTAATGTAGAACAAGTCTTTGCTACGAATTATCAATCAGGAGATTTTTCGCCAACATCAGATAAAGCAAAAGCAATTGTTAATCAATTAGTTTCTAATAATGTTGATTTAATTTTACCAGTGGCTGGACCTCAAATCGATTATGCAACAACAGCTGCTGCTGAATCAAGTAAACCAATCGTTGTTGTTGGTGTTGATACAGAACAAGAATTAGATGATAATACAAATAAAGCACGTATTAGTGAAAATAATAAATCATTAGCTAACGGTAAAACAATTATTTTTTCTATTGTTAAACGTTTAGATTTAGCTTTTAAAGGTGCTTTATTAAAAGCATCAGAAGGGGCACAATTAACTAATGATATTAACAAAGACGCTTATAAATTAGGAACACACACTGAAGCAAGTTTTAATAAAAATACTTATGTTGATAATACAGCGTTAGTTGAATTATCAAAAGCTGGACATCAGTATTTAATTGATGCAATTAAATTAAGTGGTTTAAAAGAAGTAAATGATTATAAAACAATTGTTGAAATAATCCAAGAAGATCCTTTATTTAAACTTTTATCACAAATTGGAACTAAAAAATTAGATGAAGTTGCTACTAAATCACAACAAGGTGATTGAGTATTAAAAAGCGAATATCAAGATTTACCATTTATACAATTACAAAAAATGTTAGGTGGATTAGTTTATGTTGATCAAAAAAATGAACTATATCCATATGAATTATCTAATTCATTTTATTTAGAAAAAGATCCAAATAAACGTCAAGCTTCAAGAGCTTTTTATAATTATTGAAATGCTAAAGATGCTAATCAAATAAATTTAGTTAAGATATTTTTAGGACAATCAGTTGATGTACTAAAAGATAAATCATTTTCTGAGTCAATTTATAAAGGATTAGAAGAATTTTATAAATCTAAAAACATTATTATTCCTAAATTATATTAGTTAACTTATTAAGTTGCTTTTTACCCATAAATAATATATAATTCTATATTGTATAAAGAAAGTAGTTTAAAACTCACCTGATTTCTGTTTATTTGGGAATAGGTTAATGCTTAATATTTCGATTATTACATCATTTATTCATGTTATAGATATAAATGATTTTCTTTATACATTTAATTTTTAATTAGGAGTGTTTAATGAATACACCAAACAATCAACGCCATATGTCATCAAATAATGATGCACGTAAAAATCAACCTTTAATTAATGATCAAATTCGTTTTCGAACAATGGTTGTAATTGATGACCATGGTAATAATTTAGGTGAAATGAATCGTATTGATGCCCTTAATTTAGCCGCTTCAAAGAATTTAGATTTAGTTGTTATTGCTAAAAAAGGAAATATTCCTGTAACAAAAATTTTAGATTATGGTAAGTACAAATACGAACAAAAACGTCGTCAAAAAGAATCAAGAAAAAATCAAACAATTATTAAGGTAAAAGAAATTAAAATTAAACCAATGATTGGTGAACATGATTTAAAAGTAAGAGCAGAAAATGCTAAACGTTGATTAGAAGATAAAGACAACGTGAAATTTGTGATTGAAGCACGTGGACGTATGTGTACAAAAGATGAATTTATTGTACAAGCTTATGAAAAATTCATCGACTTAATTAAAGATTATGGTACAGTTGTTCAAGCTAATAAAAAAGTTAGCAATTATCGATATGAAACAATTATTGAACCAATTAAAAAATAAGGAAGGTAACTATAATGGCTAAAATTAGACAAAAAACAAAAAGAGCTGTTGCAAAACGTTTTAGTATTACAAAAAATGGTAAATTAAAACGTAAACACGCTTATAGATCACATTTAGCTCTAGGTCGTTCAACAAAAGCTAAACGTCATTTAAGAAAAGACGCAATTATGAGCACATCTGACACAAAAAGATATACTCAATGCTTATAGTTAGAATATAAATAATTTAATAGTTATAAATAGTATTTAAGGAGTAAATTAGCAATGAGAGTAAAAGGTGGAAGTGTTACACGTCAACGTCGTAAAAGATGATTAGAAAAAGCTGAAGGTTCATGAGGAACACGTAATACCTCATATAGAATTGCTCGTCAAACAGTAATTCGTGCTGCAGAGTATGCATATCGTGATCGTCGTAATAAAAAGCGTGATTTTAGAAAATTATGAATTTCAAGAATTAATGCTGCAGTTCGTGAATTAGGATATACATATTCACAATTTATGAATGCATTAGTAAAAGCTAATGTTGTTACTAAAGATGGTCAAGGTTTAAATAGAAAAATGCTATCTGAATTAGCAATTAACAACCCTGAAGCATTTAATCAATTAGTTAATAAAGTAATGAAATAATATTAGATAAAAATATACTTGCCAATTGCTGGTTATAGTATATTTTTTATTTTTATCTTGTTTTTTACTTTTGTTTCGTGTATAATTTTAAAGGTTTTGTTATTGTTGAGATTGCTGATACGCCAAGAAACGTTGTCAATAAAACGTATCAGGTAACTCATTAATACACAATTCTTATGATTCGCATAATATATCGATGCAAAAGGAGACAACATTTTATGAATCAAGAATTAAGAATTAGATTAGAATCTTATGACCACAGATTATTAGATGATACAGTAAAAACAATTGTAAACATTTCTAACTCTACAGGTTCTAAATTAAGAGGTCCAATTCCTCTACCAACTAAAAAGGAAATTTTTACAATTTTAAGATCACCACATGTTAATAAATCAAGTCGTGAACAATTTGAAAGAAGAACACACAAACGTTTAATTATTTTAGAAAATCCACAACCTAAAACAATGGAAGCTTTAAAACGTTTATCAGTTCCATTTGGTGTTGAAGTTACTTTCAAAATTTAATTCATTAGGAGGCAAGTAAAAAAAATGAAATCATTATTAGGAACAAAAGTTGGCATGACTCAAGTTTTTACAGAAACAGGTAAAGCTGTAGCTGCCACAGTTATCTATGTTGAACCAAATAAGGTTTTAGCTGTTAAAACTAATGAAAAAGACGGCTACAGTGCAATTCAAATTGGTTATGAAACAGTAAAAGAAAAAGCATTAAACAAACCATTATTAGGTCAATTCAAAAAAGCAAATTCAGATCCAAAACGTCACATTAAAGAATTTAGAGACGCTGTTGCTGAAGTTGGTGCTGAATTAACAGTTAGTGAATTTGAACCAGGACAATTAGTTAATGCACAAGCATATACTAAAGGACACGGATTTACAGGTTCAATTAAACGTCATAATTTTAGTATGGGTCCAATGGGCCATGGTGCTGGTTATCCACATCGTTATGTTGGTTCTATTGCTAAAGGACGTGGGGGTAGTCAAGCTCAACGTGTTTTCAAAGGAACTAAATTACCTGGTCATTATGGACATGAATTAGTAACAACTAAAAACTTACTAGTATTAGATGTTAAAGCAAATGAAAATTTAATCCTAATTAAAGGTGCTATTCCAGGACCAAAAGGTTCAATTGTTTTATTAAAATCAGCTAAAAAAGTTGGCCATATCGTAAGCGATCCACAAGTTGTTAACTACTTAGCTAATAAAGCATCATCAAGTGAAGCAAACGAATAAGGAGTTAGTCATGGCAAAAATTAAATTATTATCTATTGATGGTAACTTCGCAAAAGAACTTGAAGTAACCTCTGATCTTTTTGTTGAAGTGCCTCACAAACAAGCAATGTTTGACTCAGTGCTTGCTGAAAATGCAGCTGAACGTCAAGGTACACATTCAACCCTAACAAAGGGTGAAGTTCGTGGTGGTGGTAAAAAACCATGAAGACAAAAACACACAGGTAAAGCACGTACAGGTTCAACACGTAACCCACATTGGACAGGTGGGGGTGTGGTATTTGGTCCAAAACCAAATCGTAACTACAATTTAAAAGTTAATGCAAAAGTAAGACTATTAGCTTTCAAATCAGCATTAACTATTAAATTGAATGAAGGAAAAATGCTAGGTTTAGTAGCAAATAGCGATTTAGAAACACCTTCAACTAAAAAAATGGTAAATTTCATTAATAATGCTAACTTAGAAAATCAAAAAGTTTTATTAGTAATAGCCGACAATTTTAGTAATATTAAAAAATCAACAAACAATTTACAAAAAGTTACAACAAAATTATGATACCAAGTTTCAGTTCGTGATTTAATGCATGCAAATGTTGTTGTTGTGGCTGAAGAAGCATTTACAAATTACGCAAGAAAGGTAAGTAAATAATCATGGAATTAACAAGAGTTATTTTACATCCATATACGACAGAAAAAACTTATTCTATTCGTAATAAAAGTGAGCATGAAACATTAACTTTTATTGTTGATAAAAATGCTAATAAATACCAAATTCGTGAAGCATTTATTGCGATTTTTGGTTTAAAACCACTTAAAATTCGTACTACAAATCGTCGTCCTGCAAAAATTCGTACTTCAACAGCTAGACCAGGATATACAAAAGCAAAAAAAATTGCTTATGTAGTAATGCCAGTAGGTGTTAAAGTAGCTGTAAGTAAAGAAGAAGTTGAAGCAGCAAACGCAAAGTAGTTTAAAACAAAATTAAAAATAACAGTCGAAAAGCAAATTAGAAAGAGGCAATTATGGCAGTTAAACGTATTAAAAACCATAGTAGTGGTAAAAGACAAACTGTTGTTGTTGATTACAAATCGATTTTAACAACAAGTAAACCAGAAAAATCATTGCTTGTTACTTTACCTAAAAAAGCAGGTAGAAACAATCAAGGGAAAATTACAATTAGACACCATGGTGGTGGTCATAAACGTAAATATCGTATTATTGACTTTAAAAGAAATAAAGATAATATTTATGGAACTATTAAATCAATTGAATACGATCCAAACAGAACATCATTTATTTCATTAGTTGTTTACGCTGATGGAGAAAAACGTTATATTATTGCTCCTAAAGGAATTAAAGTGGGCGATAAAATTATTTCAGGAAATGAAAACATTGATATTTTATTAGGTAATTCATTACCACTTGAATTCATTCCAGAAGGTACATTAGTTCACAATATTGAACTATCACCAAATGCTGGTGGTCAAATTACAAGAAGTGCTGGTGCTAGTGCGCAAATTCTTGGTTTTGATGAAACTAAAAAATATATTTTAGTTAAATTAAACTCAGGCGAAGTTCGTAAATTTAGAAAAGAATGTCGTGCTACAATTGGAACTGTTTCAAATGATGAACACATTCTTGAAAATTTAGGTAAAGCTGGTAAATCACGTCATTTAGGTGTTCGTCCAACAGTTCGTGGTTCTGCAATGAACCCTAATGATCACCCACATGGGGGTGGTGAAGGTCGTTCACCAGTTGGTATGGATGCACCTCGTACACCTTGAGGTAAACGTCACATGGGTGTTAAAACTCGCAACAATAAGAAATCATCAACGAGCATGATTGTTCGTCGTCGTAAATAATATAGAAAGGATTAATCGCGATGTCTAGAAGTTTAAAAAAAGGTGCTTACGCTGATCCTAGTTTATTAAAAAAAGTTGAAGCAGCTAATGCATCAGTTTCTAAAAAACCAATCAAAACATGATCTAGAAGAAGTCAAATTTTTCCAAACTTTGTTGGATTAACATTTGAAGTTCATAATGGTAAAACTTTCTTAAAAGTTTACGTAACAGAAGATATGATTGGTCACAAATTAGGTGAATTTGCACCAACACGTAATTTCAAAAACCATACAGAAGCTAAACGTTAGAAAGAAAGGTAATTTATAGATATGACAAATAAAGTTATTCAAAGAAATATTCATATTTCGCACCGTAAAGCTTCTCTTGTAATTGATTTAGTTCGAAACAAGCCAGTACATGAAGCAATTCGAATTTTAAGTAATACACCAAAGAAGTTTGCTCCAATCGTTTTGAAATTACTTAACTCAGCAATTTCAAACGTTCAACATAACTCTAAAGATATGGATCCAAGTAAACTATATATTTACAAAATTGTAGCTAATCAAGGTCCAACAATGAAAAGAACACTACCACGTGCTAAGGGTTCTGCTGATCAATTATTTAAACGTACAACACATTTAGAAATTGTTTTATCTGATGATGTTAATGAACGTGAAAAAGAATTAGCATCTATTAAAGCTAAAAAATCAAAAAAACCATTAGCAGTTGAACCGGTTGCTAAAGTTGAAATTAAAAAAGTTGCTAAACCAAGCAAAGTAGAAATAAAACCAGTTGAAAAAGACGAAAACGTTGATCCAGAACTTTTAAAACGTGAACAACAAGTTTTAAAAGTTGTTGAAAAAACTGCTTCACAAAAAGAAGAAGAAACAACTGAAACAATTATGATTTCAACATCACCTAAGAATGCACAAGTTTTATTTGATGATTTAGAAAAAAATGTAATCTTTTATAAAACAACACCTATTAATAAAGTTTTACGTGTACTAGTTTATGTAACTAGCCCAACTAAAAAAGTTGTTGGTGAATTTGATTTAGAATCAGTTGAAATTGGTGCAATCTCATCAATTTGAAGAAAATACAGCAAACAATCTGTAATTTCTAAAAAAGAATATGATGCTTACTATGAAGGAAAAGATAAAGCACATGCACTTGTAAGCAAAAAAGCATATAAATACCGTAATCCAAAAGATCTTAGCGAATATAACATGACTAAAGGTCCAAGTGGATTCCAATATTTAAAATAGGGTAAGGGAGATTTTACAAATGGGTCAAAAAGTAAATCCAAATGGACTAAGATTTGGGATCAACAAACAATGACTATCTCGTTGAGTGCCAACTGATCAATTACAAATGGCTAAATGATTAGTTGAAGATGATAAGATTAGAAAATATTTATCAACAAAATATAAAAATGCTGGTATTGATCATGTAGAAATTGAACGTGACCAACAACGGGTAAATGTTTATGTATATGCTGTACAAAGTGGTTTATTAATTGGAACAGAAGCATCAGAAAAGAAATTAATTGAATTAGCAATTAACAAAATCGTTGGTCGTAAACAATTAGTATCTTTAAAAGTAGTTGAAGTTCAAATTCCAGAATTACAAGCTTCATTAATGGCACGTGAAATTGCCGACGCAATTGAAAATAGAGTTTCATTTAGAATTGCTCAAAAAATGGTAATTAAAAAAGTTCTAAAAGCTGGTGCTAGAGGTATTAAAACACATGTTTCAGGTCGTTTAGGTGGCGTGGAAATGGCACGTGAAGAAGGATATACACAAGGTGTAATGACCTTACATACATTACGTGCAGATATTGATTATTCAATGCAAGAAGCACATACAACTTATGGAATTATTGGTGTTAAAGTTTGAATTAATCGTGGCGAATTATTTGGTAACAAATTAGTAAACAGTGTTGCGCATGCTGCAAATAAGGAATTTAGTCGTAGTTCAAAACCAAAAAAAGGATCATTTAATCGTTCATCAAGATCAAAAAATACTAAACCTGCTCCAAAACAAGCAGTTAGCGAATAGGAGATTATAAAATTATGTTACAACCAAAAAGAACAAAATTTCGTAAGCCTCATAAAGTAAGCTACGAAGGTAAAGCTAAAGGAAATAAACAAGTTGATTTTGGTGAATTTGGATTAATGGCACTAGAAGGTGCATGAATTGATGCGCGTCAAATTGAATCAGCACGGATTGCAATTTCAAAACGTTTATTAAAAACTGGTAAAATGTGAATTCGTATTTTCCCACATATGTCATTAACTAAAAAACCATTAGAAGTACGTATGGGTTCTGGTAAAGGTAGTCCAGAAAAATGAGTAGCAGTTGTAAAGGCTGGAACAGTAATGTTTGAAATTGCTAATGTTTCAGAAGAATTAATGTGTGAAGCTTTACGTGCTGCTGGAAATAAGTTACCAATTAAAGTAAAAATTGTTAAGAAGGGAGAAGCTAACTAATGAGTAGTATTGCACAAGATCTTCGTAAAAAAGATAGCTTAGAACTTGAAAAAATTGTTATTGAGCTTAAAGCCAAATTATTAGAACTTCGTTTTGCAGCTGCGAATGGGGAAGCAGAAAAACTTCATACAGCCAAAGAAATTCGTAAAACAATTGCACGTGCATTAACAATTTTAAATGAACGTGAATTAGCAGAAAAATTAAACAACAAGGAGGCTAATAAATAATGGAAAGAAGCCGTCGTAAAGTTTTAGAAGGGTTAGTAGTTTCAGATAAAATGCAAAAAACTGTTGTTGTTAGTGTTGAAACTAAAAGCAAACACCCAATATATAGAAAACTTGTAATTAGTCATAAAAAATACCACGCACACAATGATAATGATGATGCCAAAGTTGGTGACCTTGTTGAAATCACTGAAACTCGTCCATTAAGTGCAACAAAAAATTGAAGAGTTAGCAAAATTTTAGAAAGAGCACGTTAGTGCAACTAAGGAGAAGATTATGATTCAACATATGACAAGACTAAAAGTTGCAGATAACACAGGTGCTAAAGAAGTTGGAGTAATCAAAGTGCTTGGTGGCTCTAAAAAACGTTATGCATCAGTGGGCGATATTGTAGTTGTCTCAGTTAAAAAAGCAACACCTGCTGGTTTAATTGCTAAAGGACAAATGGCCAAAGCTGTAATTGTTAGAACAAAAAAATCAATTCGTCGTGAGTCTGGTTTATTAATTAGATTTGACGAAAACGCATGTGTACTTATTAAAGAGGATAAGACACCAAGAGGATCACGTATTTTTGGTCCTGTAGCAAGAGAAATTCGTGATCGTGGATACACAAAAATTGCTTCTCTTGCTCCTGAAGTATTATAGGAGGTTAGCAGATAATGAACAGAATTAAAAAAGGCGATACAGTTGTTGTTATTTCAGGTAAAAACAAAAATAAATCTGGCGTAGTTATTCAAGTTAACCCTAAAGAACAAACAGCACTTGTTGAAGGCGTTAATAAAATTAAACGTCATCAAAAGAAAGATCAAACGCATGAACAATCTGGAATTATTGAAAAAGAAGCTCCAATTCGTTTATGTAAATTAGCATTAGTTGATCCTAAAGGAAAAGATAAAGGTAAAGCAACTAAAGTTAAATATTTACTTAAAGATAACAAAAAAGTTCGTGTAGCACGTAAAAGTGGTTCAGAACTTGATGTAAATAAAAAATAAAAAGGAAGGATAAGTTATGGCATTCTTAAAAGATTTATATAAAAATAAAGTTGCTAAAGATTTGCAAAAAGAATTTGCTTATTCTTCTGTAATGCAAATTCCTAAAATTGAAAAAGTAGTTATTAACGCAGGAATTGGAAATGCTGTTGCTGATAAAAAACATTTAGAAGCAGCTATTTCAGAATTAACTTTGATTACAGGACAAAGACCTGTTGAAACAAAAGCTAAAAAATCAATTGCAACATTTAAATTACGTGCTGGTCAAAGTATTGGTGCTAAAGTTACATTACGTGGCGATCGTATGTGAGCATTTATTGAAACTTTATTTAATATTGCTTTACCTCGTGTACGTGATTTTAAAGGAATTTCAAATAATTCGTTTGATAACCAAGGTAACTACACTTTAGGTATTAAAGAACAAATTATTTTCCCTCAAGTTGTTTATGATGATGTTAAATCAGTGCGTGGTTTTGATGTAACATTTGTTACAACTGCAAAAACAGCCCAAGAAGCTAAAGCATTACTAGTGGGACTAGGTGCTCCATTTCAAAAAGTAAGAGGAGACAAATAATTTATGGCGAAAAAATCATTAATTGCTAAGCAAAAAAAACATCAAAAATTTGCAGTTCGTGAATACACTCGTTGCGTAAGATGTGGTCGTCCACATGCTGTTAATCGTAAATTTGGTGTATGTCGTCTTTGCTTTAGAGATTTAGCTTACGCTGGTGCAATTCCAGGAATTAAGAAAGCATCTTGATAGGAGGATAGATATGTATTTAGATCCAATTGCTGAATTAATTACAAAAATTAATAATGGTCGTAAGGCCCATAAAGCTGAAGTTAGTTTTGCAACTTCAAAGCTTAAAACAGCGATTTTAGAATTATTGGTTAAAGAAGGATATATCAAATCTTATGATATTCGTCCAACTGAAAACAATAAATCTGAAACAGTTGTTAAACTAAAATACAAAAACCAAACAACATCTTCTATCAATGGTTTTAAACAAATTTCAAAACCAGGATTAAGAATTTATTCAACACACTTAAATTTACCAAAAGTATTAAATGGTTTAGGAATTGCTATCATCACAACTTCAAAAGGTGTTATGTCAGATAAACAAGCAAGAAAGGAAAATGTAGGCGGGGAAGTAATCGCTTACGTTTGATAAGAATATTTATGTCAAGAATTGGAAATCGTAAATTAACTATTCCAGCTAATGTAAATGTTAGTGTTGAATCTGGTAAAGTACATATTGTTAGTCAAACTGCAAAATTAAGTGTTGATTTTCCAGTAAATCTAATTAGTGTAGATGTTGTTGATAATACTGTTAAAGTTAGTCGTGCAAACGATGAAAAACAAACAAAAATGTTTCATGGAACAGTAAATGCAAATATTGCTAATGCTTTAGTTGGTGTAACTACTGGTTGAAAGAAAGAATTAGAAGTTAAAGGAGTAGGTTTTAGAGCGAAAGTTGAAGGTTCAAAACTTAATTTAGGATTAGGTTTTTCTCACCCTTTATTAATTCAAATTCCAACAGGTTTAAAAATTGAAACACCATCAGCTACTGAAATTAGTATTAATGGAGCAGATAAAGCTGCTGTTGGTGCTTTTGCAGCAGTAGTACGTGCTTATCGTAAACCAGAACCTTACAAAGGTAAAGGTGTGATGTATAAGGGCGAAAGAATTGTGCGTAAAGCAGGTAAAACTGCAGATAAGAAAAAATAGAAAGGTCATTCATAAAGTATGAAAAGAATTAATTTTAGTCGTGCTAAACAACGTGCACTTCGTGCTAAACGTCTTCATGTTAAAATTCGTAACCTTCAATTAGCTGCAAACAAACCTGTTTTAGTTATTACAAAAACAAATGCACACATTTGAGCACAATTAATTTGCTATAACAAAAATATTACTTTAGCTTCATCATCATCTGTACAATTAGATTTACAAAATGGTAATAAAGATAATGCACGTTTAGTAGGTGTTGATATTGCTAAAAAAGCTTTAGCACAAGGCTTTAAACAAGTTATTTTTAACAAAAATGGTGCTAAATACCATGGGCGTATTAAAGCATTAGCAGATGCAGCGCGTGAAGCTGGATTAGAATTTTAAAAAGGAGCAGTTATAATATGGAAAACAATGTTAAAAAAGAAACTATTGTAGATAGTGAAAAAGTTGAAAAGCAACAACTAGTAACTGCACCAGTAGTTAATAAAAAAGAAAATACAGAACCAAAAGCAAAAACATTTAAACGTGAAACAACAACATCAAATTTTGAAGAACGTGTAGTGAAAATTAAACGAATTTCAAAAACAACAAAAGGCGGACGTATGATGCGTTTTAGTGCTTTAGTTGTTATTGGTGATAAAAATGGAACTGTTGGTTTTGGTATGGGTAAATCAATTGAAGTTCCAGATGCAATCAAAAAAGCGATTAAAAACGCAAACAATAATTTAATTAAAGTTAAGCAAACAAAAAAAGGTTCAATTTACCATGATGTAAATGGTCGTCATGGAGCTGCTAAAGTAATGTTACTACCTGCTCCTGAAGGTACTGGAATTATTGCTGGTGGACCTGTACGTGCTGTGGTTGAATTAGCTGGATTTACTGATATTTATACAAAATCACGTGGTGCTAATGCGCCAATGAATGTTATTCGTGCCACAATCAATGGGTTATTACAACAATTAACACCAAAAGAAATTGCACGTTTACGTGACAAAAGTTTAAGAGAATTATAGTGATTAGGAGTTTGTCATGCAATTACATAATTTAGAATATAAAAAAGGTTCAAGAAACCACAAAGAAAAACGTGTTGGTCGTGGTCATGGTTCTGGTTTAGGAAAAACTTCTGGGCGTGGACAAGATGGACAAAAAGCACGTAAATCAGGAATGGTACGTTTAGCTTTTGAAGGAGGACAAACACCACTTTATCGTCGTGTGCCAAAAGTTGGTTTTAACAATGATCGTTTTGCAAATAAATATAACGTTGTAACTTTAATTTCATTAGTAAAATATGAAACAAAAGAATTAACAGCTGAATTTATGTATGCAAATAAAATTGCTAAAAATGAAGATTTACCAATTAAGGTTATAGGTAATGCAGTTTTACCAAGCGGCACAGTAGTAAGTGCTCACAAATTTAGTAAAGGCGCATTGGAATCAATTAGTAATTCAAAAGCAAAAGCACAAATTTTAGAGTAATAAAAGTTTATAATATATAATTTATTACTAAACCAAAATAAGGGGATTAACAATGACTAACAAACAGAAGAAAAAAAATGCTTTTAGACAGTTGTTAATGATCTTTAAAAATAAAAAAGTTTTAGTTGCATTAATTGTAACTTTAAGTATATTAATCTTGTTTAGAATTGGATCTGTTATCCCAATGCCATACATTAAGTTAAATGGTAATTTTGGCAATCAAGGTTCATTCTTTTCAATTATTAACTTATTAGGCGGGGGAGGGCTATCACAATTTTCACTCTTCGCAATTGGGATAGGACCTTATATTACCGCTCAAATTATTATGCAACTTTTATCAAGTGAGCTTGTGCCACCACTCGCCAAATTATCCAAATCAGGTGAGCGTGGTCGTAAAAAAATTGAAGTGATTACAAGAATCATTACCTTACCTCTTGCAGTGATGCAAGCTGTCATTATTATTAATTTAATGACAAGAGCAAATGGATTTATTTCAATTGTTTCAAATGCACCATTTGCTATTGGTTCACCATTATTTTATGTAACATACATTTTTTTAATGGTTGGTGGCACTTATATTTCGTTATTTTTAGCTGATCTAATTTCGAAAAAAGGTGTTGGTAATGGAATTACATTATTAATTCTTACAGGAATTGTTGCTTCATTATTTAATCACTTTATTGCAATTTTTTCAAATTTAGGTAGTTTAACAAGCAGTAAAGTTTCACAAATTATCGGTTTCATTTTATACATTTTATTTTATATTATGATCTTAATTGGTGTTGTTTTTGTTAATAATTCAACAAGAAAAATTCCAGTTCAACAAACCGGTCAAGCTCTAATTTTAGATCATGAGAAACTACCATTTCTTCCTATTAAAATTATGACAGCAGGAGTAATGCCAGTGATCTTTGCATCATCTGTTTTAGCCATTCCTGCACAAGTTGCTGAATTTTTAGATAAACAAAGCATGGGTTATTATGTGATTCATAATTACTTCATTGTTGATTCTTGAACGGGTCTAGCAATTTATGTTGTTTTAATTTTATTATTTACATTCTTCTTTTCATATGTACAACTTAATCCACCAAAAATGGCTGAAGATATTAAAAAAGCTGGTCGTTTTATTCCAGGTGTTCAAGTTGGAATGGATACTGAAAAACATATTACAAAAGTAATTTATCGCGTGAATTGAATTGGTGCACCAATTCTTGCTTTTCTAGCATGCTTGCCTCATTTGGTTGCTTTAGTAGCTAAAACAATCAATCATGGAATTCCTGTAATTCAACCATCAACAATTTTTGGAGGAACTTCAATTATTATTATGGTTACAGCAACGCTTGAATTATGAAATGCAATTAAATCAACATCAACTTCAACATCATACGCTTACCAAAGAAAAGAATTAGAAACATCCATTACAGTAAGCGCTGAAAGTGACAAGAGTAGTAAGTCACAAATTTGATAGAGGTATTTATGAAAATCCTTTTAATTGGCCCCCCAGGGAGTGGTAAGGGAAGTGTTAGTGAATTATTAACTAAAAATAATACATTAAAACATGTTTCCACAGGTAATTTATTTCGTGCAATTCTAAAAGAGGATAGCGAATTAGCACGTAAAATTAAAGAGATTAATGTTTCTGGTGGTAAATTAGTACCAGATGAAATTACTAATCAAGTTGCTAAATCAGCAATTGATGAATTAATTAAAAATGAACAATCATTTATTTTAGATGGTTATCCACGCACAATTAATCAAGCCTTAGCATTAGAACAATATTGTGATTTAGATTATATTTTTTATCTAGATATTGATCATCAAGAATTAATGAAACGTTTAACTGGGCGTTGAATGTGCCCAAAATGTGCAGGAATTTATAATATTCATTTTAAAAAACCACAAGTTCATGGTTTATGTGACAATGATCAAGCTACTCTTTATCAACGAGCTGATGATCATGCAGATGCTGTAAGTATTCGATTAGATGAATATGATAAATTAACCCTACCTTTGATTAAGCATTATGAAACTAATCCACGTTTTATTAAAATCAATGCTAATCAACCTATTGAAGATGTTTATAAAAACATTAACAATTATTTAAAACAAAATAAGTAAAAAAAGTAGATGAAGTTAAAACCATGGTTATTGTTAAAACAGAAAAAGATATTGCTGCTATTAAAGAAGCTGTGCGAATTTGAAAAATTGCTCGTGAAGCAATTTATAAACAAGCTAAAGCAGGCGTTTCATTAAAAGAATTAGACTTATTAGCTAAAGAAGTTATTGAAGCAAATGGTGGAATTGCTGCTTTTCACAACTATTTAGGTTTTAAAGGTCATATTTGTATTTCAGTGAATGAGTGCGTTATTCATGGAGTCCCAACCGATTACGTCTTAAAAGATGGTGATAAGGTAACATTTGATGTTGGTGTTAAATACGATAATCATTATTGTGATGCGGCATTTACCATTATTATTAACAACTCAAATGTTGAAGCACTAAAAATATCAGAGATTTGTAAAAAATCAATTGACGAAGCCGTTGCAATTATTAAACCAAAAGTAACAACACATGCAATTTCGAATGCAATTCAAAAGTTTATTGAAAAAAACGGTTATTTTGTTCTTCGTGATTTTGCCGGCCACGGTTGTGGTAATGAAATTCATGAAGATCCATTGATTCCTAATTATCGATCTTTATTGTATCGTAATGTTACATTAGAAGAGAATATGGTAATTTGTATTGAACCAATGATTCTAAGTGGATCAAATGCTTATTATATTGATCCAAACGATCAATGATCTGTAAAATCTAAAAATCATCAAATGACTTGTCATTGAGAACATATGATTCTAATTACAAAAGATGGTTGTGAAGTTTTAACAGATTAAGGGATATATTTTAAACAAGGAATAAAAATGGCAGATACAGAAAAATTAAAAATGCTTGGTAAAATTGTTGAAGTTTTACAAGGCGGAAATTTTAGAGTTCAATTAGAAAATGGCATCACGATTATGAGCCACGTATCAGGTAAAATGCGTGTTAATAAAATTAACATTTTACCAGGTGATACTGTTGATGTTGAGTTAAGTCCATACGACCTAACACGTGGAAGAATTACATATCGTCATCGTGATAACTAAAATTAAACGAAAGGAAAACTATAATGAAAGTTAGAGCTTCAGTTAAAGCAATTTGTAAAGATTGCAAAATCGTAAAGCGATCAGGTGTTGTGCGTGTTATTTGTGCTAATTCAAAACACAAACAACGTCAAGGTTAATAAAAAGAAAGGAAGATAAATAATATGGCACGTATTTTAGGGGTAGATATTCCTAATGATAAAAGAGTTGTAATTTCATTAACATACATTTTTGGTATTGGAAAATCTACATCTCAACAAATTTTAAAATTAGCTAATATAGATGAAAATATTCGTGTAAAGGATTTAGCTGATGAACAAATTGCTGAAATTCGTCGAGTTGCTTTAAATTTTGTTAAAGCAAATGGCGAAAAATTACAATTAGAAGGTGATTTACGAAGAACTGTAGCCATGGATATTAAGCGTTTAATGGAAATCGGTTCATATCGTGGAATCCGTCACCGTCGTGGTTTACCAGTGCGTGGACAAAGAACAAAAACAAACGCTCGTACACGTAAAGGACCACGTAAAACAGTTGCTAATAAAAAGATTGAAACTAGATAATAAGAAAGGAATAATCAAACTATGGCAAAGAAGAAAAAACTTAGTTTTACTAATGGAATTGCATATATTCATGCAACTAAAAATAATACGATTATTACTTTGGCTGATGAACAAGGAAGCGTTTTATCTTGAGCATCATCTGGTTCAATCGGTTATAAAGGAACAAAGAAAAAAACTCCATATTCAGCAGGTATTGCTGCTGAAGCTGCAGCAAAAGCTGTGATTGATATGGGATTAAAATCTGTTGAAGTTCATGTTAATGGAACAGGTGCAAGTCGTGATACAGCAATTCGTAGCCTACAAGCAACAGGTTTAGAAGTAACAAAAATTAAAGATGTTACTCCAATTCCACATAATGGGTGTCGTCCACCTAAAAAACCAAGATAGTAATTTGGTTTTGATTATTGCAAAAGGAGAAATAACATGCGTAAATTTTTAAAATACCAACTTGATGTGCCATCAATTAATAGCGAAGACAAAAATCGTACAGTTGTTAAAATTGCCCCACTTGAAATTGGTTTTGGTGACACATTAGGAAATGCCTTACGTCGAATTTGTTTATCATCAATTCCTGGTGCGTCAATGTTCGCTGTTAAATTTGGGGGATATTCGCATGAATTTCAACCATACGAAGGTGTTAAAGAAGACATTACTCACATCATTTTAAACTTAAAAAATTTAGCAATTAAAATTGATGAATTAATTTATAGTGAAGACTATTTCAACAATTTATTAATTGATAAATGACCAAAAATGAAAATTAATTTCAAAGGACCTGGTGTGATTACAGCTAAAGATATTGTATGTCCAGTAGGTTTTGAAATTGTTAACCAAGACTTATATATTGCAGAAGTAACAAAACCAATTGATGTAGAAATTGAAATTTTTGCAAAAACAGGACGTGGTCGTGTCGATTTTAATACAAATAAGGATTTTGTTTCAACACTACATATTATCGCAACCGATTCAAATTATTCACCAGTTCTACATTACGCTTATAATGTAGAAATGATTAAAGATTCAAAATCATCAATGTCTGAGATTTTAACAATTGACATTGCAACAAATGGTACGATATCAGGAAGCGAAGCAATTGCGATTGCTGCTAAGATTATGCAAGCGCATTTAGAACCAATCGTGAACATTGATAAAACAATTAATGAAATGATTATTATGCGTGAGCGTGAGGAAGAAGAAAAACGTCAAAACGCTTCAATTTCAATTGATGATTTAGATTTAACGGTGCGTGCATATAATGCTTTAAAACAATCAGGTATTAATACCACTGCTGAATTAATTGAATTAACAAAATCACAACTTGAAAAAATTAAGAATTTAGGACGTAAATCAGTTACTGAAATTATTCAAAAATTAACTGAACGTTCACTTGAGTTAAAAAAAGATTAAAACTTTAAAAGAAAGGAATAATTTGATATGAGTTACATTAACAAACCAGGTAAAACACGCGCATGAAGAAAAATGGTGAGTCGTCAACAAGTATCTGATGTTATAAGTCATGGTTCAATTGTGACAACAAAAACAAAAGCAAAAGAATCACAACGTCATGTTGATCATTTAATCACTCTTGCTAAGAAAAACACACTTGCTTCACGTCGTGCAGCAGCTGCGATTTTATTAGGAACAAATCAACACTCAGCGGATGATTTATTACGTAAATTATTTAACGAATTAGGTCCTAAGTATGCTAATCGTGCTGGTGGATACACTCGTGTTATTAAACTTGGTAATCGTCCAGGAGATAATACAGAAGAAGCTGTTTTACAATTAGTTTAGTAAATATTTAATAAAATAGATCAATAAAAACCAGTTTTACATTTCGTTTAACTGGTTTTTTACTATATAAAATATAAATTAATTTATTTACAAACAAAAAACGAAATAGAATTTTAATTATTTTTTATTATATGTTAATTGATTTGTTCCACCTTTTTTTAAAAAAATGATAAACAATAATATTTACAAGTAATTTTGTAATTTTGGTCATATATTTTTAATATATTTTATTATTAAGATATACAAAAGTTAGGTTTTATAGACTAATGAATAAACAAAAAAGAAAAATCTCAGTATTAACTTCAATATCATTATTTTTAATTATTAGTTTAAGTATTGGGTTAGGTTTGGGATTAATAAAAAATAATGGAAATCCCATTACTTCTAAAGTTCAAAAAAGTAGCAATTTTTTTATTAATGATTTATCAAAACAATTGTTTTTAGATGTTTTTAATCAAGATAAATTAGAATTAAATGCTTATATATATGATCAAAATAATGTATCAGATCAACAATTATTAGATTTAAAATTTGCTTTAACATTATTAAATCCTAACAGATTAGATATTAATGATGACGATACAATTGCCATTATGAAAAATAATGCTAAAAAAATTATTTTTCAAAGTTTATCTAATAATTGATACTGATTATTTACCAATTTAAAGAGTTTAGAATTTTCTTACACTCCTTATAAACCTAATTTTTATGCCCCCTATATAAATGAAAAACAAGATTTTACTAAATCATCAATTTTTGACAAAGTTATTAATATTAATAAACCCTTAACAAATTACATAAAAATTAAGCAAAAATTATTCGATAAAGAAAATTATCGTAGTGTTGATGTTTATTATTTGCAATTTGGTGATCACTTAATCTTACGTTTATTAAAATTTAATAAAAAAAATCATTTTGATGTTCGATTTGATACAGATCTTTTTCAATTCAATAAACCAATTATAAATTTGGAATTAATAGCAAAAGAAATGCAAACAAGTATTGATTATCATCGAGAAGATAATTTTAAAAAAGATATTTTAGATTATAAAAAAAATTATGAAGATTATTTATATGATGATGAAAAGCTTAACTCAAGTATTTATCAACAGGGATTAGATAAAATAAATAAAGAATATTATGAAGTCAATAATTTTAATTTTTTTAATACTAAAAAACCACTTTTTCAAAAATTTAGTTATCAAATGTTTTTAGAATTAAAAGATAAGTTGGGTTTTAAACGTTATGTTTTAAGAAATATTGATCAAAAAGAAGTTAGAGCACGTGATCATTTTAATGACAATGAAAAAAAACAACAAAATAAGAATTATTTTAGATCTTTTGATAAAGAATTGAATTATTTTCAAAAATATATTGATCATAATTTAGATATTAATATTAATAAAATTTCAAAGGAAGCATATATTACACAAAAAATAATTAAAAATCTTTTATTAGATGCTTTCAATAATAATGATGTTCAAATTACAAAATATCTAATTCAACAAAATGATAAGGAATACCAAAATAAATTAATTAAACAATTAATAGAATTTAGTAATTATTTTAAAAACCAAAAAACACCAAGAGATTCTAATGAATATAAGCAAAAATTAAATGATTATGAAAAAATATTTTCACAAAATTGGTATTTTATTTTAATGAATTTAAAGCACTTTGAATTAAGTTTTAATAATTGATTTACTTTACCAAAACAAATAAATCCTATTACTAAAGAGATGTTAGGACCAAGTGAAAAATATTTAAAAAGGTTAAAAAAACTTAAACCATATGAGGACTATTATTTCATTAATAATTATTTAGAAAAAAAACAAGAAGGAGATACTTCAATGTTGATTGGTTCATTCAAGGATTTATATATTACAAAAAATCAATCTATTTTTAATATTAAGATCGATTTTTCAAGTAGTGAAAACCGATTAAGTTTAAATCCTTTGATTTATTTTTTTCCTAAAACTAAAAATAAATTATCAGTTGATTTAATCACATCAATTTTTCATCAAGCTATATTTCACCAAAATAAAGAATACTATCAATTATTTGAAACTGATATGATTGATAAATATGAATATGGTATCCCAGCCCAAATGTTACTTTTATGAAGGGAATAGTAATTAATGTTTATTTTTTTTAAAAAAAATCATCTACTAAAATTAAGTTTATTTTTTATTCCTCTAACATTAATTTCAATCCTTATCACCTCATGTAGCACATCAAATTTAAAAAAACAACAGATATTAACAAATAATGAAATTAGTTTTTTTATGGATAAATCCCAAAATTGTTATGTTGGTTTAATTGTTGATCAGACATTAAAAAATGATAAAAAAACTATTTTTAACGTTAGTTTAATTGATGAAAAAAATACGAAGTTAAATTTATTAGTTAAAGATTATCAAATTAAAGATAACAAAATTTTAATTAGATTACCGCGTTTAATAAAACTTAATGATCATTTAATTATTACAAGTAATAATGCTTCATTCATACCTATTAGAAAAATAATAGATATTGATAATTTAATTGATTTGAATATAATCAGAACAAATAATCAAACACAAGATTCTTGAATAGCTTTTTTAAATAACAAAGTGATTAACAATCTTTTAATAACTATTTTTCCTAATAAAAAAGACCGTGATGAATATATTAAATCACAACAAGAAATTAAAATAGAATATGCTCATGAAATAGCGAATTGATTAAATTATTATAACACAGTGCAAAATGATGCTAATAAAGCAGCAGTATTTAATGAAAATACAGCTAGAAGTAAACTTAATAACAATCTTTTTAATAATGTATCATTAAGCAATCCATTTGCTTATGAACAAGCACGTAAGTTTCACAATACATTATTTAATAAAAATTGATTGTGATTTTTATTTAATTTAAAAAGACAAATTTTCATGTTATATCCTGATGATAATTTATTTCAAGAATCGAGCGAGGAAACAGCAGAAGGATTAAAAGATTCAAAAATCAATAATCGTAGTTCTTTTTATCGTGCTCAATCGAATGAATTTATTGATGGGTTATATGTTGTAGAAAGTTCTAATTTAAATAAAAAACCAGAAGAATTAGATGAATATACTGATTTTAGTAAAACAGCTAAATTTACTCTGTTGAATAATGAAGGTTTTGTTTTTACAATCTCCATTGAAGAAAATTATGATAAAACCAAAAAACTAATTTCGCGTAAAGTTAGTTTGTTGCCATGAATTAAAACTTTACCAAGATTAATGTTTAATGATCATGTAATAAAACAAGAATTTAATTTAGCTAATTATACTGAAAATTCATACGATTACAATGCTGTTAATTTTCATTCACCTCTTGAAATTAAAGTTTATGAAGATCAATTTGGCGGAAAAGCAATTCGTTTTTCATTTGTTGATATTGATCCTAATTAATATGAATTAGAAGTGTTATTTTTATTTCTTTTTATTATAATTTAATTAGAAAAGAAGTATAAAAATATGAACAATTACATACAGCAAGTTATTGATTATGTTAATGATAAAACCTATAAAAATAAGACATATTTTATAAAGAAATATGCATTTGCTTTTTTGACTTCATTAATAATTTTTATTTTTTTATTAGTATTTGGTTTATCAAATTATTTTAATCCTTTGGTTAGTTTAGTTGGTGTTGTATTAATTTTTAGTGTTTTAGTTGTCTTTTGTATTCATATAAAAATTATCAATAATTATAGTTTAAATTTATTAAAATGACTACGTAATCAAAAAGAATTATCTTATAAGTATATTATTAATATTCTTGATTTTATTTTAAATAAACAATTATATTTAAACTTAACAATTATAGAAGTCCAACAAATTTGCATAGATTTGGAAGAATTTAAAAAAACAAATGTCATTTAAAACAATTGCATATACCCAAAAAAATATAAAAATTATTAAAAAATCAAAATTTATAACGATCGTTGAACCTATTAGCGATAAAAATGAAGTTCAATCATTATTTAAAAAATATAAAGAACAATATTACGATGCAACGCACATTTGTTTTGCTTATGTGATAGGTCGTGAATTTAATTATATGAAAGCATATGATGATGGTGAACCAAATGGAACAGCTGGAATACCTATTTTAAATATCATTAAGATCAAATCATTAACCAATGTGATTATATTTGTTGTACGTTATTTTGGTGGCATTAAATTAGGCACTGGAGGATTAATTCGTGCTTATTCACAATGTGCTAAAGAAATTATAGATAACTGTGAAATAATAATTTTACAAAAATATTTTTACTATAAAGTTGTTTATAAGCTAAAAAATACTAAATTTGCAAAGCAAATTTTAGCATCAATTAGTTATGAAAAACTAATAGAGAGTTATGAAGATGATAGAGTTATTTTAAAAATCCGAATTAACACCAAAATTAATATATTTATGTCTAAGATTGAATTTATTTTTATAAAACATGATTATTAATAATGTTTTACTCTAAAGGATTAGTTAACGCGTATTTTTTACATATTTCACCAATTGTTCTCTCTATTCTAAAAAACAATCTTGCTGTATCATATTCATTTTTTAAATGATTAGGAACTTGTTTTGTTAATATAAACATTTCATCACTATTTTTAATTTTTTCACCTTTATCATCTGTTTTATAGTCAGAATAATAATAAAAATTATCTCTTTTTTGATTAAAAGGTTCATAGATATTAGTGTAATGATATTTAAAATTATAAAGTTCTTCTAATTTTGAAACATCGTTTGCTGAATCACTTTTTGATTTAATTTGATCAATAATAGGTTTAATTATCTTTTCTTTATAATATTGAAAAACATCTGGTAATTGATTTAAATAGTAATTAGATCAATACATTAATTCACCAAATTCTTCTTGGGGATAAAAACCATAACCAACGGCTTTAATATATGGAATAATTTGCTCAACATCATCTTTGACAACGCTATCATAAAATCTAGAAAGTTTTTGATTAGCATTACGTGCTTTTTTCTCAATTTCGTTTGTTAAATCTTTTAATTTTTTAATTAAGAGGTAGTATTTACCTTTTTTTGAAAGAGAATTAGGATCTATTGATGGTTGTCAATTATCTAACATTGAAGTTTTGGACTTAATAGTAAAAAATAGACCCGAAAAATTGGCTGCGTCTAAACTATCTCTAATAAGTGCTTGACCATATAATTTTCATTTTTCTATTAATTGTTTTAATTCTAGAGATTTAGTGTTTATAAATTTTTGTTTTGCTAAATCTTCAATTTTTAATGCTAATCCATATCAAATAGCAACATTAGTATTATCCATTAAAGTTTGATATATAAACTTTTTACCTAAAATATCTTCTTTTCATGTATCTCAAAAATCTTGATTATTTTTGTGGCCATTTTGTTTAATATATTGTGAAACTTTTTTATGTTCTTGGATTTCTCTTTTAATATTATCGATTTTATTTTCAATTAATTTTCTGTTTAATATACTCTGTAGTACTGAAGAAATATTTTCATGAAGTTGATTAGCTTCATGAAATAATTCCATAATTTCTCTATTGTATAACTTATAATATTCTTCACCATTATCAATTTTTTCAAAATAATTATGTTTTAAATTTTTAACATCAGATTTAATATTTTTGATTTTATTAGCTTCATCATTAATTGTTTTTTTATAAAGACCATCGTATGATTCAATCATTTTTTTATATCTTAATTTGATATCATCAATATTTTCATTATCAGGAATTTGATTATAATTAGTTAAAATTTCTTCAATATTATTTTTGATATGATCGATATCATGAATAATTTTGTTTTTATTTTTAAAATTTAAAAAATCGGCTTGTCTTTTTTTTATTAATTTAACAAAGTTATCAATTTTAATTAATCATGATTCATATTCTTGTGTTTTTTCTTTTAAAAGATAATTAAAATCTTTTATTAATTTATATAATTCATAATAAGTAAATGCTAATAATTCATTCTCACTATTTTCATTTAAATTTAAATTCACCAAGTAATTAATATAATTATTGATTATATCTGCTTTATTAAGAAGATAATTGTATTTATGATTATTTTTAAGAACAAAATCAACTTTAGAACTAGCTTCTTCTTTAATTTTCAAATAAAGATTAAAGAAATTTTTATTGTCTTCTTTTTTAATTTTTGTTAATGAGCAACTCAAAATTATAGGAATTGGTGTAACTATAACTCCTATAAATGATAATAAAAAAGTTCTTTTAAAATTTATTTTCATAATGTAAAATATCCATTAGTTTTAATATCATATATATATATTAGTTCTTTATATAAATACAGATATTGACTAATATGAATTATATTATATTTCTACACAAAAATTCAATTTAAATGTTTATTTAAAGTTAGGTATGAATTTAATAAAATCATTTACCTTTTTAAAAAACTAACTTTATTATTAAAGTTAGTTAGGTTTATTTTTATATTTCTTTATGGCATTTATTTATTAAAATTTTTCTTTTAATAATTAAATTATTCAACAATGCCTTGTAATACTGTTTTTCATAACTAATTTTTGTATTATTAATTTTTAAATTTGTTGATTGTATTTCTTGGTTTAATAATGCATAAGTTTTATTTTTATAATCAAAAGTACTACGTAGTTTTAAATATCTAAAATATTTGATAATTTCAAAAATACTTAAAGGTATTGCAAAAAGAACAAATGGAAGAATATTAAATCACTCATAACCGTTTATGTTGTATGGATTCATATTGAATATTTGATTTAAATGAGGAGTATAAGCGATAACAATAATCATAACTATTGATATTAATATTGAATAAACAACGTATTTACAGTTTTCTCAAAAATTAACGAATACTGAATGATTTGTTCTTAAGCTTAATGCATTAAACGTTAAGCTCATTCCCATAAAAACAAATGTTAAAGACGAACCAGCCATAATCGCTGTTTTTATGGTTAAAATTTTTTCATGAATAATATTGGAAATTTCGTGATTTTGCCCAAATCAACTTCATGTGTCTTGATATATCTTTTCAAGATTAGTAAGTTCTTTAAACTCGTTTCTCATTAGCATAAAGTCAAAATTAAAGTGTGAAGAAGCTCCTAAATAAAATAATAAAATAGAAATTAAACCAACAAAAAAACCATTGGTAAAAATAGTAGCTCACATTCTTTTATTAACAATCGGTGCTGATTTTTTTAATGGTTTGTGTCGCATTAAATTAACATCCGCTAAATGTAACCCTAATGCTATTCCAGGTAAAGTTTCAGCAATTACATTAATTCATAATATTTGTAGTGATGACATAGGATTAATTCCTAGAATAATAATTCCAAATATTAATGAAACTAATCCAGATAAATTAGTGATCAATAATAAAACAATAATACGTTTAATGTTGTCCATAATAGAACGTCCTAAACTAACAGCATTAATAATTGTTGCGAAATTATCATCAATTAATATCATATCACTTGATGCTTTTGAAACATCAGTTCCAGTTATACCCATTGCGCATCCAATGTCAGCAGCTTTTAGTGCAGGTGCATCATTGACACCATCTCCAGTCATACTTACTACTTTATCATGGTGCTGTCAAGCTTTAACAATACGGATTTTATCTGTTGGAGAAACTCGGGCATAAACACTATAACGATCAATATTATTTATTAATTCATTATCACTCATCATATTCAATTCATTACCATTCAAAACTTCTTGTCCTTCGTTTAAAATACCAACTTGTTTAGCAATGGCTGATGCTGTATTAATATGATCGCCAGTAATCATTATCGGACGGATTCCAGCTTTAATAGCAATTTTTACTGCCTCTTGTGTTTCAGGACGAGGCGGATCTATCATACCGATTAGACCAACAAATTCTAAACATTTTTCAAGTTCATCTTGGTTAAAATTAGTTGGTATAGATGATAGTTTTTTAATTGCAACACATAAAATTCTTAAAGCTTGTTTACTTAAAAAATCATTTGCTTCATAAACATCTTTTGTAATTGGATTTTGAACAATTTTGTCAATAGCATCAATTGCTCCTTTAGTAATTAAATAATAATCACTTTGATGTTTTACAACAACACTCATTAATTTTCGAGTTGAATCAAATGGAAATTCATGAATTCTAATAAATTCTTGATCTAATTTATATTTATCTATGTTTAATTTTAAAGCAGCTTCAATGATACAAGTTTCTGTAGGGTCGCCAATAAACTCATATTCTTGTTTTTTTTCATTAAAATTTTTAATTCCATTATTTGCTATAGTAGCTCATTTAATTAAATTAAAAACACTCTCATTATCAATTAAATCTGTTATTTTTAATTTATTAGTGAAAACTTTAGTAACAGTCATTTTGTTTTGTGTTAAGGTTCCTGTTTTATCAGAACAAATAACATTAGCACTTCCTAGAGTTTCAACAGCTGGCAAACGTTTAATTAAAGCATTTTGTTTTGCCATTTCTTTAATACCGAATGATAAAACAATTGTTACAATTGCCACAATTCCTTCAGGAATAGCTGCTATAGATAATGAAATAGCCATTATTAAAGCGGGATGTCAACTAATATTTCAATTTCCATCTCCAATTAAATAAATATAAATAATAAATACTGCAATACATAAAATAGAAGCAAATAGACCTATAATTTTAGATAACTTATTAATTTTTTTTTGTAAAGGCGTTAATTTAGTTTTTTGATCATTAATTAATTTGGCTATTTTACCAATTTCAGTATTCATACCGATATTAGTAACAATTGCTTTTGCTGTTCCATTAGTAATATATGTTCCAGAAAAAATTTGATTTAAACAGTCGCCAATTACTGTATTTTTTTTAACAATTGCCTTGGCATTTTTTACAACTGGTAAAGATTCTCCTGTTAAAATAGCTTCATCTACTTCAAGTGATGAGCTGTTCACTAATAAAGCATCAGCTGGGACTTGATCACCAGCTTCTAAAATCAAAACATCACCCATTACAACTTGGTTAGAATTAATAATTCTAATTTGATTATTACGTAATACTTTGGCCTGATGAGACGCTAATTTAGACAATGCATCCGTATTTTTTTCAGCTTTCACTTCTTGAATGGTACCAAAAATTGCATTTAACAATAAAATAAAACATATTATTCCAAATTCTACATATTGAACAACTAATTCAGCTGTATCATGAGGAGGTTTAATAATCACTAAAGCTAAAGTAACAGCAGCAGCGATTACAAGTAAAATAACCATAAAATCTAAAAACTGCTTTAAAAATTTTGTAATAATGTGGGATTTTTTTTTCTTTTTGATTTCATTAAAACCATAAATTTGACGACTTTTTAAAACCTGCTCATCATTTAGACCTGTTGATGGATTTATATTTTCTGGATCAAATGACATAAAGGAGTCGGTTTGATTTTCATTATTTTTTTTCACTTAAAACCTCCATTGGTTTTTAAATTAAACTATAAGAAAATTATTAAAATTTAACTTAGTCATTTATTATAATATATAACTGTATGACTAAATATTATATTTAATAATGTCAATTAAGTAAATAAAAAGTAATTTTTTTTAGGGGTAGTTATGAATTTTTCAAGTTTTATATTTAAAGTTTCTGATGTTTTTAAATCAGTTATTCATGAAGCTTCAGATGTTGTTACTAAAGCAGATTTAGATAATGCTAATGCACATGCACATTCATTAGCAGTTGGCTTAGGTATTGGAATTGTTTTATTTTTAATCGCAGGACTTATTATCGGTTATTTTATTTCGATGAAAATTATGAAACGCCAATTGAAGAAGAATCCACCAATTTCAAAGGATACAATTCGTATGATTTATCAACAAGTAGGACGTAAGCCAAGTGAGTCACAAATTAATGAGATTTATAATCGGGCAGTAAAACAAAAATAAATATATGGCAAAATTTATTAAATCTGCACACTATTTTGACCAATATCCAATTGATAAGCAGTTTGAAATATGTGTAATTGGTAGATCAAATGTCGGTAAGTCAAGTTTAATTAATGCATTAGCAAATAAAAAAATTGCAAGGACTTCAAATACGCCTGGAAGAACACAGTTAGTAAATTTTTTTGATTTCAATAATTTTAGATTGGTTGATTTACCGGGATATGGGTTTGCAAAAGTTAGTAAAGAAAAACAAACGGATTTAGCAGCCATTATTGATCAATATTTAGGGTATCGCCAAAACTTGTGTGCTGTTTTTCAAATTTGCGATATTAACGTATTAACAAATGATGATGTAGAAATGAGTCGATATTTTGAGAATCAAAAATACGCTCATTTTGTTGTTTTAAATAAATTAGATAAAGTTAATAAATCATATTTTAATAATAACAAGCATAAAATAGCTAAATTTTTAAATATTAGCACCGATCGTTTATTATGTGTTTCTGCACAAAATAATATAAATATTATCACATTATTTGCGTTAATGAAAAAAGTTGTAATCCAAGCAAAACAAGAAAAAATACTTTCAAAAAAAGAGGAGAAGATGAGTAGTGAAGAAGAAATTAAGTAAGAAGTATTCATTCAAAGAGGTTGAAGCTAATAAATTATTGTTTTGACAAGAAAATAATTTATTTAAAGCTCAAATAAATAGTACAAAAAAACCTTTCACAATTGTTTTGCCCCCTCCTAATGTTACAGGTCATTTACATATTGGACATGCCTATGATTTTACCTTATCTGATATTTTAATGCGTTATAAGAAACTAAAAGGATATGATTCCTTTATTATTCCTGGGACAGACCATGCAGGGATCGCAACACAGACAAAATTTGAAAAAAATTTAAAAGTAAACGCACAAACCAATCGTTTCAATTTAGGGCGAGAACTGTTTTTAGAAAAGTTAAAAATTTGAAAAGATGAACAAATTAATTATATTCATAAACAATGAAATGCTTTAGGTTTGGGTTTAGATTATAGTAATTATTTATTTACATTAGATCCAATAGTTGTTCAAACAGTGCGCGAAGTTTTTGTAAAAATGTTTAATGAACATATTATTTATCGTGATAAAAAATTAGTTAATTGAGATATTCAATTAAAAACGGCAATTAGTAATATTGAAGTGATTCATAAAGAAGTTGAACAAAAACTGTATTATATAAAATATTTAAGTCAAGATCAAAAGGATTTTGTTGTTGTAGCCACTTCACGCCCTGAAACTATGTTTGGTGATAAATATTTAGTTATAAATCCTAAAGATAAACGTTATTTTCATTTACATAATAAAATTTTTATTAATCCAATTAATAATATAGAAATGACTGTTATTTTGGATGATTATATTGATATTGAATTTGGAACAGGAGTGATGAAGTGTACGCCTGCTCACGATTTTAATGACTATGAATTAGCTAAAAAACATAATTTAGAAATTATTAATATTATGAACGCTGATGGTACTTTAAATGAAAAATGTGGGGAATTTAAGGGTTTAGATCGATTAGAAGCTCGTTCTTTAATAATTGATAAATTACAGAAAAATAATCATTTATTAAAAGTAGAATCTTATCGAACCAGCGTTGGTTTTAGTGAGAGAACTAATGAAATTGTTGAACCTTATTTATCACATCAATGATTTATTAAAATGGATAGTTTAATAAAAGATACAATCAAAATGCAAGATGATTGTAATAATAAAGTAGATTTTTATCCAAATCGTTTTAATAAGACTTTACTTACATGATTAAAAAATACAGAAGATTGATGTATTTCAAGGCAATTATGATGAGGTCATCAGATACCTGTTTGATATCATAAAAAAACTAATCAAATTTATTGTGACACTATTCCCCCAAAGGATTTAGAAAATTGAATTCAGGATGAAGATGTTTTAGATACTTGGTTTTCAAGTGGAATGTGACCTTTATTAACGACAAAATGAAATTATAATAGTCATTTTTTTGACCGTTATTTCCCTACATCTTTAATAGTTACAGGTATGGATATTTTATTTTTTTGAGTCTCAAGAATGATGAACTTTAGCCAATATTTGGTTGAAAAAAAACCTTTTAAGGATGTTTTAATTCATGGTTTAATTCGTGATTCACAGGGACGTAAGATGTCAAAATCATTAGGGAATGGTATTGATCCTTTTGACATTATTGATAAATATGGATTAGATGCTATGCGTTTATTTTTTGCATCATGTACAACAATTGGTGAAGATTTAAATTTTTCAACAGAACGATTAGGCGCTAATTGAAATTATTTAAATAAAATTTGAAATATTGCTAAATATATTGAAAATTTAGATGAAATTAACGATAATCTTAATTTTGAAGATGTTGATAAATTTTGTGACGTCAATAAATGAATATTGACTGAATTATCAAAATTAACCTTGGAAATTAATAAAAATATGGATAAATATAATCTAGTTGTTGCTACAAAATATTTATATGATTTTATCTGAAATACTTTTGCGAGTTATTATTTAGAGTACACAAAAGTTTTATTACAAGATTTAACATTAAAAAATGAAACAATTAAAACAATTCGCTATGTATTTAATAAAATTTTAATCATGCTACAGCCTTTTGCTCCTAATATTAGCGAAGAAATTTGATTATGTTTAAATCAAACAAATAATTCAATATTATTACAAGAATATCCAATAATTAATTTTGAGTTTGAAACAATAATTATAGATAAGATTGCGAAAATTATTTTAGAAATTAGAAAGCTACGATTAGAAGAAAATATTAATAATAGAATCAATCTTTGTTTTGAATTAATATCACCCAATGATGCATTTTATAAATCAAAGATAAAATTAGTTAATTTGTTATTAATCTTAGTTAATGCTGAAATAAATGAAATTAAAAAAACAAGTTCTAATAATTATACTTATGAGCTAGTTATTGATGATTTTATTCTTAAAACTTCGTATGAAAAACCGATTGATTATGTTTTTCAAATGAAAAAAGCTAGTGAACAGTTAAACTATTTGGAAAACGAAATTCAACGAGCAACTAATTTATTAAATAATTCAGGTTTTATCAACAAAGCCCCTACTCAATTAATAATTAAAGAAAAAAATAAATTAATTAATTTAAAAAAAGAACACGCAAATTTATTAAAAACTCTTACTGACTTAAAACAAAAGGTGAAATAATGTTATGTTAAATATTGTTTTATTTGAACCAGAAATTATTTTAAACACTGGTAATATCGCTCGTATGTGTGTAGGTTTTGATGCAAATTTACATCTTGTTAGACCATATGGATTTATTTTAGATAAAAAACGTTTTCACAAAGATTTTATACGTGCCTCAACCAATCATTTAAATGCCTTAAAATTATATGAATATGATGATTTTAATGAATTTATTAATAAAAACAACATTAGTGGTGATGAAATATATTTTTTTACTAGATATGGTACTAAAACTCCGTGCGATTATCAATATCAAAATATAATTCAACATAATGTATATTTAGTTTTTGGTAAAGAATCAACAGGGATAGATCATAATATTTTAAAAAAATATCCTCATAATTGGATCCGTATTCCTACAAGCATTAATTTGAGAAGTTTAAATATTGCTAATAGTGTTGCTATGGGAATCTATGAAGTAGTGCGGCAAAATAATTTTAAAGATTTATTCAAATATGAACCTCATAAGAAATTTGAGTAATTTTTATGCGTTTACGAAATAATGCCAATGCTCCACTTTATTTAAAATCACAACACGAATATATAATTAATGATCCACACCTTTTAAAAGATAATTTAGGAAAAATTTTTAAAAATCCTGAATTGCCTCTTTATATTGAAATTGGAATGGGTAAGGGTGATTTTATTATTGAAAATGCCTTACGAAACCAACAAATTAATTATTTAGGTATTGAAAAATTTCCAACAGTAATTGTTAAAGCTCACAAAAAAGCTTTAAAACATAAATTAGATAATTTAGCAATGATTTGTTTTGACGCAAATAAAATTTTAGAATTATTAAATTCTGAAAGTGTAGATAAAATTTATTTAAATTTTTCTGACCCCTGACCTAAAAAACGTCATGCAAAAAAACGACTGACACATCCGTGTTTTTTAGAGAAGTTTGCAGTTATTTTAAAACAAAATGCTCTTGTTGAATTTAAAACAGATAATGAAAATTTATTTATGTATACTATTTATGATGTATTGCTAAAGGATTTAACAAAGTATGAAATTTTATTTTTAACTTATAATTTATACACACTTGTTAACAATGTTGAATTATTAAAAAATATTCCTACCGAATATGAAAAAAAATTTGTTATGCAGGGCGAGCGTATTAAAAAAGTCAATTTTCGTTTTCTTAAAAATAATCAATAAAAAGATAACTATAATGTTATAATTATATGGTTATATGGCGGTTATGGTGAAGTTGGTTAACACGCCTGATTGTGGCTCAGGTATTTTCGCGGGTTCGAGTCCCGTTAATCGCCCCATTAAAATTAAAAAAACTTAATGTTATAAAAAAACATTAAGTTTTTTCTTTGTATAAATAATAAAGATTTAAAAAGTTAATAATTTAGTAAAATTTTATATATCTTATCTTAATTATTTATAATTTATTATTATGATCAATAAAAACAAAAAATTTCATTTTCAGTATTTTAAAAAAGATAACGATCAATCAATTTCTACTAAAGAAACATTAAAAAGATATTTTAATTTTAGGTCTCAAAGTGTAAAATTGATTATTTTTAATTTAGTTTTAACAGCATTTTTTCTTGCATTATTTTTAATTGGTCGTTTTTTAACTAAAAATTTAGATTTTTTAAATGGTTTTAGTTGACAATTGCAAATGGGAATTTTTGTTTTAGCAATCGTTTGTATTCCCAATTTTTATTATAAATTAATGTATTATATTATTGCGCCGTTAGTGATGTTAGCAATTGGTTTTAGTGCTGAGCCCTTCTTTGGATATTTAATGCCACATTATGGTTTTGGTTTAATTTTATTTACGGATGTCATTTTAATTATTGTTAAAAAGTCATGTCAGTCAATTAAAAAGCAAATATTTTTATCCTATTTATTAATTTTTAGCTTTTCAATCATTGGTTATTTTATTGTTTGAATGGGCTATAGTATTCAAGGAACACTTTTTTACAATACTGCTTTTATTCCTTCTATGATTTATAATTCTTTGGTAACTTTTGGTTCAATGGCAATTAATTTTGTATTATATATAATTTCAATTCCCGCTATTGTTGCCTTAAAAAACAAATATTTATGTAAATTAGTTTAAAATTATAAAAATAATTTTTTACATTATTATTTATTTATAGACAGGAGATGTTTATGTTTGATCAAATCTTTAAAAAAAGGAAACGTCATTTAAACTTTCAAATTTTTATTTTCTTTTTTGTTTTAATATTAATTACTTTTTTGATTTTATGAATTATTTCAGGTAATGTTCAAACAATTATTGATTTTATTAAAAAAAAGATTTATGATGCTAGTCCACAATTAAAATATTTAACAAATATTCAGATCAAACCTTTTAAAAATTTAGAAGAAATTTTTGATTTTATTATTAAAAATAAGAATTTGATTAAAGATTTACAAAACGAACCTGAAATTTTAGATGTTATTAAAAACAATCCACAGATCTTAAAAACACTTAATGATAACCGCGAATTTTTAAAACAAATTGTTGAATATAAGCCATTTGCTGAAATTCTTAGCAAGCAACCTGAAATTTTAAAATTTGTTCAAAATAATAAAGAATTAATTAAACAGATACAAAATTTACCTGAATTATTAGATTTAATTAAAAAACACCAAAATTTAATTGATCACTTAAAAACTAACGAAAAATATATAGAAGTTATTAAAGCTAATCCTCAAATGTTAAAAGATCTCTATCATGTAGATGATAATTTATTTAATATTATAAAGACAAGCTTAGAAAATGATAAAGAAAATAATATTTTAATGTTGGCTATTAAATATTCAGTATTAATTAATAATTTTACTAAGAATTTAACTTTACAAGAATGAAAGCAAATAATAGAATTTTATAAAACAGTTGATTTAAATAAATTTATAGTTGATGATAATTTGTTTAATATTATTAAAAATAATAATCAATTATTTGAAGTTTTTTTAAATAATTATGACTACATAAAAAATCTTGAGGACAATCAAAAAATTATTGATATTATTCAACAAAATCCTGATTTAATTGATGATTTTAAAAAGATTGATTTTGATCTTTTAACACAAAAAAGGAATTTTGTTCGTGCACTAATTAAAATAATTGATTATAAACAACCCAAAGAAATTCAATTCCTTAACAAAAAAGTTTTTTTAGATTTCTTTAAAAATAAATCTGAAATTACCAATGCTTTAAACATCACATCTTTAATTGGATTTGTATTGTTTATAGTAATTTATACAATTTTTATTTTTGCATCTTTTATTTCTCATATTCTAATGTTAAAACAAATTAAAGATTTTAATAAAATTTTTAAAGAAGCTAAATTAAAAAAAATATATCTTATAAGCACTTTATTATTACAATTTTTATTTTTAATTTTATTCATTATTAATTTTATAGTATTAATTATTCTAGTTGTAGATTATAATAAATTGAAAGCAATAGTTTTAAATAGTGGTATAAAAAGAAAAGTGGAGGATAGTGATGCAAGATTGCATTTTTTGTAAAATTTTAAAAGGTGAAATTATTTCAAAAATAATAGATGAAAACGAATTTGCTATAGCAATTTTAGACATTCAACCTGCAAGTGATGGTCATATGTTGATTATTCCTAAAAAACATTATCGCAATTTTTCACTAACTGATCCTATTTATCTAGATGGTATGATGCGTTTAGCAAAAAATATGACATTTGTTTTAGAAGAAGTTTTTCCTAATGTTTTAGGTTTTAATTATTTAATGAATTCAAATTCTAGTGCTGGTCAAGTAATCATGCACACACATTTACACATCATTCCAAAACAAAGTAATGGACGTGGTTTTGTTTTTAAAGCAATCAAAGAAGAAGGCGATATTAGTAATATTGATGAAATTTATAAAAAAATCATTATTAAAACACAAAAATTAAAAAAATCACGTTTAAGTAAGCATTATATGGTTTAATCAAAAAATATGGAACAAATTAGAAATTTAATTGATTTGCAAATCAAACTAAAACCAATCCAAAAAGCATTTTATGATGCGTGATCAAAAACATTTATTAATGGAATTGATAATAATAAAGAAACTCATGAACAAAACAAAAAAATTATTTTAGAAATTTATATGATTTTAAAAGTTTTTTTAAACAAAAACCGAGATATTATTTCTAAAATTCCATTAAATCAAGTTAAAAAAATAGCTAATGACATTTTAGAAAAAGAAATTATTTTAGAACAGCCTTTAGTTGATTATTATTACCAAAGTTCATCTTGTTTTATTTTAATACCTTATTTGATTCAAATTCTTTATCAATCTTATCACCTTAATAAACCAATTTATAAAATAATGTGTAAATTTATTATTAGAAATAATTTAGCATTATTTAAAGAATGAGATTTAATTGAACGTCAAACATTGGAAATTATTAAATTAAAAACAAATTTAATTGAAGATAACAATAAGGCAATCAATTTATTTAGTTGTGAACAACGAGAATTACAACACAATCGTTTTGTAAAATTATTTAATAATTTTATTTTAGTGTATTGAACTAAACGAGAAGTTAAATACATAGAGGCAATTCGTTTTTTGATGTATTTTATTTGAATTCCTATCATTTTTATTGTTTTATTAATTTTGATTTTAGGTTTATATTTTGGTTTAAGTAATAGTGAATCCTTAAAAAGTTCAACACAATTCTTACTAGATTTGTTTATTATTAATTAAAATATATCTAAAATAGTTAAATTTAGTAAATTTAAATCATCAATAAGAAGATGATTTTTTTTATTAATACTAACGTGTTTCAATTGATTTTTAAAATATGAATAAGCTTCATAATTAATTTTTTTATTTAGATTTAATCCATCTTTTAACCTTAAACCCATCATTAAAATTTGTTGATATAATTCGTGTTTTGTTAATACTTTTTTAATTAATATAGGGTTTTTTATAGATCCATCAAAAAAATATACAATATTTTTTTCATAGCCATGTGCTCCCCATCCTATTGCGGCCCAGTCTTCAGTTCGTCAATAAGCTAAGTTATGTTTTGCAATATATCTGAAGTTATTTGTTCAATTACATACTTCATAACGATGAAAATTTAATCCTGCAAATTTATTAATTATATAATTCATTTGTTCAATTTCTTTTTCTTCATCGATAGTAATATGGTACTTTTTTAAAAGTGACTGTTCTTTAATTTCTAAACTATAAAAACTAACATGATTAATTTTATGATTTAAAATAAAATTAAAAACATCATCTAAGTCTTTTAATGTTAAGATTGATATGCAAAATAAAAAATCACAAGACACATTATACAATCCGTTTTTATGTAATAAATTAATCGCTTTTTTACTATCTTGATTTGTATGAATAAAATTCATTTGTTTTAACACATCATTATTCATTGATTGAACGTTAAGACTAATGCGATTAATTTTGTATTTTTTGAAGAGATTAATTTGAGTTTGATTTATTAATTCAGGATTACATTCAATGGTATATTCGCAATTATCATCAACATAAGGAGAAATTGTTTTTAATAAAATTTCTAATTCTTGATTGTTTAAACAATTTGGAACACCTCCGCCTAAGTAGATTGTTTTAAATTGCTTTATTTTAAAATTATTAATGTGCATTTTAATATTTTCTAAAAAATTCTTAAAAAATTTTTTTGTTTGAGGAGTTTTTAAAATACGTTTAAAATCAGAAAATATACAAATATAGTTACAAAATGGAATATGAATGTATAAATGTTTAGTTTTTTTGTTAAAAATCATAAAATAGAGATTAATTATGCACTTAATAATCTAAATAATTCAGTAATAACAAAAACTAATAAAACAATTGCTCCGCAAGTTAATATTATTAGAAAAATCGATAAAATAACGCGTTTTTTAAAGTCCATTTTTTTATGTTTTTTTGAATAAATTTGATGCTGATCAAAATCGCTTAAAACGACAGTTTTGGTAACACGGTCTTTTGGGTTAAATGCTTTTGTACTCATTTTAAAAATCCTCTTGATTGCTGAATTATATAAAAAAATAGTTAAACGTAAAACTTATTTAGTCAGCTTGATAATAAAATATCAAACTTGTTATAATTAATAATTATATTATTACTTATCATAAATAAAAATAATTTATTTATATTCTAGGTATCTTGGAGGATTTAAAAGTTAGAATTATGGGATTAAAAAAAGAAAAAAAAGATCGTTCAACGATTCAATTATTATTTGGAACAATTAAAAAACGCAAAATTGCGAACTATTTAATTATTGCTTTTGCCTTTTTAACATTTGCCTTAGCAATTATAGGAAGTTTTGAAGCTATTGCATCAAAATATGCTATTGGCATTGGATCAGGGCTTTCATTATTTATTACGATTGCTTTTAGTGTTTGACGAATTTTAATGATTCATTTAGAAAAAGAATGAAATAAAAGTGAAATTATTTGACAATCCGTTATGGGCGCAATTTTAGTATTATCAATTATTTTTTGAATATGAGCAACAACTACAACAACTATACAATATTCATCACTAAAAGAACATCTTTTATTGTTAAAACAACAAGATTCACGCGCTAATTTTGTTGTTTTAACACAAGCAACAGTGGATGAATTTGGAGTTGCTTTAAAAGGCGGGTTATGAGCTTGAGTTATTACAAGTTGTATTTATATTTTTATCAATACTTTTAATAATATGTTTATGAAAGAAAAAAATTCAAAATAATTATGGGACCAATTATTCCAAATACACGTTTAATTGATTTTAAATTTGATCGAGACTTATTAAATAGTGCCTATACTGCTCATTATTTTATTAAAACATGCAAGATAATTGAATTGCATGCACCAAATCATTCAGTTATTATGCAATTTACACACTTTAGCAAAACACCGATCATGGTGTGTGGAACAAGTGAGGTTTTAGCATTATTAGAGTTTTGTTTATCTAAAAAAGAACTAAAACAATTAAAAATATATTATGTTCCAGATGGACATGTTATTAAACCAAAAGAAGCTTTATTTGTTATCGAAGGGCCATATGAAATTTTTGGCTGATTAGAAAATATTATTGACTCAATTCTAGCACGACGTAGTTCTATAGCAACGAATTGCTATAATGTTTTAAATTTAATTAATGATGAACAAAAAGTAATTTATATGAGTGATCGTTCTGATGATTATAGTTTACAACCATATGATGGGTATGCTGCTGCTGTTGGTGGAATGCAATACTTTGTTACGCAAAAGCAGGTTGAATTTTTAAAAGATATTAATTATGAATGTAAGGTAATTGGCTCAATGCCACATGCTTTAATTCAACAAAACAATGGTCGGATTGATTTAGCATGTGAAATGTTTGCACAAACTTTTCCTAGCGATCCTTTAATTGCTGTTATTGATTATAATAACAATGTTTTAAATGATCTTGAACAACTACGATATATGTTTGATCGTTTGTTTGCAGTACGAATTGATACAGCTAAGGATTTAATTGATGAAAGTTTATTATCGACTTTTAATAATGTTGGTAATCGTGATTTACATGGTTGTAATCCTTATCTTATTGCTTTAGTACGTGAATATTTAGATAATAATGGAGGAAAACATATTAAAATAATTGCTTCAAGTGGGATTGATTTAAATGGTATTAAAAATTTTAATAAACACAATTCTGCAATTGATTTTTATGGAATAGGCACATATTTAAGTCACTTATCAGTTCACATCACTGCTGACTTGGTTTGTTTAGATAATGTTTATGGTGCTAAAGTTGGCCGTAAAATCGCTAAGAATTTTTCTGAAATGATTTTATATTAAAGTTTTTAGAATTTAATGCTGGAAAAGGATTATAATTTTAAATAATCTATTTTTAACAGAAATGTGGGTGAATTTATGTCAAGAGGTGTAAGCGTTGAAGGCGATTTAGAAAAGGCTCTTAAGAAATTTAAACGTATTTCTAATGAAACAAAAAAAGATTCTAAACGTCACGAATATTATTTAAGTCCAAGAATTCGTCGTAAAGAAAAAATTAAAGAGGCTAATAAATATCGTAGTTTCTAAATTAGAAACGCACATGAATCCAACCATTACTTGAATGTTTTGGTTGGTTTTTTCTTTAATATTAAGATTTTTCAGAAGTGCTAGAATTATAAAAATGGTTTATGTTTAAGGAATAAATTAAATATGATTACACAAAAAATAAGTGAAGAATTAAATAAGGCTTTGGCGAAAATGGGTATTCATGATACACAGGAGACAAAGATTCTCGTTGATAAAACTAAAAATATTAAATTTGGTGATTTTTATACTAACATAGCAATGATTTTAAGTAAAAAAAATAATAAGAGTTCTTTAGAAATAGCTAAAGAAATAGCTAATAATTTTGAACAAGATTTGTTTTTAGAAGTTAATTTGCAGCCACCTGGATTTTTAAATTTTAAATTAAAAGCAAAAGATCATGAAAATTTATTGAAACAAATTTATTATGAAAAAGATAGATTTGGTCAATTCTCTAAAAAGAATATCACTTATAATATTGAATATGTTTCAGCTAACCCCACAGGTTATTTGCATATTGCTCACGCTGCTAATGCTATTTATGGTGATATTTTAGCTAATTTATTAAAAATTTATGGATATGATGTAGAAACTGAATATTGAATTAATGATGCTGGAAATCAAATTGATAAATTAGCAATGTCAGTGTTAGTTCGTTATTTACAATTACAAAATATTAATATTCAATTACCAGCAGATGCCTACCATGGGCAAGAAATTCATTTAGTTGCACAAACTTTATACCAAACTTATAAAAATCAATTTATTAATGTACGTTTAAATGAAAAATATGAAATTGATGATGATATTGCTAATCAAGAAATTAAAAATTTTGCAGTTAAATACTTATTAAATGAAATTAAAAACGATTTAGCATCAATTAACACATTCATTGATACTTATACTTCAGAAAATTGAATTCGAAATTCGGGACGTATTTTAGAAGTTTTATCAAAAATAAAACCTTACACTTATACACTAGATGGTGCTTTGTGATTAAAAACAACTACTTTTGGTGATGATAAAGATCGTGTTTTAATTAAATCTGATGGTTCATATACATATTTCACACCAGATATTGCTTATCATGACTATAAATTTAATAAGACAAATACAACTAAATTAATTGATGTGTGGGGTACAGATCATTTAGGTTATATTGCGCGTTTAAAAGCGGCAATGAATGCTTTAGGTTATGATCCAAATAATTTAGAAATTGTTTGTGCTCAAGTAATGAAATTAGTTAAAAATAATCAAGAATTTAAACTTTCAAAAAGGAGCGGACAATCATTAACAATCAAGGATTTAGTTGAAATTATTGGTAAAGATGCATTACGTTGATTTTTAGGGTCATCATCTATGAATTCGCATGTTATTATTGATGTAGATATTGCCTTATCAAAAAATAACAATAATCCTTTATATTATGTTCAATACGCACATGCTCGTGCCAATCAAGTATTAAATAAACAAGTTTATGAATTAGATTTTAAAACTGATCTATTAACAGAAACACGTGAACGTGAATTGTTGAATCAACTTCATTTCTATAAACAAACAATTGCTAATGCTGCAAATAATCGTGAACCACACCGAATTAGTAATTATTTATATGACTTAGCTCAAATTTTTCATAATTATTATGCAAATGTTAAAATTAATAATGATAATAATAAAGTTCTATCAGCACAACGTTATACATTAGTATGATGTGTTAAACAGGTTTTAGCTAATGGTTTGGCAATTATGAAAATAACTCCATATGATCAGATGTATTAAAAATGAATAGTTTAAATAAAAAAAGTATAAAAGATCTTGATGTAAATGGTAAAACAATAGTTTTACATTTAGATTTAAATGTTGTTGTTGATTATGAAAATAAACGCATATTAAATGATCGTAAATTACGAGCATCACTACCAACTATTAATTATTTAATTAATCATAACGCTAAAATTGTTATTTTAAGTCATTTAGGTCGAATTAAAACCTTAGCAGATAAACAAAGTGGTAAATATAGTTTAGAAATTATTGTTGATGAACTCCGTAATCGTGTATCCAAGAATGTTAATCGTGTTGTATTTTCACCTTTAAATTATGGAGAAACGGTCGTACAAATGGTTAATGATTTAGAAGAAAGAGACATTTTAATTTTAGAAAATACGCGTTATTGTGATATTAGTGATGAAGGTGAATATGTTGGGCTTGAATGAGATGGTTCAGAGATTTTAGGACAGTTTTGGGGAATGCTAGGGGATATTTTTATTGATGATGCATATGGAGTTGCTCATCGACAATTATCATCAAATTATCAAACAGCTAAATTTGCTAAAAAAAGTGCATTAGGTTTTTTAATTGTTAATGAAATTAACCATCTAGATATTGCTTTAGAAGTTCCTAAAAGTCCGTATTTAGCTTTAATAGGTGGTAACCGTGTTGCTGATAAAATTGCAGCAATTGAAGTATTATGTGAACGGGCTGATCAAGTTATTATTGGGGGAGGATTAGTCTATACATTTTTATATGCTCAAGGGTATAACGTTGGTTTAAATTTAGTAGAACGCAATATGATTGATGATTGCAATAATATATTAGAAAAATACGGTAAAAAAATTTTAATTTGTTTTGATTTTTTATGTAACAATGATTTTAGTGATACAAGACCGATTTATCGTAAAATAGATGAAGGTCTTGAAGGGTTATATGGTTTAGATATTGGTAAAAGAAGTTTAAAATTTATTAAACATGAAATTTATCGTTCTAAAACTATTTTACTAAATGGTCCCTTTGGTGTTATTGAAAATATTAAGAATTATGCACAAGGTACTACTGAAATATGTAAATCAATGGCAAAACAAACAACACGTGGCGCTTATACAATTATATGTGATATCGATACTTCGAGTCATGCTGAATACCTAGGATTAGATAAATATATTAATTTTATATCTACTGGTGGGGGCGCTAGCTTATCATATATTGAAGAAGGAGTTCTTGATGGTCTTGAAACCATTGATAATGTTCCTTTAAATGTTTTAAAGAAGGAGTAATTTATGAGTAAATTTAACGAAAAAGAAATTAGAAATAAAGCAATTGAATATATGGAAATATATGGTATGTCACGTCATGAAGAACGTGTTGCTTCCAAACTAAAAGCATCATTAAAAGATGCGGGAGTTGATTATGAACGTGATAATTTAGGTTCAATTATTTTTAAAAAAACAAATTCAAATAAAGGACCTAAAATCTTAATTGCTACACACATGGATGAAGTTGGTTTTGTAGTTCAACAAATTCTTGATAATGGTCAATTACTATTATCAATGGTAGGTGGTGTATGGCCTAATATTGCTATTGGATCAGTAGCAAAAGTGTATGTTGATGAACAACGTCAATATACTGGTGTATTTGGCCATACTTCAATTCATATCTTAGAACCTGAAGCACGCAGTAAAGCAGTTCCAGTTAAAGAATTATTTGTTGATTGCGGTTTTAATTCAAAACAACAAGCTATTGATTTAGGAATTGAAATAGGTACGGAAGTTTATATGGAAGGACCAACTTTAAATTTTTATGATGAAAATTATATTGTTGGTAAAGCTGTTGATAATCGTGTAAGTGTTGCGGTTTTAGATTTATTAATACATAGTTTAAAGGACAAAGTAATTCCCAACCAAACTTATTTTGCTGCAACAGTGCAAGAAGAAGTTGGATTACGTGGCGCAAAAACAGTTGTTTCAAAAGTAAAACCTGATATTGGGATTGTTATTGATACAACAACATCACACGATACATACAAGTGTCCAGAGGGTGATACAAAATTAAATGATGGTGTATGTATTAGAATTAAAGATGGTGGAACTTTAGTTAATCCTAAATTAGTAAAATATTTTGAAGAATTAGCTATTAAACACAACATTCCTTTATATAAATATGTTGCACGAGGAGGCGGGACTGATGCTGAAGAATTGCAATATGGGCCTAATGGTGGAGTATTAACAATTGGTTTGTCTATCCCACAACGTTATTTACATGCTCCAATTGGCGTAGCAACGGTTAAAGATATAAAAGCAGCCTTTGACTTAGTACGTGAGTTTTTAGAAGTATTTGATGAAAACGAATTTGAAAAAGTAAAATTTAAATAATTTTTATATCAAATAAAAACCTTTTAATATAAAATTAAATATCGTAATAAATTTATTTTTAGGAGAATAAAATATGACTGCACATAATCAAGCTAAATTAGGAGAAATAGCTAAAGTAGTACTAATGCCAGGGGACCCAATGCGCGCTAAATGAATTGCTGAAACTTTTTTAGAAAATGCAATTTTAGTTAATGAAGTTCGTGGCATGCTATGCTATACAGGAACATATAAAGGCAAAAAAATATCAATTATGGGCCATGGTATGGGAATTCCTTCGATCGGAATTTATTCATATGAATTATATAAATTTTATGAAGTTGAAACAATTATTCGTGTTGGTTCAACTGGTTCATATAAAAAAGATTTGAATGTTAATGATGTGGTTTTAGTTGAAAAATCATATAGTGATTCTACATTCGCATCACTGATTGGTGCACAAGTTGGCGATGATAAGGTTTTATTACCATCAAGAGAAGTTAATAATTTAATTAAAAATACTGCGAAGGAATTAAATTTAGAATTATCATTAGCAACTTGTCATGCTTCTGATGTGTTTTATAATAATGATTTTCAAACATTAGATGAAATTATTCATCGAACTAAATCCGATTGTGTTGATATGGAATCATTTGGTTTATTCGCAAATGCACAAATTTTAAATAAAAATGCAGCAACTTTACTAACAGTTAGTGATTCATTGATTACAGGTGATGCACTATCACCCGCAGAGCGTGCTAATACTTTTAAAAAAATGGTAACATTAGCCTTAGAAAGCGCAATTAAATTACTTTAATTTTAAAAATAAATAAATTATTATTTAATGGTTAATTTTTATAAAATTAATTATAAAAATAACATTTACTAAATTCAAAGAAAGAACAAAGCCTTATGAATGCAAAAATTAAAGCCAAAACACGTTCACAAATGATAGATGAATTATCAAAAATGTTAAATATTGAAAAAAAACAAACAAAAGCATTTATGGATACTTACGAAGCTTTTTTAATTCTTGAATTATCACGAGCTAAAGAAGTTCGTTTAGGAAATATTGGAAAATTCAAGGTTAGTGTACGTGCAGAACGTAAGGGAATTAACCCTAAAACGGGTGAAACTGTAATTATTCCCGAGAAAACAATTCCTAAATTTACTTTTACTAAAGGAATTAAAGAAATTATTAATGCTGGTATTTCAATTGATAATGAAAGAGTATCGATTGATGATAATGATTTTGATGATGACGATGAATTTGTAGAAGAGTACATTGTATCAGAAAATAATTAATTAATAATATGAAAACACGAGTTTTAATAACTCGTGTTTTGTTATTATTTAAATAAGTATAATAAATGATTATAACTTATTTTTAATAATGGAGTAATTATGAATGAATTAGTTAAAAAAAAATTAGATGATTTATATGATTTTCTTAAACAAAAAAAATATTCAAGCCAAACCATCGAATTAGTCCATAAATCATTTGATTTTGCAAACTATTATCATGGTGATCAAACAAGAAAGTCGGGAGAACCATATATCATTCATCCAATTGCAACTGTACGAATTTTAGCTTCATGAGATATGGATGAAAGTACATTAGTAGCAGGTATGTTACACGATGTTTTAGAAGACACAAATTGTCCAGAAGAAGTTATGGAAAAAACTTTTGGTAAAGAAGTGACGCAACTTGTTTGTTTTGTAACAAAAGTATCTCTTTATTCAAAAAATCGACGTAATAAAGTTTCACACACCAATCTTGAAGAAAAGTATTCAATTCAAGTGTTTATGTCAATGACACAAGACATTCGTGCTATGATTATTAAAATTGCTGATCGTTATCATAATATGCAAACTATTCAATACTTACGTTTAGAAAAAGCGAAAAGAATTGCAACAGAAACACTAGAAATTTACGCAAATATTTCTGGAAGATTAGGGATGTATCGTGTTAAAACAGATTTATTAGATATGTCTTTTAAAATTTTAGACCCACAAAATTATCAATTAGTAAACGATTCAATTAATAAATTGGTTGAAAACAATCAAAAAAAATGAAATGAAATTTTAGCTCGTTTAAAAAATATTTTAATAGCTAATAATATTAAGGCTGAATTTGAATGGCGTCTTAAAGGTATTTACTCAACATATAAAAAAATAACTAGTGGTTATGAAGTTAAAGATATTCATGATATCTATGCTATACGTGTAATTTTAGATGATGTATATTTATGTTATCAAACATTAGGTTTAGTACACATGAATTTTACGTATATTATTAACACTTTTAAAGATTATATTTCAACACCAAAATGAAATTTATACCAATCTATTCATACAACAATTTCGTATGAAGGAACTTTAGTAGAAATTCAAATCAGAACAACAAAAATGAATTTATTTGCTAATAATGGTTTAGCAGCACACTGAAAATATAAAGAACAAAAAGATAATAAAACTGAAATTTTATTAACAGTTAATAATGTTTTATTGCGTGATTTTTTATTGAGCACAGATAAAGGAATTAAAACTATTAAAGATGTCACAACCGGAACTATTTTTGATGTACTAATTCTTAATTCTAATAAATGAATCACTGTTTCAAATGGTTCAACATTATTAGATGTAGCATATAAATACGATATAAATAATTTTTTCAATATTTTAGCAATTTATCGGAATGGTGAGCGTTCACATTTTGACACGCATGTAGAAACTGGCGATACAATTAAAATTAGTTATTCAAATGGAATTGAAACAATTAGACCAAACTGGATTACATTAGCTAATAATGATGTTGTTAAATTACATATTAACAATCATTTAAAAAAATATGAACTGAATAAACAAATTACAAAAGAACAATTTTTAGCTAATGCTGAATTTTTTTTAGAAGGCAAAATTATGAGTGAAGAGCATGCTATTAAAAGACTAGAAAAAGAATTTCAAGTTAATAGTATCAATACTTTTTTAGATAATATTGCTAATACTGACATTGATTTACAAACAAAATATAAAGTATTTTCAGAAAATAAACAAGTTTCACGTGAAGCAATTAATACAATTAAAAATCAAGCATGAAAATGATTAGCTGATTCTTCATATTTTAGTGGTCTAGAGAACTTGTATTTTACAGATTTTGAAATTTCGCCTTGTTGTTCTAAAATTCCTGGAATTAATTGTGTTGCTAAAATTGTTCGCAATAAAGTAGAAATTCACCGCAATGATTGTTCTAAAGTTAAAAATTCTCGCTCAAAAACAATTGTAATTGAATGATCAAAAGAAAAACTTGAGAATCGTCCGCGTTATTTTAAAGTTAACTTAACATTAAAAGGCAATTGAAGTGAATCTGTTGGAAATGTTTTATGCAACACATTAATACGCATGAAAGCAAATATTTCAAAAGTTGATATTAGTAAAAATAAGACTGCACGCACTCATGATACTTTTTTAAAAATTTATGTAAAAAACTTAGATCACTTACAAAAGATTATTTTAGAACTTCAAGCTAAAAATGTTATTAATGAATGGAGATTGATCTAATGAAACATATACAAAAAACAAAATTTATTTTTGTAACTGGTGGTGTTTATTCATCATTAGGTAAAGGGGTTAGTGCTAGTAGTATTGGTCGAATTCTTGTTGAATTAGGATATAGTGTTGCAATGCAAAAGCTTGATCCATATTTAAATATTGATCCCACTTATTTATCACCATTACAACATGGAGAAGTATTTGTTACAAAAGACGGTAAAGAAGCAGATTTAGATTTAGGTACTTATGAACGTTTTATTAATGCTGATTTAAATAAATATGCGTCAGTAACTTCAGGAAAAATTTATTATGAAATTTTAACAAAAGAGCGTGAAAATGGTTTTGACGGTAAAACTGTTCAAACTATTCCACATGTCACATCTGCAGTTATTGATTACATTAAAAAAATTAAAGATAGTTTAAAAACTGATTTTATTATTGTTGAAATTGGAGGAACAATTGGAGATATTGAATCGCTTCCATTTATTGAAGCTATTAGTCAATTTAAAACAATTTATGGTGTAAATAATGTAATGTTTATTCACTGTTCACCGCTTATTTATATTGAAAAAGTAGGTGAATTAAAAACAAAACCAACTCAACATAGCGTTAAGACGTTACGTTCATTAGGAATTAATTTAGATTTATTGTTATTAAGAACTAATCAAAAATTAGATGAAGTAACGATTAAAAAATTAGCATGATCTTGTGGATTAGATATTGATATGATTTTTGCTGCTTATGATGTTGAGTCAGTTTATTTATTACCAAATGTTTTGTTTGAGCAAGGGATTCATAAAACTATTTTAGATTTTTTTAGTCTACCTTTAAAAAATGATAATATTAATTCATGAATAGATTTTACTGATAAAATTACAACCTTTAAAAAACATAATTTAGTTATAGGTTTAGTTGGAAAATATGTTGAATTACCCGATGCTTATAAATCAGTATTAGCGAGTTTAGAATTAGCAGCAATTGAATTAAATATTGATTTAAAGATTAAATATATTCAACCCCAAAATTTAAATGAAAACAACATAAATGAAGAACTAAAAAAAATAAATGGTATTGTTATTCCAAGTATTGCAGGTTCAATAAAAGGCTGACCAGGAGCTTTATTAGCTGCATCTTATGCAAGAAAAAACAATATTCCATTTTTAGCTGTGGGAACTGGCGTTAATATTGGTATTGGTGAATTCATTAATAATGTACTAAAACTTCCAATTGAATTTATTAATTTAGGCAATGGTGATTTTAGTTTTTTAAAAGACGCTTTCGTTAAAAATGAAATTGAAAATTATCGAATTGGAGAGTATTGTTCTAATATTCAAGCTAACACTATAACAAGCCAAATTTATCTCAAACAAAATCAATTGAACGAGCGCCATCGTCATCATTTTGAATTTAACAATCATTATATTAATAATTATTTTTTAAATCAAAATTGAAAAATTGGAGCAATTTCAGTGGATAATAATTATATTGATGTTTTAGAATACACAAAAAATCATTTTTATGTTTTAACAATTTTTAATCCAGAATATACATCAAAACCTTCAAAGGCAAATCCTTATTTTATTAATTTATTAAAGATGAGTTTAAAAATAAAAGAAAGTTAGAATATGATTAATTACAGTAAACCACGAGGTACTATAGATTTATATAATAAAGAAATGAATGATTTTAAATTACTTGAAAATTTTTTATTATCAACTACTAAAAGATATGGCTTTCAGCAAATTAAAACACCTGTTTTTGAATTTGCAGAACTCTTTATGAAATCAGCTGGTGAAAGTTCAGATTTAGTTTCAAAAGAAATGTATTTATTTAAAGATAAATCAGATCGCTGACTAGCGTTAAGACCTGAAGGAACAGCAGGTGTTATTCGTGCTGTTGTTGAGAATAAATTACTATTAAATCATCCACTACCATTAAAATTAATGTATTTTGAGCCTTGTTTTCGTTATGAACGCCCTCAAGCTGGACGTCAACGCCAATTTCATCAATTTGGTGTTGAAGTGTTGGGAACAAAAAATATTTATTATGATTTTGAATTAATTGCTTTAGCTGATACAATTTTAAAAAAATTAATGATATCTAATTATATTTTAGAAATTAATTATATCTCATCTCCTCATAATCGTTCATTATGAGTTAAAAGTTTGCAAGAATATTTTCATTTACATCGTACTGAATTAACTCCATTAAGTCAAGAACGTATTACAACCAATCCTTTGCGTATTTTAGATGATAAATTAGAATCTCAAAAACTAGTTGTAAAACAAGCTCCAAAAATTAGTCATTTTTTATCAAATGAAGAAAAAGAAGAATTTAATCTAATTAAAAAAATGCTTGATGATTATAACATTAAATATTATGTTAACGAAGGATTAGTAAGAGGTTTGGATTATTATAGTGGATTAGTATTTGAATTTATTTCAACTTCACCTAAATTATTAGGTCAATCAACAATTATAGGTGGAGGCCGATATGGTGAATTAATTAAACAAACAGGTGGCCCTAATTATGAAGGTATTGGTTTTGGTATAGGAATTGAACGTTTATTAATAGCTTTATCTGAAACCAATAAAAATATTTTAAACACTGATGATGATAAATATTTAATTGCATTTTTTGATAAAGAATTAGAGAATGAAGCTATAAAACTAACTCAAATATTACGTATCAATAATCAATTAAATGTTGACATTATCTTAAGTTCAACTAAAGCTGACAAAATTTTTAAGTTAGCACAACGTTTAAATGTAAAAAAGCTTATAATATTAGCTAAAAAAGAATGATCAGATAAAAAAATAATTTTAAAAGATTTACTTAATTTTAAACAAGATTTATTAAGTTTAGATGAAATTAAAGGAATAAGGTAATAAAAATGAAAGTTTATTGTGGTTATATTGGTGAAGAACATTTAGAAAAAAATGTTATTTTAAATGGTTGAGTAAAAAAAGTTCGTAAAATGGGTAATTTAGTTTTTGTTGACCTAAAAGATCGATTTGGAATTGTACAAATTTTTGCAACAAAAAGTGATGGTGTTTTTAATGAATTAACACAACTTTCACGTGAGGATGTAATTAATGTTGAAGGTTTAGTTTTGTTGAGAAAAAACCCTAATAATGATTTAAAAACAGGTAGATTTGAAATTCATGTCAAAAAAATACTTATTTATTCAAAAGCAAAAACACCACCATTAATTATTGAAGATGAAACTGATGCAAATGAGGAAATTCGTTTTAGATATCGTTATTTAGATTTACGTCGTGATGTTAATTTAAAAATTTTTGAATTGCGAAGTAAAGTTTACCAAGCTTTTAGAAATTACTTATATTCACAAGACTTTATTGAAACTGAAACTCCTATTTTAGCAAAACCAACGCCAGAAGGTGCACGAGATTTTTATGTGCCAACAAGAACTAGAAAATTTTATGCTTTACCACAATCACCTCAAACTTTTAAACAATTATTAATGGTTGCGGGTTTTCAAAAATATTTTCAAATTACAAAATGTTTTCGTGATGAAGATTTAAGAAGCGATCGTCAACCAGAATTTACTCAAGTTGATATAGAATTATCATTTGCTGATGAAATAGAAATTCAGACATTAATTGAAAATTTATTAAAATATGTTTTTAAACAAACCATTAATGTTGATTTAACAACTCCTTTTATGCGAATGAGTTATGAGCAAGCGATAAATGATTATGGTAGTGATAAACCAGATTTACGTTTTGATTTGAAAATTAAAACACTTAACACATATTTTGAAAATTCAAAAACATTATTTTTTCAAAAAGCACTTTTAAATAATCAAAGTATTCGTGCAATTTTAGTACCTAATATTAATTTAAATAAAAAACAAGTACAAACTCTTGAAAAGTTTGCCAAAGACAAAGGTGCTAAAGGTTTAAGTTGAATAAGTATTAAAGATGAAAAAATTATAGATGGTTCGTTATTATCAATTCAAGAAGATCATATAATTTATAAAACGATTTTTAAAGACTTTAATTTATCAACTGGATCAATTTTATTAGTTGCTGATACTTTTGATATTGCATCTCAAGCATTAGGTTTAGTACGTATAAATTTAGCATCTATTCTTAATTTAAAAAAACCCAATATTTTTAAATTTGTTTGAATTATTGATTGACCATTATATGAATATGATAATGAGGCTCAACGTTTTGTTGCTGCACACCATCCTTTCACAATGCCAACTTTAGAAACATTAAATACTTTTGATGTAAATAAAAAAGACGCTAGAGGTCGTAGTTATGATATTGTTTTAAATGGTTATGAATTAGGTGGAGGATCAGTTCGGATTATAGACCAACAAATTCAACGCCGTATGTTTAAATCAATTAATATGAGTGATGAAGAGGCTAATTTAAAATTCGGTTTTTTACTAACTGCATTCGAATATGGTGTTCCGCCACATTGTGGAATTGCTTTGGGTTTAGATCGTTTGATGATGATTTTAGTGAATAGTGAATATATTCGCGATGTTGTTGCATTTCCTAAGAATAACAACGGCGTTGATATGATGTTAGACGCACCATCTAACATGAATGATGAAGATTTAAAAGAATTAGGTTTAAAAATAAAAAATGATTAATAAAAAGATAAAGATTAACCCAAATATAACATATTTTAAACAAAAAATTTCTAATTATCATGAGCATTTGTTAGTTTGAAATGATTTATATGATAAATTAATTTCATTGACTAATAATATTATTGTTGATAAAAATAACAAAAATATTTATCATCAAAACGACAAACAAATTTTTGATTTTACTTTATGTTTATCTGGTCTTTTGTCTAAAACTTTAGGTTTAAATCATAAATCATCTTCGCTTTATTTAACAAATGATGATGAAGTAGCGCATCGTTTTAAGATTAAAGTTTTGCATAATTATTTTAATTTATATAATATTGAAGAATTTTTTACGTTTATGGATAATCAAATTCCTTTAGAAAATGCAAAAAATATTGCACGTTTAAGTTTAATTTATGATTTAAAACAACATGAAAATATTTTAAAAACTATATCGAATGAAGGTTTAGAAAATATTGATTTAGAATTTGCTTTCATTAATTTTTTAAGAGCAAAAATCTCTATTAATTTTGCCTATAGTTATGATATTTCTGAAGTAATTTTATTGTTGCGAACAGGGCTAGATTTACATTTTTTAGAAAATGAGCATTTTAGTAATCTTATACCAGTTTTTGGATTAGAAACAATTAAATATTTCAAGAATTGAAAAGAATTTTTAATTAACTATGTTATGACCGTTGCATATCATAATTTAGATATTAATGACCCTAAAAATGTTCTTTTAGCAACGCAAAAATTCTTTAATCATATTAATGAAATAATTATTGATTATGGTTTAGATAAACGTGATCAATGAATTAAAAAAATTATTCCTTTTGAAGAATAATTATAGTAAAATAAGAAAGTCAATAGAGAGAGATAAATTTATGATTAAGAGTATTTGAATTGCTGGAGGTTGTTTTTGAGGTATTCAAAAATATTTTGATAGCATTATTGGTGTTAATCATACAGTTGTTGGTTATAGTCAAGGAAACGTTATTAATCCAAGTTATGAACAAGTTTGCACTCAAACAACCAACCATACAGAAACTGTTCAAATCGATTATGATGATCGTTTTGTTAGTTTAATAAGTATTTTAGAACATCTTTATCAAATCATTGATCCTTTTAGTTTAAATAAGCAAGGCGATGATGTTGGTAGTCAATACCGTAGTGGTATTTATTATGTGGATCACGATGATGAGTTTATTATTAAAGATTTTTTATTAAAAAAACAAAATCAAACACCAAAAAAAATTATGATTGAAGTTGAAAGATTACGCAATTTTAATATTGCTGAAGAATACCATCAAAAATATTTAGATAAAAATCCTAATAGTTATTGTCATGTTGATTTATCATTATCTAAAAAAGAATTCAGATAAAAACCAGGCGTTTTTGCGTCTGGTTTTTATATTTTTTAATCATTAATATTATTACAAGATTGATATTTCTCTAATTTTTTAATAACATTATCTTTTAAAACGTTAGTTAAAAATACCGCCATATCATGAATTGATTCTTTAGCACCATTTTTTAACCATTGCATTCTAATATTACAAAAAAATCCTGTTAAATAATTAATTAAATATTTATCAATTGAATTATTTGACATATTACCTATAGCATAAAAACCACTTTCAGTGGTTAAATCAACAATTAATCCACTAAAATTATTTTTATCTAAGATTAGAAAATATTCTTTGAATTCTAAACTAATTTGTAATGAAATTTCATAAAATTTAGTAAAACCAACTTCATCAAAATTGATATTTAGGTTATTATTTATTAATTTACTTACAACTTTCCAATTATAAATATTTTTAATAAAATAATTAATAATCGAAATTTTATCACTAAAATTACGATAATATGAAGGTCGCGAAACATCTGCAACCTCAATAATTTGTGAAATTTTAATTTTGTTAAATGAATTGGTTTTCAACAAATTAAATAAAGCTGAAACAATTTTTAATTTAACTTTTGAAATTTTAATTTTTTCTACTGCCATTTATTTTTATAAATTATTTTTAATAAATTCTTCTAAATCATTTGGTTCACATTTTGATTCAAAACGTCCAATAATTTCATCATTTTTAACAAAAAATTTCTCAAAATTTCATTTTACTGCTTTTGCTTTTGGACTTCATGGATACTCAGTAATTAATTGTTTGTATAATGGAGAAATATTAGAACCTACAACATTAGTTAGATCCATTATTGGAAAAGTAACATTGTATTTTGTTGAACAAAATTCCTTTATTTTATTATTGTCATCAAATTCTTGAAACATAAATTGACGGCAAGGAAAAGCGACAATGATGAATCCTTTATTCTTATATTTTTTGTATAAATATTCTAATTGTTCATATTGTTTAGCGTATCCACATTTACTTGCTACATTAACAATTAAGACTAGTTTATTCTTAACTTTTGATCAATTAAACAATTTTTTATCGATATCTAAGACCGGATAATCACTTAATTTCATATTTAGCCTTTCCATATTTTAATGTAAAACATTGAAATTATACTCTAAATTTAACAATATTATATACTAGTTAGTTTTTGTAATATTTATTATAAAGTATAAGATGAAATCTAAGTATCTATTAAAACATTAGTTGCTTTTGATATTTAATAAAAAATATTAAAAAAAGTTATGATATTATTTTTGCTAAAATATATTAGGTAATTATTAAAAATAAAAAGATGTTTAAAGATTTTTTGTAATTTATTTACTAGATCTTTGTCTATCTTATTTTTACTATATTATTGTTTTTATAAATGTCCATTTTAAAACAAATTACGTTAGGAAGTGTTCAATATGGATAAAAAAAGTAAGAAAATTCTAGGATTAAGTGTTGCTTCAATTATTGCAGCACTTGCGATTATTGCTCCATCTACTTATTTTGGTTTACAAAAACAAGAAGAGGGTAAAAAAGATATTAATTTAGATAATGTTACGCGAAAAATACCTGGTGAAGCTAAAGATGATATCAAAGTTGAAGATTTAAATAATATTAATGATCAAAATACAGATCTTAAACTTGATTTTAGTAAGGTAAGTATTAAACCCCAAACAAAAATTAATTATTTAGCGATTGGTGATTCAATCACAGCTGGTTTTAATTCAGAATTAGGTTGAGAAGCCCCAGGTCGCTATGATCCAATAACTAATAAAATTAGTGGATTAAGTTTTCCTTCATTTATTGCGCAATACATAAATAAAGTTGAACCAAATCGTTTAGCTTCTTATGAAAATTTAGGAATCACAGGATCACGCATCGAAGACTGATTATATATGTTAGGTGCTGGAAGTGATGAGTATTTTAAAAATCAAGAATATAGATTTTTTGATTTTTCTAAACAAATGGATCAACAAAAAGATAATCCTTTTAAAAACCGTTTATCAAAGTTTTTTAAAAATTTTGGTTATGATTCAAAATTAACACCAAAAAATAATCATGAAGTTAATATTAATGATTTTAATGGTTTAAAAGAGCAAATTAAAAAAGCTAATTTAATGACAATCACCTTAGGTGCTAATGATTTTTTAAGATATTTAGACATTCCAAAACTTGTTAGTTTAACAAATTTGAAAGGTAATGATTTAGAAATAAAAGTTAAAGAGTTCGAAAATAATTTACAAAAGGCATCTTTAGAAATTACAAAAAATCTAAAGAAATTAATCGCTCTTATTCGTACTTTAAATTCTAATGTATCTATTACATTAGTAAGTTATCCATTACCACTATTACGTTTACAAGATGTAATAGATAGTTCATTTAAATTAACAAATAAACGTCGTTTAAGTGATGAAATTATAAATATTCTAAATAGTGCCATTAAAAAAACATATGATTTAAATAATAATATCAACTATATCGATGCTTTTGATGAGAATGATTGAAAAGAAAACAGTTTTAATTTTGCAAAAGCAATTTTTGATATTCATCCAACTGAATTAGGATATAAACGGATGGCTCAAGATATTTTTCTAAAAATGTCTTTGGGACAAAATTACGCTCAGCAAAAAACTGCTTCTATTGCAAATGCTATTTATGATGCATGAGATAGTGAATATTTTAATAAAGATAGCGATAGTTTTAAACAACAAATTGGTTTTGCTAATAACACAAATCAAGATCTAGTAGAAAAAACTTTAGGTTCTTCAAAAGGTGCGGCATTTTGAGCGAAAACTGCTCTTGAAAATGATGAAGAATTACGTAAATCCTTTTCTAATTTTAAAAATACCTCAACAATTGTTAAAGATTGATTAATTTCAAATAAACGACGTTTTGGGAGTTTTGTTAATTTAATTACTTCAAATTTAACATCATTAGGATTAGATAAAAATGGATATATCAGTCAATTTTTATCAAAAAAAGATGCTGATAACACTAATAATTTATATAAATTAGCATCAGCTTTAGCATCAACACCATATATTGATATGGTTATTTCTGGAATTCAAAATGATTTAGATAATTTAGATTTAGATAAAAATAATATAATTGGGACACAAAATATTTCTAAAAAAATTTTATATGATGTTTTTAGAAAAAATATTATCAATGATCAGAATTTATATGAATTAATTAAAGGAATGTTTCATTCTCAGCTATTCAATGAAAATAAATCTCAAATTAAATCTTTAATAAAAGCTTTATTAAGTGATTTGGTTAGTTCCCATAAATTATTAGAAATAATTTTTGGTGAATTTGCAACTGATAATTTAAAGAATAATAATGAATTCTTAAAAAATTTACTAATAATCCAAAATAAATTAACTCAAACAAAATCACTAGATAACATTATTAATGTTTTTGTAGATGCTTTGTTTGATAATGATAATGAATATTTATTGCAGGGTCCTTTATCAAATGTTTTAGCAAAAATTGTTAAGACTAATAAAGCATTGTTAACAACTAGAATTGACAATTTATTTAATGATTTATTTAAAGATCAAACAACATTAGATGCAACTTATAACATTCTAATAAGAGTTTTAGGCCAAAATATTCCTGATTTTATAAAAACTCCGCAAGCATCTTTAATAATTAAAAAAATTTTATCAAAAGGTACAAATTTAAAATTAATAAACACTTTAAAATTAAATACGATTGATTTATTAACTGATTCAAAAACATATGCTGGCATATTTGATTCATCAGAAACTTCAATTATCAATCTTATTCAAAAATCCATCGATTTTACTTCAAAATCATTTATTAGCGATGTTTTAGATTTATTAACATCAGATAATGTTGATTTAAACGAATGAAAAGAATTTATTAAAACAATTTTAAACTCTTCAACAATTAAAAATATATTTAATTATGGTATTGTTAATTTAGTTTCTTCTAATACCACACCATTAAAAACCAGTCATTTTGATTTTAATGTTTTATTAAAAAATTTAATTGCTGTTTTAGAGGAAAAAGATTGAACAACCAACCAAAAAACAAAATTAAAAAGCCTTTTAAGAATGAGTGTTGATGAATTATTAAAAAATCCACAAACTCAAAATTTTGTTACTTCTATAGAAGATTTTATTGCTAATAAATTAGGCGATCTGGTAATTAGTGCAAATAATAGTTTACTAAAATCAAATATGTCTGATATTTGAAAACTAATCAAAGAAGTTGTTCATGACTTAATTCATAGTTCTGAATCATATGATCTAATATTTTCAATTATTAATGACTTTATTGATCATCCACAAAATTATGATAATTTAAATAATATTAATGATTTATTACCATTAATTTTAAAATCTACAAATAAAGAACTTCAAGATAAGGTTGATATATTATTTAAAAAACTTATTAACAATGAAAAAATACCAAATTTAGTAGGAACATTAACAACAAATTTAATTGTCAAAAACTTCTTTGTTAAAGAATTAACAGTAGATCAAAAACAAAAGATTAATAATTTTATCACTAATATTTTGCCAACAATACCTAATTTAACTTTATATAAAGAAATCCGAAAACAAGCTTTTGAATTTTTAACAAACAATATTAATAAAATTTTAGTGGATCCTAAAAACACTTTATTAATATTAAATGATGGGATTAACAAATTATTATCAAACATATTGCCACAATTATCAACCCTGATTGAATTAATTGATAACGATAAAATTAAAGATCAAGATTTTATTGATGTTATTAAAATATTTATAGACAATTTAGATTTTAATAAATTATTTGTCAATATAAAGTCTAATAATAACCAAACAACAGATAGTACTACTTTAAATCAATTTTATTTTAAATTTAAATTAAATTTAGAACCTAAAAAATTAATTTTCGATTTAATAAAAAATCTTTTGAATTCACCAATTTTAAAAGTAAATGATAATAAAAATAATAAAATTAAGATTGAATCTAATAAAGCTAAAATTAAGTCTATTCTAACAACTAGTGTTACAAACATTTTTGAAAATTCTAATCTTATGAATTTTTTTAATAATCAATTATCACAATTATTTAGTTCAATTGATTTATTTAAAAATTTAAATTTATCAAATCAACAACGTTTAAACTTTGCTAAGGCTATTGTTGAATTATTAAATAAAGAAAAATTATTATCAAATTTAATTAATGTTTTAATAACTAACTTAATTGATCACGCTGATGAATATGCTGAAGCAACAGATTTAGCAACAATTTTATCATTAACAATAAAATATAATCAAAATGAATTAAAAAATGCGTTTGATAAATTATTAATAGGAACTTTAAAAAATGATAATCTTCAAGATTTAATTTTACGTATTTTTGTTAAATTAATTAATCCTAACAAGTCTTATGATTCAATTAGTGTAGTTTCAATTAATAAATTGAAAACATTTATATCAAAATTTGCTACAGGAATTAGTAAATTGGATTTATATCAACAATTAAAAAATTCAATATTTACAGTTTTTTCTAACAAAACAAAAATGCAACAATTATTATCAAATGATGTGAGTGTAATAAATAAAACACTACTAGAAGCATTTAACATTGACACACCAGAAAAAGTTTTGAAAATTAGTAGTTTATTAGATATTAATGAAATTGATGCTCGTGATTATGCTGATATTATTGAAATTATTTTAGTTGAAATTGGTTTTAATGTTACAAGTATTCAAAATAATGATGTTAATAATAATTTGAAAACAATTGATAAAAAAACAAATGATTTTGCTTTTCAAATTTTGAAAAAAGCTTTAAATAATGGTGTTAGTGATCAACAATTACAAAAAATTAAAAATGTTGTTAATTATTTATTAGATGATATTGTTAAAATTCATGATTCAAGTAGTTTTTTAAGAATTCAATTAGAACAATTATCACATGTTTTAGTTGATAAAATTACCGCAGTTTTACCTAAATCATTAACAATTAAACATAAATATACAAAGATTTTTTCATCGATTTTAAATAATCAAGATTTTTTACAAAAAGCCAAAACTTTATTATCAACAATTTTAAATGAACTGATTGATCATAAAGATAAATATAAAGACATTAATTCGTTTAGTGAATTAATCTCCGTATTCTTTAAAAATAAAGCTAGCGATCTAAAAACACAATTAAAAGATTTACTAAATACAATTTTAAAAAACCAAACACTAATCACTAATATTGGACAAGTAATAATAGAATCATTTAAACTAGAAAACAAAATAAGTATTCTAGATAGTGATCTTGAACAAAATACGATTTCATTTATTAATAAAATTTTTGCTCACATTACAGAATTGCCAATTTATACTAATTTAGTGGATAATTTTTTTAATTTTTTTAGTGAATATACAAAAAGTTCTGACACAAAAACATTGAATTTTAATAAATTTAAAAGTAGTTTATTCCAAGCTATCATACCTAAAATAAGTGATTTTGCATCTCTTTTAGACTTATTTAAATATAATGAAATTAGCGAACAAGAATGAAAAAGCGCAATTACATTCTTTATTGATTATTTGCCAATAAATAATTTAATAAACTCTAAAATTTTGCCTACTAATTCTTTATTATCTGTTAGAAATATTTCAATTTCAAAAACAAAACCAGAATTAAATAAAATTGAAAACATCATTTTAGATTTATTTAAAGCATTATCACAAAAAGCTAAAACATTTGATAATAATACCTTAACTAAAGCAAAAAACATTATCGAATTTACTTTTAATAAGCTTTTAACATCAAATAATATTAAAAATTTTATTAATAATCTATTATCAAATTTAAGTCCCATTAGATCTTTTTTGAAATCAATTAATGTTCAAGATAAAAAGCAAACACAACTTATTGAACATGTAATTAATTCTCTTTTAAAAGATAAACAATTACAAACAATTTTTAACGCCTTAATTGAACCTATTTTATCAAATAACAATAATTTTGATAATGTTAAAACTTTATCAGAATTTATTAGTCAGATTATTATTAAAAGTGGAGAGAAAATTAAGCCAGCTATTACTAAAATTATTAAAAATTTATTATTAGATGATGAAATACAAACATTATTATTACGTTATATTATTCCACAAATTAATACAACAAAAACATACGATAGTATTAATAATTCAGCTATTAATAAAATCAAAATTTTAATTACTAAGTTAGCAAATAATTTAGATAAGTTTAGTATGTATAATGATCTTTTAGATAGTTTATTTACAAAATTAAGCGATAAATCTATTTTAAATAAGTTATTAAATGATGATTTTTTATCAATTGGAAGTATTTTAAAAGAAATTTTTAATATAAATCAACCATCACAACTAATAAAAGTTATTGATATTTTTAGTATCAAAGACATTACTGCCCAAGATTATGTAAATGTTTTGAATGTTATCTTTAATGATATTGGTTTTAATAATCAACAAACAAAACAAAATATTACCAATGATCAAAAATACGATATTAATATTTACTTTGAATATTTAAAAGCTTTAGTTGAACATAATTTTAGTGAGTTAACTAAAACAAAATTAAAAGAAATCGTCAAATTATTCGTTAAAGATGTAATGAATGATGACCATCATAACCATTTATGAAAAAAAATGACATCGTTTATTAGTCATAAATTAAGTGATTTATTAATTAAAAAAATTCAAGTATTAACTCCACAGAAAAATGAATATCAACAATTAGTTAACAATTTATTAAATGGTATTGATTTTAAAAATGTTGTCCAAAATTTAATTGTTGAAGGCTTTGCAAAAATAATTGATCATCAACAACAATTAAAGAACTCACAAAACTTTGGAGATTTAATTCAAAAAGTTATCAATATAGATGATGTATGAATTAAAAAACAATTAAAACAACTCCTAAGTGCAATTACAAAAGACATAAATTTAACAAAAGCTACATCAACTACTATTATTAATTCGTATTTAAATTATTTTGAAATTAAAAATCTAACAGAAGAAGATAAAAGAAATTTAATTAATATCTTTGACAAAATTTTAAAGCAAATTCCTAATTTATTATATTTACAAAATATTGTTGATCAATCAGTAGATTTTTTAAAAGTAAATATTGAAGCATTAATTAATCATCAACCACTTAAAAACACAACATGAAACGATTTTATTAACAAAAATGTTACAGATATTAGTGCTTTAAGTAACTTATTAGAAATTTTTGAAACTAATGAAATTACAAATAATGAATGAAACCAATTAATTACGATTTTAATTAATCATGCACCTATTGATAAAATTGAAGAAATCATTAGAAACATAACATCAAATTCAATAATTAACAATAAAGCACAAAAACAAGATATTAAAAAACAAATTGATAAAATTTATCTACTTATTAAAAAAGTTTTACAAACACAAACCTTAAATAAAAGCCATGCCAAGACTAGTGTTGTAAAAATTAACGAAACAATTAAAACATTAATTGATTCTTTATTTGCTAATCAAGAAATTAAAACTTTAATTAGTAATACATTATCAAATTGGATTTTCAGTTCGAATTTAGCAAAAATTTTAAATGTTGACGAAGATCAAAAAAATAGTTTAATTAAACCAGTAGTTGAATTTATTATTAGTAGTAATGATTTAAAAACAATTTTAAAAACCATAACAAATAGCTTTATTTTACATGCTAGTGAATTAGCGAACACAAATTCTTTTGAAGAATTAATTGTTAAACTTATTAGTTTTGAGCAAACTAATTTAAAAAGTAATTTAAATAATTTTATTCAAAAAATACTTCAAAACGATAAAATTGATGAATTGTTAGCGCGTGTAATATTTAAACAAATTTCTCCACAAAAAAAATATGATCAAATTCAGCAAATAAATAAAGACAAAGTGGTCACTTTTATTAAGAAGCTTGGTGACAATCTGACAAAATTTGATTTATATAATAAATTACTCGATAATTTATTTAGTTCAATTACAAATCAAACAAATTTAACAAAATTATTGAGTGAACAGCAAGATAGTGTAATTAATTTTATTAAAACGATTTTTGATTTTAGTGATCCTAAACAAATTATTTCACTAATTGATGTATTAAAAGTCAACGAGATTACAAGTAATGATTATATTGAAGTTATTAAATCAATTTTAGATGAAATTGATTTTAATCATTTCTTTAATCAAGCTGTCAAAAACAGTAATCTTTCAAATTATCCATTGAATAAACATGAAAATGATAATGATAGTAAATTAGATATAAATAAGTACTATATTTATGTAAAAACATTATTTGCGCATGAAATGGATTCTACATCAAAAGAAAAATTAAAAACAATTATTGATGAACTAACAAAAAAAATTGTTGAAAATAATAATAAGGGCTTGTTGTACAATTTGGGCAATGGATTAGGTGAAAAACTAAGTAATTTAATTATTAATACATTCCCTGGGTTAACTAATTTAAAACAAAACTATAAAACACTAGTACAAAAAGTATTTACTAATCAAAACTTGTTTGAGCAAGTTCAAAATTTGATCACTTATGCAATCAATAGTTTGATTGATCATAAAAATGAATATCAAAATTGTAAAACTTTTGGTGAATTATTAACAACTTACATTAATAAGAATCAAACACAAATTATTGATAAATTAAAAGAAGCAATTAATAAAATAATCAGTGGTTCATCTTCATTAATTGATGAAATTTCAACATCATTTGCTAATACAATTAAAACATATTTTAAATTAGAAAATTTAACAGTAGAAGATATCAATAAACTAAAGTCATTTATTAATTTTGTTATCAAAAATATTTTCAATCTTGAATATGTTAATGATGGTTTAGTTAAATTAATTACGACTTTAAGTTCAAACGCCATAAAAATTGTTGATCAAAACACTAATTTTGTAACTGTTATGCAAAATGATGTTATTTCATATTTAACATCTCCGCAACAAATTGCAAAATTACTTCAAATTGTTGATTTGGATAAAAATGATGACATTTTAAATTTCTTAAAAGTTATTTTATCTCATTTGCCTCAAAACGCATATACTATTTTATTTGGTAATAAAATTAATCTTATAACAAAGAACACAAATCAAAAAACTAATAGAAGTGTAATTCAAAAATATACAATATTAGATTATGTAAAAACTATTTTAAATTCTTCTTACTTAAAAAAACAAGATACAATTGTAAAAATTAAACATATTTTTAAAGATCTTTTAGTAACTATATCTAAATCATCACAATTAAATAATTATATTGGTGAGTTGATTAGTAATACTTTCGCACAAAAACTTTCAAATCTTAGTGGTGTGGATAAACAATATAGTGAATCATTTTTAAAAGAATCATATAAATTTATTATAAGTGATGAAAAATTAATCAAGATTATTGATGAAGTAGTTAATGATTTAGTTGATCATAAAGATGAATATTTAAAAGAAATTACAAACAATAATCAACCATCAATTAATATTATTTTAAATATGTTAATTAAACGAAATGTTGATCAACAAAAAGTTGATTTTGTACCTTTTATAAAACGTTATTTAGTTATTGATTCTTCAACACAATTTATGGCTCAATACCTTTTTAAAACTTTAAAATTAGAAAATACTAATGATCAAGATGTAAAAATTGTTCAAACATTTGTAAAAGAATTAATTAATCAAATTGATCAATTAGATTTTGTAAATTTATTCATTGATAAAATATTTACTTTAATAAAAGAAAATGGACTTGATTTATTTACAAAAGAAGAGGGTATAAAAAAAGTAAATGAAGCTATGAAAACGTTTGGTTTAACTGAAACAACTAATTTATTAAAAATTGCAAAACTTGTCGAACCAAATAAAATTAAACCCCAAACCATAGGTGATCTAATTAATTTAGTATTTGAAAAATCACCATTAGCTGAAGATTTCGAAAGCATAACACAAGATAAAAATCCTTTATATTATGGTTTAAAAAATCTTAAAGAAGATAGTTTAAATGCTGTTTTATTTGCTAGTGGCAAAAAGAAAACAGGAGAAGCAGCAAAAGTTAGTGAAATTAATATGTTAGATGCTATCCAACATTTAATTAATAAATTATGATCAGCTCGTGCAGAATACGCTAAAAATCATCCTAATTTAGAATATGAACAAGATAATCCATATATGCGTTCGCTAATTCATTTAGGAATTGTGATGCAATGATATGTTCATGAAACATATTTTAGAAATGTTTCAGGTGGGCTATGATGGACTGGTTCTGATTCATTATCGGGTGAAGGACGTGTCTATTTATTGCTAAAAGCAGATATGGGATCTGAAAGTGAAAAACGAGTACGCTCAATGATTATGGGGAATCGTGGTGCAATGCTTTGAAATACACCAAAAGAGTGGAATTATAATAAAAATGATTTTTTATATATGATTACATATTGAAAATGAAGAACAAATTCACGTTTTAACGATTCTAAAGAGAAAAATAAAGCAACTTATATTTTTAAAGCTTTAAAACGCGGTTATGGTGAAAAAGTTAAAACAATGAAATAATTATAAAAATATTAGAGATTTTAAACAATCTTTAATATTTTTTTATTTTATAAAAATAATTTTTGATGATATTGTATCTATTAATTTATTTTGTTAAATGTTAAAATATAATAATATTAGTCAATAAGAATAAAAAATGATTTAAGTAAATATAATTCATGCAAATTAATATTAAAAAAATAATAATAAAAATAAGCACTTTTTTAGGGTTAGGAATAATTCCTATTTTAGCAAGTTCTTGTTCTATTATTATTCCTGATTCGATTCCTTTAAAATCAAATGTTTCTTCAATTACTAATGATATTTCAAAATTAGCTAATGATTATATTGATAATCAACACAAAATTATTGAGTCTATTAATAAAAATAAAAAAATTAGTTTAACGAATGAAATGATTCAAAAAGCAAAATTTTATGCTGGATATATTTCTCGTCTGCGTTTTATTCAAAAATTAAGATATGAAATTCAAAACGAAAAAAAAACATTGAATAAAATAATTAAAGTTGTGAATGATGCTGATATTAGTACCTTATATGATTTTAAAGATAAAAATCTAACTATTTATACGAAAACATTTTATTTCCATAATTATCAATTTGTCAATGCTAATAAAAAAAATTATTTTATTTCTAAAAAAACTATTAAATCTGTTATTACAGAAAATTTATTAGATATAGGATTTACTTGAACAATTATTTATAATGATCAAACAAAAACTTATATCAGGCCAACTGATTTTATGACCAAAAATTTTATTGATTATAAAAAAAATGAAAATAAAATTGCTACTCGTTCGAAAATTTTATATGATATGATTGTTAAAAATGAATCATTAAATATTAATCATAGTGAATATGAATCTTTATTAGTCAATAATGAATGAAAAAGATATTATGAAAATATGATTAATATATTTTTATATCAATATTATAATGAAGGTATAAAAATCGATATTGATTTTTTAAATCATTTTTTATTAAAAGATGCACTAAAATAGGAGAAAGATATGCCAAGAAAACATTTAATCGCTAGTGGAATTAATAAGAAACAACAACAACAAGCTAAAATTTGAATGAAATGTGCAAAAGAAATTAAAGCTGCCGCAAAAATGGGTGGTCCTAACCCAGAGGCAAATTCGCGTTTAAAAGTTGCTATTGAACGCGCTTTAAATAATAATTTGAGTCGTGATTCAATTGAACGAAACATTAATGGTGCCAGTAAAGATATTGATAATTTAAAAGAATTAACATACGAAGGATATGGACCAAATGGATTAGCAATTATTGTTCGTGCTTTAACTGATAATGAGCAGCGGACAATATCAGCTATTCGTGGTTATTTTTCGAAATTACAAGGTCAGATTGCTAAACCTAATTCTGTTAGTATGTTGTTTAATGAATGTGGACAGTTATTAATTAATAAAGAAACTAAATCTTTAGATGAATGATTTGAAATTCTTATTGATCAAAGTATTATAGATATAAATGAAGATGATAAAATTATTGAAATATTAGTTAAGCCAGAAGATTTTAGCACAGTAAAATTAATTCTTGAAAAAAATAATGCTGATATAAAAAGTGCGGAAATCAAACTTATTCCTAATGATTTCATTAGTTTAGACGAATATGCTCGCGAACGTTTAGTACGTTTTGTAAATGCTTGTGAAAACGATGATGATATTTCATGAGTAATTACGAATTACGAAGAAGAATTATAATGTCAAATATTGATGTAAAAACTAATTTTTGAAAATTAAATCAAAAGAATAAAAAGATTTTATTTCGTGTGCTTGGATATTCTAGTTTATCAGTTACTATAATAACACCTTTAATTTATAAGATATCATATAATAAACAATACTCATTTATTACTAAAAGTATACGAGAATTAAAAACAATTGATACTAATTTTGTTTCATCTTATTCAGATTTTTATATTCCTCAGAAATCAAGTATATCTAATGACTTATATAATTATAATTTGATTAACAATTATCATGATTTTGAAAAATTAATAAAAAACGATTTGAATTTTGATAAATATAATAGTGCTTTGATTTATGAAAAAATAAAGGTTAGTTTATTAGAGAAATATAATGAAAATTTTTTCAAAAATAACGATCTGTTATATGTTTCTTATAATTCATTAGACTCAAAATATTTTTTAACTTCAATTTTGAGTTTTGATTACAATAATTTATATTTACCATTTTTAAACACTAAATCGATTTTTAATAATGAGTATTATAATAAAAATTTTTATACAGATTCAGCTCTAAGTACTACTAAAACAGAAGTTAAATTTTTTAGTATTAATAAAAAATATAACATAAAACTTAAACAAATTAAAATTTATAGTATTGAAACGGCAAAGGATTTATTTCTATACAAAAACTATGTTCGAAAGAATAATAAACCTATTTAATCATCATAATATTTTAATTTCAAATCATTAATCATTTTTTTAAAATTAATAACACCTGGAAAAATTATTTCTAATTCAATACATTGATCCTTAAATCATTGAAAGGGAATGGATTTCCGCTTAGTTTTTTGATAATAGTTAATTAATTGTTGAAAAGTGATAATAAAATATAGATTGTAATTAATGAAACAAATAATTAAAAAAGAGAAACCTGAATTTTTATGAATTAAATACAAATGTGCTAGTTGGTGCGGTTGTATTTGTTTTATTAAAAATGAGTTTTTATTTGTTTGTTTAGCTTCAAAATCAAAATAATCACCTTTATAGAATCCGTAATAATCAGTTTCACTTTTTTGCTTGATTTTTCCTTGAACATAAGAATTATCAATATTTTTAATAATAATATCAAGACACCTTTTTTTAAAAAAAGCTTGATATTGTAAATTAAACAAGCTAATTGATTTATTAATTAATACTTCAAGATGCATTCCATTGTTTTTATTATTCATCTCTAACTCCTATATTAATATAATTAGGGAAAAATAATTATTTTGTATGAATATAAAACATAATAACCTTTTAAATACATAATAATGCTAATAATTAGGTTATAATTTTATATTATTTTTGTAGAAATATGAGGTAATAATAATGGCAACAATTATTCAAGCAAAAGATTTACGTGCTGGCCACACTTTTTTATATAAAGGTAATATTTACCAAGTAATAGAAAATTCGTTTAATAAAACAGCTATGCGTGAAGGAATTGTAAAATGTAAAGTTAAAAATTTACGTACTGGTGCAATCACTATTGAAGTTTTAACTGGAGAAAAACTTGAACAAGCAGTGATTGAAAAATCAAAAATGACTTTTAGTTATGATGATGGTAGTGGTTATGTGTTTATGGATAATGATACATATGAACAAATTTCAATTCCTTACAGTCAATTAAGTTGAGAGAAAAATTTTATTGAGGAAGGTACTGAAGTAAGTGTTATGCGTTATGATGGTGAATTAATGGGTGTAAGTTTACCAGATCAATTAGTCGTAACAATTATTGAAGCAGAAGAAGCGGTTCAGGGTAATTCAGTTCAAAATGCTACAAAACGTGCATGATTAGAATCAAAATGAGAGTTTCAAGTTCCACAATTTATTAAATCTGGTGAAAAAGTGATTATTAATCCATCAAATGGTCAATATGTAGGAAGAGCTAAATAATAATGCAGTACATTACCATTAATAATACAAAATCAGGGAAGATTTTAATCTCAAAATCAAATATTAAAAAGTTTATTGAACAAAAATTTAATTTGATTGTTAATAAAAAATTTGTAATTAAGAATATCGATATTGTTCAGTATGATGAATCCCTTGTTGATATATCTATTATTATTTCATTATTTGATATTCATCAAAAAGTTGATCTTGATGAAGTAAGAGATGTACAAAATCATTTAGCTTCTTTTATTTATTCAAATTTAGGCGTTGATACTAAAAGTGTAAATATAGGGATTGATTTATAAAAATGAAAACTCAATGAGCTAAACGTGTTAAATTATTTCAATTTATCTATCATTGATTAATTACAAAAAAAAATAAACCGATAGCATTAAAATGTGCTTTAGTTGACTTTGATTTAGATCTTAATTGAATAAATGTTGGTGAATATATTTTGGATAATTATGAACAATTAACAAAAATGATTAAACCTCTTATTAGTAAAGATTGAACATTTGAACGTTTATCATATGTTGAGCAAGCTTTGTTGCTAAGCGCATATGGTGAATATCTGGTTTTAAAAACTCCTAAGAAAATTATTATTGATCAAACTTTAATTACAACACATAATTATTCTAACAACGAATCATATAAGTTTATTAATGCAATTTTAGATCAATTATTAAATTAAAAATTATGCAACGTTACTTTGTTTCTAAAATTAAAGACAAAAAAGTTTATTTTTATGATTCTGATGTTCATCATATCAAGAATGTTATGCGTATGAGATTACATGATAAAGTTATTGTTATTAATAAAACAAAAGCATTTGTTGCTGAGATTATTAATCTTGAACCATTACATGCAACAATTATTAAACCATATACTCTTAATTGTGAATTAGCTACTAAAATTGATTTATTTCAAGCAAGCATTAAACCAAATAATTTTGAGTGAATTGTTCAAAAAGCATGTGAATTAGGTGTTAATAGTATTTATCAAACAATTTTTAAAAGAACTTATAATCATTCACTAATTAAAACGAATCGTATTTTAACAATTATTAAAGAAGCGTGCGAACAAGCACGACGTAATCATCTTGTTAATTATTACGCTCAATTTAGTTTTAATGAATTATTAAAATATTTAAGAGATTATGATTTAATTTTAATAGCATATGAAAATGAAAAACAAAATCTTTTAAATAATGCTTTTAAAGAAGAATTGACCTATCAAAAAATTGCTTTAGTGATTGGACCAGAAGGTGGTTTTGAACAAATGGAAATTAATTTATTAAAACAATTCGATAATGCTATTTGTATTAGTTTGACAAAAACTATTTTAAGATCAGAAACTGCAAGTCTTTATTTACTTGCAAATCTTGTTAATAAGCTTATTTAGTTTTATTTAAGAAAGGAAAAAAAGTATGAAGCAACGATTAATAAATTATATTATTGTTTTAATTGGTATTTTATGTATTGTTAGTCTTGTCGTTGGTTTTGCCGTTTGATTTAGCCCTAATAAAAATTTTGATACGTTAACTCAAAACAAAATTGATGGTAATGAAGTTAAAAGATTATATAACCCAAACAATGGCATTTTTTTAGAACAATTAGAAGGGTTTAGTAAATATAATATTGCTGGTTATGTGGTTCCAATTGTTTTTGTTATTTTATCATTTATTTTATTATTTTTATATTATTTTTTAAATAAAAAATCACGATCTAAAGCTGATTTTCCTATTAGTGAAAAATTTTATTATCACACTTCAATTACCACTCTTTATTTAGTAGGATCCTTAATTATTATTAGTTGAATTCTTAGTTACATTGCTATTGGTATCAACTTTCGTCCTAATAATTTTAATGTTACGTTGCAAGAAGGAGATTTTTATGCGACAGATAGAGACCCTTTTTTAACATATTGAAAAGAATTAAAACCAAGTTTTTATGCAAAAAAAAGTGTTTATATTGCATTTTTAACTATTATAATTGCTTTTGCTGTTAGCATCATTGGTTTTGTAAATTATTTTTCATTAAAAATTGCCTTAGAACAAACACAAAAAGCCACTTTAGAAGTTCAAAAACAAAAAGAAGAACAAAAAAATCAATTATCAAATGGTGTATATTTTGATCAGGATTTAAATTTATTAAATGAGTATGATAAATTAGTTTTATATCAAAAAAATAATTTATCAAGTATAGTCTTTTTAGCGATTAATGACCAAGAACAAATTTTGATGCAAAAAGATCAGGTTGTAGTTAATTCTCTAAATATTGAACAAAAAGTTAAATATCGTGAACAAGCAACACGAATTGTTTTTGAGAAACAAGCTGAACATAATGATCATCTAGTAACTTCTGGAAATTTCTAAATTAATTTAATCTTAATAAAATCTCAAAAGTGGTCTAAACCACTTTTTTGTTTTATTTTTAAACAAAAAACTTGATATTTATTATTTTTTTGATTATAATCTTTTACGTACTTTTTAAGTATATAGTTAAACAATTTTAAAAAAAATAAAATATTTCTTGACATTTTAAAAAAAGTTGTTTATACTTTAATGTATTGTGTTTAAAGCTTATTAATAATTAATCACAATAAGAATGTTCTTTGAAAACTAAATAGAATCCGTC
>OBBO01000006.1_pt1 | contig 213217 bp, 214 predicted proteins | sample 1502731 | NCBI WGS metagenome assembly OBBO01 (sample SAMN05301485, study PRJEB22388) | human gut metagenome | isolation source: Infant 2 DOL 5 gut | host: Homo sapiens | place: USA: Pittsburgh, Magee-Womens Hospital of UPMC | collected 2013/2014 | reverse complement strand
ATTTTTGAGCTATGTACAAGAAGCATTTTATTCTAACTTAATTTGACAAATCATAAAATCTAAAAAATAGTTGGCAATATCCTTTTGAGTGACTAAGGAGTCATTATTTTGGTACTGTTGCACATAGAGTCCGCTGATTTTTTGCAGATCCAACTCCCCGCTTTCAAACAACTGGATTCCAGTATTCTCCTCTTTGATCGTGGAACCTTTGATTTTATCCAACTTAACTACCGCTTGATCGTAATACTCAGGATTTTTGGCAAGCATCTATTCTGCACCGGTCTGTTGCCAGTCTTTCAGAATGAAAGGTCCCGTATAGAGCAAGTCTTCACTTGTTTTCCCATATGCCGTCCCTTTTTCTTCAACATAAGACTGTCTTTGAGGCGCTAACCAGCCAATCGACACCACCGATAAAAAAGAAGGTTGCAGCTGTTCCAAATGGACGACAAAGGTCTTTTCATCCGGTGTTTCTAAGCCAATCGTCGCAATGTCTGCTTTCCCTTCGCGAATATCTTGACTGTTGACGACATTGTCTAAAAGATACGCATTAGGTCCCATGGTTTTAGGATCGACCAGTTTCTTCCAAGCATAAGCAAAATCTGCTGCTTGCACTTGCTGCCCATCACTCCATTTGGCTTCTTCCTTTAGTTTAAAGGTATATGTCTTGCCATCTTCACTGATGACTGCTTCCTCCGCCAAACCGGGAACTGGCTGACTCTTTTCATCAAAACGATACGACCCTTCAAAAAGATGCTGGATAACGGTAAACGTAACTTTATCCGTTGTTTGCGTCGTATCTAATGTTGTCAACTCTGCCGGTAAGCTGACTGAAATCTCTTGAACTTCTGGATCTGTCTCCTTTGCGGACGATCCAGTCGTGCTACATCCTGCTAACAAAAAACTTAAAATTCCTACAACAACCAAACCCTTTTTCATTTACTCTCCTCTTTCCTTTTCACTTGCGAGTTGCAAGCTTGATCAAATAAAAAAATTCTCGTCCCTTTGCTGATCATCATTGATCAACAAAAGGACGAAGACTTCGTGTTACCACCCTTTTTCGTGTCATTTTTACAAATAACACCTCATCAGTACGTATGCATACTCGGCAGGATAACGGCTGCGTTCCGTCTAACCAGCGTAAACCAGTTAAAAGACTCTGAGCTCATCTTCACTTAGCGTTCTGTCCCCTTTCTCACCAACTCGGGTTCTCTTTAAACAGTCATCAAAGCTACTCTTCTCATCGATGTCCTATATTCTACTGAATTGATAAAAGTATACTATTCCTCGTTTTTCTAGTCAAACAGTTTTTAGAATTTTCAATCTTTTCAATAATGGCTTCGAGACTTTTTGGAGGGCAAATACTTGCCAGCTTAGTGTTTTTTTTCTAAGATAAAGAAAAGAAACCTTGCTCGAAAGGATGAAATCAATGAAACTTGCTGAAGCATTATTACTACGAAGAGATCTTGAATCCAAACTCACTCTGTTACGAGAAGAGATTGCCAGTAGTGCCGTGATCCAAGAAGGCGATACGTTAGACCGCAGCATCGACGACTTACTGCTGGATTATGAAACAACAAACCAAGAATTTGCCCAGTTGGTCATTGCAATCAATCAGCGAAATGCGGTCGCCAAAATCGGTGAACAAGAAACGATTGCTGCTGCATTAGAGAAACGGGAAGCTTTAAGGCGTTCGCATGCGATGCTAACGGCAACATTGGAAGCAGCCAAGGTTGCTCCACGGATGGGACGTAATGAGATTCGTATGATCCGAACGATCGATACCAAGCAAATCACCGACCGTTTGAATCAAACCGCAAAAGCCTTACGTGAATTAGACGGGCAGATTCAACAAACAAATTGGCTTGTTGATTTATAAAACAGCTGGGTGGGAGTCAAAAGCGAGCACAAAGCAGGTACAGGCTTATATGTACACCAATGGGGTCTGGCAGGGACCAGTTTAATGACTGCTGTTCAGTTACAAGCGTACAACTTATATTTTTCAATTAACGACCACGTGCTGGTTTGACAAGGTGGGTGCCTCTGTTTATCTTTTGTTACTCAAAAGGTAAACAGAGGTTTTTTTCAACAAGACCTCTTTCAAAAGCAAAAGACCCCCTGATCCGTTTCCAACATAGGAAACCAGATCAAGGAATCTTTGATCGTTTAGCTATATAGGTTGAATTAAATACTTTACATCCGCACGCACAGTCGGTCAATCACCTCAAGGGGACGCTCGTTTACATCAGCTAAGAAACCGCGGACCGACTGTTTGATTTTCTGGACGTGGTCAAGATGACCGATTCCTTGAGCCACTTCCAAACGCCTTCCATTAGGTTCAACTGAGGGCTGTAGGGAGGGAGGAAGATGAGTGCCAGGCGCCTTGCGTTTTCTTCAAAAAATTCTAACATTCCTTCTTTTACTAACAATTCGCGAGTCGAAGCGATCGTACGATGAGTCAAGATATAATGTTTAGATCCTTGTTGTTTCAATTGCGTCAATGTGTCATACACATGATCAAATGTGACAGGTTGACGTGTATCAAGCGTTTCGTATTGATGGAAATCATCTGAGAATTCTCGAAAGTCCAAATGATATTTTTCAGTCAATGCTTTTGAAGATTTTTCTTTCAATAATCGATAAACAGCTTTTGGATCAGCAACTACTTGCCGATCTTCTAAAGCTTTCATCATGCTGTCAAGCATGATCGGATACGTATCGAACAACGTCCCGTCAAAATCCCATATATATGAATCAAACATTATTTTCTCACTATCTTCCTAATTTTTAAATGAATGGATTGGTGCCGGGATCCGCCCGCCTCGTTGGATAAAGTCCGTCGATTTCGCCGAATTCGTCCGCATGACTGGAGCAGTCCCCAGCAAACCGCCGAATTCGACAGAATCGCCGACTTTTTTATCTTTAGCGGGGATGATCCGCACCGCCGTTGTTTTATGATTGATGACACCGATCGCAGCTTCATCAGCGATCATCGCCGCAATCGTCTCCGCTGGTATATCTCCTGGGATCGCGATCATGTCCAGACCCACTGAACAAATGGCGGTCATCGCTTCTAATTTCTCCAGATTCAGATAGCCTTCTTCTACGGCTTTGATCATACCTGCATCTTCAGAAACCGGGATGAATGCGCCTGATAAGCCTCCCACATGGTTGCAGGCCATCACGCCGCCTTTTTTCACAGCATCGTTCAATAAAGCCAGTGCGGCCGTTGTACCGTGTGTGCCGACAGCTTCCAAGCCCATTTCTTCCAAGATCAACGCGACACTATCACCAACTGCCGGAGTAGGAGCTAATGACAGATCCACAATACCAAAGGGTACGTGCAATCGCTCAGAAGCGATTTGACCGACTAATTGTCCCATCCGCGTGATTTTAAATGCCGTCTTCTTAACTGTTTCAGCAACCACATCGAAAGATTCGCCTTTGACCTTTTCCAGAGCGCGTTTTACTACGCCCGGTCCGCTGACACCGACATTGATCTCGCAATCTGCTTCACCGACCCCGTGGAATGCTCCCGCCATGAAAGGATTGTCTTCCACCGCATTCGCAAAGACTACCAACTTCGCACAGCCCATATCTGAAGCTTCGGCGGTTTGTTTGATAGTTTCACCCATCAATTTGACAGCGTCCATATTGATCCCTGCCCGTGTCGAACCAATATTGACAGAAGAACAGACAAATTCTGTTTCTGCCAAGGCTTCCGGAATCGATTGGATCAAGGACAGGTCCGCTCCTTGATAGCCTTTTTCAACTAATGCGCTATACCCGCCGATAAAATTGATCCCCACCGCTTTTGCGGCTTTGTCCAAAACTCGCGCAAAAGCAACACAGTCTTGCCCGCCGCTTGCGGAAGCAACGATTGCGATCGGCGTTACCGAGATCCGCTTGTTGATGATGGGGATCCCAAATTCACTGGCGATCTCGTCACCGACTTTTACAAGATTTTTCGCTTTGCTGGTGATTTTATTATAGATATTTTGACAAGTCTTTTCTGTGCTGGCATCGATACAGTCCAACAATGAAATACCCATTGTGATCGTCCGGATATCAAGATTTTCTTCTTCTACCATCCGGATCGTTTCAAGAATTTGTTTTGTTTCCATCATTTCCCTCCGAATTATAGTTTATGCATCGCATTGAAGATCTCTTCATTTTGAATGCTGATTTTGACGCTCAACGTGTTTTCAACTTGACTCAATGCTTGCTTGATCGCTTCTAAATCAGCCTCTGGTTGCATTTGCAACATCATCATCATGGTAAAATAATCTTCCATGATCGTTTGAGATACATCTAGAATATTGATATTCAATTCTGCCAACTTCTGGCTGACACCGGCAATGATCCCAACCTTGTCCTTCCCGACCACCGTTAAAATAGCTTTCATTATTCTTATTCCTCCAATTCTTTCAATAGTATACCATAATTTATGATAGTTTTATGAAAAATTCTGAAACAAAGGGCTATTTCCTTCAGCCAATATTCGTCTTTAGAGGATCGATTTATTGACGATCTGCAAGTTCTTATCAAAGCGGTAGTGGATCGGCTGCGCATTGGGAATATCAATGGTATCCATTTGGTCTTCCGGTACATCCTCCAAATATTTCACCAGTGCCCGCAGACTGTTGCCATGTCCGGTAATCAAAACATTCTTACCCGAACCCAACAGCGGCGCGATCTCGTCTTGCCATAATGGCGCGACCCGCTGGACCGTCATTTGCAGATTTTCTCCATGAGGAATGTCTTGATCTGCCAATTGTGCGTAACGGCGATCAAAATGGTTTTCTTCTACTAATGGAGGCATTTCATAATAATCTCGACGCCAGCGTTTGACTTGATCTGCCCCGAATTCTCGTGCCATTTCATCCTTATTTTTCCCTACTAAAGCGCCATAATGCCGCTCGTTCAGACGCCAGGTTTTAAATGTCGGTATCCATAACTGATCGCTTTCTTCTAAGATGATCTGGCAAGTCAATGATGCCCGCTTCAATACTGACGTAAATGCAGCGTCAAACTCGATCTGCGCGTTTTTGATTTTTTCCCCTGCCTTACGAGCCTGTTCCTGTCCTTTTTCTGTCAGAGAAACATCCAGCCATCCCGTCCAATAATTTTCAAAATTTGCTTCACTTTCCCCGTGCCGCATCAGTACTACATCCATATGTCTTCCACCTCTCTTCCTTTATTATCCCAGTTTCTTTGAGAAATGTCATTTGCAGTTGACATCTTTTTCATCTTTTTCATAAAATTTTCTTAAAGCTGTACCAATTGATTTTAAAAAATCTAAAGAACTGAGTTTATGCTATCAAGCATCTTTTTTGTAAGCATTAACAAATTGCTCTTTTTTTGCTGTATTTTTTGTATAAATCAGCTATTTGTGGTTCTATTAAACTATGATAATATGTAATTTGCAAATATTCTGAAAAAAATTGAGGAGTTATCATGAGAGACCTAACTATAGGCACCCCAGCAAAGTTGATTTTTTTTTATTTACCATTCCATTACTCGTGGGGAATATTTTCCAACAGTTCTATAATATAGTAGATATGATCATTGTTGGGCAAACGATCGGTAAAGAGGCATTGGCAGCAGTCGGCGCGACAGGAAGTATCACATTTTTGATCATTGGTTTTGCTCAAGGTTTGACCGCTGGATTATCTATCATCACGGCGCAACGTTTCGGCGCTCAGGATTTTCGCGGTGTAAAGAAAAGTTTTGCTGTTGCTATTATAATTAGTTTCACAGTAACTGCTATTTTGACTGTTTTGAGTTTAGTATTTTTACGTCCGTTATTATTGCTGATGCAGACACCGCCGGATATTATCCAACAAGCACAGGAATTTATCTGCGTGATCTTAGGCGGTATGTTTGCCTCAATGGCGTTCAATCTTCTTTCAAATATGATTCGAGCGCTAGGAGATAGCCGAACACCTTTGTTCCTTTTGATTTTCGCTGTGATCATCAATGTGATTTTGGATTTGGTGTTTATTATCAATTTCCACATGGGGATCGCTGGGGCTGGGTATGCGACAGTTATCGCGCAAATTTCCGCAAGTTTGATGTGTGTCATCTATATCAAACGGAAAATCCCGTTGCTGCAAGTCTCTAAAAGTGATTTCAAAATAGATAAAGACACTATTTTCACTCATTTGAATGCGGGCTTGCCTATGGCTTTCCAATCATCCATCATCGCTATTGGAGCGGTGGTATTGCAGTCTGCTCTAAATAGTTTGGGAACAGATGTCGTAGCGGCTCAAGCTGCCGCGGGAAGGATCGACCAATTTGCCACTCAGCCAATGATGTCTTCGGTTGTGCGGTCTTTATATTTACTAAATAGCTTGCCAATATAACCAGACAGTGCATAGCCAACCATATTAAAATGGCCAATAGCAGTTGCATCACTTCCTGTAATCTTACGCATGAAGGGCTGACATAATTGAGGCAATGCTGCGGAGAAGAAGCCAAGTAATAATCCACCAACGATAATTGCGGCTACATCCGAGAAGTTATGCGCTTTCAAAATCAAAGATAACACACACGCAAAGAACAAACTATGACCAGTCGTAAAAAAGATATTTTTGAAAGGAGTAATCCTAGCAATTACTAAGTTCATGATAAATCCCAAAATCAGCGTACTACTCGTAACAAACGCAAATTCTGTCTGCGCTAATGCTGTCGCTGCTTCAGGAGAAGCACTCCCTTGATAAGAAATCCGGTTTGGAACAACGTATTGAAGTTCTGCAAAGCCCCTGTCATGATCGTGCCACCTGCATTAAAGATCAAAAAGCCAATAATTGTCTTAGAGGTTCCAGTCAAGACTTCTGTTCCAGACTTTTTTTGTGCTAATAAGCCTATCATAGCCACAAGCCCTAATAGTACTGCGGGCGTACTTAAGAAGCTAATAATAAAATCCATTTTCAGCCTTCCTTTCTAACTACTGTTTTTCTAACTCAATAAATGCTTCTTCAAGTTTTATCTTAATTTCATTCTTATCCACAATATTCGCAATGCCAACAATCTTCTGTGGTAAATTTTTTTCTATTAATTCATTCGCTACATCAGGCAAAGTAATGATCATATCTCCTTGAAAACCTGGCACACCATCTAAAGATGAATGTTCTACTTCTAACGGAAAGTTATTTTCTTTAACAACTTCATTGACTTTGATCTTTAGCATCAAACTTGATCCTACTCCTGCACGGCAAGCTACTAAAGCTTTATGACTATTCATGTTTATTCTCTCCTTCTGCTTTTTCAATATAGTTTTTAAATTCTTCTCTAGATGAAACGACTTTGATAAATTTTAGAAAATCTGGATTTCCTAATAAATTTGCCAATTCTGATAGCAATTCAATATGCGCTTGGTTATTCTTGGCGCTTAATGAAAAAAGATATTTAACTGGATCATTGGTGCGATGACCTGAAGTAACTGGGGTCTTCAATCGCATAAATCCAATAGCTACATCTTTTGCTCCACTTTCCACCGTTGCATGAGGTAAAGCAATATTTTCAGTAATAACGATATATGGACCGGTCTCTTCGTAAATCTTCAAAATTGTTTCGACATATTTTTCAGTTACTACATCTGCTTCTAAGAAAGGTTGCAAAGCTTTTCTTATTGCTTCTTCAAAGTTATTTGCCTGAACATCTAGTTGAATATATTCATCTTTGATTACTTTACTTAACACTTATTTCGCCTCTATTTCATTTATTACTTATGCACGTCTATACTATAAGTTACTCTGCCTTACTTGACAATATAAACTGGGTTCACTTTTTTATAGTGAAAAAACAAAAAGCGTGCTCTAATGGGAATTTATTCTTATTTTCTGTGCCAAGAGCGTTTGACCCATAAAAAAATAGCCTTCTCTCAAAAAAACAGTTCGTTTTTTCTTCCCTATAAAAGAAAAAACGAACCAAAATAAGGCTGGGGCAGAAGTGCTTCACTCTGAGAAATAAGCCGAAATTCACGAAAATTATTTTTCAAATTTTTGTGAATTTCGGCTTATTTAAGAAGGAGTTGCTTCTACCCCCGCCGTTTATTCATTTTTAAAGAATGAGACAAAAGTGTTTCTTACTTTTATCCCACGCTCATTTTGATTCTACATAAATTCAAAATAAAAAAACCTTTACCCTATACTTGAAGTTAGGATAAAAGCTTTTTATTTTCGGTCAATCATCACTTCAGAAAACCAATCATCGAAAAATGATCACCCATTCGCAATCAGTTTGATTCACTTAAGGAATCTTTTAAGGAGATTGCTTCTCCGTTACGTTTCCGCGCGCTTAATTCCCCAATCGCTGTGAATAACAGATCACTAGAAGAGTTCAAAGCTGTTTCTACCGAATCTTGGATCACACCGATAATAAATCCTATCCCTACAACTTGCATTGCAATCTCATTCGAAATACCAAACAAGCTGCAAGCCAAAGGAATCAATAGCAACGAACCTCCCGCAACGCCTGAAGCTCCACAAGCAGCAATGGCTGCCAACAGACTAAGGATCAATTTTGAAGCAAAGGACGCTTCGATCCCTAATGTTTGTACCGTCGTCAATGTCATCACGGTAATCGTTACAGCAGCGCCCCCATATTGATGGTCGCTCCAACGGAATCGAGATCGCATAGGATTCCTTTGTTAATTTCAATCGTTCGGCTAACATCATATTGATAGGAATGTTGGCTGCTGAACTACGTGTAAAGAAGGCGGGAACCGCACTTTCTTTTAAGCAAAAGAAAATCAATGGATAGGGATTTTCTTTGATAAATAAGAAAGTCAGAAGCGGATAAACAACTAAAGCGACAAATAACATGGTTCCTACTAATACCAGAACTAGTTGAAGATATTCTGCTAAGCCAGACAACCCTGTCGTTGAGATCGATTGATAAACTAATCCTAGGATACCGATCGGTGCAAACGCAATGATCAGCTGCACTACGTATGACAAGGCTACAGAAACTTGATCCACGACTTCTTTAGTTGTTTCCGTATGACTACGCAAAGCCAGCCCTAACAAGACGGCCCAGAACAAAACGCCTAAATAATTTGATTCAATGATTGCTTGGATCGGGTTTTGTGTCACGTTAGTCAACATCGTAGATAAGACACTACCGATATTTTGTGGCGCCTTTTCAGAGACCTGTTCTTGCAAAGTGATTGGGATCGTAAAAATCGAACTAACGACTACTGCAACTAACGCAGAGAGGAACGTTCCACCTAAGTATAAAAATAAAATAGGTTTGACATAGGTTTCATTCCCAACTTTATGTTTTGCAATCGAAGCTGTCGTCAGAAAAAATACCAAGAGAGGAGCAATGGCTTTTAAGCAACTGACAAATACAGTCCCCAATATGGTGATAAACGTCCATGAGGGTAAAAAAATACCAACTATAATACCAACTATGATACCGCAACTAATTCGTTGAACTAAAGACATATCCAAAAACTTATCTAACAAATAATCACCCCTATATAGTTTAACCATCATTTTAACATCTCTAAAATAGAAATAAAAGATAAACTTTCTAAAAATTCAAACTATTAAAGAGGATCGGACAGAAGCGTTTAAATCCGAGAAATAAGAAGGAGTTGCTTCTGCTCCCACCGTTTATTCTTTTTTAAAGAATGAGTCAAAAGTGTTTCTTACTTTTGTCCCACGTTCGTGGGGAAAAAATTAACGAAATGATGATTTATTGATTTGAAATAAAGAATAGGTTAGATTCTAGGCGGAATTCATCAGTAGTCTTGTTCTTGTAGACTTTCAATAAATCCATTTTTTGAATGATTTTTTCTGTTACTGAAACACTACGGGTACAAAGGGCATTTTTAATTTTGTGTTATTTCATTATTACTCATCTCTCATTACAACAACATTGTACTGTCAAAAAAATCCTCATTTATGATACGGAGCTGGGTATCATGAGTGAATGATATTTATAAATCACTGGATATTGAAGTATATTCTGTTTTCTCAACTTATTTAGTCAGATTTTTTAATGAAGATTTTTTGAGTAAAATTTCTATAATTCCTACTTATTGAAAAGTAGTTTGTAGTGCTGCTTCTACCTCTCTCATCTGTTCTACAAATTCCAAATAACTTGACGCAGCTTGCGGAATGAAAAAATGATATGTGAATATTTCTCCTCCTAGCCCGCTTAATATGCCTATTTTTTTATACCCATGATTTGCAGGAAGGGGATCGGAAGTAGGTTGCAGAAAGCCGCCTTTCATAATCTGTCGGAAACCGGACATCAAAACGGATTATTTTACTTGTCACATTTGTATTTTCTTGTGATGAAGTGCCAAATACATTATTTACTTGAGTGACATTCTCATTGTCCTGTCTGATATTGCTTCGTATAAAAGTACCAGATCCACGTCTCGTATATAACAAACCTTCATCAATAAGGAGTTGTATAGCTTTGCGGATAGTAACACAGCTTGTTTTAAACTCTCTAGCCAGACTTTCTTGCTCAGGTAATTTAGAACCTTCCTGATATTTTCCCTCAACGATCCTCTCTTTTAGAGCCAAGGCTATTTCTTTATATTTTGGCATATTTTCCCCTCATTTCATTGATCCTACAAAAAAATTAGTATATATACAAATTTTTGTAAAGTATATATACTAATAAATACAAAAATATTTTTATTGTTGGATACAGAAATCTATTTTTAACTGGGGATATCTTTGCCAGCTAATATCTTTGAGACTACACCTATCTTCATCTAAATGGATCAATTACTCGCTTTTTCCATTGACCTTCGTGGTACTTCTGCTTTCTGATAGTAAAAAACATTACTGAATGATCTTACTATATAACATACAGCGGAGATCTACTTCTTTATTAAGGATCTTCATGACGATATCTTTTTCTTTTTTCCGTTCGAAACCGCGTCGTTCATAAAATTGATACGTACAGCCGCTATCCGTGAACAGAAATACTTCTTTTCCTTGCTCTCGGCGTTCAAATTCTTTTAATAATTTACTACCGATCCCCTTGATCTTTAAATCAGGGTTGGCAGCTAAAAAGACAATTTCTCCATCTGGGGAATGTTTTTTTAAATAGTCTGAAAGCAATTCTTCATTGGTGTCGTCATACCCGCCTTTGCTGTCTTTCACAAATGCATTTTGTAAGAAATCAAATAGTTTAACATATAACTTTTGACTAAATGAATGATGCTTTTTTGATTTTCCTTTGATGTCTGCTAATAAAACACCTGCCAGCTCATCATCCGCATATAAAGCAATGATTTGTGTCGCGCGATTCAATTCTAGATACCAAAAGTATCTTCCATAAAGATTCAAAAGGAGTTTGTTCTTGGTATACCAATCAAAGTGCATACCTTTAATCGCGAATTGAATGGCTTTTTTGTAGTCTTTCTTTTCCAGTTGCTTAAAGGCTAATTCCATCACTTATTCTCCTATTCTTTAAATATTGATATGCTATACTTATATTATAATAGACAAGGTGTCGGTTATCTATGTTCAGATAGCGGTGAAATTGTCGGATAACCGACACAATTCCTTGATTATGTTGATTAGGAGGCTGCAAAATGAAAAAAGAGGATCGCCGCGTCAAAAAAACAGAAAAAGCGTTAGCAGAAGCATTATCAAAATTATTAGTAGATAAAAAAATTCAAAACATCACCATCCGTGAACTGACCGAAACTGCTGATCTTCACCGTTCGACATTTTATACACATTATACGGATATCTATGATCTTTATGAAAAACTGGAAAATAGCTTTTTCCAAGACTTGGATGAAATCATTTCCTACGATACGACACATAGCTACGAGGATCTATACGCTCATTTGATCGACTATGTCTATACGAATACGTTCGTATACAAGTTATTCGTCATCAACCACGGAGATATCCAATTTCAAAAGAGATTAAATAATCTGATCGAAGAAAATTATTTAAAAATCTGGCTACAAGAAGACAAAAAAACCGTGATCACAGAAGAAATGCGTTACTTCACCATCTACCATATCCAAGGGTGCCTCTCCGTTTTAAATCATTGGGTAGAAAGCAATTTTGCATACTCTAAGAAAAAAATGCTGACCTTCTTGCGCTTATTGAACGACAACATAGAACCTATCATGCCTTAAAAACAAACGAAAAAGGAAGCGTCGGGACGCTTCCTTTAAACAAAAATCCAATAAAATGATCTTGTGTATTTCCAATTATTTAGTAATGTCTCCGCTATCCTCAGATAACTTCGGTATTTTTCGAATGCCCAAAATAGTTAATAAAGCACCCAGCACCGCAAAACCAGTACCGAAAATCAGCATCTCCCATACACCGAAATGCTGCAGCAGACTGCCGCCCAAGACATTTCCTATCACCCCACCAAGAGTTGTGGCGATGATGATCATCGTTTGTCCAAATACACGATCATCATCCGCCAGAAATTGATTGAACAAATAAGCCGAAGCTGGAATAAACAAAGCGAAACTGAAGGCTTGTAGGAGATGCGTCATTTCCATCATCAGGATCGAACTGGCCAGTAGCATCATGAATCCTCTGACAGCAAATGAAATACTGGCAACAGACAGCCAAAATTTGCTGGATTTCTTTTTGACAAGCTGTTCAAAAAAGATCATTCCCGGTAATTCGCATAAAGCGGCGATCATCAATGCGATGCCAACTTCTTTACTGCCACCGTGGATATTTTCAAAGATCTGTGCCAAAAAGCTGTTGATCATGGTGTGGAAAGTAAAAAGAAAACTGAAACCTAAAAACAACAAAATCAGGAAAGGATATTTTTTTCTCAAAGAAACTGAGCGATCCTGTTCTTTTGTCATAGGAAAAACTTCTTGATTTTTTACATCCGGCAGCAGATGCAAAATAACGAAAAATATCACTGCTTCAACTATAACCAAGATCGGCAAAATCGCGGCAGAATAAATCGCTAACAGCTGTCCCAGTAAAAAAGAAGTTACAACATAAGAAAATGAACCACCAGCTCTTGAAAAGCCAAAGTTGATCCTGTAGCCGGTATTTGAATACTCAAATGCCAGCGCATTGAGAAATGATTGCATAGAAACTACTAAAATCCCACCCAAGATATAAGTAATGATCGGCAAATTCGGAATCAATACCCCAGCTAAGAGAATCACTCCTAATCCTGCTATCATCGTCTTCAGCACGGTGATCAGTGGGATCTTTCTTTTCTTGATGATCACTTGACTGATAAAAGGCTGAAGCACCGTTGAAACAATATTGACCAATGCTAAGATCCCTCCAATTTTAGCTGGATCAATCTTGAAATAAATCAAAAACAATGTCGCAAACCCATAGACAGAACAAAACATCATCCAATAGAGAAATTGCAAACTTGTATAATAAAAACGAATCATTTTTCCGCTTGTTTGATCGCGCATACATCTCCCACCTTATTGGTTTTTCTTTAGCAATTTACTATAGCATACTTGTAGGGGTTTTACTATTTTTAAAAGTGGTGAAGAACTATGGAAATTAGGGTAGATTACAATATGCGTTGATCAATTAAAACATCTGTTAATAAAGACGGAAAAAAGATCATAGAAGCATCGTACTTTTTTAGCATACTAGCTTGGTCATTTTTTTCTGGAATTGAAGAAAATATATATATTCTAAAAACTATCCATCATCTCTTAGATTACGAGCTTTTTTTGCTGCAAAGGAAGTTAAAAAAAGCAGGGATCGAGTAATCGATTCCTGCTATATCTTGTACCAATATATTTCTTTCCAAAACTTAATATACATTGTATACTTCAATCAATATGATTCATTAAAACAAGTTTCATTATTCGTGATAAAGAAATCATAATTTCGGTAGTAGAATCATTCATTATCTTTTTTTACAACTGCTCTTTTTTCTTCCGAACTTTGATCTAAAGTAATTTTGGAATGGATATCAAGTTCTTGAAAGACATCCATCATTTCAGTTTGATCTTTATCAAAAATCATTGAAAAAGAATTATTCTTGCTTTTGTAAAATGAAATAAATGATTTATCGTCACCTAGTTTTTCTACTTGGACTTGAGGATATCGATTAAAGTTACCGTTCAATACTCCAAATCTAACAACAGAATCTTTTGCTAGACCCTCCTTCAAAAAACCATTGATCAAAATGACAGAAGCAAAAGCAACCAGTTTAATCTGATCAGTAAGATGTTCCGGCCAGAAAATCAACAGGATGGCGACTGTCAGTAAAATACTCAAACTCTTCCTTACAGGACTACTCTGAGCAAACACGATAATTTTCTTTTGATCGATTATTTGCAAAATAATCAGCAGTCCTAAAAAAACTGTGATCATAAGTGCTTCTGCCATCTTTCATCATCCTTTATTTTCATTTATCACCACTCAGCGATCGTACCGTCATAATTTTTCCATTGCGGATTGGTCCAAATCAAACCTTCTTGTGCAATTTCTTTGATTTTGTCTTCATCCATTTCCAAGCCCAGACCTGGTTTTGAAGGTAGATCTACGTAGCCGTCTTTATATTGGAAAACTTCTTTGTTCTTCACAAAATCTAACAGATCAAAACCTTTGTTATAGTGGATCCCTAAGCTTTGTTCTTGGATAAAGACGTTTGGCGTACATGAGTCTACTTGCAGAGTTGCTGCTAGTGCAACAGGACCATATGGCGCATGAGGCGCAACAGCCATGTCGTAAGCTTCCGCCATCGCTGCGATTTTACGGGTTTCCAAGATTCCCCCACAAAGAGCCACATCTGGTTGGATAATATCAACAGTACCTTGTTTAAAGAGGTTCTTGAATTGCCAACGAGTGTACAAGCGTTCACCAGTAGCTAATGGTACAGCCACAGAATCAGCTACTTCTTTAAAGTGTTCTTCATTTTCAGGTAAAACGACTTCTTCCAAAAACATTGGATGGAATGGCTCCAAAGCTTTTGCTAGCACTTTTGCCATCGGTTTATGGACCCGTCCATGAAAATCAACACCAATATCCATTGCATCACCAAAACGTTCGCGAATAGATGCAACTCGTTCCACCACTTCATCAACTTTTTGGTAGGAATCGATATAATGCAGCTCTTCTGTCGCGTTCATCTTGACGGCCGTAAAGCCCCGATCAAACCGATCTTGTGCTTGTTCTGCAACTTCACTTGGTCGATCTCCACCAATCCAAGAATAAACCTTGATTTTATCACGTGCTGCACCGCCCAATAATTCATAAACCGGAACATTAAACGCTTTTCCTTTGATATCCCACAGAGCCATTTCTAAACCCGAAACGATGGTTCCATTAATAGGACCGCCTCGGAAGAAAGATCGATGCATTTCTTGGAAGAGGCGCTCGATTTCAAACGGATTACGTCCAATCAGCCGGTTTCCTATCTCATAAGCTCCAGCAACAACCGTTTCTGTTTTAGTTCCTGAGATCATTTCTCCCCAGCCTTCGATTCCTTCGTCAGTCGAGATCTTAACAAAAATCCATCTTGGTTTTACTTTATACACTGTGACATCTGAAATTTTCAATTTAAACCCTCCTACTATTGTGCCTTCAATGGTTCATCCATTTCATGATTAACTTTTTTGATACCATCGAAGTAATACCATGCGCCCGCAAAGGCTAATAACAACACTGGAATACCGATGATTGGTTTGTAAGCAAATGCGATAAATACCAAATAACTTTGGATCATGGAAGTCGCAGCAAATGATGAGATTAACATTGAAGAAGTTCCTAAGTTAATACCAACCGATTTGGCAATTGCTGTCAGCATTGGCGCAGTAGCTGACCCACACCATAGCAATGAAGCTGTCACAACTAAGCCAATAATGATATTTTTTAATAAATTACCACGAGTCAAGGCAACGACCATTGCCACGCGGAAAGGAACAACCGCTAAATCTGCGAATGGTAACACACGGTTTCCTGGCAATACTAAAGCTAATGCAATCGTTAGTGGAATAATGATCAATGCTGTTGTGATAACATCTGGATTACCTACAACAACTGCAGCATCCAATCCGATAAATAAACGTGTACCTTTGAATTTTTTTTGTGACCATTTTTGTGCAGCATCTGAAATTGGCATCAATCCTTCCATAAATAATGAAGTCATCTTAGGAATCAAAACCAAAACAGCTGACATGCTGACACCTAATTGTAAAACCGCTTTGATATCATAGCCGGCTAAAACACCAATCACCATCCCGATAACTAACCCCATGATCATAGAATCACCAAAAAATCCCAAATATTTTTGTGCATCTTTGATGGTGAATTTTGATTTTCTGAATAACGGGATACGATCCAGCAGCCAATTTAACGGCCAAGCAATAACCAGTGATGAGAGCGCAGAAACAGTTGGTAAAGAAACACCAGGGATTCCGAAGAAACTTTCTACCATCGGTTGCGACCAGTCTGAAATCTTAAAAGTCGCAATTGCCATCACTACTGATGCACCTACACCTAAGAAGACATTCTTAGTCACAAAATACACCATAACACCAACGATTGCCATATGGTGATAGTTCCAGATATCAACATCCAGCGTATGTGTACGTTTCAAAATCAGCAAAACGATATTGACCAATAGAATGGCAAAAATCAAGATTGGAATGATTGGCGATGCCCAAGTAACAGCCGCAATCGAACCCCACCCAACATCCAAAGCATCTAGTTTAACACCAGTTCGATCAACCATCGCCTTGGCAGCTGGTCCAACATTGGTCGTCATAAAGTCCAATATCAACTTGATCCCGGCAAAACCGATACCTAATGTCAAACCTGATTTAAAAGCACGAGAAATCTTTAACCCAAAAATCAAACCAATAATCGTGATGATGACTGGCAACATAACTGTTGGTCCAGCGTCAATAAAGAAGTTAAAGACGTTCATAATGATTTTCATTTTTTCAGCTCCTTTGATCAGCTATTATTTCAGTAAGTTCAAAATCTCTTCCATTGTTTGATCGGCACCGATACCTGTTAAAATCGGCATCCCTTTGATTACTGGTACACCACCTGTTTGACCATCAAATTGACCAGTCGTCACCAATAGATCATAGTCTTGAACTTTTCCTGGAACTTCCATCAATTTTGTTTGAGTCGTTGAAACATCAATGCCATGTTGTTGCAAATACTCTCTAACTTTTGTTGCTACTACTGTTGAAGTGGCGATACCATTTCCGCATGCTACTAAAATTCGTTTCATTATGATTTCCTCCTTATATTAAAAAACCGCTTTCTTTAATAGTTCTAATAATTCAGTATCATTGCCTGCTCTGATCATTTCTTGCCGCAGTGGCTCATCTTGTATGATTCCAACAATTTTTTGTAACATTTCAACTTGCCCATGTGGTTCCCCAATCGCCATCATGATCACAATTTGGATTGGTAACTGCTCATTGTTATTTTCCATATTATGAAATAGGACCGGATCTTTAAGAGTCGCAATTGCTAAAGTTGTTTTATTGACCATTTCATAGTTTGCATGGGGAATTGCGATTCCTGGTGGTGTTGATGGTAATCCAGTAGGGTATTCTTTTTCCCGTTCTTGGATTGCTTGAATATATTCCTCCTTCACGTAGTTTTTTTTGTACATCTCGCTTGCCAAAAACGCTAAGACTTCACTATCTGTTTTTGCTTGAACATTTCGAAAAACGAGTTCCTCATTCAAATAAAGTTCCAAAGGCCTCACTCCTATTTAATAACCTCAATTAATTCTTTCATCGAACGTGCTAAGTTTTTAACATTTAGCTCTTCGATGTCTTGTTTGTTGAACATACCGGAACCAAGACCTAAATAGCTAGCACCTTGTTCAAAAAACTCTTTCGCATTCTCCTTACTGATTCCACCAACCCCCATTAGTGGTAACTTACCTAAAGGTGCTTGAATATCCTTGAAAAAACGCGGAGTAACAACCGCTGCAGGAAATACTTTTACAATATCAGCTCCTTCTTTAAACATACGGTCGACTTCTGAAGGAGTCATTGCGGCAGGTACCGCCAATAATCCTTTCTTATTGGCGTAAGACAACATTTCTTTTGTGAACATATGTGGTCCTAATAAAAATTTTGCACCAGCCTCATAGCAGGCTTGGGCTTGTTCTAATGTCCTTACCGTCCCAGCGCCGATATAAGTCGTGTCACCATAACGTTGATTTAGTTCATGTATATTTTCAAGAGCTCCTTTTGTGTTCATTGTCATCTCTACGGCAAATTGATGGTCAAATTCCTGCATTGCTTGTAAAATAGCATCTGCCTGATCAAAAGTATAACCACGCATGATCACTGTCAATTTAGGATAATCTGCTAGTCTCATGTTTTCCTCCTTAAGATCTTTGTCTTAATAGTTGATAAACTGTCTTTTCGTCATCAGCAATCAATAACTGCTCAATCAATGAATCATCTTTGGCGATATCAGCGATTTGATTGATGGCTCGCAGATGCTTCGTTAAATCAAAAAATGAAAGCGGCAAAATCAAGCTGACATCTTCACCATTAGGAAATCGTATCGGCTTTTTACAAACTAAAATGCTGACACCGTCACTGATTACACCTTTATCGACCGTTGTATGGGGAATGCAAGTCTTCATTCCCAAGTAACCTGCATATCCCGGTTGTCTGATTTGATCCAAGCAATCAGCGATAAAACGCGAGTCAATGATTTGATGTTCCAATAACGGTCGGCAAGCCACCTCCACTGCTCGTTCCCAAGACATCTCTTCTTCAACGATTTGTACATAACTCGGCCGCAAGTAATAAGTCAATGAAGGCAATGCCTTGAAGTTGTCCAGCGGCGTGCTTCCATCTTCCTTGATCAAAAAGTACTGCAGTTCTTCTCGCAACGAAACTGGATTGGTGATATTGGTTCTGTTGCAAAGTTTTAAATCTACTATCAAATAAGGTAGAATAATAGAAAAAGATAGCAGGAGGAATGACGATGAATCATTTTAAAGGAAAGCAATTTCAGCAGGATGTGATTATTGTAGCCGTGGGCTACTATCTTCGTTATAACCTTAGCTATCGTGAAGTTCAAGAAATCTTATATGATCGTGGCATTAACGTTTCTCATACGACGATTTATCGTTGGGTGCAAGAATATGGCAAACTACTCTATCAAATTTGGAAAAAGAAAAATAAAAAATCCTTTTATTCATGGAAAATGGATGAAACATACATCAAAATTAAAGGAAAATGGCATTATTTGTATCGAGCCATCGATGCAGATGGTTTAACCTTGGATATTTGGTTACGTAAAAAACGGGACACACAAGCAGCCTATGCTTTTCTTAAGCGGTTAGTGAAGCAGTTTGATGAACCGAAGGTTGTAGTCACAGATAAAGCCCCCTCTATTACAAGTGCCTTTAAGAAACTAAAAGAATACGGCTTTTATCAAGGGACAGAACATCGTACCATTAAATACCTGAATAATTTGATTGAACAAGACCATCGTCCAGTAAAGAGACGCAATAAATTCTATCGAAGTTTACGCACTGCCTCTACCACGATTAAAGGCATGGAAGCCATTCGAGGATTATATAAGAAAACCCGAAAAGAAGGCACTCTCTTCGGGTTTTCGGTCTGTACTGAAATCAAGGTATTATTGGGAATCCCAGCTTAAATCATAGATACCGTAAGGGATTTTATTCTTTATTTAAAACTTTGCAACAGAACCAATACCTGAATAATTTGATTGAACAAGACCATCGTCCAGTAAAGAGACGCAATAAATTCTATCGAAGTTTACGCACTGCCTCTACCACGATTAAAGGCATGGAAGCCATTCGAGGATTATATAAGAAAACCCGAAAAGAAGGCACTCTCTTCGGGTTTTCGGTCTGTACTGAAATCAAGGTATTATTGGGAATCCCAGCTTAAATCATAGATACCGTAAGGGATTTTATTCTTTATTTAAAACTTTGCAACAGAACCCGTTGAATAAAGAAGAAAGTGAGTTAATGAAATCTAATTATTACCATGACATTTATGTAAAAGATTCAGAAGTATTTGTTCATGTTAAATAATCCTGAAATAAAAGTAATATCAAGGCAATTGAAAGGCCGGGGTAGATACTGTAAAATAAAAATAGCTATTTCAGATTTAACTATTTACTTACAGACTGAATAAATTGAGCGTTCAGTTCTATGAGTACTTGTTAGAAACGAAAGGCTAAAATAAGTTATAACCTTAGAGACTGTCTCCCCCCAAGAGACAGTCTTATATATTGTTTAATAGATAATTACTTTACTAAAATAGGATAAATTCAATCAGAAATGTATACTTTGTAAGGAAAAAATCATAGCTGTTTTAGGATATTATTTGCTATTTTATGTATTTGCCAATTACAATGGTATTGTAAATAAATACATAAAGTAGCATTAGTAGGTTTTGGGGGATATAGATTTGGAAAATATTTTTGATTTAAACAAGGGATTATCAAGAAGAAAATATTGGTATTATCAGTGTATACTGTTTGTGTTTGGATTAGGGATAGAAACTTTTTCAATGTTTGTATACAAAAAGTCTCTGATTGAAAACAATTATTTAAAATATTTCGTGATAAATGGTCCATTTGATTTTTATAATTTTCTTAGGATCGTGTTCTTTATAATGATTATTATAGGTTTTCTGTTCCAAGCAAGAAGGTTTGTTGATATTGGGTGGTCGAAATTTGTAGCTTTACTAAGTCTGTTACCGTTAGTTGGTATTATCACAACAGGGATTTGTTTATTTAAAAAGGGAAAAGACAATAAAACAGATAGCAGTCAAGTTTCTTGATTGCTATCTGTTTTATTTATTAAGAGTATTGTCTATTAAATGAATGACAAGAACTTGCATTGTAAGCAGCTTGAATCGCAGCTGACCATGAGAGTTTATGGAATGCTACTGCAGACCAAATTCCTTTCATAATACAAGCACCTTGTTTTGCTTTAGCTTGTTGATATTTATTCCATAAATGTTTAGGGACTTTACTTTTTGCAAAGTTGTCCTAATAACCATCGTCACTTTGGGCATATGCAGTAGTAAAGTTTACTAACGGATAATACATGATAAATTTAAAAGGTAGGGTACTTTTTCGTACAAGAATGATTTTGTAAGTATGAAACAAGCTAGTTATATTTCACTAGCTATTCAATGAAATAAGTTTTTAAAGTAGATTGTTGATAGATATATTAAAATTTTTTTTCATGTAAGAGTATGCTAAAATTGATGTTAAGAATGGTTTTCCCTAGTAATAGGTAACATCAAAATAAAGGAAGGTGTAATTCTATACCTATGGAAGAAAATAATATAGAAAGCAAAGACAATCTGTTTAAAGAGATTGGGGAAAAAATGTATCCGCTTTTTTTTAATCGTAATTTTGGATTAGCAACAAAAAGTGAAATTGAAAGCATGCTCTTTTACTCGTATCTAAAACATAAGATAAATAGTAATAGTGATTACTCAGATAGAACCTTGTCTAGAGAGCTAGGAATATCGGAAGTTAAAGTAAGGAATCTTAAGAGAACATGTTATGCAAGATATGAAGATGCAATTGATTTTCCTAAATTACTAACCTCGCTGTCCAAAGAAGGCTCAAATCTAATGTTTTTTAAAATCTATACTGACAATAATGATGTATTATGTAGGATATCTATTTCCGAGGTAGTTTATTATGATGAACTTCGAACACAATTAAACAATAGTGGTATTCTTTTTAAAAAAAATCCAGGATCAAATTATGTAGAGTTATCAATGGCAGATGCAATAATTTTCTTTGATCAGGATTCTATCAGCAAAGAAAGCTTAGATTTGAAAAATTTAATAGATAAGATGAAACAGTTGAATTTTAAAACTAATACTAAAATGGATATTGATAAAATATTAGAAGGAACTAAAGCTGGTAGAATGAAAAATGTCGTTGAGGCTATGATGAAGCTTTCCAACTCAATATAAACAAAGAGGTCAGAAACTTCCTAAGTTTTTTGACCTATTGCTTTTTCGTGTGTAACTTTTTTATTTAAATGGCATAAGTTTTTATCGATGAATGGCAAAAGCTACCAAAACAAATGGAAAAAACCAGTTGTATATTACAACTGGTTTTTTTGAACGAAATCTCGTTCAATGGATAGCTTAACTATAATATAAGTATACAAAATATGCAAGCGTTTACATTAAATAAAAAATTGAATTTGGTAGTAGGGTACATATGATTCTATTTAATAGCTAACAAAATTTTTTTCTCTATTTCACGTGTATTATTAGAAATCATATCTTTAAACGGGATAACTATACCATTATTTTTTAAGTCATCACTTAGATATCTGGAGTCTATGTCATTATATACAATCAAGTCTGCCTTGGGTATTTCAGTACTTGAAGTATCATAGCTTATAAAATCAACAGTAACATCAGACGGCAAATTCGTTTTAATTGTTTCTTGAAATTTTTGTGCTTGTCTCAAAGGCATAGTTGTACTATTTCCATAAAGACCCATACCCTTTAAATTTACAGAATATATCCATACTATCTTTTTCATTTGTATTCCCCCTTCTAACATATTATTTACTTTAAATATATCACTTTGTAAAATTAATACAAGAAATATCTACAACGATTTTAAGCAATGTGATATAATGATCAATGAAAGCGCTTACTTTACTTTGTTCCGTATACTTAACTATACATATTTTTTAATACCTACTTAATATGTAACAATTACTCTGTACATAAGGTAGTTAAACAACTAGAAAATTATTTTGGAGGAGATATTTATGAGTAAATTATTACGTGAATTAACAGACAAGGAAATACAATCTTCGTTATCTAATGGTGGATCTACATGCAGTATGTATAAAGCGCTATTACCTGGACATATTGCTGCATGTGCAGCTAGTGCATATTTTTATGGTTCAAGTGGCTGTACCGCAATGAGATATGTTTCAGAATATATAAGAAAGAATTGTTAACCATTCAATTTTTTTAATGTAGTTTATATAGCATGTTAATTTGTTGTTTAACTATCTTATTCTTAGGAGGATATATCTATGCTTAGAAATTTTTCAGTAATAATTATATGTAAAAATGAAGAAAGAGTAATCAAGCGATGCATAGAATCTATACAAAAAAATTTGAAAAAGAATGATGAAATCATAGTAGTGGATACCGGGTCTACAGATAATACTATAAAAATTATATCTAGTATAGAAAATGTAAAACTATTCAATTATGAATGGAAAGATGACTTTGCAGATGCAAGAAACTTTGGTATTTCAAAGGCAAAAAAAGATTGGATTTTTTTTATTGATTCCGATGAGATAATGTCAAAAGGATGTTTAGAGCAATTAAATGCTAGTATAAATGAAGCAATGGCCTACTCTGAAAATAATGAAAAGCTTGTTTTTTCGCCTAAAGCAGTTAATACGGATGATTCTGTATTCTACAATGCAGGAAGAATATTTGCTAATGATGGAAACATTAAATACGAAGGGTGTGTACACGAATATCCTGTCGTGACTGATAAAAGTTTAACGCTTGTTTCTTTAAAACTTCCTAGAGTTATAGTAAGACATGATGGTTATGAAAAAGAGGTACGAGCAGACAAAAATAAAACAGTAAGAAATATAACTTTAATTAAAAAAATCCTTCAGGAAGAACCTAACAACTCTCAGTATTATTATTATTACTACAGAGATTCAAAACCCTTGATTACGATTGAAGAATACGAACAAGGGATGCTAAATTTTTTTGAAAAATTTCCCGATAGTCCTTACATTGATCAAGTAGTAAGAGATCTAGCTTATCATTATATACAAGTTGGTAAAAATGAATTAGCAGAGGAATATATTAATATGTTATTTGAGAGCGCAGAAAATGGAGCGAAAGAAAATTATCATTTAGCAATATTATACACAGGGATGAATGAAATGGGTAAGATAAAAGCCCAACAAAAAGACATATTAAAGTTACTTGTATATGCACATGATAATGTTTTACAGCAAGAGGAAGAGTTGTTTGATAAGGGATATATATTCGATGATTTAATAAGTATACTGTTTTTTCAGATTGAGGAATACGAAACCGCATATAAAATATGTGAAAAACTTGATTCTTGTGGCTATGCTTCTAACATTTCAAAAATGATTAGTAAACTTAAAGTGGTTCTAAGTCCTAATTCTAAAAATTTTAGGTAAAAGGAGTCAATTCTTAGATACCATAACTTAATTTTATTATAAGTAAATATCAACTTAAATTAATAATGCTTTTTAGATAAGGAAGATAAAAATGAAATATAAAGTTATACCACAAATAGGTGAAGAAGATTGCGGTGCTGCATGTGTAGCAATGATAGTAGAAAACTATTTCAAAAAAAAAATATCAATTTGTGAAATAAGACCGTTAATTAAGAATACAAAAATGGGGACTTCTTTCTTTGACTTAAAAAGAGGACTAAAGCGTTTGGGAGTTGATTGCAAAATTTCGCAGGCAGTAAAGCAGAAAGACGTTTTTGAAGAAATTACATACCCATTTATTACACAAATTTACAATGAGACAGGTATTCATTACATTACAGTATTCGAAAAAAAAAGAAATAAATTAATTGTTGGAGACTCTAGTAAAAATAGACAGCTTTCAATTTCAATTAGTAAGTTTCTAAAAAAATGGATTCCATATGTTTTAGAAATGGATTTTAAAAGATCAAATATAGTCTATCAAATTGAACAAAAAGCTAAGGAAATAAGTATTTGGAAAATCATGAATAGTCTAAAACTCCAACTTTTTCTATCATTATGTCTATCTATTATAGTGTATGTAGCTAGTGTAATAATAGCAAATATATATACTTTGTATTTTAACATTTTGATACCACAAAACCTTGGAGAGTTAGCTTTACAGTTAATGTTTATATATATATTAATAAACTTTTTTAGCTTTTCTTTAACATTTATTAATAATTTTATTTATAACTCAATGAGTAAGAAAATTGATGAAAAAATTATAGGAAAATATTTTAACGGTTTACTAAACAAACCTAACATGGCTATAGAATCTTATGAAATAGGAGAATTGCTTACTAATCTTTCTAACGTTATTTTGATCAGGCAAAGATTTCTGACATATCTGCAATTACTTCCAATCAGTGTTTTGACTATTACTGGTAGCTTTTATTTATTATACCTATCTGATGAAAAATTATCTTTTTTTGTTATATTGCTAGTAATTGTTCTTAGTCTAATTATATATTTATCTGATAGTCACTATGAAAAGCTAAGCAAGGAATTAATAGAAACAGGTCAAGATTTTAACGATTCTGTAATTGATACATTTACTAATGTAAGTATTATAAAACAACTGGGACTTGAAAAAGAATTTGGTAATAGAGGTAAAAAAAAGCTTACCAATTATATTATTTCTCGAACAAAAATGTTGAATTTTGACTCGATTCTAAATCAAATAAAGTCTTTTGTACTATCGTCATTCAATATTATTTTATTTTCAACTGGTGTATATTTGATTACTTTAAATCAGTTATCTTCAGGTGTCCTGCTTACATTCAATGCTCTACTAGCATACGTAACTAATCCTATTTTGAATCTTGCTAACTTACAGTCGGTGTTAGTACAAGGAAAAGTAGCACAAGAGAAGCTTTATAATATTCTAGAATCACAAATAGTTTTATATGGAAATAAGTCATTGGTAATAGAAAATGACGATATTTTTATCAACTTTGATTTAGTATCATATGATTATGATTCCAACTCTAAAATTTTAAAAGATATCTCAATTAATATATGCGGAAACAACATCGCATTAAGCGGAACTAATGGAGTTGGTAAGTCTACAATAGGAAAGCTTATTGCTCGTCTCTATATTCCAGATAGTGGAAGTATAGAAATCAATGGGCAAAACTTGATTGACATATCAGAAGAGTCTGTTTCTAAAAATATTATTTATGTAGATGGTAGAGAAAGTCTCTTTTCTTCTTCTGTATCAGATAATATTAAGCTTGGGCGAAATATTAAGGATAAAGATATATACGACACGTTAAGTAAACTAAAAGCTAATTCAATTTTTCAAAATCTTGATTTTGAAAATATTAGTGATAAGCAATTAAGTTTAGGGCAAATGCAAATAATAAAGGTTTTAAGAGCAACTCTTTCTGCAAAAAATATATATATTTTTGATGAAATCACTAATGGGCTTGATGAATGTGTAAAGCAAAATGTTGTAGATTATTTATTTGGGTTAAAAGGGATGAAGATTTTTATAACACATGATAAAGAGGTTATTTCAAAGTGCGAGAAAGAATATACCGTAAAAGACATGAAAATTGTGAGGAGGCGATAACATGAAAAAAATTTTTATTAGTATCTCTATACTTGTAATAACAGGAATTCTAGGAATGCTTATGTATAACAACATTACTAGTGAAAAAACATATTATACAGAAACTAAGTTTGGCAAGATTTCTGAATTAGTTAAAAAAAATGATAGAATAATACTATTTGTCGAACAAGATGGATGTTCATCGTGTAAACTTGTGAAGCCAATTATAAATAACTATGCAAAAGAAAATAAAGGAATAGTTTATTCCGTTACAGCTAATAAAGAAAAAGACTACAACGTGCAATCAGAAAAATATCATATAGAAGGTACTCCAACATTAATATACTTCAAAGAAGGCAAAGAAGTTTATCGTACAAACACCGGTTTTACCGAGGATGAGTTTCAGAATACTATAAAGAAAGTGGAATTTTAATATGAATAAGAAGGAATATCTAGGTATCATACTAATTGCCTTAGCAAGTATAAGTATTATTCTTTTTCTATACAGTAATAACAGAGAACTTAAAAAAGCTAATACAATGCTACAGCTCGAAAAACAAGTCTTAATAGACAACACAGATTCTTTTGAATATCTAAATTCGATTACTGTAGATACTTTTGAAAATAGAATTAAAAATAAGGAAGATATTTTTGTCTATATAGGAAATAGTGAGTGTGCGGACTGCTCAACTTTTTCAAAAAACCTAAAGAATGAAGTGAATAATTTCCCTCTTAAGAATTCATTGTATTTAGTAGAGATAAGTAGACTTCATAGAAATAAGAAGAAATGGACAGAATTTAAGTTAAAATATGGATTTGATCAGACTCCTGCATTTATATTGTTTAAAAATGGAAAAGTGAATAGTATGATTCAGTGGGATGAAAAAAAGGGTTTAAGTTCTGATTCATTCCATAGGTGGTTAGAAGAAAATAGAAATGATATAGAAAATCTTAGTTAATAATTCAGAAGAGTTAGATCATATGTATTGAATAAATTCAGAAACAATTTAGTGCATAGTTAAAAAGCATGTAAGCTATTCCTTGGAAGGTCAGAAACTTAATAGTTTTTGACACATAAACAAAATCGCGATATAATGGGGTTGAGAGTGTTTCATAAACTTATGTCATAAAGTTAAGGAGATTTCGCATGATTTTAGAGAATAAATTGGGATTAACCAATCAAGTTGAGTTGGCTAAGGTTGAAGAAAAACTCAGTAAACAAAAAGCGAAAGAATTGTACGATTGTGGAAAAATAAATGAAATCGAAGTTGGTACATTTAAAGGTTTATCTGAAATTCATGAATTTCTATTTTCGGATATTTACGATTTTGCCGGAAAAATCCGATCGGTCAATATTGCAAAAGGAAATTTTCGATTTGCACCAGTTATGTATTTAGAACATTCGTTACAGCATATTGATCAGATGCCACAAACTTCTTTTGAAGAGATTATCAAGAAATATGTGGAGATGAATATCGCTCACCCATTTCGAGAAGGAAATGGCCGAAGTACTAGAATTTGGCTGGATCTCATTTTAAAGGAAGAATTGCAAAAAGTTGTAGATTGGAACTTAATCGATAAAGCAGACTATCTTTCTGCAATGGAGCGAAGTCCCATAAACGATTTGGAAATACGCTATCTAATTTCCAATGCTCTGACTGATAAAATTGACGATCGCGAGTTATATATGAAAGGAATCGATGTCAGCTATTTCTATGAAGGGTATTCTGAGTATACGATAGATGATTTGTAAAAGTAGGTGGACCAAATGACGAAATATGGATATGCACGTGTCTCAACCGCTTCTCAAAGTACAAAAGAACAAATTCAACAGTTGCTTGAGAACGGCGTAGAGAAGAAGAATATTTTTTCAGAAAAATTTACGGGTACAAAACGGGATCGGCCAAAATTCAATCAGCTGTTGGCTGGTCTGAAGCCTGGAGATGAAATAGTTGTTACGAAGCTTGATCGATTTGCTCGTAACACGAGAGAAGCATTAGAGATCATTGAACCTTTACTCGATGATAACGTAACGATCAAGGTTTTGAATCTAGGAACGATTGAAAATACGTCCATGGGGCGAATGGTGTCACTTTTCTATTTAAATGGCAAAAATTTCCAGCAATAAATGACAAAAGCTACCAACTTTGGATAGCTTTTTATATGCCTATCACTAAACTATCTCTTGCTGCTTCGACAACTTCTACAGTAATTTTATCCATTTGATTAATTCTTAAAATACGATCAATCTGTGCAAAAAGACGATGAATAAGTCGAAAATTCCCTTTTGTGATTTTAATGATAGTTGTGATAGCTTCATAATCAGAAAAATCTTCTAGCTTTATATCAATTCCTAAATCTGCCCATTTGTATTCCAAGATATGATGCGTTTCATCCTTACTAAGGTTATCAAATTCATGTGCAAACCCTATACGCGAGTACAGTTGAGGATAACGAGATAATCTTTTTTCAATTCCAGGCATACCGATAAGAACCATTGCTAAATCATTTCTATCATAAATATCTCTTAGCTGTTCTAAATGTTGAAGTTTTAATCGATCGATTTCATCGACAATAATTAAATCAATTCCTTCATAAGAATGTGAAGCATAAATTTCCTTTTGATTGTATTTAAAAACTAAATGCATTGTTTTAACCATATCAATCCTAGTTGCTAATGTATGGATATCTGAACTAATACGAGTCATTTTTTCAGCTGGAGAGGTATAGAATACTTTATTTGCACTTAATATTTCGTCTGTCGCATCTTTTCCAATATCATCAGCACGGCGATAGGCAATTTGTTTTTCTATATTATCCCAATTACAGTAATACCTTGAAGATAACGTCTTACCTACGCCAGGAGCACCGTAACAAATTCCAATATACTTATATTTAATACATGCGTCACAAAATTCAGCAAATCGTTTATATTCTTTTGTTTCAATAAAGGTTTTATTCATTGTAGTACCTCTTTAAAGTTGATTTCTTAGGTGGGGGAGTTATTTCTTCATATTTTTTCTCTTCAATTAGTAATTCTACAGAACTTGGTACTGGTATTTTTTGTTTTAGTAATTTTTTTCGTTTATTTCTAGCAAAAATTAGATCCTCCATATTGATTTCATAATTTGAAATATCTGGAGAAATGGCATTACAAAGAAACTTATTTTTATAAAATACCCTAATTTCTGCTAAATCATTTGGGGTATAACGAATTAAAACAGGTTCTCCAACAAACGCAGATAAATTAGGATTGGTATATCGTAAACCTTGGAAATGAATCCCATCAGAGTGAACTTTCCGATTTTTTGGTATTTCTAACAACAATAAATCTAACTCTTCTAAACTATTAGGCATATTCGGTAAAAATGATTGCTCACTCCATTTTTTTATCGGACTTACTTTAATAGAAGAATGATTCGTTTGATTATATTCATTGATAAGAAAAGAATGTAGTTTCTCTTTAAATTCTTGAATCGTTAATAATTTTTCGTTGCAGTTATTTTCAACATATCCTGGTAATCCTTCTAAAAATACTTGGTTAATCGTCTGGAAAAAACGCTCAATTTTTCCACGACCTCTTGGAATTCCTATAGAAGAAAAAATGAGATTTATTCTCAAATCAACAGCAACTTGTTCCATAAAATTTGAAGTAAAATCACTTCCGTGATCAGTATAAAAATTTTCAGGAATGCCACATATTGGCCATGAAGAATCCTTTTTTGTCCAAATAGCTTGATGTAAGGTTAAAGCAGTATTGATTGCTGAAGGGGCAGAAAAACTCAAATAATAACCAGCTACTGCTCGACTGTAATCATCTAATATAATAGTTAACCAGGGGCGATTGATATTTCCTTTTTCATCAAGTAAATTGATATCTAATAAGGTATGATCTGCTTGCCAAATTTCATTTGGTCGTGTTGTTTCCCTTATAGCAATTAAATCATATTTCTCTTTATATATTTTCTCTCCCTCATGAGCTAACTGAATGAGACTTTTGGGAATCCGTTTCCTTAATTTATAAATTTGAGAATAACTCGGTATATCCAGTTTGTTCTCTTTACAATAGGAAGTAATTTTTCGAGACAATGTCTTTGTACTTATTTTTTTGTATCTCAATACAAATTCTTCTATTTTTTTGCAAACTTCCTCTGAAACCTTAATTTTCTCAAAATCATTTCGTGTCTTTCTAATTAAACCCACTAAACCATCATGTTCATATTTTTGTACCCAACGATAGAGTGTACGAATAGGTATTTTATTTTTAATAGATATTTCTTTTATCGTTTCTTGTTTATTAAGATAAGGCTCAATAATTTTATATTTTTTCATCGCATCTGTTCTTTGATGGTCTGAAAAACTAGTGAGCATTTGTTTTTCCATTTTTTTCCTCCATTTTATCTAAATAGCGATAAATCGTTGTTCGAGAAACATTCCAACGTTCGGCAATGGTTTTAATCGGTGTTCCACTATCAACTAGAGTCTTTAGTAATTCTAAGTCTTGTGCTTTTAATTTTTCAGGACGGCCTCCAAATCGTCCTCTTGCTCGAGCTGCCGCTCGTCCTGCCGCAGATCTTTCTAAAATTAGATTTCGTTCAAATTCCGCAAATGCTGCAAACAAATGAAACATAAGCTGTCCCGTAGAACTTGATTTATCCATTGTTATATTTTCTTGAAGACTATGAAAACTAACACCTCGTTCATTCAAACGATTGACGATTGAAATCAAATCTTCCATATTTCTGCCTAGACGATCTAAACGCCAAACGACAAGTGTATCTCCAGATCGAACAAAATCAATGGCTGTTTCTAATCCTGGTCGATTACTTTTTGCACCACTCATATGATCTGTAAAAATTTTTTCGCAGCCAAATTTATTTAAGCTATCTTCTTGTAAATCTAAATTTTGTAAACCAGTAGAGACCCGGGCGTATCCTATTTTCAAAAAAATCACTCCTTTACAAAATCTATTGTAACATAACTTTAAATAACTAGTATAATTGAACATAGATTTTGATATGAGTTTATGGACACAAAAAGAAGTTAAAAATTTAAAAACTAGATAAAAAAACACTGTGTACAGAAACGGCTGATTTTCTGGACAATTCATCTCAATCACCCTAATGTATCATTTGGGTTTAGAAAGTATCAAAGAGGTAAAATCACGAGGCAGTATCTATATTGCCAAATCCTTATTATAGAATTTGATAATACTTAGTTTATGTTCTAAAAAAGTTCTTCGATTTTTTTACAAAAAGAAAAAGCGAAGAACTTGTTTTTAAGATATAATAGTGGTAAATATATCTACTATTAGGAAGGAGAAAAACGGTTTGAAAAAAATAGATTTGCATATCCATACGATTAGCACTGTCAGTGATTCTAAAAAATTTTTATTCTCCATGGAAAAATTAAAAGAATATGTATCAACCAGGAACCTTGATGCCATAGCTATTACAAATCATAATATTTTTGATATTGATCAATTTGATCAAATCCAACAAGAATTAACTATTCCTGTTTTCCCTGGTGTTGAGGTTGATCTTGAAAATGGTCATATTTTAGTCATATCAGATAATTCTCTGTTCAATATCCAAGATTTTTCAGAAAAATGTAAAAAACTAGGTTCCTATATTAAAGATCAAAACTCGACCTTAACATTGGACGAATTTTATAGAGTTTTTCCAAGAAAAGAACTAAAAAAATATCTATTGATTCCTCATTATATGAAATCACCAGAAATCTCTGACTCTGTGATTAAGGATTTGTCTCAACATTCTAAAATTACTACCGGAGAAACAAGTTCTGTTCGAAAATTTGTGGAACTTTTAAACAAAGAAGACGACCTTATACCAGTTTTTTTTAGTGATCAGCGTATGTCTGAAGACCTTGTAAATCATAGTATGCAGCAAACATACATCAATGTCTCTGAAATAAATTTTGCCGCTTTAAAATATACTTTATCTGACAAATCAAAGGTTGCCTTGTCTTTGAAAGAGGGAAAGGATCTTTTTAACTTAACCGAAAAAGTCGTAGCTTCTACAGGATTAAATGTTTTGATAGGTGAACGTTCATCAGGTAAGACCCATTTGTTAAATGAGATAGCTCAATCAACAAGTAATACAAAGTATATCAGACAATTTGAGTTAGTTGAACGAAGTGACGATGAATCAAAAGAGAACTTTAATCGACAACTCTTAAGAGATGAAAGTCTATTTACAGAAAACTTCCTAAAAGAATTTAAGGATATTTTAACACTTGTTCTTCCTATTGATCCGAAACAATCAGAATCTAATGTGAATAAATATTTACGCTCATTGATTAAGAACGCCGAAAGCACTGAAAAAAAGGATTCTTTTGCTAAAGCTAAATTATTCTCAGAGATACCTTATAAACCGAAATCTTTGGACACGCTGGACGAATTGATAAAATCTATCCAAATTCTTATTGATAATCAAGAATATTCGAGTATCATTTTTGAAGAATTACCTCAGGAGTCATTGATAAAACTCCTAAATCGATTAGTCGATGAATATAGAAAAATCTACCTGAGTAATTTTATTAAGGAGAAGTCAAATTCATTAATTGCAGATATACAAGGGGCTTTACAACTCAAAACTAGGATTCAACGAGTATCTGATATAGATTTTTCCGATATTGCAAAGGAAACTCTAATGATCAATGAGTTCAATAACATAACCAAAGAACTACAAAAAGATAAGATCTTGGACGAAACTGAAATTTACGATTTTACAATCAGAAAATCCAAACGACCTTTTAAAGGTGCCCAAGAAGTGCTGAACATTATTAAAAAGCAAACTTCCTTTATTGAAGTCTTTAAATTTTATGATCACCCATTTGACTACCTACAAGCTTTAAAAAACAAAGATGTTTTAGAACATGCTGATTTTGTAAAATACTTTGTTAAAATACAAATTGAGATATTAAACAAAGATTTGAATCCCGTTTCTGGGGGGCAACGAGCAGAATATAATTTTCTCAGAAAAATAGAAGATTCACTCAAATACGATCTACTCCTTATTGATGAACCTGAGTCTTCTTTTGATAATATGTTTTTAAACAACAAAATAAATACAGTTCTACAAGAAATCTCTAAACATATTCCTGTTTTTGTCTCAACGCATAATAATACAATTGGCGCATCTATAAAACCTGATTTTATTTTGCATACTCAAAGAACTTTAGTACTTGACGAGCCCGTATTTAACATCTATTACGGCTATCCTACTGATAAAAAATTGTACGCATCTAACGGTCTTTCCGTAAACAATCTGTCTGTACAATTGAATTGCCTAGAAGCAGGCGAACAAACATACAAAACAAGGAGAGATACTTATGAAATACTTGAAAATTGATGACAATAAAGGTTACTTTTTAAGAGAAAATGCTTGGGTGCCAATTGATCAAATCATCAAAGAAGATATCTTCGAATTAATTTCTCTAGCCGTTTTACCCAAAGACGGAACTACATTTGAAATGGATGAATTTTCAGAAGAAAAGCTACAACATGGAGTTCATAAAATTATTTACAAGAGTATTCATGATAAACTATTTGAACTAATTAAAGATAAAGAAAATATCCAAGATAGTGTAAATCAACAATTTGCGTCTGCATTACAAAAGTATTCGACGAACTAATTGATTCATAAAATGATTAAATCTCTTCTGGAAGTTGATATAATTAAATATCTGCAGGTACCAGTAAAAAGCTTAATATTCATGAAGCACATAAATAACGAGAACCTAAACATTAGACTAAAAATCTAATTTAAAAGTTGAGATTAGTATGGTAACCCAGATAAAAATAAAGGTAAATTAAGTAACCGAACCTTTGAAACAACAAGAAAAAAATCACTCAAAAATAGTTGAGTGATTTTTTTCTTGTATACAGATTTATAGTTTGTGCCAATTAAAAATTAAATTTTTTGTCATTTAAAAATAAAAATGACATCCAAGTATAGCACGAAAAAGCAAAGAGGTCAAAAACTTTTAAGTTTCTGACCTCACATTTTTAATAACAATAACTATGATAAATTTGTCCTCATTGTCTATAAGGAATTTTTCTTGGTTTTCGTTTCACATGATATTTAGAATCTCCGTATACTTCTGCTACCTCACCATATAACTCCTTCTCTTTTAGATATTTTGATTGGAAAAGATTTATATATTTACGCATATCAATTCGTTCAAGTAATCCTTTATCGTCTAATTCAAATAAATCAATATGCTCAAAAAAGTTTCTATGTCTATTAATAAGTTCATAAACCAACTGCTTTTTGTAAATTAAGGTCCTACTAACTTTACTACTACTTGTTGTCTTTACATCTCTATTTTCAATTATATTCCTTAAAACACCTAAACAAGCATCAGTAAATTCTAATCCAATTTCAGTATTTTTATATATTAGCTTTGCTTTAACCACTTTAAAATGATCGTATCTATACAAAGAATGAATATTAAGCTGATTCTTAATTAACTTATCTAAACCTCTTTTTTCATAATCTGTTGCGTACTCAATATAGATATTTGCTTCAACCTCAGTAAATGAACTGTACCCTCTCAATGATCCATAGATTGATCGCTCTGGTATTTTTGAATATACCATATCATCAATTTTTCCTTTCAACATATGATTACTAAATCTTCCACGCTTAAAAGCTACTACATTGAATCGAAGTAAATTTTCATTTGAAACAAATAAATCAAATAAGTTTAAATAATCTTTTAATTGACTTTTTTTATAATCGGTCAAATGGAAACTTATTTCTTCTCTCTTTAGTTTATCATTTAGCTCCATAACACTTTTTGAACAATAAAAATTATTAGGGACGACCACACTTCCAATCAGACTAATTTCATTTTTATTTTTGCCACTTTCATCCATAAAAACCGATACTGTTTCTTTCACTAGTATTCTCCTCAATATCCTATATTTGACTATTGCATTATGTACAGATTCATGTTATATTGAATGTGTAATTTGATTGTCCCCTTTGGACAACAAACTATGATTCTGTATCACATACATTTGTTAACCCCTTTGGTTAAAAATGTGTGTTTTTTTTTGCTCTTTTTCTAAAACTTTTTATAGCTATAGTTTATCATAACTAAAAAAATAATTTAACTACTCAAAATATCTTTTCCAATGAATTACTTCTTATTTTTTGATATCTATTACAATAGAAAAAATATATAGAAACGAAAACATACTAAAAGTATCCCATATTAAAACGTACAGATACACAAAAAGCAAGCCTATTCGCTACGGGCTTGCTTTTTGGTTTGTTATTCTAATGTAATTCTTTATAGGATAGATACAACAAAGAATTAGTCTTTTCAATGAATTGATAGATTGTTCTTTTTGCTGAGGTGCTTACATCGGCCATCTTATTTAAATTATTTTCCACTTCTTGCTTGTTATAAGTAAAAAAATTATCTTTCCACACTAACAGTATCACTAACTCTATTTCATGAAAACTTATAAAATATGTGCATCCATAAGGGTTACCTCTTTCATGAGCATAAATTTGCATACAAACCTTTTTCTTCCTTTAATGTTTGAATAAACAGAACTTCTAATATAAACTAGTTAGTTATTTTTAGTAGGAATAATGTAAAGTTATTTTAATGAATTATAATATGCTTTCAATTCTTCTTTTGTTTCTTGAGATAAACAAATATCATTTACACCTTCTATTGCTCCTTCCAACCCATAAAGCATATGTAAACATGCATCTGAGTCACTTTGCAATCGTATACGAAAAAAAGCTTCTTTACTCCCGATTTTTTTAGCTTTTCTTGGTTTTCAATTCCTGCTAAAAGTAGTTTCTTTTCTAAAACTACTCCTATATTCGGTAATTTTATTAAATCACTCATTTCAATTCTCCTGACATTAATGGAACTACTACTTCTTTTGTTTATTCAGTATAATTTGTTAATACTATTTTTTCTTATTTACTTATATTCATGATCCCTACTTAAAACAAATGTTGAGATTCCAAAAGTCTTTTCTTTTAAAAAATACGAAAAAACTAATCATATCAATAGATTCTTTATTGCAAAGCTTTAGCAATTCTTTTATAAAATAACATTTTTTATGATGTAAACAGCCAAACAAATTACTTTCATTATTCTTCTTGCTTAGTAGATGCTATAGAAATTTCACGAACAAGTGTATCTTGCGGCATTTCATAAATAAATTTAACAGCTTTTGCTACCAATTTTACTTTATGTGTAATTTTTTCTACATAAGCATATGATACACCCAACTTATCTAATTCTTCTGCATCACTTGCCAATTGCTCAATGTCTGATTGAGAAACTGTTTCTTTTAATGCTTCCTCCCTAACTGAAAATAAATCATCAACTTTCTTTTCCAACTCATTTGACCAAAGAACAATAGCACCATTTAGAATTTCAAATAAATTCGAAATACGATTCATGATATTTTCGTCCCGATTTCTACGTTCGGATTTATATTCAATAAAACTTTCAAATAATGTTAATAATTGGGAGCCAGTAATTGTCTCCTTTAACATTTGATTATTCGAATCATTAAACAATTCATTAAATTGCTGTTGATAATACTTAATTTTTTCTTCCTCATACGCTTGATTTTGGTCTTTCTTTAATTCATTCCTCATAGCCTTTAACAAATAATTTGTTTCTCTTCACTCGATAAAACACTTGATTGTTTTACCAATAGTGCTGTAGCTTCTGCGTACAATTTTTGAATCTTCTCATCCGTTGCAGCCTCAGTTAATTTTACTGTATGATAATTATCATCTAAAACTAAATTTTGCTTCACTTTATCGATAAACGCTATAACAAACGGATTCATTTGTAATTCATTTTCATGCGCATAATTTATTTCTGCTGTAAAAATTGGTGCATTACTGGGCACCATTCCTAAAACTGACGCAGAAATCATTAAAATAGCACATACTTTTTTCATTTCGATTCAAACTCCTTCACATTTTTTAGTCTTTTAAATAAATACTAATACACCTATCACATTTATAACTCTATATTTTTTTTACACTTCAAAAAAATTATGCGGACAATCGTAGTTACTCTTATAACAAGCTATCCTTCTTATTAAAAAAATTACAAGCGTTTACTATTCATTTTTTTATAGAAAATATGAATACAAAAAAACAACTATTCGTTTTATAAGAATAGTTGTTTTTGATATTAATTGTTAAACCCTTTTTTTCTCAAAAATCCACTTTTTCATGTAATACTGTACTTTTTTTGTCATCTTTCCTTAAAGCATCTAATTTGTTTAATTTATCATCAATTACCTAGTAGTTATCAATAACTTAAATCTACTCTTCTATTATTCCCGTTTATTTAAAATCATTTCGAAAATACTTATAAAAACAAGAATTACAACAAATTAATTAGCATAGTTAATTTGTTGTGTTTCCACCATTGGATAAACAATTAAGCTATCCTTCTCTAAATTTTCCTTATTCATATCCACAGCAGTAATTTGACTATTGTCATACGTACGATAGTAATAAATTCCCTTTTCCAGGTTACAACATGAAGAATAAATCGTATACTCATATTTTTCATCACCAACATCACACAATCCTTTTTGTTGTTCGACAGAACTTAAAATATGAAAAAATTGGCTAATACTTTCATATTCTGAACTTCTTGATACAGAATTTAACTTAGTAAAAGTTGCTTTTACAAATCTAGATACTGATGATAAATCTCCTGGCAACCCAATACCACCCATTCCTCTACTATAAATATCTAACTCTATTTGATCTGAAAAATTATTTTTTGGAGTTCTAGTTGAAAGTACACGATAATTGTTTAAATTAAATAATTGGTAATCAAATGTTGGGTTATTTGTTAATACGCCTACAGGATTATCAAATACACGTAAGCCTTCTTTCGTGCTTTCAACCACAATAGATTGCTCTTTATCAGCCAACAGCCAATGGAGAGGGGATAACGGAAGTTCATCACTAAAATTAATATTTACTAAATTAAGATTCTTCAATAATTTTTTTGCTTCATCTACAGTAGAGCATTGGCCCAATACCCAAGGAATAAACTCAAATGGAGAAACATTTTCTTTTCCTTCTTCAATTTTTTTATAATCTGCATAGCCTGAAAAGTTTAATCCAGCCATTCCTAATCCTTTTTCATTTATTGCATCATAATAAAGCGGATAATCAGCAATCCCAGCAGCAATTCCAATTATTGCAAAATGATGATCTAAATTTCCAACTTCTCGAAATGAAAACTTATAATTTCTCGGCGTAATAGTAACCACCTCATTATAAGAAATTTCATAATCAAAATTCCTTCCAAAGTAATGATCTTTTGATACATAAGTAATTGCTGTACACATAATCAATTCCTCCTATATACTAATTCAGTCACTAAAATAGTACACCCAATACTCTTTTTTATCAAATTTAACCTATCCACAAAATGGCTAAAACAATATATGAACATTCAATTTAAATATCACAGTTCCTAACTGACATAAAAAGATATATTAACTAAAAAACTAGCTATTTTTATTTTATAACAGGAACTGTTGATACATAAAAATTACTAACCTAAATACTTTAATCATATTCAAAGTTTATACAAATAAAGTATGCTCAACTTAAATGACCTACTACATACTTAGTAAATGGCGTCACTGGAACATCCGTACAGAAAATAGCGGTAGTGAGACATGAAAAAAAACAAGAAATGCTGTTAAATCAACGTTTCTTGTTTTTTTCTTTTTCTCTTCAGAAATATTCTTCTGGAACATTCGTGCAGAAAATAGCGCTAGGATTTAAAACACGAACATTTTAGTTTTATTGTGTATTTAAAGGACGCAAATGTCCATTTTTCAAGGAAGGATCATATCGAAAAGAGTATTTACCAACAAAGTTAATATGCTCAACGAGAAGTGGTGATAATTTATTGATTTTCTCTTCTGAACAATCAAATCCTTCTACACGCATTTGGTCAATTACTCTTTCTAAATAGAGCGTATTCCAATAAATAATTGCATTTGTCACAATACTAAGAGCAGTCAATTGCTCTTCCATTCCGTCAATATAGGTTTGATATAGTTTGCCCTTTTTCCCATAAAATATGTGGCGACATAATGTATGCCTTGCTTCTCCTTTATTCAGCTGTTCTAAAATCTGTCTTGCATAAATCTCATCAGAAATATAGCGCAATTGGTACTTTGTTTTGTATACTTTTCCATATTCAATAATGGTTTTCCCTAGCTCTGTTGGTTGACCATTTCGTTGAAGTGCTTTTGTTAACTCTGTCGCATTCACTTTTCCTGACTTTAAAGAACCTGCTACTCGAAGTATTTCGTCCCAGTTTTTTTCTATTCGAGTAGTGTTGATTTTGTTTTGAGAAACTTCATTTAACATTTTATAGTCTGCAGTTAAGTCTATTCGCCAAAGTTTTGTTCCGTGATTGTTTGCAATTCGTGGGCTAAATTGGAAGCCTAACAATCCAAAAAGTCCAAATACCAAATCACTATACCCGGCTGTATCTGTCATGATTTGTTTTGGTTCTAAGCCACTTGTTTGATTTAAAAAACCATCCAATAAGTACAAAGAATCACGCAATGTTCCTGGAACAACCATTCCATGAAAGCCAATATATTGATCAGAAACAAAGTTGTAAAATGTGACTCCACGACTGCGGCCAAAATATTTTGGATTACTTCTAGAATATAGGGAACGTTGTGGTGTGGTATAACGAATACCGTCGGCCGAAGCCATTTGATTATTTCCCCATACAAGAGAAATAGGAAGTTTTTTGTATGCAGAAATAATTTTTTTATTTGTTGCTGACAGTGTATCCAATCGAACATATTGGTGATTGACGTACATTAGCCGATCATATTTTAAACTCTCGATTCCTTCTTTAGATACTGGAGAAAAGCCAATATTACAGGCTTCTGCTAAAAGTACTGCTAGAAAACTAATATCTAAGTGATCCATACGCGTATTCGATTCATTAATATGGTGGAAACAGGAGGTTAAATCAAGTTGTTGATTTACCTCCAATAATAAATCTGGAAGATCAATTTTGGGCATTAATGCTTTTACGCGATTTTTGAACTGCTTATCTTCCTTATTTTCACGTGTTTTTCGGAGTTTAGACACGATAATTTTATCTTTGTTATCCTGTTTTTCAATTCTAGCCATTTCAGAATGGGGCCATTTTTTACTGTTTCGTTATATGACAGACTTAGATCTTCTTCTAATTGCTTTATTGCTTCAACAGAAGAGCTAGGTAATTCCAATTGAGAGAGTAAACTTTCTTTTTGCTGTTCCCACGTCTCTTTGCTGATTAAACAACTCATTGGATCAATGAACTTTTCACTTTTAGGTACAAATATATCATGTTTATTCAAGCTTTGGATTAGTAACTCAATACCTAGAATAAGCATACTTTGATTGACTTCATTAGGGTTATAGTGAATATAATAAGCCCATTTCTTTGGTATATGATTTTCAACAGATTCAAATTGTCTAAAGGTGATTGGTTTGGGGATTCTACGTTGAATTAAGCACCACACTGCCATACAATCTTCATCATAGTGTCCATTTTCTATTGTTAATGTTTCAATAATCAAGGCAATAAACTTTCGAATTTTACGATAGGATTGAATTAATTCTGCGATTGCAATAGGTTCTTGTTCATTTTTAACAAGTTTCTTTACTTGAAACACCGCATTTACAATATCCTCTGCTGGATATTGGTCAAACACTCGGCTTCGCAGACAATCAATTTCAATAGAATCGTCTAAAAGTAGTTCAACTATTTCAGATAGAGTAAATGCTGCACGATCCAAATCTTTTAACGTTCGTAAACGCTCTTTTGATTCTTTATTTTTTGCTCGTCTAAAAATTGACTCATAATATTTTATTAAAGCTGTAAGCAATTCGTCTGTAGCAATCTTTTCATACTCATACACAAAAGCAACTAAAAGGGCTAATTTTTTCTGAATACTCATTCTTTGAATAAGGCTTGATTTGGCTTTAAAAGCGTAGGTAGCTAAATGCTTTACTTTTCCTTCAGGGATAGTTGAGAAATCCCATTCACTCGTATGAAACTGCTGGAATTCCTTTAATCGATGAAAACCACGAGTGATTTCTTTCCTACCTTCATCAATTAAAGGAGCTCGTAAAATATCCATTTTAGTGAATGCCCCTTGAACAGGCATACCCATAAGACTAAGTAAATTTAATAACTTCTCTGACTCTTCTTCAGAAGGTATAAGAGAGAGTTGCTTCATCAATTGATCTTCTGCTTGTTCAACAATTTTGGAAATAAAACGTTAAAATATGGATACACCTGGAAGTAATATTTTTTCTTCTAAACATTTTTTCAATAGCATATCTGAGAGCATTTCAGTTGTTTCAGTCGTATGTGAAGCACGAGATAAAAGCCAATCATATAGAAATTTCTGGCAATCAGAGTCTTGAAAATTTCTATACGAATAGCGCTCTTTGATCAATTGTGCATGTTGACTGATTGTCATTTTTCTAGAATAAGAATCAAATTCACGGGGATCAATAGATAATTGATTGGCCAGGTATATTATTACTTCTAACGGTATTTTTGAAAAATCAGTAAAAAAAGTTCCTAAAAATCGTACTGTCCCTAGCTGTACAGCAAACCCGAGTTTAGTAGAAGGTAATCTCATTTCATTAATAATTTCTTTATCAAAATCAGTTAACTGGAAGTATAATTGCAATTGTTCTTCCGAAGGAGCACCCACAAACGTACCAAAAATTTTTTCTTTTTTCATTTAAGCCTCCAAACTTTCCAAAAACTATAGTTTTTTAGAATCTTATTTCTAGTTTTTGACTCCTTTGTCTATCAATGTTTTAAGTTTTCAAAAACTCATTATAAAAAAGTTTATAATAAACCATTGCCAAAAGAAAGAACATTCTTCATAATAAAAAAGAAATAAAACTGGAGGTTCTTGTAATGATTATTGGCTATGCTCGTGTATCAAAAGACGATCAAAATTTAGGTCGTCAAATTGATCAGTTAAAAAATTTTGGCGCAGAGAAGATTATTCAAGAAAAATATACAGGTATAAAAAGAAACCGCCCAGGAATTGAGCAGCTTCTTCAAACGATTCGAAAAGGAGACATTGTTGTAGTAGAAAGTATTTCTAGACTTGGAAGGAACACTTTGGACATTTTAAACTTAATTCAGGAATTGGATCAAAAGCAAATTCAATTTGTTTCTTTAAAAGAGAATATGAATACTTCAACACCCACGGGAAGGCCATGTTACAAATGATGAGTGTGATCGCAGAATTAGAACGGAATCTTTTGGCTGATCGAGTCCGTAAAGGAATCGAAGCTAGTAAAAAAAGAGGGGTAGCGATTGGCCGTCCTAAAATTCCACAAGAGAAACTAGATATTGCAGTTCGAATGTACAAAAGTGGCGATTATTCTGTCAAAGAAATCATTGAAACAAATCAGATATCTACAGGAACCTTTTATCGTGAAATTAATCGACTAAAATTGAGAAAGCTAAACAAAAGAACCGAACAACTAACTTAATTGCCCAGTAGTTGTTCGGTTTTCTACCGCTATTTTCTGTATGGATGTTCCAGTGACCCCGTATTGGTGGTGTAGGTGGCTGCAAGCTTTCCATTTTTTGTTGAATTGCTTTAAATTCAGGGGTTTCTTGGTGTTGATTTTGAACCATTTTTTGCTCTATTCTCTCCAAAGTCGGTTGAATTTCTTTCCCTGATACTTTACGATTTAATTTTCTTTCTAAGGTCTCTTTCGGACTAATGGAAGGCGTTTCTAAGCTTGAATAGAGTTTCACTCCTTCTCTATTGTAAAGCCTTATATCGCTAAATAAGCCCGTTTTATGAAGGGTTTCTAAATTGATCGGCAAGTTTTTGACAACAATATCATGCGCTTGTTTTGGTGTTGCCCTAGCTGTCATTGGATCATCTGCATACATAGTTTCATATCGTTCAATCGTTCCTAAGTATGATTCAATTTTCGGTACTGCCGTGACGTACATTTTTGTTTCATAACCTTTAGATTCAAGCATTGTGGCTGTTTGAATAGGAACGTCTGTTGTTCGTCCTGTTCCTTCAATCACTAAATTATAGCCTTAATCGCTTAAACGGCTAATAAGTGCTTCTGTCATACGAACATAGTTGATTTATTCACCATACTTCCCATTACATCGTAAAACGCTATATTTAAGATTTCAAACAACTATATTAATAGGAAGAAAACTTCATTTTTCCTCTTAGTTCTATAAAAAGTGTGGCTAATTTGAGGCAAAATATTAAATTAAATTTGCCACAAATTAATGGCCCCACTATTATTTTAAATCAAGAAGTAGTAAATAATCTTATTTTTTTACTACCAGACTGTCTTTAGATATTAGCTTTTCGTCACCCACTACAGTTGACATAGACCCACAAAAAACTTAAAAACCTTGCGATGTAAGACTGGCACGGAGAAGACCAATCTATCATCACAAGGTAAGAGTATTCAAATCTTATTGAAGACTCAAATAATAACAAATTTTAATTAAGGATAGTAATATCATAGATTTTTCTAGAAGTTTCTTGAGGTGAAATTTTCGTTACCTGTCTTTTATCTTCTAAGAAATTACCTTCTTCAAGTGAAGTGGAGAGACCACTCCAAGGTTCCAAAGCAATGAATGGACTTTTATTAGTTGTAGACCACAGAATCAAGTTCGGAAAATCATCAAAATCTACTCGAAGACCTTTACCAGACTTCCTTGACCGAAGCGTTACGCTACGAGACTTGAGCTGGTCAAGTGTAATGGCATCATGGGAAAAAAGTGAGTAGTCCAAATCGAGAATCTTTTGATTTTCCAAAAAAGGTGTCCGATCTTGCAAATCTAATAATCCTGTCTCAGGAAAACTCTTTGGTATCGAGCAAGACTCAACCTCACTAAATTCAATATAATAATCCTCATAGTTTTCACCTTCTACTAAAGGACAATTGAATGCTGGATGGGCTCCAATAAAGTAAGGCATTGTTTTTTCCATTTCCAAGTTCGTTACCTGAAATTCGGTTCTAATTGATTTACCATTCAAGGTATAAACAACTCTCAGTTCAAACTGATATAGGTAATTGTCAAGCATCTCAGCATTTGGTTTAATACTAAAGGTCACGCTATTATCATTGACTTCTTCCAGAATAAATTCTTCTTTTCGAACAAAACCATGTCTACGAATAAGACCTGTAAAAAAGAGTCTTTCTTGAGGTCTATAAATAGCCCAATCATTTCGTAAACTACCACAGATAGGAAATAGAATAGGCGCCTGTCCATTCCAATAATTTGGATCAGCTTGCCAGAGATACTCTATCCCATCCTTGTCTTTAATCGAAGTCAGTTGACCACCAAGTGTTTTAAACTGAACAGTAAGATACTCGTTTTTTAATTCGATAGTCACAACTAATTCCCTTCTTTTTATTATTGGAAAGGCAAATAATTTACCTCGAAGTGAATAGTCTCACGTATTTCTACATCGAGTGATTGTAAAAATTCCCATTCAAATGCTGATAACTCTAAATCAGAATGGCAAATCCACTCTTTTCCAGTTGAAACATACCATTTACCACATTTTAGCAACGGGGTAGCTTCAAGCTCAGGAATCATAGGACAATCTTCGAAACTAACAATATATACCTTTTCAAAGTTTGGTCTAAATAAGTGTTGTACTTTTTCTAAAGTATCGGATAACAATTTTTTACATTTTCAAGTAATATTACTCTATCACTTGAGTTTCTGCTACTTTCTTATACCAATGAGCTGATTTCTTAGGATAGCGTTCTTGCGTGTCAAAGTCTACATAGAATAGTCCATAACGTTTTTCGTATCCGTTTGACCATGAGAAGACATCCATAAGTGACCAGATGAAGTAACCTTTAACATTTGCACCATCCGCAATTGCGTCTGATAAAACTTCCAAGTGTTTCTTCACGTAATCAATACGACCATCATCATAAACGGTATTATCTACAAACTCATCTTTGTATCCAAGACCGTTTTCAGTGATGTAAATCTTCTTGTAGTTTGGATAATCATTTTTCACTCGCATGATTTGGTCATACAAGCCTTCAGGATAAATAATCCAGTCCCAATCCGTTCTAGGCACATAATCTGGTGCGATTCGGCGACCAACACCTTTAATCTGGTACTTAGAACTTCCTTTTTCACCCTTACCATTGTGAATGATTTCAGTCTCACCATCAAAGGCTTGCATCCAATCACTCATGTAGTAGTTGATACCAAGGAAATCGTTCAAATCTTTAGCTGCTTCAAGTGCTTGGAAGTCTTCATCACGAAGATCAAGTTCTCCACCATTTTCAGCTAGGATGTGGTTGACCCCTTCCATCGTTTTATCTGAATAGTGTCCAAGGTAGGTTGCATCCAAGATAAATTTGTTATGGATGATATCTTCTAACTCAGCGGCACGAACATCTGCTGGATTTTCTGGATCATAAGGGTATTTGGTTGGCAACGCATGTACTACACCAATTTCGCCTTTATAACCTTTATCTTTATACAATTTCACAGCACGTGCATGAGAAACCATCATATTGTGGTGTGATTGGAAGACTTTGGCAAGATCATATTGAATGCCTGGAGGGAATTTACCAACCAAGTATTGACCATCTCCAATTGGGCCAATTTCATTGAAAGTTGTCCAGTAGTTTACTTCTGGGAACTCTTCAAAACAGAAAGCGGCATAATCTACAAAGTGTTCTATATTTTCGCGGTTTAAGAAATCTCCATCTGAGTGAAGAACTTCTGGTGTGTCAAAGTGGTGCAAAGTCACGAATGGCTCAACATGACGTTTGTGGCACTCAGCAAAAAGATTATGGTAGAATTCAACACCTTTTTCATTTACTTCGCCATAGCCAGTTGGGAAAATACGAGACCAGGCAATTGAAATACGAATACCATTAACGCCATATTTTTCAGCTAATTCTAAATCAACAGGATATTTATGGTAAAAATCACTTGCAGGCTCTGCTGTGTACCAATAATTGTCTTCAAGATACTTATCCCATGCAACTGGGCCTTTACCATCCGTGTGAGTCGCACCTTCTGCTTGATAAGCAGCTGTAGCACCACCAAAAATAAAATCTTTAGGAAGTGTTTTAGTCATAACTATAAATCCTTTCAAAAAAAGCATTTGAGACAATATTCTGAGTTCCGGAAACCAAGGAAATGAAATGAAATGCAATGATATGGTTAACAATATTATAAGGAACTGAAAGAATAATCTCGTCTCAAATAACTTTTACAAATTTATTAATCAAACTGTTGTTGAACAAATGCAAGAGCACCTTGTCCATCACGTGTCAATTTGATATATTGAGCTCCTTCAGTTTTTGCAAGTTTAATGCCCAATTTATCTGTTTCAGCCTTCATATCATCGAAGTTTGAAGCGACCTGTGGAGCCAAGATAACCAAGTCAAACTCTGGCAACATTTCACGGTGAGCACCATAACCACCCGCTGCCGCTTTGACTGGAACATTGTATTCTGCTGCTGCTTTGTTCAAGGCATTGGCAAGCAAGCCACTTGTACCTCCACCTGCACAAAGAACAAGGACATTAGTTTCTTTTGTGATATTATTGTTTGCTGCTACATCTTCTTTAGCAACGCCTGCTTTTCCAAGAACGGCATCTGCTTTAGCAGTATTGAAGTTTGCAGCTACTTTTTCTTTAAGAGCATCGTTTGTTTTACCAGAACGTTCTTCTTCAAGAATTTGTTCATCGTATACCTTAACAAATGGGTAATAAATGATAGTATCAACAACTACCAAGAGTCCGGCTAAGATAAATGATAGAACTTGGAAGTTAGTACCGAGTACAATTCCCAACGGACCAGGAGTAACCCATGGAAGGTTGGCAGAGAATGAGTTCATGTTCAATGTGTCAACAAAGAATTTAAAGATCCAAACGTTGACAATCGGAGCGAAAATGAACGGTACAAAGAAAATCGGATTCAATACGATTGGTGCACCAAATAAGATTGGCTCATTAACCCCAAAGAATGTTGGAACAACTGAGGCACGTCCGATGGCACGGTTACGTTCTGATTTACAAATCCACATGAACAAGAATGGAACAATCAATGTAGCTCCTGTTCCACCCATGGTAACAATAAACATTTGAGTACCAGAAGTGATAACTTTATCTGCATGTTGTCCAGCTTGGATAAGATGCAAGTTGGCATCGATATTGGCATAAGTGATAGCAGCGATTGCTGGTTCGACAATTGAAGGACCGTGGATACCAACAAACCAGAAGAAGGCATAAGCACCAAAGATAAGTGTAATTCCAAGGTAACCATCTGCAGCTGAGAAGAGAGGAGCAAGAAGGGTACCGATTGATTCTGCAACGGTTACACCAAGAGTTCCCTTAACAATGAGTTCAAATCCATAAAGGAGAACAACCGATACAGTGAATGGAATCAAGTCTTTAAATACTTGAGAGATATTTGGTGGAACCTCTTCAGGCATACGAATAGTAACATTATTTTTCACACAGACCTTGTAAACATTAACTGTCACAAAGGCTGCAATAAATGCTGTCAAAAGACCTTTTGTTCCCGTGAAGGCTGTCAAGAAGCCTCCTTCTTTTGCAGGCTCAGCTGCCATCAAAAGGAACCCTACCATAGACGCTAGCATCGTAGATAAGAAGTTAATCTGATTGGTCGCAGGTAGGTCACGGTTCATTGAGTCCGTCAAAGCTTTAGCGGTAGTACCACCAACAAAGAATGCTAGGATACCCATCGAATAGCTATAAGGAGTCATCAAGAAGGTCTCAATGTCTTTTGACCAGTGGAATCCCCAAGCATTTGGGACATAGGCAATAAGGATAAAGATAGATGAGAAAAGGATGACTGGCATACCAGCGATAAATCCATCACGAATAGCACGAAGATAGATGTTTCGAGAGATTTTCTCAAAGAACGGTTTCCCTTTCTCAATAAGTTCAATGAGTTTATGCATTATTTTGCTCCTCTTTTATAAAGTTCGATGAGGTGATGAATCACATCTTTTAATAAGACAGTAGTCATTAAGTGGTCCTGACCATGCATCATGGTAACGCTGTATGGAAGTTCCTCCCCAGAAGCTTCTCGAGCCAACATAGCTGTCTGAGAATTGTGAGCCTCTGCAATACAGCTTCCTGCTTCTACTACAAGACTATCTGCCTTAGCGAAATCACCATTTTCAGCCGCTTTAAGCGCTTCTAAAAGTTTAGAGCGAGCATCTCCAGCATAAGCAACAATTTCAAACCCTAAGAGAGTCATCTCTTCTCTGTTCATAACAATATCCTCCGTTTTATGTTTTTACTATACTTTATCAGTCCATGGACTAGCTGTTTTAACAAGAACTTTGTTAAGTTCATCAATATTTTCGAATCCAGTAGTACGCAACCATTCACGTGCTGCTTTTTCACCTTCTTTGATGTAAGGTTCTACAGATCCTGCCCAAGTAGCACGTCCACAAAGCACACCATTAAACTTGGCACCTGAGTCGTGAGCAAATTGCAATGTTTCTTGGAACAATTTAGCAGATACACCTGCACTTAGGTAGATGTATGGAAGGTTAGTCGCTTCTTCTTGTGCTTTAAAGAAGTCAGCAGCTTCAGCTTTACTGTAAACCACTTCACCATCAGCAAAACCTTCGACATATTTAACGTTAACTGGTACTTCTACTTTAAGAACATCAATGTTAAAGCGTGGATCAGAGAAAACTTTCATCGCTTCAATGACTTTGCGAGGTTTCACTTTTGCATATTCAACAGAACCTGCATCTGAGATTTCTTCATCATAAGCAAGGATTTCCAAGAAGAAAGGAATATCTTCAGCGACACATTCAGAACCAACACGTTCAATATAAGCTTGTTTTTGTTGGTTAAGTTCATCTGAGCTGTCTACATCATAGTAAAGCAAGAACTTAACGGCATCAGCGCCTTGCTCTTTGATACGTTTTGCAGACCAAACATCCAAGCAGTCAGGCAAACGTTTTGTACTTGATGTATCATAACCTGTTTTTTCATAGGCAAGAAGAAGACCTGCTTCTTTATCCAATGCTTTTGTTGCTGGAAGTCCATATTCAGGGTCAAGCAACATTGAAGAAGCGTATTTTGTAAGTTCCTCAGCAACCAAAACCTTTAGTTCTTCCATTTGAGCTACAGTTGGTTCTGTATCTTGATACTGTGCCATCAAACGTTTCAAAGCACCACGTTGGTCAAATGCCAAAGCTGAGATAACACCGTTTTTATCTGAAATTTTTTCCAAAGATTTGCGTTTCTGTTCTGTAAGTATCATTTTTATACCTCTTTTACTCCAATTTGTGAGTTTAGTGTTTCGTAATTAGTCATATTCACATGCCCTGTCATTGTTTCTTGAGCATTTAACATACCCAATGTCATCGCATGTTTTAATAAGTCAGCGTCACTTTTTTTACTATTTAAAGCTGATGCAATACCAGCTACCGTTGAGTCTCCTGATCCGACTGGATTAACAACTGGGATATCAGGAATATCTACCTTATAGAAAACATCACCATGTTTTGCAAAGGCACCGTTTCGACCTAATGAGACCACTATCCATTCGATACCACTAAAAAGTGACTCTTTAAGAACGTCTTTGAGTTCTTCAATATCTTTTGTTACTTCTTTTCCAAGCAACTGTGAAAGTTCCTCATTATTAGGTTTGATGGCAGTAGGTTTAGCCGACGATTTTAGAACTGTTTCAAGAGGTGCACCTGAACAATCCAAAACGACTGCTACTCCTTCATCCGAAGCAAGTTGGATAAGTTTTTCATAATAATCGTTGGGAAGTCTTGAAGGTAAACTTCCTGAAATTGTCACAACTTCTGATTGTTTAATAAGATTGCTATAGTGGTCAAGAAATCCTTCTGCTTCTTCATGAGAAATTGTTGGTCCTTGTTCCAAAATTTCTGTTTGGTTACCCTCGTGTAAGATAGCAATACAGTTTCTAGTGTTTCCTGAGATTTTATAAAAAGCTGGACTAACAGGAGATTGTTCTAATTCGCTTTCAATAAATTCACCAATTTTACCACCTAAGAAACCTGTAGCAGTAACTTTATCACCAGATTCATACAAGACTCTAGTAACATTTAAGCCTTTTCCACCAGCTGTCTTACTAACATCTTTCACCCTATTCACTGTATCAATTTTCAATGTTTCTAGAGGATAAGAGATGTCTACTGAAGGATTTAGTGTGACTGTCAGAATCATTTGTTATACCTTAATCGTGGTAGTCACCACGGTCCCATCTTTCAAGGAATTCTGTAAAGAAATCTTCATCTGCTTGATGTGCATTATGTGTTTCAACGTGTTCGATTTTTGCAATCAATTTTTTATTTTCTTCTGTTGGTTTGTACTCAGCTTCAATGAAAGCTTCAATGATGTCATTCATAAGAAGACCACCAGTAATCATTCCACCGAAACCGATAACATTCGCATTTAACTCTTCTTTTGCATATATAGCTGATGTCATATCACGAACCAACGCTGAGCGAACACCTGGAACTTTATTGACTGCATTGTTAATGCCGACACCTGTACCACAGATACATACTCCCAAGTCTGCTTGACCACTTACTACTGCTTCACCGACTTTTTTACCATAGATAGGGTAGTGAGTACGTGCGTGGTCATATGTCCCGAAATCAAGGACCTCATGCCCTTTTGATTTCAAGAATTCTGATACTGCCATTTTTTCATCTGTGACAATGTGGTCACATCCAATTGCGATTCTCATTCCATAACTCCTTTTCTTAACACATCTTGTTAAGCATATCTACTCGGATTTGATGACGTCCGCCATCATATTTACCATTGACGAAACCTTTAGCGATGTTTTTAGCAAGCTCATCACCGACGATTTCAGCGCCAACCGTAATCATTCGTGAATTGTTATGTCCACGTGTCATATAAGCTGAGCGTTCATCTGAAACTTCTGCTGCAACCATACCTTTAATTTTAGTTGCTACCATGAATGAACCAGCTCCATAAGCATCAATTACAATACCTAAGTTTTGCTCATCTTTATTTACTTCAGAGGCAACTGCCAAGGTAACATCAACAAAATCTTGTCCGTCCTTAGTCACATCAATTACCTCAAAACCTTCTTCTACAAGAAAATTTTTCACAATATCTTTTAATCTCGTACCTTTGAGATCTGCACCAACAACAATAGCCATTTTGACCACCTCCTAAATTTTAGAAAGAAATGCTACGTAGAAGTAGAAGACATTTTGCAAAATGTTCGAAAAAACGTTTTCATCATTTCTTTGTTTATATAATATCAAACATTCAAACAAAAAGCAACGCTTTTTTGTTTATTTTTTTGTTTTTTTGTTTGTTTTTTTAAAAATAGATAACACCGTTAAATTATTGTTCATTTTTGTTCATTTAATCCATCACAAAATGGACGTGAAATATCTATTCAAGTATTACAAAAGTCTTATACTTTCTATAACTTACTGATTAAGAGATCCTACTTTATTTTCGTCTTATACAAAATCTGACCTAAGCTAATATACGTCAACCCTCTGTTCTTATTTCATCATCTAACATTTGTTTTTGTTTGAAATTGTTTGTTTTACCTTGAAAATATTGTCTTTTATGATACAATTAAAAGAGAATTATCTTTGGAAAAAAATTACTTTATGAAAGAAGAGTCTTCATATGAACAAAAAACGACGATTAGAAAAAATTTTAGATATGTTAAAGATTGATGGGACCATAACCATAAAAGAAATAATAGATGAACTAGATATTTCCGATATGACAGCCCGTAGAGACCTTGATGCTCTAGAAGCTGATGGACTTTTAACACGTATTCATGGTGGTGCACAATTGCTTTCCTCTAAAAAGCCACTTGAAAAGACACATATCGAGAAGAAAAGTCTAAATACAAAAGAAAAAATTGACATTGCTAAAAAAGCCTGCTCTTTAATCAAAGATGGCGATACTATTTTTATTGGACCCGGAACTACACTTGAACAATTGGCATTAGAATTGAAAGGTCGTAAAGGTTATAAAATTCGTGTCATTACAAATAGTCTCCCTGTGTTCTTGATTCTAAATGATAGCGAAACCATTGATTTATTGCTTCTTGGCGGTGAATATAGAGAAATAACTGGAGCTTTTGTAGGTTCAATGGCTTCGACAAATTTAAAAGCAATGAGATTTGCCAAAGCTTTTGTTAGTGCAAATGCTGTTACCCATAATTCTATTGCTACATATAGTGACAAGGAAGGTGTGATTCAACAACTTGCCCTAAACAATGCTGTAGAAAAATTCTTATTAGTAGACAGTACTAAATTCGATCGATACGATTTCTTTAACTTCTATAATCTAGATCAACTCGATACCATCATTACAGATAACCAGATTAGCCCTCAACACTTAGAGGAATTTAGCCAGTACACTACTATTTTAAAAGCGGACTAGAATTATGACTTATAAAAATATTGTTTTTGACCTTGATGACACTCTTTATGACCAGCAACTCCCCTTTAAACGTAGCGTTGAGAAATGTTTTCCAACGATTGATATCCAACAAATAGATAACATTTACAAACGTTTCATATATTGGTCTAATGTTGCTTTTCCTAAATACACGAAAAAACTCATCAGTATTGAGCAGCTTAGAATTTTTCGCTGTCAGAAGACTATGGAAGAATTTGGCATCGATAGTATTTCTAGGACAGAAGCTCTAGACTTCCAAGCTGACTATGAACTCGATCAGATTACGATGATTCCTGAGATACATCAACTACTGCTGGCTCTACATAAAAACCGCATCCCAATAGGTATTCTAACTAATGGCCCTGTTGACTTACAGAGTCGAAAACTCCAAAATATTGGTGCCTATCAATATTTTGAAAAGCAAAATATCATCATTAGTAGTCCACTCACGGAGGAGCTGCAGAAAATAGCTATGAAGGTAATGTAAAAAACTTACAAAGTTACCGAAATGTCCAATTATCTAAAAGGGCTATAGAAATTCTTAAAGAGGAAATTGAGTTAAATCACCAACATATAAGATTCAATCCTGATTATAAAGATAATGGACGGATTTTTACTTCCAAAAGTCGTCATAAACCCGACTATAATGGAACACCTCTTCATTATAGTGTCCTTAACAATTTCCTCAACTCACCTGAAAATGGAAAATTAAATCGAAAAGGTAATCCAAAACGAGCAGGAATTGATATTGATAATAAACTTAGTTTTAATAAACATATTACGACCCATATATTCCGTCATACGCATATTAGTTTCTTAGCAGAGCAAGGAATACCCCTAGAAGCAATTCAAGACCGTGTAGGGCATTCTAGAGGTAGTCGTGTAACAGAAATTTATTTGCACATCACTAAAAAAACAAAGGATCAAATTATACCTATCCTTGATACTCTTACACAATAAGTGTGGCAAATCTGTGGCAAAACATAAGAAAAAGGCTTGTCCATATTGGACAAACCCTTTATTTTCAAGCTTATATAACCTAATTAAGCTTTACCAGCTGATTAGAATAGGATGTTGCATGTTTTACTACGTCTTTTTCATAGAGTTTCACTAATTCGTCAAAATTTGGGTGCTGTTGTTTGAACGTATCATTATCAATGATAACAACATTTCCTTGTGTTTCTTCGGAAATTGCCGATCGCAAACTAGTTTTCCCTGATCCTGGTTGTCCACCAAGTAAAAAAGCGGTTGGCGATTCAACCGCTAGTCTATTTTTAGTTAGTCGTTCAACATTCTTTTCTAAACGATCTTCAAATTGCTTTTCGGTGAAGTCAGTAATATTCGCCATGTTAAGCCACTTTCTCTTTTGTCAAAATTTGTTTTGAATATTGATTCATTGACCGCCAATACTCATGAATAGCTTGTAATTCTTCAAATGGTTGTTGAAATAAATCAACTTCTTGTGCCACTTCTAATTGATTTAAAAGATTCACTTCTAGTAAACGAGTATTTTTAGTATCTAGTTCATGATTCAAAACATAATTTAATACCCGATTATAAACACTTGCCGATAACTCATTAATGATTTCAATTTCAAATGTTTTTTCATACGTAACTGCCATTTCATTTTCACTCCTTTTAAAGTTTGTCAGGTAAATATTTCCGTATATATTCTTCTAAGTCTTGATCCATAACTTCTTTTACGTTTCCGCCATTCTTTGCTGTTTCGATTTTTATGATATGGTGCAAGTCAGCACGAACACGAACCGTCTTATCCCCCATTATATCTTTTTTGCGCTGATTGGCGTATCATTTCGTTTTGCTTTCTGTGCGCCTAAGTTTCCCACAATCACTCACTTCTTTCTATTTCTTCATATTCTTATTTTATCATCAACAATCACAAATCACTTGTGATTTGTGATTCTATTCTTTTTCATTTTCTAACTGAATGATTCGCTCAACCATTTCAAAAAATACATTCTCATACATGGCTAAAACTTTTTTGTCATAGCCTTTATGTTCTGTAATGCCGTTCTTAGACCAGGTACTTACTTTATTACTTCGCTTGATAATATTTTGGAAAACCAAATTATCTTCTTCATGTTCTTTGTACAGTTCTTCCAGGTTTGATTTTATCGTTGCGCTGTCCGTATCAACTAAATAAGGAACAAAACCGATCATATCTAGTCCAGGGTTAAACTGTTCTTGTAAATCAATCAAATAGGAAATATAGTTTTGAATGTTGTTTGTACTTTCTTCTTCTGCTTGTAAAGGGATCATGACGTAATCACTTGTCACGATTGCATTATTTGTATAAACGCTTGGCGTTGGTACAGTATCAATAATAATGAGATCATAGTCACTTTTTAAAGGTTCCAACAGAGTAGCAAGCAATCTACTTTCGTTTTCAAACGTCCATGAGCGAGTTAATTTTGGTAATAACATCAAATCAAACGTGCCAGGAATCAAGTCTAAATTATCAGTCAAATGAATAATAGAAGAAGCCAAGTTTCCATTTTTCAAGCCTTCATAAAAATTGACACGTGGCAATTCTACCTTAAATGTTTTTGCTAAGTCTTTTGTCAATGTTGCTTGTAAGTCCTTATCGATCATTAAAACTTTTAAATTAAATTTGTCTGTCAAATAAGCAAACATAGTAGATAATTTTGACTTTCCAACACCACCTTTAAAATAATTGTTTAAGATAACAATTGCTTCATTTTTACTGTTTAAAATACGTCTTAATTCTTCAAGTATTTTTAGTTCTTCCTTCTCCATAACTACGCCCCATTCTTTTTTTGTATAGTAATTGGATAGGCTACAATTAACTAGACAGAAAAATTAAGGTGTGTAGACTAGAAGAAAACATACCAGGAGGAATTTTTATGTCTAAGAGAACACGAAGAACTTTTTCACAAGAATTCAAGCAACAAATCGTCAATCTTTACTTAGCTGGAAAGCCACGTGTAGAAATCATTCGAGAATATGAACTAACGGCTTCAGCATTTGACAAATGGGTAAAGCAATCTAAAACGAGTGGTTCATTCAAAGAAAAAGATAATCTTACGCCTGAACAAAAAGAATTGTTAGAACTACGTAAAAGAAACCAGCAATTAGAAATGGAAAATGATATTTTAAAGCAAGCAGCGCTGATATTCGGACGAAGAGACAAGTAATCGATGCGAATAAGCATCTTTACCCTATATCAGCGATGTGCAGAATATTAGGTCTATCACGTCAGTCCTATTATTATCAATCAAAACCAAAGAAAGACGAATCAGAACTTGAAGAAGTAGTCGCTGAAGAATTTATCCGCAGCCGAAAGGCCTACGGCTCAAGAAAAATAAAAAAAGCCTTATCAAAACGAGGCATTCAGATCAGCTGACGAAAAATTAGTAGAATCATGAAAAATAGAGGATTAAAATCGAGCTATACTGTTGCTTATTTTAAAATACATCATTCTACTTGCAATGAAGTCAAAACGACAAACGTATTGAATCGTAAATTCCTAAGAGACAACCCATTAGAAGCGATCATAACAGACTTGACTTATGTACGAGTCGGGAAAAAATGGAATTATGTCTGTTTCATTTTGGATCTGTTCAATCGAGAAATTCTCGGCTATTCTTGTGGAGAACATAAAGATGCCGTTCTAGTAAAAAAAGCATTTAGCCGTATCAAACAACCTCTGACAGAGGTTGAGATTTTTCATACTGATCGTGGAAAAGAGTTTGATAACCAAGCTATTGATGAATTATTAACAACTTTTGACATCAATCGATCATTGAGTCATAAAGGCTGTCCTTTTGATAATGCCGTAGCTGAATCAACTTATAAGTCGTTGAAAGTAGAATTTGTCTATCAATACACATTTGAAACCTTACAACAATTGGATTTGGAGTTATTTGACTATGTCAATTGGTGGAACCACCTTCGGTTGCACGGTACACTTGGCTACGAGACACCGGTTGGTTACCGTAACCAGAGATTGGCGCAGCGAATCCTTGATAATGAGCTCGGATGTGCTAACGCTAGCGAGGCAGTCTAACTTTCACTGTTAGCTCCTGCCGAAGATCGTCACATCCGAGGAGGCTCATTGTCAAGGACAATCGGAATAGCATACGGAAAGAAGTTCTGCACCTTATAAAATTTGTCAAAAAAACTGTTGCCATTCCATAAGCTACCTAATGTAGGTAGCTTTTGTTACTAGTCCTTTTTTCTAAACAACATTCTGTAGAATATTTAATTTCGAGAGATAGTTAGCTTTTTATTTTTACTTATTCTTGTCTACACCTTAAAGATGAATCGTTTAACACTTTTAAAATAAAGCCTCCTATCCAATGACTGATGATTCATTGTTAATTACAGAATGTATACTTCATTTAACACATCTTTTCTATTACTTAAAGATTTATACTAATAACTATAATCATAATTATCGGGTCAAAGGTTATAGTCTCTTATGTTAGTTTATTAAATACAGAGTAAACATTGGTGCTTAGCATAAAAAACGTATATACCGTATTTTATATTCTCAAAAGGGACTCCATCCTCTCTTTTTTACTAAACTATAATCATTTAGATTTAAAAAAAAGAACATGATTATGAGTAATGAAATAGTTAATATAATAAAATTCAAGAAACTAAAAAATATACTACAAATGAAATCTCTAAATATACAAAATTAAGTGCTTAAAAACTAAACTTACATGATGCTTTTTGTCTTACTTAATTTACTCTTAAAACTAATTCTTAAGCAGCTGCTTTTGTCAAAAGCACATAGGAATTTCACCTCTCCCCAAGTTTACGGCGAGCCTTACGGAAGTATCATTATCCCAACTTCACATCATCACTTTTTATTGACTATAAAAATTATTTTAGAATATTTATCGCTCCTTCTTTACGATAAGAGATCATGGCGTAACTAAAATATGCTCCTTGAAGTGTTAACGTACTGCTAGAATGTATTTAATTTTCAATGATCTATAAATTTTCTACCAAAATAATTGAAAGGGGACTTTTTAATTATTTAACTTTAAATTTCAATATAGATTCTGAAAATTTATAACTCCCTCAATGTATACTCTTCTACATAGGTAATAAATTGACCACTTCATTAAATCCATTCATACTTATATTGAGAATTTTATCTATTTCAGTATCATTAAACTTGCAAAATAAAAAATTTTTTATGTCCAATAACTGGTTTGGCTATTGATAACTTTTTATTTGAAATTAATATCTCCATTCCAAACAAGAAATAGATATCTTGTTCATCAAAATGAGTAAGGGTACTTAGCTTCATTTGAGACGTTCAATAGTTCCTCATTTTCTTTTATTCTAGTGTTTCGTTTTCGAATAGTTTTAGCTCATTTCGTAATACTTTTTTGCAGTAGGCATCAAATTGGTGTTGTATAGATTTCTCATTATAATTTTGTTGCATGATAATATGCTCCTTTTTCCCCTTTCCACTAATACAACAATCAGAGAGTGCCTTTTTTTCGAAAAAGCTAGAAAAATAAAAGACACATAGTTTTTATCTATATGTCTTCCGCTAAAAACAAATTATTTTTTCTCAAAGCATATTTAGCTTTTAATTGATTATTCCGTTTCATATCGTCTAAATTTTCTGATTAAAACTTTATTATGATGTCATAGTGAAGAATAATTAAAATAGTATCTAGCGAAATAAGTTGGGAAAACGTTATTATGATCGTTCATTTTTTGTTGACAAATAAAATAAAGTATGTAAAATTGCATTGGATAAATCGCATTCGTTACGATTTATAATTTTAAAATAGGAGTTATTTCTATATGAAAAAAATTAGAATATTTTTTTGTTTTGTATAATATGTATTTCTTTTCTTTGCAGTTGTTCTGAAAAAAATGGAAGACACGTAGATAAAAACTACGTGTCTTTTGTTTTTTTCTAGTTTTTTCGAAAAAAAGGGGCTCTCTGATTGTTGTATTAGTGGAAAGGGGAAAAAGGAGCATATTATCATGCAACAAAATTATAATGAGAAATCTATACAACACCAATTTGATGCCTACTGCAAAAAAGTATTACGAAACGAAATTACGTCTATTCGAAAACGAAACACTAACATAAAGTATAATGAGGAACCATTGACAGATTCAACTGAAGGCAAGTACTCTCAAACTCATTTTGATGAACAAGATGTCTATTTCTTATTTGGAATGGAAATATTAATTTCAGATCAAAAGTTATCAACAGCCATTGATCATTTATCAGAGATAAGAAGAAAGGTCATCCTACTTTATTATTTTGCAGGTTTTAATAATACTGAAATCGGTAAAATTCTCAACATGAGTACAAGTGGTATCTGGTATCAACGAAAAAAGGCAGTTGAACAATTAAAAACGGAGTATTACCTATGGTAGACAACAAAAAAAAACGGCAGTATCCATTAGTTCCGCTATCCGTTATTCAATCTGCTCTAGAAGAAGATCCAATTTCGATCAAGATGATACTCAAACATTATCATAGTTATATAGTTAAGTTATGTTTGACAAATGGATTTAATGAGGCGGAGCAATTTATTACCTATGTAGATGAGTATATGCTAAGACAGCTAGAAATTAAATTGATAGAAGCTATCTTAAAATTTAAAATTAACTAACTAAAAAAAGCCCCTTTCCACTTTTTCTGTTTAAAATAATCTTCTAATATTTAAAAGATTAGTAAATTCTTTTATGTAGAAAACCTATTGATCATTGAAAATTAAATACATTCTATCAGTACATTAACACTCCAAGGAGCATATTTTAGTTGTGCCACGATTTCTTATCGTAAAGAAGGAGCGATAAACATTCTAAAATAATTTTTATAGTCAATAAAAAGCGATGATTTGAATTTGGGATAATGATACTTCCGTAAGGCTCTCCGTAAACTTGGAGAGAGGTGAAATTCCTATGTGCTTTTGACAAAAGCAGCTGATTAAGAATTACTTCCATATGTTGATTTCAACACTTTTTCTATTATTTTTAAAACCAAATTCAGTGAGACAAATAGCATCATGTAAATTTAGTTTTTCTATTAAACGTTCTCCACTTTTTAGTTTTTTATAGTACTCAAATTTAATCCTGTATGTTTAGAGATTTCATTTGCAGTATAGTTTTGTAAAGTTTCTCGGATTATTGTTATATTAGCAATTTCATTACTCATAATTATGTTCCTTTCTTATCAAAAATATCAATGACTACAGTGGGCTTTTAGTAAAAAAGCGGGGTACTACAGTCTTTTTTTAAAACAAAAAAATACAGTATACACGTTTTCTAAATGCTAAGCACCAACGTTTACACTGTATTTAAGGGTTTGGCACCCAATGGGCTGTGAGGGGCTCGAACCCGCGACCCGATGATTAAGAGTCATCTGCTCTACCAACTGAGCTAACAGCCCAAATTAATACTTTGTTATTCTAACACCTAAAATAAAAAAGTGCAATACTTATTATCAGAATGTAGGAGTGAATTTTATGGATTTTCAAGATTATGAAAAAATATTTGAAAGTTATCCCTCGATATTGAAAATTACTGATTTAACTAAAATGTTAAATATTGGAAAAAATAAAGCTTATAATTTGCTGAAAGATAAATCAATAGAAAATATAAAAATTGGAGCAAGGTACAAAATACCTAAAAAAGCTGTCATTGAGTATATATTAAAAATACAAGATGAAGGTAAAAATCATGCTATAATAGAATAGTCAAAATTTTTGCCGATATTTCAGTTTAAGAGGAGAGATTGAATTGAAATTAAGAGCAAACATAATTGAGAAAAGAGGAACATTACAAGTAATTGTATCTTATAAAGACTCTAACGGAAAAATTAGACAAAAGTGGAAAGATACAAAATTAAAAAAGAAAGGAAATAAAAAACGAGCAGAAAAAATTAGAGATGAATTTTTACTAGAATTGGAAAGTCAATTAGCTATGGAATGTGAATGTGCTAATCCAGATTTATTGTTTTATGACTATTTGCTTAATTATTTAGAAGTATCAAAAAAACAAGTAGCATTTAACACATATGTTGGGTATAAGCATTATGTCCATAATCGAATTTACAAGTTTTTCTATCCTAAAAAAATTAAACTAAATAGGTTAAAGCCTTATCATTTACAAGATTTTTACCAATATATGTTAAATGATGACTGTACAGCTAATACAGTCATTCATTATCACGCATTTATACGCAAAGCTCTTCAAGAGGCTGTTATTACAGAATTGATAAGTACAAATGTAGCAGATAAAGTAAGAAAGCCAAAAAAGAAACAATTTGTTTCTCAAGTTTATAATCAACACGAGATCTTGAAATTACTTGATATTTTGTCAGAAGAAAAGCTCTATTTGGTAGTTCTTTTAACAGCATTTTATGGATTGCGAAGAAGTGAAGTTTTAGGATTAAAATGGTCTGCTATTGATTTTTTAAACAAAAAAATCATGATAAACCATGTAATCATAGAAAATCCAGAGAATATGTCCCAGTTAATAAAGAAAGATCAAACAAAGAACTCTTCCAGCTATCGTACGTTGCCTTTGGTTGAAACGATTGAACGAGCATTAGTAAATCAAGCTAAATGGCAACAAGATAATCGTATTCTTTTAGGAGAGGATTATATTTTAAAAGATAGTGAGTACGTATTTACTATGGAAGATGGACGGTTGATGAAGCCTCAATATGTAACACATCGCTTGAGTAAGTTGATTAAGAAAAATGGATTGAAAAAAATTCGCTTTCATGACTTGCGTCATTCTAATGCTTCAATAATGTTAGATAGTGGACAGAATATGAAATCCATTCAAGAATGGCTGGGACATGCATCGTATTCGACAACTGCTAATTTATATACACATTTAACTGCAGGAGTAAAAGAGCGTGCAGCAGAAGCATTAGAAAACGCATTTGGGTTTAAAGAATAAAAAACAAAAAAACAATATCTTTGTGGTATCGTTTCTTGTTTTTAGTATTTTTTTCGTTGGCAATTTGTTGCCAGTATGTTGGCAATAAAAAAATTCACAAACTAAAAACCTATTTATAAAGTTTTATAAAGCTTTTTTCACAAGCAGAGCATTTGGTTAAGAGTCAGATGCTCTAACCAACTGAGCTATGCCCCCGTTGTATAAAATGGCTTTTCAGCTACCTCAATATTGTAGCACTCCGCTATTATTTATACAAGAGGGAATTTTTTTCAGTTGTTATTCTTGTGAAGATTGTTCTTTTTTTACAGGACAAGCTGTTTGACAATCTTCACAACTTTCCCCTTTTTTGATTCGTCGATAGGTGATGATTCCTGCTGTTCCAAAAATTAAAATGGATAAAATAATTGTTGCCATCCGTTATTACCCTCTTTCTAAAGAAGTGATTGCTTGGACACTTTCTTTGCCTGGCTTTGGTTTTCTTATAAGGAAATAAAATCCAGCTAAAACAACACCCATCGCTAAAAAAGTCCCCAGAGTTAGTGTGCCTTTTTCGACTAACACATGGCCCAATTGATAAATCACAAAACTAACCATATAAGCCAAACCGCATTGATAACCAATGGCTCCTAATGTCCATTTGAGGTCTCCCATTTCACGACGAATTGCGCCAATTGCAGCAAAACAAGGTGCACATAATAAGTTAAAAGTTAAGAACGAATAGGCCGCGACTGGCGTAAAGGTGTGTTGCAGTGCGCCCCAGACTTCTACCCCGTTTTCAGAAACATCTTTCACATTGCCAAATAAAATGCCTAAGGTACCAATAATATTTTCTTTCGCTATCAATCCTGTAATTGTGGCAACTGCCCCTTGCCAATTACCCCAGCCTAATGGGATAAATAGCACCGCCAACCCTTTACCTAGAAATGCTAGAATACTTTGACTTTCTGGAACGGGTTGAAACGTCACAGAATAATGGGACATGAACCAAATGAGAATACTGGAAACAAAAATAATCGTGCCTGCTTTTTTTACAAATGAGCGACATCGTTCATAGGCATGCCGAACCACACTTCTAAGCTGCGGCAAATGATAGGCGGGAAGCTCCATAATAAATGGTGCTGGATCTCCCGAAAAATGCTTGGTCTTTTTTAAAGCAATTCCTGATAACACAATGGAAGCAACCCCTAAGAAATAAGCAGAGGGCGAGACCCAACTTTGGTTAGGAAAAAATGCACCTGCAATCAGAGCGATAATTGGCAACTTCGCCGAACATGGCATAAAAGTAGTGACCATAATAGTCATTCGCCGATCGCGTTCGTTTTCAATCGTTCGACTAGCCATCACGCCTGGGACCCCACAACCTGTCGCAATTAACATTGGAATAAACGACTTACCAGATAGGCCGAATTTCCGAAACAAGCGATCCATGACAAAGGCAATCCGTGCCATATAGCCACAATCTTCTAAAAAACCTAAACATAAAAACAGGACGGCCAGTTGTGGTAAAAAGCCTAACACAGCCCCAACCCCTGCAATGATCCCATCTAAAATTAAACTTTGCATCCATGGCGCTACTTGCCATTGCGCCAACCAATTTCCCACAAATTGAGGAACCCATTCCCCGAAAAAGACATCGTTTAACCAGTCTGTCCCCATTGTACCAACCGTTTGAATAGATAAGTAATAGACCAACCACATCACAAACGCAAAGATTGGCAACGCCAACCACCGATTGGTTACCACTCGGTCAATCTTATCACTGTGAGTAAATGTCATTTCTGTTTTTTTCGTCGCACACAAAGCAATTAATCGAGCAATAAAGGCATAGCGTTCATTAATGATAATGGCTTCACTTTCATCTTGAAAGATTTTTTCGGTAATTTGTATGACTTCTTCAATTTCTTTTTCTTGAAAAGAACTCAATAATAATTGCTCTTTGGTTCGAACATCTCGTTCAAAAAGTTTTAAACTATACCAACGCTGTTGCGTTTCAGGAACAGTATTCCCTAAAATATCAACAATTTCAGCAAGTGCTGCTTCTAAGCGATTATCATAAGAAGGATAAATAACCTCTGTCTCTATGGCATTCGCTCGCTGCTTACTTTGTTTTAAAGCATGATCCAACCCACGATTCTTCAAAGCACTAATCTCAACGACAGGCACGCCTAAGCCATAACTTAACTTTTCACTATTCAATGTTTGACCGTTTTTTTCCAACAAATCCATCATATTTAACGCACAAACAACCGGTAATCCGGTTTCAATTAATTGTGTTGTTAAATAAAGATTCCGTTCCAAATTGGTCACATCGAGAATATTCAAAATCACTGAAGGTTGGTCCTCCAAAAGATAATCTCGTGCCACAATTTCTTCAGGCGTATAAGGAGAAAGAGAGTAAATCCCTGGCAAATCTTGAATAATGAGTGTCTTATCTTTCTTTGCCACCCCCTCTTTGCGTTCCACAGTCACCCCTGGCCAGTTTCCAACATATTGGTTGGCTCCTGTTAACATATTGAACGTTGTCGTTTTACCGCTATTAGGGTTGCCGGCTAGTGCAATTTGCTGAGTCATTCGCTTTCCTCCTTTTCAACCAAGATTAGTTCCGCTTCACTTTTTCGTAACGTTAGTTCGTAGCCACGTACATTGATTTCAATTGGATCAGCTAAAGGAGCTACTTTGCGAATAAAAATTACTGTTCCTTTTGTTAAGCCCATGTCCATCAAGCGACGTTTCATCGCTCCTTGTCCGTGGATCCCTACTATTGTAGCGCGTTCTCCAACTTTCAAGGTATCTAAGGAGACCCAAACTTTCTCATTCGCCGAGCGCTCCTCCACATGAATCGCTTGTAAAATCGTATCTGTCAGCGCAATTCGACTATTATGTAATAAAACAATACCATTTTGATTCTGATAATTGACAAGGACAACTGCTTGGCCTGCAACGACACCTAAATTGTTCAGATGTTTCTTTGTCTGAATATCTGCTTGGACGCTTTCGACTGTATAGACTTTCCCAACTTCTGCCTGCGCTAACGTAATCATTTACTTTCCTCCATGTGAAAAAGTTTCAAACGAAAATGAGAATCGTTCTCAATTAAAAGAATACGCTTGCTTACACGGAAAGTCAATGAATTTCTGGATGTATCTCCTGTTTTCTTCTATTTTCCTTCTATATAGAGACACTTTTTTCAGGTTACTATTTTTGAAAAAAAGTCAGCACTTGTTTTTTATGTTACTAGCTACTGTAAAATCCCACTCATTCAATAACAAATCCGCTTATTTTTTCTTCTTGTGCCTAACTCAAATGTCAACACAATATTTAGTGTTTTTTCACTAAATGTTCTCTTTCAAAATTTTAATTTTTTTGTTTGTCAAACACTGACCAATGTGTTTTTTCTCCTAAAAACGAGGATTCACGTGTTTTCATTTTTCTTTCAAAAACACAAAAACTAGTATTATGAGAAAAACGCACCACAATATATAGTGTTAAAGTGTTGACTTTTTTCTACATAGATTTATACTAGTCTATGTAGAAAAAAAGAGGAGGAACTTTCAATGAACGTAAAAATCTTTTCAAAAAATAACTGTATCCAATGTAAAATGGCGAAACGTTTCCTAAGTGAAAATAACATCGCTTTTGAAGAAATCAATATCGACGCACAACCAGATGCTATCGACTGGTTAAAAGAACAAGGGTTCCAAAGCGTACCGGTAATCACATCTGAAGCAACAACCGTTGTTGGCTTCCGTCCAGACCAATTAAAACAATTGGCTAGCTAAGATGAAACTTGTTTATTTTTCAGTCACCGGTCAAACAAGGCGCTTTATTAAAAAATTGGATTTGCCTGCTTATGAACTTGAGCCAGCGAATCCTTTTTTTGAAATAAATGAGCCTTTTATTCTTGTCATTCCTACCTATGATGCAGAAATTACAGAGGTAGTGAATGACTTTCTTGATTATAAAAGTAACCAAGAACTGTTAGTTGGTGTAGCTGGTGGGGGCAACCGTAATTTTGCTGAATTATTTGTCTATACCGCCAAAGATATTGCCCGCGATTATCACGTTCCGCTTCTATACTCCTTTGAGTTTAGCGGAACAGACGAAGACGTGGAGACCTTTAAGAAAGTAGTGGAAGAAATTGAGTCTAAAAGAAATTAAAGATGTCAGCTATTTCAAACTGAATAACGAGATTAACCGTCCTGTTGATGGTCAAATCCCTTTAAATAAAGATAAAGAAGCACTCGCAGCCTTCTTTAAAGAAAATGTAGAACCGAATACACGTAAATTCAGCTCTGCTGAAGAAAAAATCAACTTTTTAATGAAAGAAGATTTTATTGAAACTGAATTCATCGAAAAATATTCAATGGACTTTATTGAAAAATTATATGCTTTCTTAGATGAACAACATTTCCAATTCAAGTCTTTCATGGCGGCTTATAAATTTTATTCTCAATACGCTTTAAAGAACAACGCCGGAACAGAGTATTTAGAAACATATGAAGATCGGGTTGCCTTTAATGCCTTGTATTTTGCGGATGGCGATGAAGAGTTGGCTTTAACATTGGCGGATGAAATGATCCATCAACGGTATCAACCAGCCACACCTTCTTTCTTAAACGCTGGGCGTAAACGTCGAGGTGAATTGGTTTCTTGTTTCTTAGTTCAAGTAACAGATGATATGAACAGCATTGGGCGTTCAATTAATTCTGCCCTTCAATTATCACGAATCGGCGGCGGCGTAGGAATTACTCTTTCCAACTTACGTGAAGCGGGCGCACCAATCAAAGGTTATGATGGCGCAGCAAGTGGTGTTGTCCCTGTTATGAAATTATTTGAAGATAGCTTTAGCTACTCTAACCAATTAGGTCAACGTCAAGGTGCTGGTGTGGTTTATCTAAACGTCTTCCATCCAGATATTGAAATGTTCTTATCTGCTAAAAAAGAAAACGCTGATGAAAAAATCCGTGTAAAAACGTTGTCTCTTGGTGTTATTGTTCCAGATAAATTTTACGAATTAACGCGTAACAACGAAGATATGTATTTATTTAGTCCTTATAGTGTGGAACGTGAATATGGTGTGCCTTATTCCTATGTAGATATTACCAAAGAATATGATAACCTAGTGACCAATCCAAACATACGTAAACGTAAAATTAAAGCCCGTGACTTAGAAAATGAAATTTCTAAATTACAACAAGAATCTGGCTATCCTTATATCATCAATATTGATACAGCTAACAAAAACAATCCGATTGATGGCAAGATTATCATGAGTAACTTATGTTCTGAAATTCTTCAAGTTCAAACGCCTTCTGTTATTAATGGGAAACAAGAATATGAAGTTTTAGGAACAGATATTAGTTGTAACTTAGGTTCAACTAACATTGTTAATTTAATGGAAAGTCCTGACTTTGGAAAATCTGTCCGCGCTATGACGCGTGCGTTAACTTTTGTAACAGATGCTTCTGAAATTGATGTCGTGCCAACTATCCAAAATGGAAATCGTTTAAGCCATACAATCGGACTAGGCGCAATGGGCTTACACACCTTCTTCGCTAAAAATCATATGGAATACGGCTCTGAAGAATCATTAGACTTTACAGACATTTATTTCATGTTATTAAATTACTGGACTTTAATGGAAAGTAACCAAATTGCGAAAGAACGTAACCAAGTCTTCCACAATTTTGAAAAATCAGATTATGCTTCTGGTGCTTACTTCGATAAATATATTGAAGGCAACTTTACACCAAAATTTGATAAAGTGAAAGAAATTTTCAAAGACATTCAGATTCCAACGGCTGAAGATTGGGCTGCGTTACGCGATGCTGTGAAAAAAGATGGTCTTTATCATCAAAATCGTTTAGCCGTAGCGCCAAATGGTTCAATTTCATATATTAATGATACTAGTGCCAGCATTCATCCAATTACTCGCATGATTGAAGAACGTCAAGAGAAGAAAATTGGTAAGATTTACTATCCAGCGCCTTATTTAGCTAATGATACAATCCCTTACTATACTTCTGCTTACGACATGGATATGCGCAAAGTGATTGATGTCTACGCAACAGCGCAACAACACGTTGATCAAGGAATGAGTTTAACCTTGTTTATGCGTTCAGAAATCCCTGAAGGCTTGTATGAATGGAAAGAAACACCAAAACAAACAACCCGTGACTTAAACATTTTACGTCATTATGCGTTCAACAAAGGGATTAAATCAATTTACTATATTCGTACATTTACAGATGATGCTGAAGAAATTGGCAGCAATCAATGTGAGTCTTGCGTGATTTAATGAAAAGCACTTAAATAAGGCGTTCTGCTTGAGCGTCTTATTTTTTAGGAATGTTCTCTTTTTAAACAGGACATTTTCAGATATACTGGACAAAGAAGAACGGCTGCATGCTCCTATTTGGACTCTGTAGAACGTTTTAAGCGAAGAAACGAGACAACTAGTCAAACAGACTGCTGTCCCAGCATACAGGAGGAATAACCATGGCAACGTATTATGAAGCAATTAACTGGAACGCCATTGAAGACGTCATTGATAAATCCACTTGGGAAAAATTAACCGAACAATTTTGGTTAGATACACGGATTCCGTTATCCAATGACTTAGATGATTGGCGGACTCTTTCCGATTTAGAAAAAACTACTGTCGGCTACGTTTTCGGCGGTTTAACTTTATTAGATACTGTTCAATCAGAAAGCGGCATGGATCAACTGAGAAATGATGTGCGGACGCCCCATGAAGAAGCCGTCTTAAATAACATCCAATTCATGGAATCTGTCCATGCCAAAAGTTATTCTTCTATCTTCAGTACATTAAATACAAAAAAAGAGATTGATGATATTTTTGAGTGGACAAATACCAACAAACATCTGCAATATAAAGCAGAACGGATTAACGAAATTTATAAAAACGGTACTCCGTTAGAGAAAAAAATTGCTAGTGTATTTTTAGAAACGTTTTTATTCTATTCTGGGTTTTACACTCCTCTTTACTATTTAGGAAACAATAAACTAGCGAACGTCGCTGAAATTATTAAATTGATTATCCGTGATGAATCAGTGCACGGCACGTATATTGGCTATAAATTCCAATTAGGATTTAATGAATTACCAGAAGATGAGCAAGATAAACTAAAAGACTGGATGTATAATTTACTTTACGAATTGTACGAAAACGAAGAACGTTATACAGAAGAATTATATGATGACTTAGGTTGGACCGAAGAAGTAAAAACCTTTTTACGTTACAACGCCAACAAAGCTTTAATGAACTTAGGTATGGATCCCTTATTTGCGGATACAGCCAATGATGTGAACCCGATTGTAATGAATGGTATTTCGACAGGAACTAGCAACCATGACTTCTTCTCCCAAGTAGGAAATGGCTATTTACTAGGAACAGTTGAAGCCATGAAAGATGATGACTATCTTTACGGTTTAGATAAATAGCAAAAAGCTAGAAACGATTAACGTTTCTAGCTTTTTGTTTTACCAACTTCCTGAGGCACCGCCACCGCCGAATGAGCCGCCACCGAATGAACCACCACTGCTGCTACCAGAACTACTATGATTAGACGGATTGTATTGTGAGTTTAAATAAGCATACGTCAAAACACTACCATCATAACTATATAAAGTATCTCCTACTAATAAACGCCCAAAAGATTGTTTTTTTGCATTTGGATATATACTTAGTAAAGAACCACGCTTAGTGGCACGTCTTATTTTCCCTTTTGTGGCAAATAACGTTGCTCCATTAAGATATAAACAATAAAAAGAAGTCTTTTTCATCTTATTTAATACTTTCTTTGTCTGTTCTGAGTTATTTAGGACAGCCTTTGTTGGTAAACAATTCAAATAATCTTGATACATTTTTTTAACAAGTTTTCTTGTTCTTAAAATTTGTAAAATATAAACAGCACAAATGAGCATCCCAGCAATACTTGCCATTAAAAGAACATTTCTTTTCGTTGTGTTAGTGTTTAACTCTGCTTGTATATTTGTTAATTCATTATCCACTTGTGCGGTTTTTGAATTGATTGCAGCCGATACTTGATCAATAATTTTATTGAGACCTGTATTATAATCCTCGTCTCTAAAAGCCTCTTTTACTTCTTCATTATTAATAATATCATCCGCATAGCTATCCGTTAAAATACTCTCTAAGCCATATCCAACTTCCAAGCGAGATTCGCGATCCTCAATTGCCATTAGAAAAACCACACCATTATTTTTTTCACGATCCCCTACACCTAATTGATTAGCAATCTTATTGCTGTAAGATTCAACAGATTCCCCACTAGGTAACGCAGGAACGGTAATAAGCATAAATTGTGCGCCATTCGCATTTTCCAACAATTGTTGATTCAATTGAAACATTTTCTGTTTAAGTTGATTTGAGACAATACCTGCATTATCTGAAACATAGATATTAGCATCATTAATGTTCAACTGCCCATTCGTTCCAGTAATTGTCACTAATTCATTTTCACCAGTTATTTCTTGTTTAGAAAAGTTATTTATTGTTGTCTGGGTTGACGCTTCAGTCATTTTCCCTGCTAAAATATCGTCTCTCTTTTTTTGTAAGGCATGTTGCTTCTCTCTCAGTGCAGTTTGTTTTGCTTCATAAGAGATTCCCTTTCCTTCATACCAAGCAGCCATTCCTAATATTAAAATCATACTTAAACTAATTACCACAACAATCGTTGTATTCCGCTGATGCTTTTTATAAAACAAACGAACTTTTTCTTGAATTTTTTCGACTTTTTTATCCAACCTTCCTCACTTCTTTCTTTTTAACCCAAATTTTCTACAAATTTTTTATTTAAATTCCACTTGTGGTACTTCTTTTCCCTGCTCTGTCGCAACATAGTTAGTTTTCTTCTCAAATCCTAAAAGTTTTGCAATTATTTTATCAGGGAATTTTGAAATCTGTTGGTTATATGTTTCAACAGCTTGTATATAGTTACGGCGTTCAACAGAAATTCGATTTTCAGATCCTTCTAATTGAGTCATTAAGGTTTTGACATTTTCAGAAGAAGCTAACTTTGGGTAATCTTCATTCAATACTGTAACAAAATTACCTAATCCTTTTTCAATTTGCTCATTTGCTTGCCCTTTTTCAGAAGAAGATTTTGCTCCTGCGTATGCTTTACGTGCTTCCGTTATTTCTTTTAAAACTTCTTTTTCTTGAGTCATACTGCCTTGAACACTACTGACAAGATTCGGAATTAAATCAGCCCGTCTTTGCATTACATTTTCTACTTGTGACCATTCTGCTTCGACTTTATTATCTAAAGTAATCAATTGATTATAAGCTTTCATCACAAATGCACCAATAATCACAACGACAACAACAATAATACTAAGAAATTTATTTTTTTTATTCATCTTACTTATCACCTTTCTTTCTAACTCGTAATACAATCATAACTCTTTTGTAATCTTTTTGAAATATTAAACTTAAAAAATCAGTCCTAGGCCCTAGAAGAAAACCGCCATAAGCATTTTAACTTATAGCGGTTGTCATTAATTATAAATAGATGTTTCTACACATTAATCAATCGTAATTTTGTTACATTATTTGAAACAGATAGATCTTCGATAACATCGGCATACGTTAGGCCTTTAGGCAAATCAATAGTATAGATATTCGTATAGATTTTTGTATCATCCACCCAAGAAACATTGAAGTTCACATCATAAATTTCAATATGTTTTTCTTCAAAATACTGATTAATAAATTCTTTGGTTTCTTGTTTATGTTGATAGCGAATTTCTAATTTTTTGATTGTTGGTACGTGAATAATTCGTTTGACAATGGTTAAGGCAAATAATACACCGATAAAACTTGTTAAGGCAATCGTATAGTAGCCCATGCCCACCGCGATCCCTAAACCAGCAACGGTCCATAGTGACGCTGCTGTCGTCAATCCGGTGACACTTTGTTTCGTTACAATGATGGTTCCAGCACCTAAAAAGCCGATTCCACTTACAACTTGTGCGATCAATCTTGCTTGATCTGAACGAATGACCCCCGTCAAAGCCGGATTAGCTAACGCATCTTTTAATGCATTGATTGCAATTTGCGACTGAATTAACGCAATAATAGCCGCGCCCATACAAACTAAAATGTGAGTGCGCATCCCTGCTGGGCGATTCTTATATTGTCTTTCAAAACCAATTGCGCCACCCATCACCATCGCTAGGACTAACCGTAAAATAATTTCTGGAATTGTTAGCTGTAACATCCTTTTCACCTCTTCTTCTATTACTTCCAGTATAACAAAAAAAGAACTTGAAACATAAGGAAATCCTCATGTTTCAAGTTCTTTTTCATCAACGATTATAATTTACTTGCAGCTGCATCATCAATGATTACAACAACATCTTGATGGTTTTGTAATGCACTTGCTGGCATGTCTGTTGTTACTGGTCCGTCAATCATTCCTTTAATGGCCTCTGCTTTTGCTTCGCCATAAGCCATTAAAATCATTTTTTTACCTTTCATGATTGAGCCAATCCCCATAGAAACAGCACGTGTTGGGACATCTTCTACTTTGTCAAAATAACGTTTGTTTGCGTTGATTGTTGATTCAGTCAACTCAACGACATGTGTTAAGCTATCTAGAGGTGTGCCTGGTTCGTTGAAACCAATGTGTCCATTTTGACCAATACCTAAGATTTGGATATCTACTGGATGTGCATCGATAATTTTTTCATATTCTGCGGAAGCAGCATCTAAATCTTCTGCTTTACCATTTGGTACAAATGTTTCTTTAAATGGTTTTTTGTCGAATAAGTGTTTGTTCATGAAATAACGGTAACTTTGCTCATCTTCGCCACCTAAACCAACATATTCATCTAAGTTTACAGAAGTCATTTCTGTAAAGTCGACATCACTTGCAGTCATTTCTTTATATAATGTTTCTGGTGTACTACCTGTTGCTAAGCCTAAAACTTTCGCACCATTGTTCATACCTTCTTTAATTAATTCAAACGCTTTTTTGCCGCCTTCTTCTGCATTTGCTACACGGATAATTTGCATTTTGACACGCTCCTTACGGTTTATTTTGGTATAGTCCAATTATAACACCTTCTGAAAAAAATTTCTAGAATAAAAGAAAAAAACTTCTATTTCTCATCAGAAATAGAAGTTTTCGAGCTTGTTTAACAGATTAATATTGTGGTGCGTTGGGATCCACATACGTATTTGGATCAGCATAAGCGTTTGGATCTGTGTACGCATTTGGGTCAACGTACGTATTCGGATCGTAGGCTCCTTCTGCTGCTTGTTGCGTATTGCCGTTGTATTCTGTTTGTCCGGCTGTGGTGTCCGCTGTGCTACTCGAACTAGTAGAGCTATTAGCACTTGAATCACCAGATTCACCAATCAGTGCAGTATCTGTAACAGCATAGCTAAACTGATTATAAAAGGCTAAATCTTTTTCACGTTCAGAAGCATGTTCTTTTAAACCAAGTTGTTTTCTAAGCGTTGTTTGTGTTTTGTATAAGCTATTTGGATCTAGGACTTGATAATAAATATCATCAATGGTTGCACTGTATCCTTGTAATTGTTCTGAGTCAATTGTTTTAAAGGCAGACAAATATTTTGATTGGATGTCCATCATGTCATCCCAGGTTAAGTCTGTTTTTACATTGGCTTCAACAGCATCAAGAATTTTTCGATATTTTGAAACACCATCAAAACTCATGACTTTGCGCACAATTTTCTCAACAACTTCTCGTTGGCGGCGTTGACGACCCACATCTCCTTCAGGATCTTCGTGACGCATCCGCGCATAAGCCAAACCTGTCGTGCCATCTAACTTGATTTTACCTGCTGGAACAGTAATACCGTCCAACGTAAATTCACCAATCGTATTATCTACTTCAATACCGCCTACCGCATCAATCAGGTCTTTTAACCCTTTCATATTGATGGATACATAGTGATGGATGGGAATATCCAGTAATTCTTGGACTGTATTAATCGCCATTTCGGCGCCACCAAATGCATAGGCATGGTTCAATTTGTCTTGTGTGTCATTTCCAACAATATCTGTTAGAATATCTCTATCCAAACTGATCATTGTGGACTTGTTTTCTTTCGGGTTGATGGTTACAACCATTGTAGTATCTGAACGACCTTGCTCTGTTCGGCCTAAATCGCCTGTGTCAATCCCCATTAAAAGAACAGAGAATGGTTCTTGCGCATCAATATTGGCCGTGGCTCCTTTATTGGACTTACGGTTAACTGATTGATAGATCCCATTAATTGTTGAATTGGCATCTGAATACATCTTAATCCCGTAAGCACATACCCCAGCTACTACCACTAGCAAGACGCTCAAGAAGCCCAGTACTACTTTTTTCCATAGTTTCATAAGACACTTCCTCGTTTATCTAAGAATAATTCTTAATTCATGCCCTTTATTTTCTCATAGTTTGCTTATTCAAGCAATATTTTTTATTTTTTGGAACAAGAACTTAACACAATTGTAAAATAAAAGAGCGCTTTATCAAGGAACAATTGTTATTTTTGAGAAAGTGTTTGCAGAAATTCTTGATAATGTTTCTGTTCATTCGTTTCAGTGATAGTTATTTTCTCAAATGCACCATTTAGTAAATCAGTCAGTGATCCTTCAATCAAATGCGTAATCGTGGCATTCCCAATTAATTCCATCCAATAACTGCCATCTGACGTTTCGTGGACGACTGTTTTCACCATACCTCCAGCATTTTTGACGGTTATTTCTTCATAAAAAACACCATCTTTCAATAACGTATAAAGTAAACTACTTGCGCACATAGCTGTCCCACAAGCACTTGTAAAACCTACACCACGTTCATACGTTCGAACAAATAGTTGATTTTTGCCAAGAACTTCAACAAAACTCACATTTATCCCTTCTGGAAAATATGGATTTTCATTATTTACATAGGTAGCGATTCGTTCAAATTCTGGACCATTTAAGGTTTCGTGATCCACAAATGCTACAAGGTGCGGATTAGGCACTGCTACCGCTGTAAAGCGAATGGTGTTAGATAAGGCTGGTACGATTTCATCAATTAATGTTTGGACCCCTAAATGCATTGGGATAGTGACTGCTTCAAAACTTACTGGCGAAATTTCCACTTGGTAAGTCGCTACTTCTTCAGCTAAATTGGGGGCTTGACGTACTTTCAAATCTGCAAACATTGTTTCAACTGTAAATGATTTTTCTTGGTTTTTTTCAGCTAAATAACGGGCAACCGTACGCAAGCCGTTCCCGCACATGCTTGCTTCACTACCATCGCTGTTAATCACTCGCATTCTAGCATTGGACGTGCCGTGAGTCCCTTCTCCTACCAAAAGTAACCCATCTGCTCCCGCCAATAATCCTGTTTCCCGCGAACATAACTGGATGCGCAATTGCTCAATTTCCTCAGCGGTTAAAGAACGCTCAAACTGTGTTTCATCCAATAAAAAGAAATCATTTTCTGACCCGTGTACTTTTTGCATCATAACATTCATTTTTTTAGCTCCTTCTTTATGTATCCGTTATCTTTCCCTACTTACTTTAGTATGCCATAAACGAACAACTATTTCGACCCTGGATTTGTAAAAGGAAAGAGTCAAATGACAGCCGTCATTTGACTCTTTCCTTCACAATTGGCAAACTTATTTTGCTGCTGCAAAAAGTTCGTTTACTTTATCCCAGTTAACAACGTTCCAGAATGCTTCAATGTAATCTGGACGAACGTTTTTATATTTTAAGTAATACGCATGTTCCCAAACGTCAAGACCTAAAACAGGTGTTTGGCCATCCATTAATGGTGAATCTTGGTTTGGTGTAGAAGTGATTTCTAATTTACCGTTATTCACAACTAACCAAGCCCAACCTGAACCAAAGCGGCCAGTTGCAGCTGTTTTGAAAGCAGCTTTCATTTCATCAAAGCTGCCAAATGTTTCATCGATTGCTTCTTTAATAGCGCCAGTTGGTTGTCCACCAGCATTTGGTGCCATAATTTCCCAGAAGAATGTATGGTTTGCGTGCCCGCCACCATTGTTACGAACGGCTGTGCGGATATCTTCAGGAATAGCATTCATATCTGAAATTAGGTCTTCTACAGATTTTTCGCCTAATTCTGGATGTTTTTCAATCGCTGCGTTTAAGTTAGTCACATAAGTGTTGTGGTGTTTATCATGGTGTAAGTGCATTGTTTCCACGTCAATGTAAGGTTCTAATGCATCATAAGCATATGGTAATTCTGGTAATGTGTAAGTCATTTTTTAAATCCCCCTATTTTTTAGTATGTAACATACGTCTTTCATACAACTATTATGATAACAGAGTGAACCGCTTTCTACAAAATAGTTTGCTTGCCAAAAGAAAAGTTTTACAAAAGAGGGAGATTACCTTGTGTTTCCCTCATAAATTCGCTAGAATGACCTGTAGAAGAATGATGTGAGGAGTAAATAAATGAATACATTGCAATTATTTAAGCAGGCCTTTTTTTCAGTTTCAGAATTACGGCATGCGAAAAAAATGGCGTTTTGGAAAGTAATTCTCTATGCTGTTTTTTTAAGTGCTATTTTAGCACTACCTATTACCAAACAAGTCTTTTCTGTGCTACAAGAGGTGCAACAAGATGGCCAAAAAATTGCAGAAAAGTTGCCTGACTTTTCTATTGAAAATGGCACGTTGCAAACAAAGGCCAAAGAATCTGGCTTTATTTATCAAACCGACTCGATTATTTTTACGTTTGATCCAGATGGAAAACGTACAGCCGCTGATGTCCAAAAGGATTTAATTGGTAATGCGTTTGGTTTGGCTTTTTTACAAGATGAATTTGTAGTCGCCTTACCGAATTCAGGCGCAACTGAATCAATTCTAGGCACCGACCAATTTATCTTCCCCTATAGTAAAGGAACCTTAGATGGCGTTAACGCTCAGAGTATCAAGACTGCGCTAAGTGAAGCAGCAATCCCTTGGTGGACAAAACTCATTGTCTTTTTAGTGGCTATCTACCCTGTTCTAATCGGTTTAGTTTTAGACTTACTGATTGCCGCTATCGGTGCATCTCTCTATTCAAAATTACGTTTTTATTCTTTACGTTTGATTGATTGTTTAAAAATTATTACGTATTGTGCTACCGTGCCAGTCATCTTAAGTGCTATTTTAAATTTCGTAAATCCGATGTTTAACGATGGCATCCTAGTTATTTTACTAAGTCTGTTCTTTTTCTTTGTCACAACCAAAAACGAACCACGGAATATCCCTGGTTCTTAAAAAAAGGTGTTGTCTTTGAGACAACACCTTTTTGCTATTCTTCAAATTCTTCTTCATCTGTTAATTCAGGTAAGTCAATCGTGGTCACCGCAGATTGGCCAATTTGCGTTAAATATGCAGCTAATTCATCCACATTTTCCACAGGTGAGACGGCTGCTTCAATTGCCATTGCTAAATTAAGTCCAGCGACTACTCGCAATTGCGGATAAGTGCCCATGGCCATCATAGCCACATTACAAGGTGTTCCTCCTTTTAAATCAGCTAATACAAGCGTCGGGACATTGCCAGCTTCTTTTAAGATTGCTGCCAGTTTTGCTTGCGTGCCGCTCAAGCCATCTTCTGCGGTCATTGACACAATCGCAGCATCTGCTAATTCCCCGACAATCATTTGAGTAGAAGCTAAGGTTTCTTCTGCCATCCGTCCATGGCTCATTAAAATTAATTTTGGTTTCATCATATCCTCCTAAAAATACTGCTGATAAATTTTTGTTCGTGCTTTCAGAAAGCCACGTTCTTCACGAGTGGGATGAATCCGATTCGTCAGCAAAATTAGGGCTTCTTTGGTCTCTTTTTTCATACCAATCGCCGTTCCAGTAAAGCCAGTATGATACAAATAGCCTGCCCCTGCTTGCGTCTTTTTCAATTCCCAACCAAATGTACGTCCCCCTTGGTTCATAGACCAGAGAGCATCGAACATTTTTTCAGAAAATAATGGTTTGCCAGACGGGTAGCGATTGTTCATAAAACACTGAACAAAAGTGAGTAAATCTGGTAAAGTTGCAAATAAACCTGCACTGCCAATTGGCGCTTTTAGTTGATAGGCTTTCGAATCGTGGACCACTCCCTGAATAACGCCGCGTTGTTTTGTAATCTCTGTGGGCACTGCCTGGGCAAAATCGCTGACCGTAAAACTTGTATGCTGTAGGTTCATTGGTTGAAATAAGTATGTTTGAAAGCTCTCTTCTAATGAGCAGCGATCCAATACTTGAATAATTTCTCCCAATAAGTAATACCCTAAATCAGAATAAGTGGTTTTCCCTCGTTCAGATAACGAATGCGATAAAATGATTTCTTGCAAGCTTTTTTTTGTGACATTTTTCTTATCGACAACATCAGCTGGCAGTCCGCTCTGATGCAGTAGAAGCTCCCCAATCGAACAAGATAGTCCTTGATAATCAGGTAGGATTTCCCCCACAGTGGTTGAAAAAGTAAGCTGATTTGTATCGATTAATTGTAACATTCGATTTGTTGTCCCAATAACTTTCGTTAAGGACGCTAAATCATACAGGCTAGCTGATGAAACCTTTTGTCTTGCAAATGGACCAGTATTACCTAAAAAGCCCGTATACTGTTCTGATAAGCTATCTTCTGTGATCGTCCCCCAAGCGACACCCGGAACGACTTGCTGATTAATCAGTCTCTGAATTGTTTCTTGAATTGCGATTTGATTCATTGTTCACCACTTCTATGCTAAAACTTCTGAAATCCGTCCGTCATGTTCTGCTAATAGTTGTTTGGCTTTTTGAAAATCAACGTGGGCTTTCGCCATTACAATGGCTGGTGCCACTTCTAGCTGTGCTGCCTCCAAGTATTCTTTGGCTTGCGATTCCTCGATTTCTGCTGCTTCTTTAATGATATTCGTGGCACGTTGCATTAATTTTTCGTTCGTTGGTTGTACGTTGACCATCAAATTTTGATAGATATTCCCTACTTTAACCATAATTCCTGTTGAAAACATATTTAAAACCATTTTCTGTGCTGAACCCGCTTTCATTCTAGTTGACCCTGTAATGACTTCCGGTCCTACAATTGGCGCAATCCCAATTTCCGCCAATTGATTCATCGGACTTTGATTATTACAGGTAACTGAAATGGTTAGAGCGCCCACTTTTTTTCCGTATTCAATTGCGGAAACAGCATATGGTGTCCGACCACTAGCAGCAATCGCAATTACGACATCTCGGGCAGTCAATTGATGTTGTGTTAAATCTTCGATAGCTAATTCTTTCGAGTCTTCAGCGCCTTCAATTGCTTGATACATTGCTTTTTCACCACCAGCTAAAATACCAAATGCGCGTTCTGGCGACACACTATATGTGGGTGTTAATTCAATCGCATCCAAAGCACCTAAACGTCCAGACGTTCCTGCACCACAATAGATTAAACGGCCCCCTTTTTTAAATCGTTCTGCCGCTGCATCAATTGCTGCAGCAATCTGCGGAAGCACCTTTTCAATTGCTTGTGCTACCTTTTGGTCTTCTTGATTTATTAAAGTTACCATTTCTAATGTTGACACTTGGTCAATCTTTTTAGTCGCTTCATTTCTGGCTTCTGTCGTTAATCCTTCTAAGTTCATTTGCTTGCACACCCCTACTTCTCTTTTAGACGGCTGACAAGTTGACTCGTTTCAATCATATTACGTTCAATTTCTGTGTCTAAATCATCTTGAATTGAACCTAAATACAGAACATCGCCAATTGCCATTGACGAAGCAATCGATGAAATAGCCCCAACTCGAATGAGGTGCTCATTATTGGGGACTAAAAGAACTTCATCGCTCAATGATCGCACGTTTTCTCCATCGTTACTGGTAATAAAAATAACCGTTGCGCCCCTATTTTTGGCAATTTCACAGGCGATTAAGGCTTCTTTTGTCAAACCACTATAGGAGACCGTGATCAAAATGTCTTGTGCCGTTGCATAATTTAAAAACTCCAACATCATGTGACTATCATAATTAAAAATTGCTTGGCGACCAGCGCGGTTAAACTTGTGATAAAGATTATAAGTCGTTAAAGAAGAGGCACCAATTCCAACCAAATGAATTTTTTCCGCTTTTTTAACATGCGCGATTGCTCGTTCCAAGGCTTGTTTATCCACTGTATAAAATAAATCCTCAATCGTAGCATTTAATAAAGATTCCACTTTCATACAAATAGTATCCACCGAATCATCCGCCGCTACAATTGGATCAATATCTTTTTTACCGTTACTGGCAGCTTGTACCGCTGCAATGGATAGTTTTAACTCTTCCCAGCTGTCAAACCCTAATTGTTTAGAAAAACGGGTAACTGACGCCGGAGAAGTTTCGCTATTGCTAGCAATTTCGTTTGCTGTTAATGAGAGAAGACGGGTCGGATCCTTCAGTATATAGTCTGCGATTCTCTTATTTACTTTGGAAAAGTCCTTATATTTTTGTCTGATTGAACGGATTGGCTCCATCTTCTCATCTCCATTTCTATTTTATGAAAGTTAAAATTGCTTCGTTTGGTTCAGAAGGGATCATCTGTGCGGTAATAGTCACCCCATTATCTGTTAAACGACGAACGGTTTGAATATCTTCATCGGTTAATGCAACAGATTTTTTAATTGCTCGACTGCCTTCTTTTTGAGAAATATTGCCGACATTGAAGCTCTGTAATGGGACACCGCCATCAATTAAAGCCGCCATGTCTGCAATGTCTTTCGTAATTAAAAAGACTTTTTCTTCATCATAATTGCCTGCTAAAATTTTTTCAATCGCTTTACGTTTTGATAAAATGGATAATTTAACTCCTGCAGGCTTAGCCATTTTTAAGGCACCAATTTGTAATTGATCTTTGACAGCGGCATCATTTACTACCATGATTCTTTGTGCGCCAACCGTATTCGTCCAAACGGTTGCAACTTGTCCGTGAATTAAACGCTCATCTACTCTTGCATGTACAATTGTCATAATAAATCTCTCCTATTATATACTATTTTTTTAAAATAAACCGCCAACCCAAGCCAACATTGGTTGTAAATTACCTAAAACCATGCCAATTAAAATTAAAACAAAGATTAGCCGTGTTGAATTCATTTTCTTTTTCCCTAGTAACCAATAGGATAAAAGAACAATCCCTAAAGGAATTAATGCGGGTAAAATTTTATCCAACATTTCTTGAACAGATAATGTTACATCTCCCATTTTATAAGTTAAATCTAATTTGTAAGTAATTACCGAAGGAATCAAACCGCCGACCACTGTTAACCCTAAAATGGCTGCACCTTGCGTAAACAATTTCATTTTATCCGCAAATTCTGTCGCAATTTTTTTCCCTTGATGGTAACCAATCCAAGTGAATTTATAGCGAACCCATAGGACCACTGCTCCGGCAATTAACGGGATCAGTAACCCAACAACCTGTCCCCCTTGCGCCATGTAAGCTGCAATCGAAAAAACAATCGCACGATAAATCGCGATAAAAATGGTATCACCAACACCAGCAAACGGACCCATTAGACCTGTTTTCAAGCCAGTAATGGCCGTTTCATCTTCAATACCAACTTCTTCTTCCAAAGCCATATCAGCTCCGACAATTAAATGCGACATGGCTGGCGTTGTATTCATAAAGCCAAGATGTGTCTTCAAGGCTTTCTTCATAGCTACTGGATCTTCACTGTATAGTCGCTTTAATGCAGGCATCATCACCCAAGCGTAACCAAGTCCTTGCATTTTTTCATAGTTCCAGCCCCACTGATAGCCAAAAAGATTACGGACGTAAACTTTATTAATATCCTTTTTTGTTAATTTGTTAGTCATCAATCTCAACCTCCTCATCATCTTCGTAAATAACCGTGCCACTTGTTGTAGCTGCGCCGCCTTTGTTATGATTCATCACATAAATCGCTGCTAAAGCCAAGCCAACCAGTGCGACACCTAAAACTGAGAAGAATTGGGCCCCATAAGCAAGTAACACGAACCCAATAATAAAATAAGGCCAGTATGTTTTAATTGGCAAGTACCGCATTAAAATAGCAATCCCCATCGCTGGTAAAATAGCACCTGCTGCTTTTAACCCATTCATCACCCAAATAGGAATCCAATTATTGATAGCGTTTACAACTTGTTCACCAAAAGCTAGGCCAATAAAAACTGGGATGACACGAGAAATCGTCCAAGGAAAAATTCCTAAAACATTGCAACGCTCGACCCCTTTATAATTGCCTTCTTCCGCATAGCGATCTGCTTTGTGTTGGAAAAACGTATTAGCCATTCTGCCTAAAATATCTAGTTGTGTCAATAATAACCCAATCGGAACCGCAACTCCAATACCACACTCTGCCCCTTTCCCTGAAATGATTGCATAAGCCGTTCCCATAATGGCCCCCGAAAGAAAGTCTGGGACTGTTGCTCCTCCATAAGTCGCTACGCCTAATGTCATCAATTGAAGCGTTGCCCCAATCATCAAACCTGTTTGAACATCTCCTAAGACTAGGCCAGTAAAAGTTGCAGCAAACAATGGTGTATATGGACCAATCTGAATAGAAATTTGGTCAAGTACACCAACAACTGTGTAAAGACATAAAATCAAAATAATACCAATCGATACTGTCATGCTTTCTCATCCTCCTTGAATGCGTTTTCTTTTTTGTATTTGTAGAATACCATTAAAGAAATATCATTTCAAGTTCTTTTTAAAAATATTTTTAAATGAAATTACATTTCTTATATAATTTTTGTGCTATACTAAAAGAAAACGGTTTAGGAGTGATTATGTGCGGGTTTTGCTGATTTATTTCATAACTATTTTTCTATCCAATACAGTTGGGGCGCTCTCTGGGATGGGTGGAGGCGTCATTATTAAGCCTGTTTTGGATTTTCTTGGGTTCCATTCGTTAAATAGTATTGCGTTCTATTCAAGTGTCGCTGTTTTTGTCATGTCCATTTCTTCGACTTATAAACAGTATCAAAATGGTGTCCAAATTGAATGGAAAAAAGCCGCGAGTATTTCGTTTGGTTCCTTAGTCGGCGGCATGTTAGGTGATTTACTTCTTAATCAGGCGATTGCACTAGCGCCAAATGAAGAAAAAGTACAACTAATCCAATATATCATCATGTTGCTGACCTTGGTTTTGGTTCTTCTCTACAATCAATTTTCCAACTGGCACTTACACCTCAACGGATTGAGCATTTTTCTGATTGTCGGATTAGGCTTAGGGATTCTATCAACCTTTTTAGGCATCGGTGGCGGTCCCATTAATGTAGCTTGCCTTATTCTCTTTTTTGGAATGGATATCAAATCAGCAACTGTCTATTCCATCATTACTATTTTTTTCTCCCAACTCGCCAAACTTGGCAATATCGGCTTGACCACAGGGTTTGCGGTTTTTGATTTGACAATGCTTTGGGCTATTATTCCTGCCGCTTTATTCGGTGGTTATGTCGGCGGTCTTTTCAGTAAAAAATTATCCCAACAACGGGTCGCCCAAATTTATAGTTTAGTTGTTTTTTTAGTTATTTTGTTAAATATGTATAATTTGTGGAGTGTTATCTAAAAAAGAAGCGCTTTGTCGTATAGACAAAGCGCTTCTTTTTTAATTAAATCACTGTTAATTTAACATCTATATTATTTCTTGTTGCTTTAGAATATGGGCAAATTTCGTGGGCTTTTTTAACAAGTTCTTCTGTTTTAGCTTGATCTACCCCATCAATATGAACTTCTAATTCAGCACCAACGCTAAATCCATCTTCTCCTTGGAATAAGGAAACACGTGCAGTTACTGTACTTTTACCTTCGACTTTTTCTTGATCCATCACTAATTCTAATGCACCGTTAAAGCAAGCACTGTAAGCCGCTGCGAATAATTGTTCTGGATTTGTTGTATTTTCTTTCTTGACACCTGGCGAAGCAACCGCATAAGAAAATGATTTATCCGGTGAGTGAACTTCTCCTGCACGTCCACCCGTATTAATGATAGTTGTTTCATAGATTTTTTTCATGTAAATTCCTCTCCTTTGTAAAGTTTTACACTTCTGAGAACTTGTTACTTACATAATTATTGTAGGAAACTTTGTCAGATACAGCAAACGTTGTGCTTGTGAATAATAAAAAATAACATTTAACGTTGTATTTTTGACGTAGAAAAAGAACCCATTCTATGATAGGATAAAGTGAACTTGTACATTTGTACACAAACTATTTTACAAAGGAGACTTTCCCTTGACACACTTACTTGATTATCAACCATTAAACCTCTACACAAACTATCAAGAAGCCGCAGAAAAAACACCAACTGTTCCAATTATTTTTGATGAATCTTTGCCTGCTTTTCCTGCACTTGGCTTAGAAACAACTTATGGTGAAAGCCATCAAGAAATTTTGAAACGGGCATATCAATTAGCCGCTTTAGGTGTAAAAAAAGGCGACAAAATTATTATTTATAAAAGTCCTAAATTCGACACGTATTTACTAGCTGTTGCAGCCTCATATCTAGCAGCCGTTCCTGTAATGGTTTCATACCATTTACCTTTTGAAACAATTGAAGTATTCGTTGATCGTTTAGAAGATCCTTATATTTTATTTGATGATGTGACTGCTGAAAAAGTTCAAGCTGTTCGTAACAGCTCTGCCAATAAAAAACTTTCGGTTGCTTCTCTTTTAGAAGCTGATGCCACGGAAGTTCCTCAAGACGAACTGACTAAAGACGAAATTGCCTACATGACCCACACCTCTGGAACAACAGGTATTCCTAAACTTATCTGTCATTCCAATCACTCTATGGGTTGGCGTACAAAATGGCAAAAAACCATTTTTACAAAAATTGCTGAAAAGAAATTAGTTGGCTTTCATATTTCGCCAGTTCATTCTCGTTTTAACATTGGCGTGTCTTCTTTAATGGCCATGGGCTTCCCTATGATGCCTTTAGCAAATGCTTCGAGCGAAAAAGTCGCTGAAATGTTCAGCACCTATCAACCAATCGCTGTAGAAACACACCCCAATAACTTCGTTCAATGGGTTCGTTTGGCCAAAGAAAAACCTGAAGCTTTCGCTAGTGTCCATTATTATCATTCTACTTTTGATGCAATTAACAACGCTACAATGGTGGCTTTCTTAAAAGCATCTGCTGCCAATGAACCAATTTTCCTACAAGTTTATGGACAAAGTGAATGCGGGCCAATGATCTTACGAGCGCATACTTTAGAATCCCTAAAAGATTCAGATGCTCGTGACATGGGCGTTGGTTTAGAGGATTTAACACAAGCTCGAATTACCGATGAAAAAGGACAAGTTTTACCTGCGATGACGGACGGCCATATCCAATTCTTATCAAAAGGACGGGCCTTAACATATTACAAAGAAGATGCCCGCTTTGCAGAAAATGTCTACGGCGAATGGTGGGACAGCGGCGATTACGGGATGTTAGATGAACGCGGCCACTTATTCTTGAAAGATCGCCAAGTAGATCTAATTGAAAACATCGACAGTAATTTAGCTATTGAAGATCATTTATTGGATGCATTAGATTTCTTAGAAGAAGTGATTATTGTCCGTGGCAAAGAAAATGAACCTCAGCCAATTTTAGCGGTTGTCCCTGGGGAAGAAATGGATTGGGATGCTTGGTGGACACAAGTAGCCGATTTACCACATTTAAACGAACCTATCATTATGGCTTTTGATGAAATCCCTCACACAGCTACTATGAAAGTGCAACGTTTACAACTAGAAAAATGGTTAAAAGAACAATAAAATAAAATTCTTTGTTAAACAGTGTTGGTCAAAAGAACGTTTAGACCAGCGTTGGAGCAAGTGGAACAGAAAGCTAAAAAGTTAACTCGTTGTAGGTTATCTTAAGTTTTAAAAAGAGGGGCAGCCATCGTTTTGACGGCTGCTCCTCTTTCTTTTGCCTACCGTTAATTAAATCCTTTTTGTGAAGAGCTTGACATGGGATGGTTCCCACAAATTATACTTAGCTTATTCAAAGAATGGAGTGAGCAAGTATGAAAATTTTAATTAAACAAGATTTCGACACGATGAGCGAATGGGCAAAAATGTTACTTCTAAGCACGATGAGCCAAGATAAACGAGTGAATTTATCAATTACCGCTGGCAAAACACCAGCACTTGTTTACCAAAAATTAGCCTCGATTGTGAAAAATTCATCTGACTTTGATAATGTTCATTATTATAACTTTGATGAAATCCCTGTTCCTCATCAAAAGGAAGGCATTACTCTGACAGATTTGCGGACGCTGTATTTGACACCTGCGGAAATATCCGAGCAAAACATCCATCCATTAACTGTTGAAAACTTTCAACAACAAGAACAACGGATTGCTGACGCAGGCGGCTTAGATTTGATGTTAATTGGCTTAGGAGCAGATGGTCATTTTTGTGGGAACATGCCCACTACCACTCATTTTAAAAACGAAACCTATCAAGTGACCGTCACTGGTTCAGAGCCTTGGTTTGTTCCTGAAATGATGCAGCCAGGCATGACCTTTGTTACGATGGGGCCAGCCAGCATCATGAAAGTTAAGCATCTTGTCCTAATTGTAAATGGTGAACAAAAAGCTCAGATGGTCAAACAAGTGCTCCAAGGACCTGTCACAGAAACGTATCCTGCCTCTATTCTTCAACTCCATCCAAATTTAACGGTTCTCTTGGATGAAGCCGCAGCGAGTCAATTAGAAAAATAAAAAATTGCGCCTAGATTATGCTTCTCTGCATAGTCATAGGCGTAATTTTGTTATCATTACATGATTTTTTGATACTGACTGTATTTTAGCAAATTCGTCTGGGAAAGTGTAACACCAATACCAAGTCCCTGAGGCACGGTCATTGTCCCTTGCTCTAAAATAAAAGGTTCCGTGATGATATCTTCATAAAAATAGCGTTCCGTTGCTGAAATATCACCTGGAAAGGAAAAGGTAGGCTGTGACGCAAATTGCAAATTCAATGCGCGACCAACACCAGACTCAAACATGCCACCTAACCAAACCAATAAATCATTTTCTTGGCAAAATGTGGCAATCTTCAACGCCTCGTGAATCCCACCTACACGAGGAATCTTCAAATTGATACTACGGCAACTGCCCAATGCTAACGCCACTTGGCAGTCTTTGAGACTACGAATATTTTCATCCAAACAAATTCTTGTCTTCAGTTCTCTTTGTAATTGTGCGTGGTCTAAAAAATCATCTGCAGCAAAAGGCTGTTCAATCATCGCTAATTGATAGTGATCTAAACGTTGTAATTGAGGCAAATCAGCCAATGTATACGCTGAATTGGCATCGACCATTAAAGGCAAGTTAGGAAAATGCTGACGAATCAAAGCAACAGGTTCCACATCATAACCGGGACGAATTTTCAGCTTCACTCGTTGATACCCTTTTTCTACAGCTAACTGAACTTGTTTAAGTAATTGAGGTAAGTCTTCTTGAATCCCTAAACTAATCCCTACAGGAATTTTCCTCCGCGTTGGTCCAAAAAATTCAGTTAAACTCTTCTGTTGCCGTTTGGCATATAAATCCCAGATGGCAGTTTCTAACGCAGCTTTTCCCATCCAATGTCCTTTAACTTCTTCAAAAATTGTTGAAACCTCTTGCGACTGTTCAAGCGCTTCTGTTAAAAGTAACGGAATTAAATGCTGTTGGATGATGAAGCGTTCGGTTACCAACGTTTCTTGCACATAATCAGGTTGCTCAAAAGCCACTAATTCGCCAAACCCTTGATTTCCTTGCTCATCCGTTATTACAAATAGATCAAACGCTTTTTCTTCCAGGCGACCATAGCTCGTGACAAACGGCGTTTTTAAAGGCAAACGAACCTGATAGGTTTCAATTGATTGAATGTTCATTCAGATGGCTCCTTCCAATAACGCTGTCACCTTTTCATAGAAAATCGTTGGTTGTTCCAAATGGATACAATGTCCTGCTTCAGGAAAAATTGTCAGCCTCAACAACGGTTGACGTGCCTGCATTTTTTTCGCAATCCCAATAAATTTTTGATCTTCGCCGCCTACCAATAAATCGGTAGGAATCGGCTGCAATTCTGCTAGACGTTCCCAGTAACTCTCTTGCGCTCCTGTGCCCATATACCACAAACTACTAGCCAATCCAAAGGCCGATTGGCTCAAACGTTCCTGACGAATGGCCATTTGCTGTGCCACAGACAAGGCTTTTTGCGTTTGAAATAACGGTAATTCTTGCCAAAAATCAATAAAATCCACCAGCGGTTCCTCTAAGAGACGTTCCGCCAAACGATGATCTTGACAGATACGAGCCTGACGTTCTGCGGCGGTGGCCAAACCTGGTGATCCACTTTCCAATAAAAGATGCTGTACCTTTTGTGGATAATGTAATGCAAAACCTAAAGCTGTTCGAGCGCCCATTGAATAGCCTAATAAACAAAAGCAAGGCAAATTTAGCGATTCGGTTAGTTCAGCAAGATCATGGCAAACCTGTTTCATGGTATAACGCTCTGGTGCTACCAAACTAGCAGTCGCGCCATGCCCAGGTAAATCAATGCCTAAAACGTTATAAGGTGTTTGACTGGGAAAAACGGCTGCAAACGTGGCTAACGTTCCTGTGAAACCGTGTAAACAGACTACTGTCGTTCGCTTTGCATCAAAAGGTGTTAACCATTGATAATGGTACTGCATCCCCCGAATTAACCGTTCCATGAAATCCCCTGTCTTTCTACTCGTCTACCAATTTCAGCTAAAATTGATTCGTACAAATGAACATTCTCTTGACGATTTCCTTTGACTTCGATCACTTGAAATTGTGGTTCTTCAGCCGCTGCTTGTAAAGTTTGCTTGAGCTCCACGATTGTTTTGACTTCTTGATACGAAGCACCGTAAAGTTCAGCAACTAACGAAAAATCTAAATCAAGCGGTGTTCCAAATAAAGGCTCGAAATCGTCCTCACGTAAAGTTCGTTGAGATAGAAAAGAGAAAATCCCGCCACCATTGTTATTTAATAAAACAATTGTTAACGGCAACTGATAACGTTTAGCCAAAAATAAACCATTCATATCATGATATAGCGCTAAATCACCAATCAGTAGAACGTTTTGCTGTGTCGGTGCTACGGCACTCATTCCTAAAGCAGTTGAAACAATCCCATCAATCCCGTTGATGCCGCGATTTCCAAACATCCGATAAGGGCGACTATCCATAAATCGATCTAAGTAGCGGATAGCCATACTATTAGATACAAATAACTGACCGTTCTCTTTCATCGTTTGGTGAACAGCTAAGCTGGCTGTTGTTTCATTTAATTCTGTCGCGTTCAGCGTTTCTAGAAGAACTTCAGAGACCGTTTTTTCCAGCAGGAGCCATTGTGCTAACCAAGTCGCTTCTGTTGATTTGACAACCGTTAGTAGTTGTTCTACAAACGTGGTTTCCTTTGCCTGAATAACGGTTTGTGATTTTTTCAATTGCTCTTGCCATTGCCCATTTTCGTCCACAAAATAAAAAGCAGTCTCTGTCGTTGCTAAGCGTTTCAACCATAACATGATGTTTTTAGAAATTGGCAGCGAACCAAAACGCACTACCACTTCTGGTTCTTGTGGCAAGGTTGCCACATTTAGAAACAGATCACTATGTGCAATAACAACTTCACTATTTTGCCCATGTGTCACAATGTTTGCTAAAGGATCCGCTAGTAACGGCCATTGCAAAGCTTCGGCTAATTGAATAAATAACGCCGCTTCTTCCTCTGTATGACTGCCACCGACAACCAAAACGCCGTTTTTCTGGTACCATTGATCCGCTAACTGTTGCACTTGTTCTGTAGAAAGGATTGATTGACCAGCGAATAAAGCCGTTTGTTGAGAACTCTTTGTTTTTCTCTCCAAGTCAGGTAATAATGGTTCCCGCAAAGGAAAATTCAAATGAACAGGTGCTGCAGGCGTTTGTTGCGCGAATGCTGCTCCTTTAGCGCCTTGCCAATAGGCGTAATTCAACATCTCTTCTGTTGCTTCTGGCAAAGCCATTTCAACAAATAATTTCACGTGATTTTGATACATTTGTAATTGCTCCATGGCTTGAGGAGCGCCAACTTGACGTAACTCATGCGGCCGATCTGTTGTTAAAACGACTAAAGGCACATGGCTAATATTGGCTTCACAAATTGCTGGATAATAGTTTGCAGCTGCTGTTCCAGAGGTACAAAGTAAGACCACTGGTTTTTGACTCGCTTTACTTAATCCTAAAGCAAAAAAAGCAGCGGAACGTTCATCGACATCGACAAAAGTTTGGATTGCGGTTTCCCGATGAAGTAATAAAGCCAGTGGTGTGGAACGGGACCCTGGACTAATGACTGCTTGTTCAACCCCACTATTTTTTAAGCCTTCAATAAAGGCCATTAAATAATCGGTCATTGTTTCTTGATGATTCATTAAACCTGCCCTCCAATTCCTCGTAACATCGGTTGAAATTTTATTTTCGTTTCTTCTCTTTCTAGCTCTGCTTGGGAATCCGCAACAATACCACAACCTGCATAAAGAACGCCTTGCTGACCAGCAAAGACACCTGAACGCAAGGCCACAGCAAACTCGCCACTATCATCATTCCCTGAAATCCAACCGATTGGCGCACCATATAACCCACGACTCCCTGGCTCATATTGTCGAATCCATTCGACTGCCAACTCTTTGGGCTCACCGCCTAAAGCTGGCGTTGGGTGTAACTGCATCACACTTTCCAAGAACGAAATTCCCGGCTTACGTTGACCCGAGATTGGCACATAAAGATGTTGTACATCTCGATTTTCCAAAATAATGGGTGCTTGAATACTGTTTTCAGAAGTCGTCATCTTCGCCAACTCTTTCGCTAAACGTTCCACCACAATTTGGTGTTCTCCGGTATTTTTGCGGTCTTGTAAAAGTTGTGCTCCTAAAGTTTTCGTTTCTTCTGGTGTTTGACCCGTTTTAATGGTTCCTGCAATACAAGCGGTCGCAAACGTTTCTTTAGTACCCAACAGAAGTCGTTCTGGTGTTGCACCAATGAAACTTGTGTCTTTGGCTTCTAAAGCAAACAAATACGTATTTTGTTGTTGTGCCATTAAATTAACGAGCACTTGGTTACTTCGAATTTTTTCAGGACTGCTCACAGCAAGTTGTCGAGCCAAAACCACTTTTTTTAAAGGGCCATCTTCTCTTAAGACTGCTACGGTTTCGTTGACAGCTTGTAGCCATTCAGTCACGGCAACTTCTTCCTTGTCAATCTTTGTTTCCGCTACAGCTGGCAACTCCTCACAGGTAGCTAACAAGCGATCAAACTGAGCCACCAAAGTCGACCAACGTTCCTCGACTTCTTGTTCACTAGAACCTGAAAAGTTCAGCGTTCCATAAATACGTGAACCTGAAAAAGTAAATAGAATACTTGGTAGATAAAACCAACCTTCCCCTAACTCTCCCCAGGCCTCAGTAGGCGTTTGTTCTGTATCAAAAGGCAAACCGCCAAACAGAAGAGCCCCTGTACCAGAAATAGACATATTTTGAAAACGAGTTGCCGCCTCTTTTTTTAAAAAGTTGTTCAATTGATGCGTTTCTGTTTCTGCGCCTTTTAAGATAGTTTCATATCCGAAGCCAACCAAAGCAAAATCTTTTTTCGGCGTTTGCCAAAAAAAACGTTCTCCTTGGTATGCCTTTTCACCAGCGGCAAAAATTGCCAAGGCTGTTTGTTCTGTTTCTAATGGAAAAACCCAACTGAACTGACGGGCATTCTTCTGATAGGCTTGTCGTAATTCATCAGGCAATTTCATCTGATTAAAAACGCCTCTCTTTCTTCTGTCATGAAACGATGTTTGGCAATCTTTCCACTTGCTGTTTGCGGGAAAGAATGACAAAAATAAATGCGTTTCGGTCGTTTATATTTTGCCAGTTTTCGTGAACACTGGTCTTGAATTTGCGCTAAGGTGATTTCTTGGTCACTAATCACATATGCAACTGGGACGGCTCCCCATTGCGCATCTGGTTCTCCTACAACTGCCGCTGCTTTAATTCCTGTTATCGCCTGTAACACCTGTTCAACCTCAGTGGGGTAAATATTTTCACCACCAGAGATAATGAGTTCACTTAAACGACTAACCAAATACAGGTACCCTTGTGCATCTAAATAGCCCATGTCGCCTGTTTTAAACCAACCATCTGCTGTCCATTTTTCAGGTTGACGCTGGTTAAGGTAACCTGAAACAACGTTTGGTCCCTTAAGTAAAATTTCCCCGACTTGCTTTTCTGGCTGTTCTTGTCCTAGTTCATCAACAATTTTGATCTGCATATCTTTTAACGGTTGCCCAGCAGAGCCGATTTTCAGTGCCGCATCTTCAAATTTCAAGGCAACAACTTGCGAACACGTTTCCGTCATCCCATAAGATTGAATGACTGGAATCCCTTTTTCCTCACACTGCGCTAATTTATCCGGTGCAATCGGTCCGCCGCCCAATAACATTCCTTTAAAGCTGACGCTGTAGCCAGCTTCAGGATAGACAGACAATAATTGTTGTAACATTGTCGCAACCACTGAAATGACGGTGCCACGGCCTTCTTGTAAATCTTGTGTCACTTGCTGTTCATCAAATTTATCGTAAAGGCGAATACTACAACCTAAGACGAGTTGTCGAAAAACAATCGACAATCCGCTAATGTGAAATAATGGGACTGCACACAACCAACAATCTTCAGCAGTAATCCCCATATTTTCTTGAGTGCCTCTAGCACTGGCCAAATGATTTTTAAACCGTTGCAAGACCCCTTTAGGTTGTCCTGTAGTTCCAGATGTATACATAATAGAAGCCACCGACTCTAAGTCACTTGGCTGTTGAAACTCCTGACGTAAAAGACTATGCTGTTTTTTAACCATTGGCTGAACGTCGACAAAAGAAATCTCCTCTAACAAAGCCTGCGTTTCAGGCGCACCAATAATCGTTTTAACTTGCGCATCTTTTAACTGAAAAGTCAGTTCAGCAAGTGTCAAATGCGTATTTAAAAATAATAACTCTTTCCCCAATTCCCATAAGGCTAGAATTGAAAAATACAACTCTTTGCTGTTCTTACTGAATAAAGCCACACGTTTTTCTTCTGGTGCAAGCACCTGTTGATATGTGGCTACCCAATGGCTGACTTCTTGTTGCACTTCTAAAAACGTCCAAGATTCATCCTGAAAATAAAAAGCAGGATGATCGGGACGTTTTTGTACTTGTTTATTTAACCAAGTCATTGGTTTATGGGAATTTAGGGAATTGATCGAAATCTGGTGTCCGTTTTTCTTTAAATGCATCTCGGCCTTCTTGTGCTTCAGCCATTGTATAGTAAAGAAGTGTCGCATCACCAGCTAATTGTTGCACACCAGCCAAGCCATCTGTATCGGCATTTAAAGAGGCTTTAATCATCCGTAAAGCAATCGGGCTTTTGGTTAACATTTCTTCTGCCCACTCCATTGTCACATCTTCTACTTGATCCAATGGAACAACTGTATTAATCCAGCCCATATCTAAAGCTTCTTGAGCAGAATACTGTTTACACATAAACCAAACTTCTTTTGCTTTTTTATGGCCGATAACACGCGCTAAGTAACCTGAGCCGTATCCACCATCAAAGCTACCGACATTTGGTCCTGTTTGCCCAAACTTAGCATTTTCCGCCGCAATTGTTAAATCACAAACTAATTGTAAAACATTGCCGCCACCAATGGACCAGCCTTTCACCATTGCGATGACTGGTTTGGGAATGACACGGATTAACCGTTGTAAATCTAACACATTTAAACGTGGAATGTTGTCTTCGCCAACGTAACCACCATTACCTCGAACTTTTTGATCGCCACCAGAACAGAATGCTTGGTCACCTGCGCCTGTTAAAATAATAACCCCGACATCTTCTTTATCACGACTAATGTTGAATGCATCAATCATTTCCATGACTGTTTTTGGTGTGAATGCGTTGTGAACATGCGGGCGGTTGATAGTAATTTTTGCTACTTTGCCTGCTTGCTCAAATAAAATTTCATCATATTCTTTAATTGTTGTCCAGTTTCTCATTAGGAAACCTCCTTCATTAATCTCATCTTTTCTATTATACACAAGAATCGGCACTTTAGAGAAAAAGTCGCTTGAATTTTAAGAAAAAACATGGCTATTTCAAATTTTCTTCATTCCTGTATAATAAATAAAAAACCTTTTATTCTCTCTTTTATTAGAAAGGACTGATTACTATTCATCTTTTAGAGTATTTAGGCATCACGATTCAACAGGTTTCTGCTGAGAAATGTCAGCTTACTTTAACGGTAAAAGACGTGCATAAACAACCCTATGGCCTTGTCCACGGGGGCTTAAACGGCGTCTTAATTGAAACTGCCTGTAGTTTAGGTGCGAACGAAAACGTTCCTGAAAACACTTTTGCTGTCGGCATAGACTTACAAGTAAATCATCTTCGTAGTGTCCATGATGGTAGCCTTACCGTGATTGCGACGCCCGATCACTCGGGAAAGACCCTTCAAGTTTGGGAAGCAAAAATTTATAACGCAGACCACCAATTGACGAGCGTTGGGCGTTGTACCTTAACAAATCGACAAAAAAAACAGTAATCTTTACAGGTTACTGTTTTTTTGTTTATGGTTTTTAATAAGTAATTAGATTACTTCGTTTATTTAATTTTAGTACCAACCATTTGCTAACCAGAATGATTTAGCTGCATCCCATGAACCATAGCGACCTGCTACGTACTGATCTGCCACGCGTTCTTGGTTGGCAGGTGAATAGTCACCATTTAAATAAGAGGCAGATAATTGGTAACGACCGATATACTGACCGTTTGTTGCATCGTAAGAACCACTAGATTCACGTTGTGCGATCCACTCTTTTGCATCACTGCTTGCGGCAGGTGCTGCTGGTTGCGCTACTTCTTGAGCAACAGGTTGTTGTACTTCTTGTTGTACTGGTTGTGCAACAGGTTGTTCAACTACTTGTTGAACTGGTGCAACTTCTACAGCTGGTGCTGGAGTATTAGCAACTTCTTTTTCTGAACGAATAACTAATTGTTCTCCTTCAAAAATTAAATCAAGGTTTGGCAATTTGTTATCAGAAGCAATTTTTTGAATTAAGCTATTGTCTCCTGCAAATTGATGAGAAATTGTTGATAAAGTATCTCCTGCTTTAACTGTATATAAGCTTTCTGCGTTTGCGTCTGTTCCTAAGAATAATCCTAAACCTGCGGCCAAAGTTGTTCCAAGTAAAATCGTTTTGATTGATTTCATGTATGTTTCTCCTTTGTAATTAAAAATATTTGATTGTTGCTCTTAGCACTCGGCAACAACCACGTCTGCTTCGCTTTATCGAAACGACTTCACATACTTTATCATCGAATGGCCGGCCGTAGGTGAATATCTCGTGACAATTTATTACTAGAATGTCGGTTTTGTTACATTTTGTAATAAAAAGCTGCTGGAAGCTTGATATTATCCTGTTTATATTTTGCGAAAAAAAGTTAAAAAAACAGGATTTTATTTTCGAGAAACCGTTTTCTAACCCTTGATTAGCCCTTAAATGTCGGTTTTTTTACATTCGTTTCAGTCAAAAAGTAACAAAATGTTAAATATACTAGACATGAGAATGTTTTTTTCAAAAACTCACGCCTAAAAAGAACAGGTGTTTTCTTTGAATTTTTTTATCATTCACTATTTTTATTTTTCCTTCTATTATATAGATAATTTTTTTGTCGTATTCATTTTTCAATTCTGAAAAAACACTAAGCACTTCCTATTGAAACAAAAAGAGTTAAACAAAAAAATCTTATATTTTGCTTGTTATTTATTCATTTTAATCTTATTCAAAAAAGGAACAGCTAAAGCAACTATGAAAACAAAGTATTGAAAATAAAGCAGAATAAATATTCATTTTTATCATAATTCACGAATAAAAAACAAACAATCGCTCGAACGCTTGTTATTTAAAAACATAATCAGTTTTTTCTCTTTCTATTTTCCAATCTATGAGTAATAAAATATATGAATCTACATTTAAGTCATTTTATTATCAAATATTCTGAATATTATAAGAATTGGAGTTTTATCTATGAGTGACAAAGAACAACTTGAGAAATTAGACAAATCCTTTCTGGGACAACCGAAAGGACTAGCAACACTGTTCTTCACAGAAATGTGGGAACGTTTCAGTTACTACGGCATGCGTGCTATTCTAATGTATTACATTTACGATACCGTAGCCAATGGCGGTTTAGGTCTCCCCAAAGCAACTGCCTTAGCCATCATGTCCATTTATGGATCAATGGTTTTCATGTCCAGTATCATTGGCGGTTGGGTCTCTGACCGTGTCTTAGGTTCAAGGAAAACTGTTTTTATTGGTGGTTTGTTAATCATTGCTGGACATATTGTTCTAGCTACCCCATTTGGTGTCCCCGCCTTATTCGTTTCTATTATGTTAATTGTATTTGGGACTGGGATGTTAAAACCAAACGTTTCAGGGATGGTTGGCCATCTTTATTCAAAAACTGACTTACGTAGAGATGCAGGCTTCTCCATTTTTTACATGGGGATTAATATCGGAGCCTTAATCGCTCCCCTTGTTGTCGGAACTTTAGGACAAGAATATAATTATCATTTAGGCTTTTCCGTTGCCGCAGTAGGGATGTTCTTCGGGCTACTACAATATTATTTCCAAGGACGTAAATCTCTTGCTGGGATTGGTCAAGCCCCAACTAATCCAATGTCTAAAGAAGAGCAAAAGAAATTTGCTAAAGCATTTATGTTGGCAATTGTCGTTGCTTTACTTATTTTTGGTGGCGCCTATGTCACAGGACATTTAACAATTGATTTCTTTATTAATACCATCAGCGTGTTAGGAATCCTGTTACCTGTTTATTATTTCAGCAAAATGTTAACGTCTAAAGATGTCACTGCTGAAGAAAAACCAAAAGTTCTGGCTTACTTGCCATTATTCTTAGCAGCAATTGTTTTCTGGTCATTGGAAGAACAAGGTTCGTCTATTCTTGCTCTATTTGCAAATGAACGGACGCAAACGAGTTTGTTTGGCTTCCCGATTGCCGCTAGCTGGTTCCAATCATTAAATCCTGTATTCGTAGTTATTTTGACCCCTATTTTTGTTACATTATGGACAAAACTAGGTAAACGTCAACCATCAACCGTTGTGAAGTTTTCACTAGGGCTAGTCTTTGCTGGTCTTTCCTTCGTCTTATTAATGTTGCCAGGTCTACTTTATGGTACCGAAGGACGGGTTAGTCCACTTTGGTTATTCTTTAGTTTCTTCATTATGATTGTCGGAGAAATGTGTTTATCTCCCGTTGGCTTATCGATTACTACAAAATTAGCACCGAAAGCTTTCGAAGCTCAAACCGTTGCTATTTGGTTATTAGCAGATGCCGCTTCACAAGCCATTAACGCTCAAATTGCTCGTTTCTATACACCTGGAACAGAGTCAGCATATTTTGGGATTGTCGGACTTGTAGCTGTCGTTGCTGGGATTCTCTTATTCATTGTGAAAAAACCAATCCAAAACTTAATGGGTGACTTCCGTTAAACCGTCAAAAAAGTTGCCTTTCTCTTTTTTGAAAGGCAACTTTTTTATACAGCGTTTTGATAACGTTTTCATCAAGTGGTATACTAAATAGAAGGAGGACGAGGACATGCGTTACTTAATTGGCGGTATTTTTTTATTGATTAGTATCTGGCAATTCATTGTTACTGGACGGACATTTTCCTACTTAAAGAAAGAGGGCGGCAAAAGAACCTCACCATTTATTCTGTTAGGACTATGGAGTAGTTTAGTGTTTGCTATTATTTCATTTGCTGTGGCGATTGCTTCTTTCTTTTATGTGAGTTTTTAAGGCAAGTATATTTTATATTTTGTCTTATTAAGCAACGAAAAACATCTCAAAAAATCGAGATGTTTTTTGTTGCACATTTTTATCTAAATGGAATGATATTGCGAAACTTTTTGATAGGCACTTGCTATTTTTTCAAATGGTGTTTCCTCAAAAATAGTGAACAGTCCGGGCTTATGTTTATTCAAAAATTGAATGGTTTCTTTAAGAGGTACCTGCCCTTCGCCAATGGCTACCGGAAATATCTGCTGATTTCTTATAATGAAATCTTTCAAATGAAAAGCAACGATTTTTTCACCAAAACACTCAAACGCTTCTTCTACTATTTCCAAATACGTTTTATCTATATCCACTCGAATTAAGTTGGTAGGATCCAAAATAATGCCTAAATTAGTTGAAGCAACCTCGTCAATCAATCGTTGCATTTTTTCAATTGTATGAATTGGATGATTGATTCCTGGTTCAATCCCAACAATTATCCCATACTTTTCAGCTTCTCGACATAATCTTCTAACAGAAAATAAAACTTCTTCGTAGGCTTCTTCTGTATAATTATCTTCAGTGTAATAAATCGTTTCATATATACTGCCTGTTTCAGTTGCAACGATTTTTGCCCCAAACATTGAAGCGTAACGAATGTATGTTTCAAATTGATGCAGTCGTTTTTCTCGCTCTTCTAAATCTGGATGAATCAGATTAATATAACAACTTAGGACACTAATCGTAATCTTTTCATCTTCGAAAATATTCTTCAATTGACTTCCTAGTCCTGGAGATAGAACAGCAGCACTTGCATATTCTGGATAAGAAATACCTAAGGCAAATTGAATTGAAGTTATGTTCGTTTCAGCAATTTTTTTAGCCAATTCCACAGGAGATATTTTGGTGCCAACATCATGGGCACGTACTGCAAGTGTCAACATTTTATTCAAGCCTCACTTTCTTGATAGATTCTTCGTAATGATCAAAATGAATGATCTGATTATTCTTATGTTGCACCAAAAATTCTTTTGGTGTCATATTAAACTCTTTTTTAAAGGACTTCAAAAAGTGTGGATATGATTTAAATCCACATTTCAGGTAAACATCACTAGCACTGCGATATTCTTTTAATAACTGTTTAGCGTAAAGTAGTTTCTTTTTCAGCACAAATTGATGGAAAGTAAATCCTGTATGTTTCTTAAATTCCCGCGTTACATAATACTTAGTCACAAAAAAATTTTTTTCCATCTGTTCTAAGGTTAATGGTTGATCCAAATTTTGAGAAATGTAGGTAATCATTGCTTCAATTCGTTCATTTTCAATCATTTGTTTTGGTTGGCTCTCATTCTCTTCTTTCAGAACTAATTGATTTAAGTAAATTAAAAAGTCTAACAGTTGTTGTTCATAACGAACATCCGCACCATATTCTTCTGGCAAAGGAGAATGATCTAACGGGGTCAAGTAGTTTGCTAATTTTGCTACATCCACTTTGATAACTTTACTACGACGCTGACCAAAATGTTGAAAACAAGCAGACAAGTTTGTCCGTTTACTAGATCGTTGTTGTAAAAAATCAGGTGTTAAAAAAATATACATCCGTTCAAAATCATCAGTACTCTGCTTAATAATTCGATGTAAATCATGATAATGAATGAGTAAAACGGTTCCTGCTTCAACATCAAATTGATGTCCATCTAAAAAGAACGTTGCTACCCCTTTTAACGTACAATGGACTTCATAAAAATCGTGGTAATGATAGATGGTTTTTTCTGGACTAACCATATCTTTTACATGAAAGATCTCATATTGATCTGAAATCATACTATTTACTTGTGATTTCCGGATTTCTTTTACACTCTTCAACAAGATTCACCTCTTTTTTTAGAAGTTAACTATTTTTTGAATAAACAGTTACAGCTAATGTTGGTACAATTTATTACTTTCTGGAACAGCTGTTACCACAAAGGCTTTCTTTGTAAGTTCCAGAACAATTTCTTAAAATCAACTCCACTCAAGTAAGTTGTTTTGTGCACAACCATACGATTCACTATAACAAACTGTTCTATTTTAAATTATAATTCAAAAACTTTTCTTAATTCAGTCATCACCGGCGAGCAATCCGGATTTGTTTCCATAATATTTTCCATATAGTTCCACCATTTTTGATTGATTGGCGTCAGTGCTATTTGCTCCCAGCGAGCTTCATCTTCTATTTCTAAATAACCAAAAAGTGTACTGGTTTCAGGATTTAAAAAAATTTGATACTTAATTACCCCATGTTCTTTCAGCATTTGACGCATTTCTGGCCATAACTTCTCATGACGTCGTTGATATTCGGCATGTTGATCAGGATATACTTGCATACAAAAGGCTTTTTTTATCATAGCTTTCTCCGTTTTGATACTTTCTCTTCCAAATAGCCAACTTTCGGTGTCACACCAAACGCTTCTGCTAAGCGCCATAAATCTGCATCTGAAATTGTTTGGCGAACGCCTCCTTGCGCACAAACATAAGTGTACACTTCAGCGGCTTTTTCGGCAGTTTCAATTAAACCAAATACTTCATCCATATCACGGCCAGTACCATAAATACCATGTTGCGGCCATAAAACCAAACGAGATTCTTTCATTTTTTCAGCCGTTGCTGCACCAATTTCATTCGTTCCAGGAACCAACCATGGAATAATACCAACACCGTCTGGAAATACTACTAAACATTCGGTACACATTTGCCATAATGTTCTAGTAAAGACTTTTTCATCTAATTCGTGGGTAAAACTCATTGCTAATAAATGACTCGCATGATTATGCATGACAATGCGATTTTCTGGATCAACAGCTAAACGAGCAATATGGCTCATAAAATGGCTAGGTAATTCACTCGTTGGCACAGCTTCATCTTCTAAGCCCCACAATAGTTCTAATTCCTGGCCATTTTCACTAACTCGTAAAATCCCTAAGTTTTCGCTTGGTGCATCACAGACATTTTTAAAATATTTTCCTGAGCCTGTCACGATAAAATATTTTCCTGCTAATTTCGTTGCATCAAATTTCATTGGAATCTTTCGGAGCACTTGTGTTGGATTTAGAAAAGGTAAAATCTCCTCCTCTTTTAATAAATACGAAATATTTCCGCCATTTCGTTCATCCCAACCTAAACGATATAAATTTTTGGTCGTTTTGACCATTTCTTCCACAAATGGTGCTTGTAACACGTTCATTTTTTTCATTTTAGAAGTTCCTCTCGTTTGTTAATTTTATGAAAAACGACAACTATCTTTACCTGTTGGCAATTGACGAGTTGGTAAAATCACTTTTTCGTATTCTTGAACATCCGTTAACCAATCTAAGCCGATAGGTACGTGATTTTCTTGACAGTAGTAGTTCCAGATATCGGCAAATGGAAAGTCTTTTAACTCTTCCGTTAAGGCTAAACGTGTGGTAAAATCTCCTATCAATTCAGCTTCTTTTAAAACGTTTGTTGGCTCAAGCATCGCTTTCATTAACGCTTTTTGTGTATTGCGGGTGCCAATCACCCAAGCGGCAACACGATTGATTGTGGCATCAAAGAAATCTAAGCCCACGTGTGTTTTTCCTAATAAATCATTGCGAACTAACTCCTTGGCAATTTCTTGCAATTCATCATCCATAATGACAACGTGGTCACTATCCCAGCGAACTGGACGACTGACATGTAATAGCATTCCTTCGCCAAATAAGGATAATGAAGATAACTTATTAGAAATCACTTCTGTTGGATGAAAATGACCAGCATCTAAACAAATTAATTTATTCCGCGTTAAACCGTAGCCCATATAAAATTCATGAGACCCAACTGTATAGGCTTCTGAACCAATCCCAAAGAGCTTGCTTTCCACCGCATCGACTGTATAAGCTGGATCAATTTCCTCTGAAAAAATTTCATCTAGCGAAGCCATTAGCCGCTTTCTCGGCGTTAAACGATCAACTGGGTTATCTTTAAAGCCATCTGGCACCCAAAAGTTATTGACAGCTACTTGTCCTAATTCTCTTCCAAAATATTCAGCAATTCTTCGTGAACGTTTCCCATGCTCAATCCAAAAGTCTCGAACTTGCGGATTCGAATGAGCTAAAGTAAAGCCATCGCGGTACATTGGATGCGAGAAAAAGGTTGGATTAAAGTCCAATCCTAAGCCATTTTCTTTTGCCCAAGTCACCCATGGTTCAAAATGCTTTGGTTCCAGTTCGTTTAAATCCACCCTTTCCTCTGTGTCTAAATAAATAGCATGCAAGTTCAATTTGTGTTTTCCTGGAATTAAAGAAAACGCTTTTTCTAAATCTTGACGTAGTTGCTGGGGACTTCGAGCAACGCCTGGATAATTCCCTGTAACTGAAATACCACCAGAAAGTTCATCCTCACTTAAGAAGCCTCTCACATCATCTCCTTGCCACACATGCATTGAAATTTTGACATCAGCCATTTTTTCCAATACAGCTTCGGTATCTACGCCAATGCTGGCATATTTTTCTTTCGCTTCTTCATATTTTTGTGTAATGGTTGTCATAATGAGCTCCTTTTCATAAATGCTTGATAGCGATTTTTTATTGTTGAATCAATTGGATTTGCTTGATAGATTTCCGTGGGAAAAGATGTTTGGATACAAGTACGAGCTGCTGGAATATCTTTAAGTTCACCTGTTGCAATCATCTGCATCAAAAGATTACCTAAAGCAGTTGCTTCCCCAGGTCCCGCTTTCACTGTAACATTAGCAACATCCGCAGTTAGCTGGTTCAATAAACGATTATTGGAACCACCACCGACAACATGTAAAGTTGTAATTTTCCGTTCGATTCCTGTTAATTGAGCTAATTTTTCTAGTTCTACGCTGTAACACAATGCTAAATTATCATAAATACAACGAGCGAGTTCACCAGGGCTTTCAGGAACTGTTTGTTGTGTTTCACGGCAATAGGCTTGTAATTCAGTAATCATATTTCCCGGATTTAAAAAACGAGGATCATTTACATCAATAAATTGTTGAAATGCTGGTTCTTTTTCAGCTAAGGCGGCCAATTCAGCATAGCTATATTGGTAGTTTTGGTGCCGTGCCACTTCTTGAATTAGCCACATACCCATAATATTTTTTAAGAAACGAATTGTGTTCTGGGCGCCCCATTCATTCGTGTAATTTTCTTGGAAAGCTTCAGCAGAAATTGTTGTAACAGTCGTTTCAATGCCTAATAAAGACCAAGTACCACTGCTAATGTATGCCCAGTCATCGCCAATGCCTGGCGTACCTAAAATTGCTGAAGCTGTATCATGACTAGCTATCGTAATCAACGTTGCATTTGGTAAATCATAGTCTGGAAAAGCCGCTGTTTGCAGGTCGCCTAAAATCGTGCCCGGCTCTACTAATGTTGGAAATAGTGTTTCATCAATTCCTAGGAAATCCAGTAATTCACTTTCCCATTGTTTCGTTCCAGCATTCAACAGTTGCGTGGTGGAAGCGTTGGTTGCTTCGATGACTGCTTTTCCAGTAAAGACATAACCTAAGTAATCAGGGATTAACAACAATTGACTGGCTGCAGCCAAACGTTCCTTTTCCTCTACAAATAACTGAAAAATGGTATTAAAAGGTTGAACTTGAATCCCCGTTTGTTGGTACAATTTTTCTAATGAATAGCCTTTTGAAAAATTTGTTACAGCTGCTTCTGTCCGTCCATCTCGATAAGCAATCGGTTCGTCCAAAAGTTGTCCAGATTGATCCAGCAGACAATAGTCAACACCCCAAGTATCAATTCCAATAAAACATTCCTTGATACCTAATTGTTTAACTTTTTGCAGACCAAGCAGTAACTCATGGACTAAACTAGCCATATCCCAACGCTGATACCCATCTTTTTGATGAAAACCATTTTTAAAACGATGAATTTCTTCTATTGTTATCTGACCATTCGCTAAACGTTGACTTTTCATTATGCGACCGCTAGAAGCGCCAATATCAACCGCTAAATAGGTTCGCTTTTCAACTTGTTCTTTTTTCACTTTGTTGATAGTTGTCAATCCTTTCACTATTTTTATTTTTTGTACGTTAGACTAACTTTATGTATTCATCATAAACAAAAAATAGCGCTTTCACCTCTCACAATTTTGAGATATAATTGTACTATCTTGGTAATTAGGAGGTTCTTATGGATTATTGGGAAAAAGCCGACTACTCTTGGTCAGACGATTCTAAGCGACATATTTTGACACCTAGCAGCAAAAGTCGCACACTTTTTTATTACATACAGGAAATTGGACAGTTTAAAGCCTCGCGCCCTTATTATACGGAGCGGGCACATTTACCATCATACTTAATTAAATTCACGCTAAATGGTACTGGGGAATTACGCTATCGTTATCATACATACAGCTTACAGAGAGGTGATTTATTCTTTATTGACTGTCGGGATTATCAATACTATCAAGCAACCAGCGAAGATCCTTGGGAAATGGACTGGATTCATTTTGAAGGAGGAAATTCTGGTGCTTTTTTCCAAGAATTTATGAAAAATGGTTCACCAGTTTTCTCCACTAATCAGCTTCCAGAAGATAATCCTATTCATTTAATCATTCAGCAGCTATTACAATTACAAGATTTACAACATGCGCAAACTGATTACCAGTCTTCCGTTTTAATTCATCAATTACTGAACGAATTATTGTTGCAAAAGTATCGTCAAGACTTTACCTACGAAACGATTCCATCATTGGTTTTGGAAATGAAAGCTTACATTGATCAACATTTCAAAGAAACAATTTCTTTAGAAGACTTGGCTCAACTCTTTCATTTAAATAAATATCAATTGAACAAAGAGTTCTCCAAATACATTGGATTACCGCCAATTAAATATCAAATTAGTAAAAAAATTTCTTATTCAAAAGATTTACTACGCTATTCTAATCAAACAGTGAAAGAAATTGCTGTAGATGTTGGTTTAGAAAACTATGCCTACTTTAGTCGATTATTTAAAAAGCGAACTGGATTAACTCCTAGTCAATACCGTAAAAGTGGCTTCTAAAAAATCTCTCTATGACACATAACGTCATAGAGAGATTTTTTATTTCTATGCCTCCTAAACTCAATATTTTATAGTAAATTACCAAATCTAGTTGATTGAACAACTTATATTTCGCTCAATTGGGGTTGTTAGACAATTTGTATTGAATTAAGAAATTAGATTTGGTAACCACATGACAAGTTCAGGTACATATGTGATTAAAAGTAAAATTGCTAAGATTACCAGATAAAATGGAACTAGTGGTTTCAGCATTTGCTCAGCTTTAACACCCCCAACACTAGCACCAACATATAATCCTGTTCCAACAGGTGGTGTAATTGAACCAACACACAAGTTCATAATCGCAAATAAACCAAAATGAACTGGATCCACCCCAACATTCATAACAATTGGTAAAAAGATTGGCGTAAAAATCAAAATAGCTGGACCAACATCCATAAACATTCCCACAAACAATAAGACAACGTTTACTAATAGTAGAATTAAGTATTTATTGTCTGTGATTCCTAAAATAGCTGTACTGATTGCTTCTGGTATCCCTGTAAAAGCCATCGCAAAAGACATCATTGAAGAAGTTGCCAACAAGAACATAATGGTTCCACTCATCAAGACAGCCTCTTTTAACATTTTAGGTAAATCGTTTATTTTCACTGTTTTGTAGTAAAACATTGAAATCAATAATGAGTATGCGACAGCAATTGCTGATGCTTCAATCGCTGTAAATAACCCCGTCAAAATACCGCCAATAATAATGACAATTAACAATACACTGGGAACCGCTTCTCGCAGAACCTTGCTGACTTCTCCTTTTTTTGCTTTTGCCACAGTAGGATAATTATGACGTTTTGCAATAACATAGGCTACCACCATAATTCCTAACGCCCACAAAGAACCTACCAAATAACCTCCTAAAAATAAAGAAGAAATAGAGGCCCCACCAGCCACCAATGAATACATAATAAACGCTGTACTTGGTGGAATAACCATTCCTGTAGGAGCAGAGGCAATATTTACAGCCGTTGCAAATTTCCGATCATAGCCCTCATTTACTTGTTGCGGAATTAGTACGCCACCAATAGCAGTAGATGCTGCAATTGCAGAGCTAGAAATCGAACCAAATAATGCGTTCCCTAACACATTAGTATGTGCTAGCGCGCCGGGAACACGACCAACAAATAACATAGAAAAATTTACCAACTTTTGGGCAATTCCCCCATTATTCATAATCACGCCAGAAAAAATAAAAAACGGAATTGCTACGAGAGAGAAACTATTTAAACTAGAGACCATTTTTTGAGCTGAGGTAAATGCAGCTGCTTCAAAAGGAATTACTAATAACAATGTTGCAATTGAAGATGCCGCAATGCTCATACCAATTGGCATACCAACTACCAATAAGACTGCAAAAACTACAAATAAGATAATGCCTGCTTCTAAAGCCATATTTTTACTCCTATTCTTTTTCTTCTATAAACGCATTAAGAATCTTTTGATTGCGTGAATAACTCTAGCAAATTCATCAAACTATAAATAAACATCAAAACACCTGCTACTGGAACGGCTAAATAGACATAACCCATAGGAATTGCCAAAGATGGTGAAATTTGTCCTAACGTAATTACTACACCATTCCAACCGCCAAATATCATAATCACTCCTGCAAAAAGTAGGAACAACAATTGAACAATAAATTCTAAAAAGCGTTTTTGTTTCCCTTGTAATTTTTCACTTAACAAAGTTACTGCTAAATGTCCCTTTTTTCCAACCACATAAGCAGAAGCTAACATCGCCAGCCAGACCAATGCAAAGCGAACAAATTCTTCTGTTAAGGTACTAGGATTTTTTAACACTGTCCGGGCAAACACTTGGTACAAAACGACCAAAACCATTGCAGCAAGAATGATTGATCCAAGTATTTCTAAAAGTCGATTTAAAAATTTTCTAAAACCTTTCATAATTACCTCCTTAATTAGTCCGCCAACTGGCGAATAGCCTGATACAGTTCGCCATGTTCTGAGCTATTTTTGAATGATTCATGCAACGGTTGAACAAGTTTTTGGAATGGTTCACTGTCTACTTGATTGAACACAACACCATATTCTGCTTGTGCTTTTTTCTTTTCTTCTTCAACCGCTTCTTTAAAGACCGTTTTTTCAAAAGCGGTCGATTCTTTTGCTGCTTCTTCAATCGCTTGTTCTTGTTTCGCTGTCAAACGTTCTTTTGTCCCCTCGTTCATAATCACAATATCTGGCACTCGAGTATGCTCATCATAAGAATAATACTTAGCCACACCGCCATGGCCAGCTGTATATAAAACGAACTCATTATTCTCTGCACCGTTGATTAGATTAGATTGTAGAGAAGTATATACTTCCGAACTACCCATAGGTACTGGCGAACCCCCTAAAAGTTCTACCATTTTGATGGCGGTTTCACTTTGCATGACCCGAATTTTTTTACCTTTCAAATCATCTGGAGATGTAACAGGCCCTTTGCTCATATAAAAACTTCGTTGACCAGAGTCATAATAAGTTAAACCAACAAATCCTAATTTTTTTGTAGAATCATATACTGGTTGCATTAGCGCTTGATTATCCATTACTTTAAAAAAATGTTTTTCATTATCAAAAATATACGGAATGGCAAATACAGAATAATCTTTAGAAAAACTTTCTAATGCTGATCCACTGACCTTTGCAAAATCAATTGCACCTGTTTGTGTTAATTCAATTAGTTCTGTTTCTCCCCCTAATTGACCATCTGGAAAGTATTCAATTTGAACTTTACCATCTGTTTTTTCCTCTACCAATTCCCCGAATTTCTTCATAGAATCGATAACTGGTTGGCTATTACTAGCATACGCATAGCGCAAGACTACCGTATCATTTGCCGAAGCTTCTGTTTTGCCGCAACCACTTAGCAACTGTAATCCTGCCAATACCATAACTGCTGTAAATAAAACCTTTCTTTTTTTCATGAACTTTTCTCCTTACTTTTCTAGCAATAAGAAACAAGCAATTCAGTCAAACATAGGATTGTTAATGATTGACCATAAGGCATCGCTGTCATTCCAATTGTGCGATAAAAATCTAAATTATCACCCATTCCTGTACCAACTGACACATGTTGTACTTCTCCCGTTTCATCAATCTCATTTAGTAAGCCAGCAATTGCTTTGTTTGCCACTTCTTCATATTCAGAAGAAATATATTTTTTATGAACCGCTTTTAAAATCCCATAAGCGAATCCCGCTGTAGCAGAAGATTCTAAATACGAATTTGAATCATTAATTAATATATGCCATAAACCAGATTCATCTTGGTATTTCGCTAAAGCTGCCACTTGCGCATTGAGGGTACTCAATAAAAATTCCCGTAAACTATCTCCTTTTGGCAACTCTAAGATTTCAATAATTTCTGGAATAGCAATCGTAATCCAGCAGTTCCCTCTTGCCCACAGTGCTTCCGCATAGTTATGATTTCCCTCAAAAGTCCAACCGTGATACCATAGACCACTTTTTTTATCTTGTAAATATTTAATATGGATTAAAAATTGATGCTTTGCTTCTTCCAAATAATCGAGTCGATTCAACAACTTACCAATTTTTGCCAAAGGTAAGACAGTCATCATTAACGTATCATCCCATAATTGATTTTTATTTTCTGGTCCATATGTCGCATGTTGCAAGCCCCCTTCATTCGTTCGGGGCATTTCTTCCATCACCCATTCCGCCCATTGCTCTAAGTAAGGTATATATTTAGAGTCTTTAGTGTCTTCATATAGATAAGCCATTGTTAAAAGCGGAGCCATCGTATTCACATTCTTAGGCGGCGCGCCTTCTTGCATCCGACCTTCAAACCAGTCGTTAACTACTTGTAAAGCTTTTTCACTTTTAGTATTTCGATAATTCTTATATATACCATACAACCCAACGCCTTGCGGCCAGTTCCAAATCGTCCAACTTTTGTCATCAACTTTTAAACCATCAAAATCTAACAGAAATTCACCTGTGTTATCTTTAATCGTTGTTAAATTTCTAATTAATAAGTCAATCGTTGTTTCTACTGTATCTTTTGGTATGAATTGTTCCTGTTTAATAATCATCGGCAATCAAAACTCCTTTTCCATCCCACCAGCGCAAATGAAACGCTTTCATTTTTTTGTAATTTTAGTTTAGCAAGGAATGTTAGCAAATTATATAGTTAATCTTGACGAATTACTGTCAAAAATTGACTTTTTTTAAAAATTAGATACGGTTTTTACCAATTCAATCAATGAGTAAATAACAAAAAACGGACATCCTTTTTAGGTATGTCCGCTTTTTGTTACTTATTTATGGTTGTTTTCCAATATAAGCTAAAATTCCACCATCGACATATAAGATATGTCCGTTAACAAAGTCAGAAGCGTTAGATGCTAAGAAAACTGCTGGGCCAGCTAAGTCTGCTGGTGTGCCCCAACGATTAGCAGGTGTTCGTCCCAAGATGAATTCGTTAAATGGATGCCCTGGTTCTCTTAATGGCGCCGTCTGTGGCGTTTCAATGTAGCCAGGTCCAATCCCATTACATTGAATATTATATTGTCCATATTCAGAAGCAATATTTTTCGTTAACATTTTTAGTCCGCCTTTTGCTGCCGCGTACGCACTAACTGTTTCACGACCTAGTTCACTCATCATTGAACAGATATTGATAATTTTGCCATGACCCTTTTCAATCATATCTGGAATAACCGCTTTTGCCATAATAAATGGCGCATTCAAGTCAACATCAATCACTTGACGGAACTCTTCTGCTGACATCTCCACCATTGGAATTCGTTTAATAATTCCCGCATTATTGACTAAAATATCAATAGAGCCGACTTCTTCTTTAATCTGAGCAACCATCGCTTGAACTTGCTCTTCATCAGTGACATCACACACATAACCACGTGCTTCAATCCCTGCGGCCCGATAATTTTCCAAGCCTTGTTCAACTGATTCAGGAGATAAGTTATTAAAAACAATTGTTGCTCCTGCTTCAGCTAGGGATTTCGCAATCTCAAAGCCAATCCCATAAACAGCACCTGTAATTAACGCTACTTTTCCATCTAATTGAAAATCATTCATTTTAAATTCCATGTTTTCTCCTCTTTCTTTGGTTTATTTTAATTGATCCATTGCAACCATATCCATGTCTGTGTACGTAATATTTTCTCCGCACATGGCCCAAATAAAGGAATAATTACTTGTACCAACCCCAGAATGAATTGACCAGCTTGGTGAAATAGCTGCTTGTTCATTACTCATTACTAAATGTTTCGTTTCGTCTGGTTTACCCATCATGTGGAAAATCCGCGTATCTTCTTCCATATCAAAATAAACATACGCTTCCATACGACGTTCATGTGTATGACAAGGCATTGTATTCCAAGCGCTACCTGGTTCTAAAATGGTGTAGCCCATTTGTAACTGGCAACTTTCACAAACGTTTGGATGAATGTATTGGTAAATTTTACGTTGGTTCAATGTTAATGGATCACCCGTTTCCATTGGGGTAATTTCATCAATACTAATTTTTACGTTGGGATATTTATGATGTGCTGGGACACAACTAATGTAAAATTTCGCTGGATTATCAGGGTTTTCTGAAGAAAAACGAACATGTTTTGTTTCTTTCCCAATATAATAGCCATCTTGTTTTTTCATTGTTTCTTTGGCGCCATCAATTTCAATAAAGCCTGGTCCCCCAATATTAATAACCCCTAGTTCACGGCGTTCTAAGAAATAGTCAACCCCTAATTCTTTGTCCAAAATAATTTCTAATTCTTCTGTGGTCGGTGTCACACCACCAAAAATCATCCGATCATTATGTGTGTAGGTTAAGCTGATTGCACCTGGAATAAAAACTTTCTCTACTAAAAATTCATCTCTCAATTGTTCTGTTGAATAGTGACGGATATCCGCCGGACTATGTGTATAACGTGTTTCCATATTTTGCATAACTAAAATCTCCTATCTATTTATTTTTCCTGAGCCCGTTGCCAAAAAAGCAAGGACTTCTTTTTGACTAAATTGATTACAATCACCATGGACAGTATGTTTTAACGCACTAGCCGCTGTCGCAAAATCAATGCAGGTTTGTGGATCATAGGCAGCTAATATGCCATGTAAAACCCCACCAGCAAACGCATCACCGGCACCGACACGGTCAACAATCGGTTGTAATCGATGACATTTGGACGTATAATACGCACCTTTGTACCATAGCGTTCCGATTAATTCATTATCTGTCGCTGAATGAACTTGACGTTTGGTTGAATAAAATACTTGAATGTTGGGATAACGTTCTTGCATTTTTCGGTAGTACCACGTTAATGCGTCTTCAAGTTCTTCCTCTGGTTCTGGAATCTCCAGTAAATAACGAGCATCTAATACCCCAGCTGAACAAATATCAACAAATGGAAGAATGGCCTTCAATGCCACGCTCGCTTCTTTCTGGGACCAAAGTTTCCCTCGATAATTAATGTCAAAACTTACTTGGCACCCTGCTTGCTTCGCTGCTTTAACTAACGCAACCGTCATACTTTGCCAATTTTTTGATAACGCCGCTGTAATCCCTGAAATATGAAAGATCTCTACTCCTGAAAACAGCTCATGTAAGTCCCATTCCATTTCTTCGATTTGAGCAAAGCTTGAATAGGCGCGATCATAGACAACACTGGCTGCTCGTTCTCCTGTACCAGTTTCCAAGTAATACGTTCCTAGACGTGTTCCGCCAGTTCGTACAAATTCCGTTGAAACCCCATAACGACTTAAATGCTTTTTGGCGGCTTCTCCTAATGAATTATCGGGCACTTTACTAGCAAAAGTCACTTGGTGGCCATAGTTCGCTAACGAAATCGCTACATTCGCTTCACCACCGCCGTAATGTACAGCGAAATTTTCTGTTTGTGCTACGCGTATTCCGACAGGCGTTGACAAACGCAACATGATTTCTCCCAATGTTACGACTTTCCCCATGTGCCTACACCCCTTTGATTGCTTGGAATTTTTCCATATAGGCTTGGGCAACCTCACGAACTTTTTCAAAATCCCCAGTTGCTGCTGGCGCTAACAGATTGCCACCAACACCGACGGCCGTCACACCTGCGTCAAACCACTCGGCCATATTTTCCAAACTGACACCACCCGTTGGCATAATATTTAACTGAGGCAATGGCGCTTTAAATGCTGAAATAACACTCGGTCCATAAACACTTCCTGGAAATAGTTTAATAATATCTGCTCCGCTTTTCAGTGCTTCTTTCATTTCTGTGATGGTCATACAGCCTGGCAAGTAAGGAACTTGATATAAATTGCAAATTTTAGCGGTTTCTTCATCGAAGCTTGGACTCACAATATATTCAGCCCCTGCTACAATAGCTAAACGAGCAGTCGTAGCATCCAAAACTGTCCCCGCACCAATGACTACGTCAGGATTCTCTTGGTATAACGCAACTAATTCCTGAATCACTTCTGTTGCTTGAGGAACAGTAAAGGTTAACTCAATCCCCCGCATACCGCCTGCTACAATGGCTTGACTAGCTTTTAGCGCTTCCTCTTTTGTCTTTCCGCGAACCACAGCAATCACGCCAGCATTTTCTAATTTTTGTAAAATTGATACTCGCTTCAACAGACTCCCTCATTTCTTATTTAGAAATATATATTTATTATAAAGAAATTCACAACTTCATTATACAGATAAAAAAAGAAAATGCAAACGTTTTTACAAAAATAAAAAAAGAAAGACAAACAGAAATCCCAATCGACTTTTGTTTGTCTTTCTTTTTCTACTATAATTTCGCTTCAATCGCTGCTTTTGTTGCTAAAAGTGCTTGATTAATCGTCGTTTTATTTTCCTCTGTCAAACGATATTTCGGCATGCTTACACTAAAAGCACCCGCAATTTCGCCATCTTTCATTAAAGATACTCCGCTACAGAAAATATCTTGTTCAATTTCTTCATCATCGTAAGCAACCCCCGTTTGTTGCACTTGTTTTAATTCTTTTTTCAAACGCAAGGGATTGGTAATCGTATTTTCGGTATAGGGAATTAATGTCTGCGTGTCTAAATATTGTTGCACTTGTTCTTCCGAAAATTCTGCTAAAACGGCTTTACCCATTGCCGAATTATACAAAGGTCGAGTAATTCCCACTTTCGAGGACATGCGAATCGTTTGATTTTTCGGTTCTAATTTATTGATATACAGAATTTCATTATTATTTAAAATCCCTAAATGAATGGTTTCATCGACCGTATTTTGAAGGTTTTCTAAATAAGGTACCGCAATTTCAGCTAAATCGATTTGCTCCACACTTTGATTCGCATAGCGAATCAATTTTGTTCCTAAGCGGTACGTCTTGTTCGTGTCTTTTTGAACATAGCCAATTAATGTTAAGGTTTCTAAAATTTTGATTGCCGTTGATGCCGTCATTTCGGTATTCTTTGCAATTTCCTGTAAGGTTTGATCGGGTTGTAAACTTAGACAGTCCATGATTTTAGCCGCTTTTAACAAGACTGTTCCGTAAGGTTTTGTTTCTTTCATCGAAACCCTCCTTTTCCATATAAGAAATTATATAGAAAAATAAAGAAATTGCAAGAAAAAAAGAACTCGAAGATTCATTCAGTAACGTTTTACTTTCACTTCAGGTCTTTCTCCCAGTCCTATTTCATTCTTATTTTCTTTTCTTTAACTCATCAGAAACATCTGCATCCTTAGGAATTAAAAGATACTCACTGACTTCTGTGGTTTCATTAAATACAACATATAATTTTTGTTCTTCATCGAAATCGCCCAAATCAATCGCTACGTAATTGGGACAAACTTCTGAGATACCATGAAACATTTGACTAAAGATTTTTTTCGTCATCCCCACATTACGATGCTGCTCTTCTGCTTTTTCCACCGCACTTTGTAACGTATATCCTTCATCTAAAAAACGCTTGATCCAATGCACTTTGACGACTGTATGTAACCGATATTTCCGTGGACCGTTTGCGTCTTTCGCAATAGAAGAAATATACCCTTTTTCTTCCCAATAACGAAGTTGACGTGGCGAAACTTCAGCAATTTCACTTAGTTCACTAATTCCTATCAACAAATTTTCTTCATTTAACAAACGCTGAATCATTTTTGACCACATTAGTTTAACTTCCTTTCCCTTATCCTTTCCTTAATTGTAGTTTTTTTTACACCTTTGTCAAGTAAGTTGACAAAGATTCTAATTAGTTGTAAAGTAGTTAATGCAATTTAATTTGAAACTTACAGAAAAAGGAGCGATATATGTGACTTCACAACAACCTGTGGATATTCACGGAAAACCTTATAACCGGTCGTTACTAGTCGGTGTTTTACTAATCGGAACATTTTGTACGATTTTAAACCAAACGCTTTTAACGACGGCCTTACCTACATTAATGAAAGAATTTGATATCTCAGCTTCAAGTGTACAGTGGCTAACCACTGGATTCCTACTTGTGAACGGCATTATGATTCCCATCAGTGCTTGGTTGATTAACAAATTCAGTTCAAAAAAATTATACATAACAGCGATGTCAACGTTCTTAATCGGAACCATCATCTGTTTTGTAGCGCAAGACTTCGGCATGTTATTGACTGGACGTCTTGTTCAAGCCGCAGGGGTCGGTGTATCTATGCCTCTTTTACAAACAATTATGCTTTCAATTTTCCCGCCTGAAAAACGTGGCGCTGCCATGGGCACAACGGGAATTGTTATCGGATTAGCACCCGCTTTAGGTCCAACATTATCTGGTTGGATTATTGATTCTTATACATGGCGTGACCTTTTTGGGATGGTCATTCCAATTGTCGTTTTAGTCCTAATTTTAGCTTCATTTTTAATGAAAAATGTCATTCAATTATCTAATCCAAGTATCGATGTCTTATCGGTCATTCTTTCTACTCTCGGCTTTGGTAGCTTACTTTACGGTTTCTCAAGCGTTGGTAATAAAGGTTGGGGTAGCCCGCAAGTCTATGGATTCTTAATTGTTGGTGCGATTGTTTTATGTCTTTTTACATATCGACAATTGCATTTAGAACAACCTTTCTTAGAACTACGCGTTTTTAAATCAAAAGTCTTTACTGTTGCGGCCATTTTATCTGGCGTAACCAACATGGCAATGATTGGCGCCGAAATGGTTTTACCTTTGTATATCCAAAATATTCGTGGCGAATCTGCCTTCCATTCAGGGTTAATGCTTTTACCAGGAGCGTTAGTCATGGGACTTATGATGCCAGTAACTGGTCGCATTTTTGATAAAATTGGTGCCCGTCGTCTTGCGATTACTGGGATGTTTATTTTAACAGCTGCAACGTTACCGTTTGCTTTCTTAACAAAAGCAACACCTATTATTTATATCATTGTCCTATATGCGATTCGGATGTTTGGTATTTCGATGGTCATGATGCCTGTGACAACTTCTGGCATGAATGCTTTACCAATGAATTTATTAAGTCACGGGACTGCTGTAAACAACACCTTCCGACAAGTAGCCAGCTCAATTGGAACAGCTGTTTTGATTAGTGTTTTAACAAATGTTACCAAAGACGGCTTACCTGCATCGGACTTATTAAAAACAGCCCCACTCACTTATCGCGACCAAGCAACAAACGCAACACTAAACGGTTATCACGCAGCCTTCTTCGTGGCAACAATCTTTGGCGTTCTCGGCTTGGCGATTACTTTCTTCTTAAATAAAAAAGAAGCGATGCCTGTTAAGGAAGTAGGTGCAATGAAATAATGATTATTTTCCTTTTAATCCTTTGCGTGTTAGGCTTTGCCTATACGAATGTATTTGGCCGAAAAGTTTGGCATAAATGCTGTATGGTTATTTTTGGTTTAGGGTTCTTAGCTTCGTTAAGTCTTATCGTTTTAAACGATAAAGATCATTTTGGTATGACCGAAGTTACTCAGGACAAAACGTTTGAACTAAAAAGCAGTAGTTCAAGCAAAGATGGCCCCAACATGTTATTGTACCAGCCGTTGGGCGATGGTTCCGAAAAAGTTTATTTATATAACACACCAGATAAAAAGAAACTACAAAAAACAGGAACGGAAAACGTCACAAACACGGTTCAAAAAGATGCTCAAAAAGCCACATTAGTCCAAAAAACGACGAAATGGTCCTATCAAGAGTCTTGGGCCAAAACACTATTTGGCCTTGCTGACAACGATAACCAATTTGCAAAACAAGAAAACACCTTCAACGTTGCTAGTGACTGGCTAGTTTTAAGTGCTGATCAAGCCAAAAAATTAGGCGAATATATGGAACAACATGCCGCTGATATCAAAAAAGAAGGGACTGAAACAGTTGGCAAAAAAATGATGGCTGCTATGATGGCGAATCCATCAATGTCCCAAGAAGAACAAGCGAAACTCACCGAACAATATACCAAAGAGTTTCAACAAGAATTGATTCAGAAAATTCTTAGTGACATGAAATAAAAAAGCGAGCTTGATAGGATCATCAAACAAGATGTGACTACCAAGCTCTTCTTTTTAATTATAAATCGCTTTAATCGGATCCATCCTCGAGGCACCAATGGCTGGAATAATTCCGAAAAAGATACCTGTGAAGACCGAAACCAATGTTGAAATGGCAAAGATGGACGGCGTAATAATTGGCGTAATCGAAATATACCCACCGACCACAGTTGCCAATAAGTAGCCGCAGCCGACACCAATCAAACCACCAATCAATGTGATAAACGCTGCTTCCATTAAAAATTGGAATAAAATGACTCGTGGTTTAGCACCAATGGCCCGACGAATCCCGATTTCTCGTTTCCGTTCCGTGACAGACACATACATGATGTTCATGACGCCAATTCCCCCGACTAATAGGGAGATTGCAGTAATTGCCATCAGAAACATTGTCATACCCGTGACCATTTCTTCCATTTGTTGTTGGAGTTGTTGGTCTTGGTCGTTTTCTTTAAACGTTCCTTTCACTTCAGGATGATTTTCACTTAAAATGGTGATTGCCTGTCCTAAAATTGCTTCACGGTCCGCTCCCTCACGAACCTTAATATTGATGCCACTAATTGCTTTTGTTTTCGCTAATTTATTGTATGATTCTCGAGAAACAAAACTACTCATAGCAGTTGCCCAATCATCGTTCATACCCAAACTATCTAAATCTTTTGGTGCTAAAATACCAATCACCTTGTACATATAACCACCAATTGAAACAGCTTTTCCAATGAGTTGGCTAGGATCATCAAGCCGAATTTGCGCTTCAAAGATATCATGATTTAAGACAATCGCATCTGTATTTGCATCGCTCGGTTGAAAATCACGACCATATAAAATATCATTCTGCCCTTTAGTCGACGTAATGGATAAATTCGCTTGCGCCCCAAAATAATCCATTGGTACAAACAAATTGTCTCCGCCCCCCATCATTGATTCACCATATTGAGGATAAATACTTTCAATTCCTTGAATGTCTTGTAATTTTTTCAAGTCCACTCGGCTAAACGTATAATCTGGCTCTTCATAGGACATAAAATTGTCACTGCTACCATCCGACATTGTATAATGAATCTTCAAAACATCCGCGTTCACTGCACTGGATGCCTTCACAACTTGACGTTTCATCCCTTCACCTAGCGCAGAAATCGTTACGACTGATGTAATCCCAATAATAATCCCGACCATCGTTAAAAATACCCGCAACTTATGTGCCTTTAAGCTTAAAAAAGTACTAACAAATAAATTAGCAATCATCTAATCACCTCTTCTTCCAAAAAGCGACCATCTTTCATATGAATCACTCGTGAGGCATATTTTTTCATATCTTCATCATGTGTCACCATGACAATTGTTTTGCCCTGTTCATTCAATTCTTTCAATAATTCCATAATTTCTGTACCCGTTTCACTATCCAATGCCCCAGTCGGTTCATCAGCCATAATCAATAATGGATCATTCACCAAGGAACGAGCAATGGCTACTCTTTGTTGCTGTCCTCCAGAAAGTTCAGTAACTTTTGATTTGGCTTTTGTTTCCAAACCGACAATTTTTAGGTATTTTTCAGCAATCGCTTTTTTCTCAGCGCGGCTTTTTTTTCCTTCATAAACACAGGGCAATTGAACATTTTGACTAACATTTAAAGAATTAATCAAGAAAAATTGTTGAAAAATAAATCCTAGATATTCATTGCGAAAGGCTGATTTTTTATTTTCAGACAATTTTGAAACATCTGTTCCTGAAAAATGATAGCTTCCGTCTGTTAAGCGATCCAAGAAACCAATAATGTTCATCAGCGTTGTCTTACCGCTACCGGACTTCCCCATGATTAAAATGAACTCTCCTTGATGGATGGTCAAGTTCAATTCTTTTAAAACATGTAGTTTTTCCTTACCTACTGGATAGAACTTGTTAATGTCCCGCAATTCAATGAGGGGTTGATTTGTATTGTTTGCTTCCACCATCAAGCCCTCCTATTTCGACGCATCTGTCATTGATTCGTTGGTTGCTGATTCATCAGAAGCAATCGCTGCATCTGATTCCACAATATCACCGACTTTTACTGGTTTTTTTGAAGAAATAACCACTCGGTCGGCTGATTCTAAGCCAGATTCAATCGCCATTTTGTCGCCATTTTCTTGCCCGACTTGGACATCACGACGAATGATGGTTCCAAAATCATTCACTAAAACGTAGGCCTGTTCACCCTCTTTTTGAATTGCTTTTTTCGGTAACTCAATCGCCCCTAAATCGCCTAAATCAATGGTTGCTTGCATATGATAGCCATTTTTGACTTTGTCTAAATTGGCCAACGCAATTTTGACGCTATAACTAGACATCGTTGTGCCGCCCTCTGGATTGCCACTCGCGGCATCGCTGTTGCCTTCAGGAGGATTATCATCGATGTAAGAAATTGAGCCATCCACAACCACATTATTGGAAACAGAAGTTAGTTTAGCTTTTTGCCCAACACTAATTTTAGTCAAGTCCTTTTCATTCACTTTCCCAGCTAAATAAAGATCTTCTGAAGTTAACCGTAAAATCGGTGAATTGGCATCTTTTACTTCTGGAATTGATACGCGACCTTTGAAATTAGCCTTTGTGGAAATATATTGCTTCGCTCCTAAATCCGCTAAGGTTTCATTGGTGAAGGTAATCTCTTCATCTACTGCATCGACTTCTGTTTGATATTGTTCATTTAAATCATCACCAGACATCGTGCGGTCTTCTTCTTTAGTTTTATTAAATTTATCAATGGCCCGATTCCACTTATTATAGATATTCGCCCGCTTCGTTTCTAATTTGGCTAAGCTATTTTGTTGTGCCTCAATTTCTTTTGTGACCGCCTCATCTTCATAAGTAAATAATTCTGTGCCTGCATCTACGACATCGCCGTTTTTCACCTTAATCTCTGGATCCTTTGTTATTTTTTGATCACGCGCAAAGGCTTCCATTTGTTCCGGTTGGATGACACCGTTAATATAAATTTGTTGCAAGTCGGGAACGTCAAAATAGTCAATTCCCCAGTCATCTTTAGGCGCTTGCTTGACAGCTACTTGTTGTGCATTTTTATTTAACGCATTCACAGTTACGATGCCCCCAACCGCAATTACCGCAACTGCCCCCAATATAATTATCGTTTTCTTCTTCATTTTCTTCGTTTCATCTCCTCATTCTGTCTATTTTCCCCAACAAACTAAATTGCTCGGTCGTTCACTTATAACTATTTAACCATGCTTGAATTCAATAAACAAGGGCCTTTCTCTAGGCCTTTAGTCTGATTTATTTCATTTTTGTTCATTTTTTTATTTATTTCACGACAATAAATAACCATTGTTGGGTCTTTGTATTTAAACAATCTAAAAAGGTTATTTTTATGTTATTTATAACTAAACTATGCGCAATCGAGATTTTTTGCTTCTTTTTTTATTTAAGGTACACTAGAAGAAACAATTGAAAGTGAGGGCTTGCCATGAAAGTCATTATTTTTGGCGGTAGCGGTTTTTTAGGTCAACAAATCGCGAAAATTTTAGTCCAACGCCAACATCAAGTCATCAGTGTTTCACGTCATGGAAAGCCTGCCACGCTCTCCGCATCTTGGAGCCACCAAGTGCAGTGGGTATGCTCCGATGTTACTCGTGACACGAATTGGCAAGAACAAGTCCAGCGTGCTGACTGGGTCATTGATACAGTAGGTATTTTATTTGAAAATCCACGAAAAAAGAAAACCTATCAACGGCTAATTCTGACGCCAGTGAAAAAAATCAGCTCTTTTTTAGCACAACAAAAAAAGCCAGCTAAGTTTTTATTTATTTCAGCCAATACTGTTCCTTTCCCTTTGAGAAAATATATGGATGCCAAATTGGCAGCGGAGGAACTAATCCACCAAGAAGTCGCCGAAGCAGTGATTTTTTATCCTAGTTTACTTGTAGGTCAAGAACGTACCGGCACCATACTTTTTAGTAAATGTATTTATTTTTTTAAGAAAATCCCCTTTTTAAAGAACTTATTTATTGGCTATGATCCTGTGCCTGTGGCAGAAATGGCACAAGAAATTGTTCACGTTTTAGAAGGCGGCAATTCTATTTACACACACAGAAGGACCCGTTAACAAGTTATCTCCCAATCGTCTCTGTCTAGAGGCGGTTTTTTTGTGTTACAATACAACTGTTCGAAGGAGAGAAGAAGCATGAAAAAAATTGCCATTATTGGCGGCGGCATTATCGGAATGACGTTAGCTAATTATTTAGATCCACAAAAATTTGACATTACCGTTTATGATGAAGGGCTCGGCCAAGCGACTAAAGCGAGCGCCGGGATTATTTCCCCTTGGCTATCCAAACGTCGGAATAAGAAATGGTACCAATTAGCGCGAGAGGGCGCTGCCCTATTTCCAAAGCTAGTCAAAGATTTTCAGCTGACGGAGGATATTTATCGTCAATCAGGGACAGTCATTTTGCGTCCGGCAGCTGCTTTGACAGACTTAGCCCATTTGGCAGAAGAGCGTAAGCAAACTGCACCTGAAATTGGAGAAATCACGATGTTGTCAGCGGTTCAAACAGCGAAGTTCTTACCGCTACTTAAGGAAACTCCCTCACTTTTTATTTCTGGCGGCGGTCGCCTAGATGGACCAGCTTATCTAAACCATCTTCAGAAACGCGCCGAAGCCAAAGGGGTCACTTTTTGTTCACAACGGGCGCACTTTCGACAACTGAATCAAGGGTGGGAAATTGTCACAAATTCAGAAAAAAAGAGCGTTGATTTTCTCACTTTAACACCTGGTCCTCATTTAAAGGAATTACTCGCTACTTTAAATTTATCTGTGGACATTCGTCCCCAAAAAGGACAATTGTTAGTTTTCGAGACCCCTTTTACAAATAGTCAGCAATGGCCTGTTGCTATGTTAGATGGCGAAGCCGATTTAATTCCTTTTAATCAAGGAAAAATTTTATTAGGTGCCACCCACGAAAATGAACAAGCCTGGGATTTAAAAGAGACTGCTAGCGCTTTTAAACAACTAACTTCTGGGACTGCGCCATTTCTAAAAGAAGCAGAGCAGCTTTTTAAGCAACCCATGCATTACCGCGTTGGTACACGTGCTTATACATCCGATTTCGCTCCGTTTTTTGGCCCTTTGCCAGAAATGCCCCACCTTGTGGTTGCTAGCGGACTTGGTTCATCAGGACTCACTACTGGCCCATTCATTGGTTACCAATTAGCTGAATACTTCAATACAGGTGCCTTCAGTGGAGAGCTTTATCAAAAACCACTTAGTCAATATGTAAAAAACAACCGCTCACTTTAATCAGTGAGCGGTTGTTTTTTTCCCTTTAATTAAGAAATGTGAAGTATCTTGGTAGAAGGATTTTGTTATTATGCTACTTGTGGTCGCGCATAGCGTTCTACGTTTTGTTTAATATTTTTAACCGTTTCTGGATCTTCAATGCCCGTTACTTCAGCGATCACTGTATCAACGCTTTCTTGGTCAAGCATTTCCTGTAATTGACGGCTTTGTTCATCTTCTGGATCATGATAATTAAAAACAATACCAATCATTGCTAATAAATGCGGCGACACTAGATTGCGTTCCTGTAATTCACGGATTGGTCGAATAAACCGTTCTTGCGCACCTAATTTTCTGATTGGTGTCCGTGCTACACGTGTAATAGCATCTGAAATATATTTATTTTGGAAACGTTGAATAATTTTTTCAATATAGGCTGCATGTTCTTGTTCATCAAAATTCCATTTGGCCACTAAAAGTTTACCAGTTTCCTGCAAAACTGATTTGAGTTGTGCTACCACTAAGGCGTCCTGCATCGCTTCGTCAATGGTTTGATAGCCTAACAACGCCCCTGTATAGGCAACTGTAGCATGGCCAGTGTTTACACTAAATAATTTTCGTTCAATATACGGCTCTAAATCAGCAACGTAATGAACGCCTTCTAACTGAATCTCTTTGGCTTTTCGGTTGGTATCATCAATGACCCATTCACAAAAAGGCTCAACTTGAACAAAAAGTGGATCTTCATGTTTTTGTAATGGAACAATCCGATCAACCGCCGCATCAGGAAAACCAATCCATTGTTCAGCATAAGCTGGGTTTTTCAAATATTTGGCCACTTCTTCTGCTAAAAAGGTTGAACCACCAATCATATTTTCACAAGCGATAATATCCAGCGGCTTTTGACAATTTGCTTCAGCACGTGCATCAATTCCTTGGGCAATTAATTCAGCAATTCTTGGTAAAATATTGGGACCAATCGCCGTCGTGACTAAATCAGCTTCCGCAATTGCTTCTACTACTTTTTCTGGTTCTGTCATGTTATTTAACCCGGTCACATTTTCAACGTTAATTTGTTGATGTGAGGCATCGGCCAATTCAATTGTATAACTTTTACGTTCTTTTAACGCTTGAATGATGGTTTCATTAACATCCACAAACGTAATATGAAACCCGTTTTTAGCTAAAATTTCGCCGATAAAGCCGCGTCCAATATTTCCTGCTCCAAAATGTACTGCGTTCATTCTTATTCTCTCCTTTAAGCAATGGCTAAATTTTCTGTTATTTCTTCTTTACTTAATGCGTCGGCAAGTTGCACCACGTTATCCATATCACTACAATAAAGTGCAATTTGTTGGACTAATTGCAAATGTTCTTCACCGACTCCGGCAATCCCAAATAATACGGTAGCAATTTTTTCATCTTCTTCGGTGCCAAAATTAACGCCTTCTGGGACTTGCACTACACAGATTCCTGATTTTTTCACTAATTTTTTGGCTTCTTCTGTTCCATGAGGAATGGCAATAAAATTCCCCATATAAACAGATAGCAATTGGTCTCTTTCAATCATTGCTTCGATATAAGCGGGCTCAACACAGCCTGCCTCGACTAGTTTTTCGCCGCAAAAGCGAATAGCTTCTTCTTTTGTATTAAACTGTTGATTTAATTCAATTGAAATATTCGTAAGATTTTCCATTGTTTTCTTCCTCTCTAGGCACTTTCTTTTAAGAGCGAAACCACTGTTTCATATTTTTTGGGATTAACCATACTTTTTACTGATAAGTGTGTCGCTTTCGGTGCTTTTTTACGGGCTTGTTCCGTTAGTTCAGCTTTTGTGACAATTAAAGCCTGTGTTTGTTGAGTTAATTCATTAATATTAATTTTTCGAATCGGCATTGAAATTTTCTCTTTATCTAAAATTTCTTCTAAGACTTTCATTCCCATCGTTGCTGACCCGACACGGTCATCGTGAACCAAAAGAATTTCATTGACATTTGCTAAATCTCCCTCAATTTCAGAAGCAGGTGTTGCTTTGGAGGCTGTTGGTTGTGCGTCGTTTTTTTCTTTGGTACCTGATAGTTCAGCCACAATTTCATCATAACGTGGTGAGTTCAAGAAATTTTCAACTGCTACAAAGGTTGCATTAGGTGCTTTCTGTTTGGCCCGTTCTTGCAATTCCGCTTGTGTGACAATCAATGTATTTCCCTCATCGGTCAAATTATTAATAGCCCGATTCGTCACAGTTTGTACTAAACCAGCCTCTTGGACCTTTTTCCGTAAGATAGACGCCCCCATTGCACTAGAGCCCATCCCAGCATCACAAGCAAAAATAATTTGTTGAATTCCTGACAATGAAGCACTACCATTTGTGACAGTTAATCCTTTTGATGCTGCTTTAGCAGCTTGGGTTTCTTTCACTTTTTGGGCAAATTCATCACTTTCTTCTTTCGCATCTGCTTTTAAAATGACTGCGGATACTGCAAAGGAAACAGCAGTTGCTGCCAAAACACCTAAAATAACTGGTAAGTAAGAACCCATTGGTGTCATCGCTAAAATAGCTATAATGGAGCCTGGTGAAGCGGGCGCACGTAAACCAGCATCTAACGTTTGGAAAACCAAACTACCTGTCGCACCACCTGCAATAACCGATAAGAATAATAACGGTTTCATCATTACATATGGGAAGTAAATTTCGTGGATACCACCAAGGAAATGAATAATTATTGCTCCCGGCGCAGAAGATTTTGCCGCACCTTTTCCAAAAAACATAAATGCTAATAAGACACCTAACCCAGGACCAGGGTTTGCTTCTAATAGGAAAAGAATTGATTTACCAGCCGATAAGACTTGTTCTGTCCCTAGGGGTGTTAAAATGCCATGATTAATCGCATTGTTTAAAAAGAGCACTTTTGCCGGTTCAATAAAAATACTCGTTAATGGAATCAAATGAGCATTTAAAATGATTTCCACACCACGTGCCATTGCAGCAGTCAGCGCATCGACAATTGGGCCAATCGCTGAAAAACCAAGTAAAGCTAATGCAAAACCAATCAATCCAGCTGAAAAATTGTTTACTAACATTTCAAAACCAGCTTTAATCCGATGTTGGAAATACTGATCAAATTTCTTAATTGTAAAGCCACCAAGTGGACCCATAATCATGGCACCTAGCATCATCGGAATATCGGTTCCCACAATCACGCCCATTGTCGCAATTGCGCCAACTACGGCACCGCGATCACCTGCAATTACTTTCCCACCAGTGTAGCCAATTAATAATGGAATTAAATAGGTCAACATTGGGCCAACCATCGTGGCAAAGGCTTTATTTGGCAGATATCCATCTGGGATAAATAGCGCTGTCAAAACGCCCCACGCAATCAACGCCCCGATATTGGGCATCACCATGCTAGATAAGGTACTGCCAAGTCTTTGGACTTTCGCTTTAATTGATACTTTATTTTTTTCTGGTACTTGTTCCATTTTTATTCCCCTTCTCTCAAGTAACTTTTCTTGTTGACTAAATTGTATCCGCTTTCCGAATCTGGAAAAAGTCGTACTTTGGCACAAACCATTGTGCCAAAAGTTGAAAGAAAAAAGCACGTGTTCTCTAGTTACGAAAACCAGAAAACACGTGCTTATTCCATTTCTAATAATTTAAATAATAAATGAACAACTTTTTATGCTATACTCAAATTGGCGACTTGCCTCGAAAGGAGGTGCATCACATGTACGAGATTGTCACAAAAATTCTTGTGCCGATTTTTGTCGGGATTGTCCTGAAACTTGTAACCATTTGGTTGGAAAAACAGAACGAGGAATAAACAAGTTGCTTCCAACCGCTGCTGTCTAAACAGCAAAAAAAGACACCCTACCACAATAGGGTGTCTTTTTAGTGCATCCATGCACGACTTTGTCACAAGTTACTTTAAATTTATCATAGGGCCTATTTTTTGTCAAGGAATCTTCTTATCTTTTTTGTTTAACCTCTTAAATAAAAATATTTTAATTTTTATTATAAAATTATTTCAATAATTATTGAACATTTCAGAATGAATTGATTTTTTACTACCAATTTTTTTCAGACGTAACTTTAGGCTTGAGCCAGAATTTTTTGCGCTTCATCTATTGTTCGACAATCACTGAGCCGCTGAATGTTTTCGAGATCTGAACAGAAAAAAGCTAATTCTTGAAGCATGCTTAGTTGCCGTTGACTTTTTAGAGCAACGACAAATAACAAAGTAGCTATTTTTCGATCTGCTTCCGTACCAAAGTTGACCCCATCAGGCACTTGAATAAAGCAAATCCCTTCTTTTAAAACTTGTTCATCTTGTCCTTCCGCATGAGGTAATGCCACGAAGTTACCGATATACACACTGACTTTTTGTTGACGTTGATACATTGCTTTGACATAGTCAGGCGTGACCAACTGATTTTTTAGCAGTAATTCACCAGAAGCTGCAAGTGCTTCCTCCCAACTAGCATACGATTGATTCAACATTATTTGCTCCGCTGTAATTTCAAACATCTCTCAACACCTAGCCTTTCATTTCTTCAATTAATAATGACGAAAGCAACTGATAAACAATGGCTTCATTTCCTGAATGAAAAATTTCTGTATTTAAATCATTCATAATAATCGCACCACTGATTTTTCCTAAAATTTTCCCGATTGTTTCATCAATCGGCATCGGCGCTAGCATGAGTAACATACGTTGTAACTGCATCGGCTTTTTATCCATACCTTCAATCATAAGTGGCTGGGCCAGATTAAAAATACAAAAAACAGGCTGTGTCACTGCTGTACTTGAGGTATGGAATAAGGCCATTTCCGTCTGAGGAATCCCAATAGGCGCTTGCTCGTAACGTTTCATCAATTGCTGACAGACGATTGCACTATCGGTGATTAAATCTGCGGAAAGTTGCGCAAGAGCTTGTTGAACGGTTTCTGCTAAATCCGCTTGATTATTTAAATCTGCTATGAAAAATGTTTCTAATAGTTTACTAATTTCTTCCATGAAAGCGACCACCGTTTCGTAGCTTTCTTCGCCACCTATTTTTTTCACAGGCGCTTTCCTAAGCGAGCGTTTTTCGTGACTAATCCGCTTAAACTCTTCTTTCAATTGGCGGATTTCATCGTCTAAAAGTAACGGTGAGATCAATTTATATTTACCATTGTATCCTGGTAATAACGAAGTGGAAATCACTAAGTCATAGTTTTCCTCAACATTCACCTTACCTAAATCCGCAATCCGAAAAAAATGAATCTGGTTGATAAAAGGAAAGTAGCGCCGTAATCGCATTTCCAGCATACTTGTCGAAGCCAAACCGCTAGGAGAAAAACCAGCAATATCAACTTCCATAATTTTGGGACTCCGCTCTAAAGAATTGGCAAAATGAAGCACCATGTAGGCAATTTCCTCTTCCGATAGATTCTTTTGCGGAAAAATTTGCGGCAACGCTTGGCGTAAAGCCGCAGCTATTTCTTGATATTGATTCATGATCCGTTCTAAAATGGGATTCGTTAAATCTTCTTCTTGTAAAACCGCCCGCGAAAAAACACCTGATAAATGCGTCAACAACATTTTATACAGATTGGTATCTTCGAAAAAATTAACTTCTGTTTCTTGACTTACTGCTTCAATCAGTTGTTTCACTGCATAAGCCAGCTGAGTGTCAAAATGTTCATCAAAAAAATCTTCATCAAAAGAATTAGAAAAATCACTTAATAAGCTAGCAAAAAAAACAATCTCACTGACAGCGTATAGTTGTTTCGTTTCAGCAGCGACTTTTGAAAAAAGTCGTTTAGAACAATTTAGAAAGGCCTTATTCATCTGCCCAGTATAGGTCTCATCAGCTAAATAAAAACCTGCAGTGACCCGATCCATCGCAATTGTTAACATTAAAATCAAATGTTGTAATTTGCGATCACTTAATGCTGGAAATAAAGTTTCTACTTCTGGCTGAACAATTTTTTGTGCAAATGCTAAATGTTCTGCATGAATAAACTGAAAGAAAAAATGGTCGTTTGTCGTTAATTCGGTAAAATGAAAAAATTGGTACTCATTAATTTCCATACTTAGAATATTCGCCATTAGAAGACGGCGATATTTTTCAGAACCAGTCACTTCATAACCTTGATTCCGAGAAATCGTCAACGGAATCCGAGCAATCCGTGTTTCTAATTGTTTAATATCGGCATAAAAAGTCGTATTACTAATACAATACGTTTCCAGAAAATAATGCATAGAGACTGGCTCTTTTGTTTGCAGTAATGTCAATAAAATCGCATGTTGCCGCGCCAAAGTAGAAAGTTCCTGTGTCTCTTCTCCTAAAATAGCAGCCTGAATTTCCGTCATCGCTGCTTCATCTGCTTGAATCGAAAAGCGCCCACGAGCTACTTTTTCCAACGTCGCGCCCATCGATGCTAGCGAGGTTTCTAAATTTTCTAATTCACGATATACCGTCCGGCGGCTAACCTTTAACAAATTCATCATGCGGTTTACTGAAACGGGGGTAGGACTATTCACTAATTCCGTTAATAGAACAGTTTCTCTTGTCGTTAAAAACATCTATCAGCTCCTCCTTCCAGCCATTCTTGATACTCTTTCTTATTCAAAAAACTAATAACTACGTATAAATTTTGTTGCGTTAGATCTAAATGATAGGCTTGCGCCAGTTCACGAGTCACTACGTAGGTTGTCTCCTTGGTAAAAAAGACTGTTTCCAGTGGTTCTTTAGATACTTCAATCGCGACTCCTTGTTTCGCCGCTTGTTGCCGCAATAATTCCATTCCCATTGTTTGCGATCCTCGAACATTCTCGGCATATAAAAAAACAAGCTTCTGTATTTGTTTGGTCGGGTTCGTTCCAGTAGACTCTGAACCAAGTGAAGATTGCTCTTGAGAAGAAGCAGTCAGTTTGGCTAAAACTTGCGGGTAATAGGATTTAATTTCTAAAAAATTTTGAACACTCACCATATCCTTTTCTGGGACGTACTTTTGTGCTAACTGTTTCAATTCTGCTTGAATGACCACTAATGTCTTAGGCTGCCACTTCATCTGATGAACGGACTGGTAAGTCACAGGCATCTCCAAGTTCACAGCTTTTAATTGTCGGCTTAGCAAACTAGCCCCCATGGCACTTGAGCCCATTCCTGCATCACAAACAAATAAAATTTGCTGATAGTTAGGTGTGACTGTTTCCACTTGGTCTTCCTCCTTCATCTTTATCATTGAAACTGGTTCAATTCCTCGTTGACGTTTTAATAACAAGCTTGCTATTGCAAAAGAGCACAGAAAGCTAACAAAAATTCCGCTAAAAACCGCCAGCCTCGCATCAGTCGGGGCATTGGCTAAAATCGCAACCAATGAACCTGGCGAAGCTGGAGCACTTAGCCCCACATTAAATATTTGAAAAACAAGCGTACCACTCATTCCTCCAGCAATTACTGCTAAAAATAAGCGCGGGTCCATCAAAACAAACGGAAAATAAATTTCATGAATGCCCCCAATCAGTTGAATCATGGTGGCACCTCCTGCTGTTTTTCGTTGACCTACAGGCCCAAACAGCAGAAAAGCAACCAAAACGCCCACGCCTGGTCCAGGGTTTGTTTCCAATAGAAATAAAATGGACTGACCTGTTTGACTAGTACCTTCTAAACCTAGAGGCGTTAATAAGCCATGGTTAATCGCATTATTAAAAAATAACACTTTTAAAGGTTCTAAGAAAACGTGAACCAATGGTAAAAGATTGGCTTCAATTAACCAAGAAGAAAATTGATACAGCCAAAAACTAGCGCTTTCAACAGCCGGAGCTACAACCAGAATACCAAAACAGCACAGCAGTCCTCCCACAATTCCTGCTAAAAAGTTTTTAGTCAGCATCTCATAGCCTTCTTTAACTTTCGGTAAGAGAATTTGTTCAATTTTGGCGAAAGTATATCCTGCTAAAGGACCAATAAACATAGCACCAAACAACTGTGGAACATCTGTGGAAACAATCACGCCCACTGTCGCAATAGCAGCAACGACGCCGCCACGTTGTTCCTCGAACATTTTTCCGCCTGTAAAACCAATTAGAATCGGTAAAACAACTCGAATCATTATCGTTTCGACTTCAGAAAGAGCTAGCCGTAGATTCCCGGTCGTATAGCCAGCCACCAAAGACAATAAGCTCCACGCAATAAAAATACTCAAATTTGGCATAATCATCCCACTCAAACGATGACCAAAACGACGTAAATAGGGAGTTACTTTCACAAACTTATGTTTAAAAAAGAGCGAATGCATTTCTTTTTCCTTCATATTCCTTGTCCCTCGCTCTCTATGTAGATAATTAGAATACTTCTATTATATGAAATTTCACAAAAAAATAGTATAGATTTTTGTAAAATAATTCTTTTATACACCTCACAAGAGAATCCGTTTACATTAATAGAAAAAACTTTTATACTAAAAGAAAGAAACTCTTCGGATTGGAGGCCAATTATGGCAATCAAAGCAATTGTAATGGATATTGATGGCACCTTGTTAACTTCAGAAAAAAAGATTTCACCAAAAACGCGACAAGCACTAGTAGCTGCACAAAAACAAGGCCTATCACTGATTTTGGCTTCTGGCCGCCCGACTAACGGTATGCGGACCTTAGCAGATGAATTGGAGATGGCTCATTATAATGGACACTTACTTTCCTATAACGGCGCTTGTGTCACCCATCATGGCAGTCAGCAACAACTATTTAATCAGACAATTTCAAAGTCATTGAGTCAACAAATTTTAGAGCATTTGAAACAATTTGACGTAATTCCAATGATTAATGATGAAACATTTATGTATGTCAATGATGTTTTTCATAACACCTTACATTTAGAGACTGGTGATTTTAATATTATTGAATATGAATCACGGGGTGGCAACTTTCAATTATGTGAGTGGCGTGATTTAGCCGCCAGACTAAACTTTCCCTTGAACAAAATTTTAATTGCTGGTGAACCCGCCTATTTACAAAAATATCATGAGGCCATCTACGCGCCTTTCAAAGAAACCGTCACCGCTGCTTTTTCCGCTCCTTTCTATTTTGAATTTACCGCAAAAAATATTGATAAAGCGCGTTCTTTAGAAAAACTAACCCTACAGTTAGGCATAACTGCTGAAGAAGTAATTGCTTTTGGTGATGGTCACAACGACTATACAATGTTGGAATGGGCCGGCACGGGAATTGCTATGGAAAACGCCGTTGACGAGCTTAAAAGCATCGCAACGGAAGTCACTTTATCCAACGACAATGACGGCATCGCTGTTGCATTAGCCAACTTTCTTTAAGATCGTTGATTGATGCAAGCGTACGCCGTCATTTTTTATTGCCTATTCAAATGTCGTGATTTTTTCTGGTGCTAAACGAACAGATTCATAACCAGTTTCCATGCCCTTACCCACAGATAAAATCATTACTGGGACATAGCGCTCTTGATCTAAACCAAATGTTTCGGCTAATTTTTCCGCTTCAAAACCACCGATTGGATTTGTTTCATATCCGTGAGCTCGGGCCACTAACATAAATTGCATAGCTGCTAAACTCGCATCAATTTTTACGATGTCATTCATTTGTTCTCTGCTTAAACTTTCATAATGGGGAATAATGGCTGCTAATTGTTGGTCCCGCACTTCCTTAGGCATTTTACCACTAGCATAAGCTTGATTGTAAATTTCCTCTCCTCGTTCATGGCAGTTTAGATCACCAAAAATTAAGAGCATTGCAGAAGATGTTTCATTTTGACGCGTATTAAAGCGAATTAAGGGTTTTAATTTTTCTTTGCCTGCTTCACTTTCCACTACGACAAAACGCCATGGCTGCATGTTAACAGAAGAAGGGGCAGTGGTCGCTTCTTGAATCATTGTTAACATTTCTTCATGAGAAATTTTATGGGTTTCATCGTACACCCGAACCGATTTGCGGCCAAAAACAATCTCTGAAAAATCATTCGTTGTATATGTTGTCATTCTATCATACCTCTTTCGTTGTAATGCTTTGATCTAGTTTTGTCAAAAGTTCTTTTAACTGGCGACAGTCGTCCTTTGTAAATGTACTGGGAATAATTTCTGTTACCGTTTGTTGCTTGGCTGTACATTGCTGTAGTTCTTGTTGTGCTTTTTCTGTTAAATGCACTAGCACTTCCCGATTATTTTCTGGATTTCGCTGTCGTGTCACATACTGTTTCTCTTCTAAAATTTTCAAATGGCGAGTGACCGCACCACTATCGATTTTTAAGTGTTCTTGAATCTCCGTTTGAAGACACGGCTGACGTTCTTTTAAAATCATCAGCAACTCATAACGAGTCAAACTCAAGCCAACTTGCTCTTCAAAAACTTTGGTAATTTTTTGATCTAATACCTTTAACTGACATAATAATTGGCTGACTTCCCGTAATGATAACGACATAGTTTCCTCCTTAAAAAGATGACTCGTCAACAATTGACTAGTCAACTATAACTGTTTCTTTCTAAAAATGCAACCTTTTTTACAAGAAAAATAGAACAATTGACAGGGAGAAACTACAGTATTCCCCATCAACTGTTCTATTTTAATCAATCTATTTTTCGGTAACAGGTTCTGCTGATAACCGCTTAATTCCTAAACCAGTAAATGCACTGACCATTGAGAAGACAGGCGATAATAAGCTAAAGAAAACAAATGGTAAGTAAGTCAACGTTGATACGCCAAAGGTCCCCGCTACGAAGCTACCTGCAATCCCCCAAGGAATGAGGTAGTTAATAACCGTCCCGCCATCCTCCAAGGTTCTGCCTAAAACAGTCGGATCCAAACCTTCTTTTTTGTAAACTTCTTTAAAGGCATTCCCTGGTAAAATAACCGATAGGAATTGTTCACCAATAAAAATATTTACGCCAATTCCTGTTAATAACGTTGATAAAATCAATTTCGGTGTACTGCTCATTTTCTGCGAAACAACTTCCATGACCGCAGAAATCAATCCTAATTCCATTAATAAGCCACCTAGAGACAACGTTAGAATAATAAGTGCCACAGTCGGCATCATACTCATAATCCCGCCACGACTTAATAATTGATCAATTTGTGCGTTCCCCGTTTGAGAAACAAACCCATTTTCCAACGTGTTTCCTAATGCCTGCAACGATACTTTCGGATTTTGAATAATAATCATAATTACTGCCACAATAATGTTCAACAAAATCGTGATAATCGCTGGAATTTTGCGCCAGGCACAGATTAACATTAAGGCTAATGGTAACAATGACCAAATTGAAATGGTAAAGTGGTCTTCCAATACTTGAATAACTTGAACTACTTCTGTCAGACTAGTATTCGCGTACGTTTGTCCTAAAATCATAAACAAGATTAAAGAGACGATAAATGCTGGTACAGTCGACCACATCAAGTTTTTTATATGTTTAAATAAATCCGCTTCAACAATCGCTGCGGCTAAGTTTGTTGATTCTGATAAAGGCGACATTTTATCACCAAAAACTGAACCAGAAACAATCGCCCCCACAACTAAAGCAGGATTTAACCCTAAGGTACTGCCAATACCGAAAAAGGCAATTCCAATTGTTGACATCACTGTAAAAGCACTACCTACTGCACTGCCGACAATCGCACAGACAATAAAAACTGACGGCACAAACCATTTAACACTAATCATTTTAAAACCAAAAACCATAATCGTTGGAATAATTCCTGCTTGAATCCAAACGGCAATCAATGCCCCCACTAAAATGAAAATAAAAATTGGAATAATCCCTGGCTTCAAGCCATCAACAATCCCTTTATGCATTTGATCAAATGGTACTTTACGAAACATTGCGTAGCCTAAAATCAATGCAATCACAAACAAAATAGTAATATTTGGCGATATCTTTAAGCCAATTACTCCTGTTGCAATAGCTGCCACAATAATTAATAACACGATACTTGCTTCTCGAACACTCACGGTCTTCTTTTTCTGTTTTTCTTTCATTTCGTTACTCTCCTCTAATCTTTTTTCTGAATACTCTGACATTAAAGGATCTTATGATAACGAATAACCCCTCCACAACTCATTGAAAACGCCTCCTAAAGCTACATAAAAAGAGAGATTCATCCTTAAAGAATAAGGACGAATCTCTCCGCGGTACCACCTTAATTAGAAGCTTACTTGCTTCTCGCTTATGTATTATGTAATTGTTACTACTTATTAGTGTAATTCACAAATAGACTTGATCGATTCGCAGCAACCATCGACTTTCTGAACAAAACATCTATTTCCTACTGGGCTAATAATTTATGAATCTCAATATACCAAGAAGAAACCGACTTGTCAACGAAAATAGCATAAAAAATTTTTTCACACACCAACAAAAATTACTTTTTCTTTTTGTAAAAATAGAAAGAGGTCGGGACAGCAGCGTTTAACTCCGAGAAATAAGAAGGAATTTCCGAAAATTGTTCTTTAATTTTTGGAGAATTTCGGCTTATTTCCGAAGGAGTTGCTTCTGTTCCCGCCGTTTACCAGTTTTTGAGCGTGGAACAAAAATCCAAAGTGATTTTTGTTCCACGCTCCTGTTAATTAATGGGTTGTGCCACCTTGTAGTTGAATATCTTCTTGCGTTTTTACTGCTGCTTCAATCATATAGAACAAAGAATCTGTGATTGCTTCTAATGACATAGAAGCAAACGTTGGTTTATCAATTGTTTGTTCTGGTAGGAACGGAACATGAATAAATCCGCCACGAATAGTTGGATATTTAGTGTTAATTAAGTGTAGTAAGTGATACATAATATCATTACATACAAAGGTTCCTGCTGTATAAGAAATCGCTGCAGGTAATTGATGGTCATGACAATTTTTTACCATCGCTTTAATCGGTAAATTTGTAAAATAGGCTGTTGCTCCATCTTCAACCAACGGCACATCGCTTGGTTGTTGTCCTGCATTATCCGGGATACGCGCTTCCGCTAAATTAATCGCCACTTTTTCAACAGTGACTGTTTGGCGGCCGCCTGCTTGTCCAACACAAATCACCATATCTGGTTGATGGGTTTCAATTGCTTCAGCCACTTTTTCACCACTAGTGCCAAAAACAGTTGGCACCTCAACTTTAATAATTTCAGCTCCTGCAATTTCAGCAGGTAATTTTTTGACTGCTTCAAAGGCAGGATTGATTGCTTCTCCTCCAAATGGATCAAAGCCAGTAACGACAACTTTCATTTCGATCATCCTTTCTTATTTGAATAGAATCATATAAACAATTTGGAAAATTAACATGAAAAGTGCAATCGGCAATTGATTTTTAATGACGCCGTACTTATCTTTCATTTCCAACATGGCTACAGGTACGATATTAAAGTTCGCAGCCATCGGTGTTAACAGTGTACCACAAAAACCACATGTTAAGGCAACCATCCCAACTAATGCGGGATCTGCACCTAAAGAAAAAACAAACGGCACGCCAATTCCGACTGTCATCACGGTTATTGCTGCAAAGGCATTGCCCATGATAGCCGTAAAAATAACCATTCCCACAGCATAAATAATAATCCCTACATTGACATTTCCTGCTGGTACTACGGCACTAACCCCTTTTGAAATAATCTCACCAACACCAGCGCTAGTAAAAACAGCACCTAAACAAGCTAATAGCATTGGCAACGTACTAAGAGGACCGACTGTTTCTAACATTTCCGCCGCATCATCAAAAAATACTTTCGGCGTATTATTTTTAGAAAAGAACATCATGATGAAAATCGCTACAAAGACACCAACACCGACACCGACTAAAGCTCCTAAAGTAGTCAATGTGGCAAAAAGAATTGCAAAAACCCCGATACTTAGTGCGGGAATAAAAATCTTCATTCCTAATTTTTGAGACATTTTTTCCATGTATTCTTTCGAAGGTAAGCGACTTTCTCCTTTTGTCACTTTTTGAAGAATTGCCGGAATTGTCATCACAAAAATAAGTACGCCACAGGCAACTGGTGGGATAAACCGACCAAAACCGATTAAGATCCCTAAGATTCCCCAGAATAAACTAGTCCCATACGCATGTTGATTGGTTTTATCACGAAAACTACGAAAACTTGTATATAACAAGATAATCCCCATAAAAATATAAAGGACTTCCAATAACTTTGCACTCAAATCAATACTTGGATCTGTGAAAAAACTCATTTCAGTCCCTCCTGTCCATAATATTTTTTACGTAATCTTTTTTCTTTTAAAGTAAAGTAAATACTTGCCGAAATTAAGGCAACTAAGGCGACTGGTACTTCCACTAAAGCCAGTTTACCTAATGTCACTTCATAGCCTAAATCTTTCAATGTTGATTGAACAAGCAATGCCCCAGCCCCACCAACAAACAGAACTTGACCAAAGAACCAACAGATATTTTCCATGGCTGAAGCCATCCCTTTTAGTTCTTCTTCATACTCTGGCACCATTGGTAAATTTTTTGATTCAATTGTTCCTAACGCCATTGGCAAAATAATCGGACGCACAAAACCTGCTACCCCACCGAAACTTACGTTAAAAGCGGCGAAGATAATCCGAAAGACACCATAAATGTCAATAATCACACCAGCAGATACCTTTTTGAATCGTTTAATCAACGTAGCTGCTGACTCTTTCAAGCCATTTCTTTCTAACGTTCCTGTTGCTAACATAATAATAATAAAGATAGCCATGCCTCGATTATTCACAAAGGTTGTTCCTAGTGTTTCTAGCATTGATGTCAAACCAAGCCCGCCAGTAAAAGCCGTCACTATTAAAGCAACCATCACAATCAAGATAGCATCAAATTTCAATGCGAAGCCGACAATGACGATCAATACGCCTAATAAAGGTAATAAATCCATCAAATCTCTCCTTCTTAAAATAAAATTTCACTTTCCATTATATGCCAATTTTCGCTCATTTGTAAGACTTTTTTAATTTTTAATGTTATTTTTTCTAAAGATACAGTTTCCAACACTTTTTAGAGCTACCACTCGCACTTTTTTCTTTTTTCCGCTAGAATAAAAGAAACAATAACATTGAGGAGGATTTTTATGTTCCAAACTTTTAGAGAAAATTTTCGGCGCCATACCCTATTGCGCGACGCCGTCTTTATCGTTATCGGAAGTGCCATTGTCTTTAATCCCGGTGCTTTCTTCCAGTTCGTCGGTTATTTAATTGCTGGTTATTTGATGCTTTTAGGGTTAATCAATATTTATGATGACTACAAAATAAAAAAACAAACGGGCAGCTGGGGGCTTGGTTTCGTAACAGGTTTAATCTTTGTCGTCTTAGCAGTAGCCTTTTTATTTTTTGCACCAGTGATCGTTTCGATTCTGCCGTTTTTATTAGGGATTAGCATTGTTATAAACGGCCTCGTTCAATTGACTTTTGCTTTAAATACTCGTCAAACAGGCGCGCTTATCTACAGTATTCTGGTTTTAATCGCTGGAGCTGTTTTAGTTTTCAACCCCTTCAAAAGTCTCTTAGTTTTGATGCAAGTTTTTGGATTTATCCTGATTTTCATGGGTGTCATTGAAATTATTGGTCATTTTAGAAATAAAGCTTAACGAAAGGAGCAACTTATGGATAAAGAAAGTACCAAGTGGATCCGCTTTTTAGGTGGGAAAAATTTACTTTACACATTAACTATCCTTTGTCTAATTGCTGTAACTATCTTTTTATTCAACACTGTTTCATTTATCTTTAAACCAATTTTTGTTATTTTTAGTGCCGTCTTAGGCCCGGTACTTTTTGGTATTATTCTATTTTATTTGCTTAATCCAATGGTGAAACGCCTTGAGAAAAAAATTCCCCGTGTTTGGGCGATTGCGATTCTCTATGTCTTAATTATTGCATTACTAGTGTTAGCTGGACTGCAACTTTTCCCAATTATCCAAGACCAAACGGAAGAATTAATCAAACAATTCCCAAGTTTTTGGAAAAGCACGCTCCAAACAGTACAAGAATTTATGGCTAAAACACCTTTTGCAAAAGATTTAGAATCTGCTAATGAGTCGATTAATCAGCTCTGGGGCAAACTTGCAAACTCCTTTAAAGACTTTGCAGGGGATTACCTACAAACAGGCGCACAAGGTCTGGGAAGCGTCTTTTCTGCAGTCTCTTCTACTTTCCTAACCTTGTTTACAGGACCTATCATCGCCTTTTTCCTTTTAAAAGACAAAGAAAAGTTTTATCGCTTTGTAAAAGGCATCATTCCCCCAGCTTTTCGTCCTGATTTTGATGAATATAGCCAAATTGCCAACATTCAAATTGGCGATTATCTAAAAGGTCAAGTCATTGCTTCGTTGGTTTTAGGGATTATGTATTGGCCAGCTTTTCTATTAATTGGTTTACAATTTGGTAGCATTTTAGCTTTAGCTGCGGGTATTTTATGTATTATTCCTTATATCGGGCCATTTATTGCCTTTATTCCAGGATTGATTATTGCCTTTCAGGATTCCACATTTATGGTAGTAAAATTCGTTATCGTCTGGTTTGCCATCCAATTGATTCATGGTGATTTTGTTATTCCTCGTGTGATGGGCGATAAATTAAAAGTCCATCCGATTACTATTTTACTTGTCTTGTTAGTTATGGGTGAACTGTTTGGTTTAATGGGCGTTATCTTCGGGATTCCAATGTATTGCCTAGTTAAAGTGACAGTCATTTATTTATTCCGCAAATTCAAACAACGCTATAACCGCTTTTATGGTGACAACGGCGAGTATGAACACACGAATTTTACTAAAGATCAATATTTAAAATAATACAATGAAAAAACTGGGACATAAGCCGTTTAGACTTATGTCCCAGTTTTTTTACCATACTTCTCTAGCAATTTCTTGAAGTAATTGAACTTTGCGCCATTGTTCTTTCTCCGTCAAACGATTTCCTTCTTCCGTTGAAGCAAAACCGCATTGCGGACTAATACTTAAGTTTTCTAAAGGAACAAACTGTTGGGCTTCTTCAATTCGTGCTTTCACTTGTTCAGTCTCTTCTAATTCAGGAAACTTAGAAGTAACTAAACCTAAAACGACTTTGCTGCCATTATTTTGCCAATGTCTTAATGGTGAAAAGTCCCCTGCACGATCTGAGTCATATTCCAAGAAGAAACCATCATAATTCGTAGCAAATAATTCTTTTGCTATCGGTTCATAACCACCTGAAAATAACCAAGACGAAGCATGGTTCCCACGGTAAATGTGCGTGGTTACAGTTAAATCTTCTGGCTTACCAGCTAAGGCTTCATTAATAATCGTGGTACACACTTGTGCAATTTCTTCTGGCTGTATTCCTTTTGCTCGTAATTCTTCTTGTTTTGTCTGATCCGCTAGAAACGCCCAATTTGTATCATCAAATTGCAAATAACGGCAACCTCTCTCGTAAAAGGCCGCAATTGCATCTTTATATGTTTGTGCTAAATCCTTATAAAAATCACCAATCTCTGGATAAATTGTTTGAATGCGCGAGGTGCCGTCGTTGGATAAAATTTCTTGACGTAAAATCATGGTCGGACTAGGGATCGTTGCTTTGGCTACCGTGCCATCACCAACTTCCACCACCTCTTTTAAAAATGAAAAGTCCTCTAAAAATGGATGTTGCGCAGGAAAAGATATTTTATCCACTACGCGGATATTATAGGCTGGAGCTGCTTTTCCATGAAAGGTTTGGTTATACCCCGTTTCTGGGATATAGCCTGTCACACCATTTAATCCTTCTAAGAAATCAATATGCCAAAAACCGCGACGAAATTCACCATCTGTGATTCCCCGTAAACCGCCAGCTTTTTGTTTTGCTACTAATGCTTTGATTTCCTCATCTTCAATAAGACGTAGCTCTGCTTGAGATAAAGCACCTGCTTGGACCTTTTTCCGTGCTTTCTTAATTGTTTCCGGACGTAAAAAACTTCCCACATGATCAACTGTAAAAGGAATCTGACTACTCATTTGCCTCACTCTTTCCTATTTTTATTTATAAAAAAACGCCCTTTTACTAGCCGTAACTAGTAAAAGGGCGATTATTATCGCGGTACCACCTTTTTTCGGAAAGATGACTCTTTCCCTTCAACTGACAATCATAATCAGCGGTCTTGTTAACGAAAGACATTACGTTTTTGCCTACGTTTCGACAAAAATTCCTCCTAGGCCATTTTTCGATACAGACATCTAACTTTTTTCACCAACCAAAGTCTCTCTACCAGCTGTCTTGTATTTACTTTCCTATTCAACGGAAATTATTAGATTATAATTAGAATACCACGTTTAGCAAATTTGTCAACGGAGATGGATGAAATAGTAATGAAAAAAGCAGCTTCTTTTCAGAAGCTGCTTACGTCTATTTTTATCATTGCTGATTAGGCTGAGTGTCCTACGATTGTGCTACCTGAGTAACCAAAACCGACACGCGTAATACCTGGGTTAATTTCCCAATCACGGTGACCGCTACCTGAAGCTGTTACCATGTTTGTTTCGTTGTACCACGCCATGATTACTGAGTTACCTGGCGCCCACATAATTGCGATAACTTCATCTCCACGAGACCAGTGATCATTTGGAATACCGCCTGCTTCAACTTGTGCTGCACGAGCAGTTGCAGAAGCTGCTAAACCTGCATCCCATACTACTGGACGTAAACCTAATGATTGACGTAGAACGTTCAATGCATCAAGCGTCACATCACCTGTAGCTGGTGGTGGTGTTGGAATTGGATCTTTTTTATCTGGTTCTGGTGTTGGTGGTGTAACTGTTCCCTCACCATTACTTTCACTACCACTTGGTGTTGTTGATTGTTCTGAAGAAGAGCCAGTATTTTCTGTTGCACTATTATCTGTACTTGGTGTAGTTGTTTCAGTTGTTTGTTGCGTGCTTGATTCAGTTGCTGAGCTTGAGCTTGCTGGCGCTTGCGCTTCCGTTGTTGAAGAAGAGGCAACTGGTGCTTCTGCTTTTACTTCAGCTTTAGCTTGAACTGGTTTTGCAGCAGCTTGTTTAGCTTTTTCAGCTGCAGCTTTTTGTTCAGCAGCTAAGCGTGCTTGCTCTGCTTCAGCAGCTGCTTTTTGTTTTTCTAAGCCAGCTTTAGAACTTTCAGCTGATGATTGTTCTAATGCTAATGAAGCTTTCATTACATTTAATTCAGATTGTTTAGAAAGTAAATCTTGACGTTTTGTTTCTAATTCAGCTTCTGTTGCTTCAAGTTGTTTCACTTTTTTCTCGTTTTCAGCTTTTTTATCAACAACAGCTTGTTTGTCTTCTTTTTGTTGTTGCATTAAGTCGTTGTTGGCACTTACGATTGTTGAAACAGCTTGAACACGGCTGATTGCATCTGCAACTGAGTCCGCATCTAAAACTGCATCTAGCATTGTTGTGCTTTGTCCATTAACTTGAACATCACGTGCTTGATTTTTGATTGCTTCGTTACGTTTTTCAATACGTTGATTCAAGTTTGTAATTTCTTGTTGTAATTGTTCTGATTTTGCTTTTAGTGTTTGCTTTTGTTCACGTAAAGCCATGCTTTCATCAAATACTGAAGATACTTCTGCTTCTAAAGAAGATACTTGTGAAGCTAAATCCCCTTGTTTTGCTTTTAATGATGAAATTTCTTGATTTTTTTCTTCAATTTTTTTATCAACATTGTCCGCCAAAGCGATGCTTGGGGTAGCAATTGCTGATAGCGTTAATGAACATAGTAATACTGATGCAAATAGACGTTTCTTCACTTGTCATTCCTCCGAATTAATTTCTAAAGTTTATTTAAAATATCTTAATCTTTTCTTACGACAAAAACATTCTACCACACCCATATTTCAATTAAGCAATAGAAATGTTACAAAAACATTTCAGATCACTCGTTCTTTCTCCATAATAGGTAAACTTACCTTTTGTAAGGCTTTTATTCCTTGTCACGACTGGTTTTCACGTGTTTTCAATTGTTAAACAATTCTTCGATTTTTTTTCATATTTTTTCTTTTTTTATTCAAATTTTGCTTCTTTTTTGTCAATATATGCTTTTTTTCGTAAAATTAATCATTTTTCCTTCTTTTTAGCAAACGTTTTTGTTACAAAATTCGTTATATTTTGGTAACGAATCAAGAAAAAGGCCGCTTCGTTGAGCCGCCTTTTATTATTTCTATGCAATGTTTTTGATCAAACTATTCAACTTATTTTTTATGGACTTATGGGCCTGTCACTAAATTCCAAGTCACCATTGCTTGATAAGTTTGATCTTTTCTACCTTGATTTGCTGGAATTTCTAATTTGATTTGATCAAAAGAAAAATCAAATTGATAAACATCACTTTCGTCAAACTGACCATTGGCAACAATATGGCTAGCTACACCGTTGGCAACTAATTGAATAGCGGTTGTTTTGCCAAGAGCAACTTTAGTTTCCGTTGGTTGATTGTACTGAATAAAACCTGAAACATTGGTTGTTCCTAACAATAACTTTGTCATTGATGATAGTTGATCCACTCTTCCTTCAAAGGGGGATAGTTCTGCAGTTAGTGCCCAATTGGGTTGTGATTTTTTCAAACGTAAATATGGATTTTCCTGACCATTTTCATAATAATCTGCTGCCTGCTTTAAACCATGTTGCTGCGTGTTGCTAGAAATGGCGACTTTACCAAAATCAAAAGTTGGTGTGCTGATAAAACCTTCCTCATCTGGTCCCACAATTTCTTGATTTTTAGGTTGGATTCTGACAGTATCAGCTGCGTGAACAGCAGAAAAATTCCCATTCATTTCAACAGCCGCTTGTAACACTTGATCTGGTTCACCTGTAGCAATTGTTGTCATCATAATAGTTGCTGTCTGACCAATAGGCACTTCCGTATTTAAAGCAATACCAACTCGCCAATTTTCATCAGTAATAGGAACAATTTTGTTTGGTTCAGATCCAACACGAATCGTGACTTGGATTGGCCGAGCTAGACCTGGTGACCAACCACTTGCTGGCTTTAAGTTTATTTTTTTTAACGGTACTTCTCCCACATTTGTAAGCATAATCTGCCAAATTTGTATATAACCACTTGGCATGACTTTGACTAGTCCTTCTATTTGCATTTCAGCTTTTGCAGTTATTTCCTTATACACTGCTGTAATAGCGTTCATTTCATTAAAAACAGGGGAGTTTATGGGGCGCTTCGTTTTTTCTAAGCTCTCTTGTTTTGTTTTATCTTGATACCAACCTTGATATAAATAAGTTTTACCGTTAACGCTGTATTGTTGTGGCAGTTTTTTTCCAGCTAAATAGCGAAAGCCATCCGTAGTTATTGGTCGTTGGTGATCCTGAATAAAATCAGATGGTGGTGCAATTTCAACACCATTGACATCCTCAAATGTATATTTTTTTTGAGGTACCTCCTTATAGACAACAGTTAAATCATCATTGTCGTCATAGGTAATATCATAACTGGGCGTTACGCTTTTTTCTAAATTTTCAGGTTTCGTTTTCCCTTTATACCATCCTTGAAATTGATATGTTTTTGAGTCGATTTCATAGCTACTTGGCAAAAGGCCATTCTGTTTAAAGGCGTAAGGGTCACGCTCAATAAGCGTTTGCTTTCCTTGTCTAAACCCCGGTGGTGGAGGGATTGGTTTCCCTTGAGTATCCACAAAATGTTCTGTCACTTTGCGATTGGTAACATGATAATAAACCGGCCCTGAAATTTTAAAGTAATTCAATAGCCCAGATTGATTCGATGAATCAACCTTCACTTGGTTGTACAAAGGAACGATTAGTTTTTGGCTCTCGCTAATGTTAAACGTTACTCCTGTTTTCTGACTATATTGTTGTGCAGATATTTTTTCCAATTCAAATTGCGAAATTGTTGTTGGATACTGGTTTCCTGATGCGTCGGAAATAGTTGGCAGCGGATAATTGGGATCAATTTCCCCTTTCTTATTGTATAAGCTTAAAGAAGTATAATATCTTGGTAAAAAAAATGTTTGATTACTCGCTGCAAGCACCGTTGACATGTCGGAATAGACGGCTACTTTCTCACTTGGAATTACCACTTCTTTTAAATTAGCCACTGTAGATGCTGTCACTGGTTGACTTTCACCTTCCCACACATTTATGCCATCTGGGGAATTGCCTTGCCAACTATGATACTGTAGAAGGATCTCATTGGCGTTTACTGGCTGCCCCTCTTCATTAATAAATCCATAACGATAAGTTAGGTTAGGCGTCTCAATTCTTTCTCTAATCGTTTGACTTGTAACATTAGCCTCATTATCGATTAACTCACTTTTTGACAATGCCAGTGTTTCTTCATCATGTAGTTTATCCTTTGTCTGTGGTTGTTCACTTTCGGCTTTTTCTGCTGTTAATGAATGATTGGTTCCTTCTCTTACTTGTTTTGTACTTGGTAATGTTTCTGCAAAAACAGTTGTCTGTATTAGTATGGGGAATACTAATATATGGCAGATGCCCGTTACTATCAATTCTTTCCATTTACTTCGCTTCATATTGTCCCTTCTTTCTAAAGAACAATCCAACAATTCTTAGTTAACTAAACATTAAGACACTAAACTTAGCAGAATGATCACTTACCATTTTCAGCAACAGTCTTGTCTTGTGGTATCGGTTTCATTTTTCTTTATACTTTGGATCATTCACTTGTTTCAGCGCTATTCGTCCAATACTTCTTTTTACTAACCAGTTATAACTAGTTTAGCAAAAAAGAATAATTTCTGAAATTCCGAATTTTAAACAGATAGGAGCATTTCCTGAAGATTCTATATATATCAAGGAAAATCGACCAAAAATAAACTGAAAATAAACTTTTCAATAGAGAATCATAGCTAAAACAGGATAAATTAATCATATTTTCACCTTCCTAGCTTTTTGTTTTTTTTCTTAACGAATGATTTCGACTTTTTTGTCTGTCTTGACTGTAACACGGCCGTTTTTAATAACATATAACCGTTCTGGAATATCAATAATCGCATGTTCAACCACTTTTGTGTCTAATAAGACTAAATCTGCTTTATTCCCAACTGCGACACCGTATCCTTCTAGTCCCATCGCACGAGCAGGACTTGTTGTTACCATTGGTAGCACTGTTTTTAAGTCATCCGCTCCACCTAGGTGCCCAACAGGAATGGCTAACATCGCTGTTTGAACAATATCCCCTGTGCCATATGGTGTAAAAGCATTGCGAATATTATTCGTAGCAATACAGACGTTCACGCCACCATCGCGTAATTTACGAATTGGCGTAACCGCACGTCGAACATTGTACTGATCACCACGAGCCCCTAAATGTAAATCCGTTGCTGGTAAAGCCATCACGCTAATATTTGCTTCCGCCATTTTTGCAATAATAGGCGCCAATTCTGCTTCAGGTAAGGCATGCAATGCCGTTAAGTGGCCCACTGAAACACGGCCTTGGTAGCCTTCAGCGATGGTTTTTTCACATAAATATTCAATACTCATATCATCAGCTTCATCGGCAAAATCTTGGTGTAAATCTACATCTTTATCATATTTTTTAGCAATTTCAAACACTAAATCAATATGTTCTTTCGCTGGTGCATCATTATAAGGAATACCGCCGACAACGTCTGCGCCCATATCCATTGCTTCATACATCATTTGTTCTGTTCCAGGGGCTTTAAAAATTCCTTCTTGCGGAAACGCAACTACTTGCATGTCAATTAACTCTTTGTATTCTTCTTTCAAACGCATAATTGTTTTGAAGCCAGTAAAACCTTGCGCTGGGTCAAATTCTGCATGCGTTCTTAACGCCGTGGTTCCATGAACGATTAACATTTCTAAAGCACGTTTGGCACGGTCGTAAATGTCTTCTTCGGTAAATGTTGGTTTTAATTCTGCGGTTACTTCAATTGCTTCTTTCAACGTACCTGATTTATTTGGTTTACGATCAGCGATTAATGCCTTGTCCAAATGTAAATGGCTTTCTACAAAACCTGGGATTAAAACACGACCATCTGCTTCGATGACTTCTTTGGCATCGCCATTAATAACTGGGGCGATTTCAATGATTTTACCTTCTTTAATAGCTACATCTTGTAATGCTTCACCGTCTTGAAGACGAACTTGTTTAATTAATAAATCCATGTTTTCCACTCCCTAAATTGTTTTTTATCCAAAGATTAAACCGATAACTAATAATAGTACAGAGGCAATACTTAACCATTTCACGTTTCCTTTAACAACATCCAAAATTGGAATTTGGAAGCCTGAAGATAAAGCTTGCATAGTAATATTAACGAAACTCATTTGACTACCTAAACCAACACCCATTGCTACAAAACCTAATGCTAACGGCGGGAAGTTCAACGATACAGCAACTGGTAGCACTAAAGTTAAAACAGAACCTACGTAGGCCCCAGCTGGAATCCCAATTAAAATCCCTGTTAAAATGGCAACTGGCACGACAATAAAGGCTGGTGCATTTTCAGCAACACCTGCGATTACAGCAAACGTTCCTGTTTGTGCAATAACATTAATAAAGGCTAAGAAAATCCCTACTTGGAATAAACGAGTCAAAATATATGTAGACCCATCTACCATCGCTTCGACAGATTTGTTCATTGAGAAATCTGTACATAAGAAAATTAAAACTAATGTTAAAATCATGTATACAAGTGGCGTAAAGAAGGCAAAACCAATTAAATCATTCACAATTGGTCCAAAAATTACAGCAAACAATAAGAAAATGGCTGGCAAGGTAATTTTAAATAATTCACCATTGCTCTTTTTATCAAATTCATCATCTGCCGACTCTTTAAAGCCAACATTTCTATGTTTCGTTCCCCAAAAGGCTAACACAATCGCTAATGCTACGAAGAATAACCAGTAAGGTCGCATGGTTGAAACATATGAACCGACACTGATATCGCCTAATTTTGAAACAATACTTGATTCTAATGAAGCGGGTGATGTTGTAAATGATACCGCAGCAGCTAAAGACATTGCTGCAATTAATTCAGGAACAACCCCAACTGCAGCAAAGGCCAATGGTGCAATAACCATCGCACTTCCGCCACCAATTCCTGACATATATGTGGCTGCGGCTAATAAGATAACAATAAAAGCTGAAACATACTCGACTTTTCCTTTTGTGCCTCGTTTGGCTAAAGTTAATGCAGCTGAATAACTACCTGCTTTAAAGACCGCCATCGCAACAGCTGAATTAATGATGGGAACGGTAATTCCTAACATCATTGGGATAGCTTCCAACATCTGTTTATTCGCTTCTTCTAGTCCAATGCCACCAATCAGCATCGCTAAGACGCCACCAATTAAACCAGCGATAATCATATCGACTTTCATAAACAATAGAACCAAAACAACAATCAATGGAATAATCACAACTAATGCCATGATTCCTGTCGGGGCAACTACATCCCCAATCTCATCAGCAAAGGCCGCAACTGGCACAAAAATACTAACTAAGAATGCAAAAATAAGTGCTACTTTTGACGATTTTTTCATTTTACTTTCCTCCAATAGAAAGAAGGCGAGAGCAACGCAGTAGCGAATACTCTCTGCGCTCCTCATTATTTGGCAAAGGCACCTTGCCCGCCATATTTATCGTAATGTACAATCTCACTAACTAAATAATCATAAATACTTTGTGGAATTTCAATGCCTTCTGACATGGCTTTTTGATAGTTTAGCTGACCAATTTCTCCTGGATAGTAAACTTGTTGAAACCCTTCTGCTGTAGGCACACAATGAAGTTCTTCCACCATTTGATTAATATTTTCTTTAAATCGTTCAGAATCTGTAAAGCGGCTTGGATCAATGACTAAAAACATCTGACCCAGATTCCGTTTCTCCGTTAAATCCGCATACATGGAGCTGACATGTTTGCCAAAAGGTAAGCCTAACAACGAACCAGCTAAGACATCGACCATCATCATTAGTCCATATCCTTTTGGTCCTGAAATCGGCAATAAACCTCGTACTTCATAAGGATCAGTCGTTGGCTGGCCTTTTTCGTCTACTGCCCACGTGTCGGGAATTTCAACATCTCTTGAACGTGCATCTAAAATTTTCCCCCAAGCCTGTACTGTCGTAGCCATATCAAACACGACTGGTTCATGACCTGCTCTAGGTGCTGCAAAAGCGATTGGATTTGTCCCAAAATAATTGCTTGTACCACCAAACGGTACCACCATTGGATCAGATTGACACATCGAAAGAGCAACCATGCCTTGTTCCGCTGCTTTTTTAACATAATACGATAACGTCCCGCTATGACTCGTTTGAGAAACGCCAACATATGCTAACCCTGATTCTTTGGCTAGGTCAACTGCAGCAGCTAATGCTTCGTTACAAACAAATTGACCCACGCCATTATCGCCATGAAAAATGGCAGTGGACGGTCCAGTTTTTTCAAATGATAATTCGGGGTCAATCGTGATCCCGCCTTTTGCAATCCGTTCCGCATAATAATCCATACGAACCGCCCCGTGTGAATGAATACCGCTAGCATCTGCAAAAGTTAAATGTCGAGCAACTTCTTCGGCATGTTCAGAATGTAAACCAGCAGCTTCTAATTTTTGTTTCATCAGCTTTTCTAATTTTTCCGGTGTAACGACAACCATTTCTTCCATTGCGCTTGCTCCTTTATCATTAATCTTAAAAAAGGGAAAGAAAACAAGTGATTTTCTTCTTCGTCCTTGCATTTCCTCCCCTTTTTTCACTACTTATTGCTACTGTTAAAGACAGTATAGTCAATTTCATCCACTGATTTTGCAACTAGAATAGCAGAGTAAACATCTGAATTGACATTTAAAATTGTTCGTAACATGCCAACAAACCATTCGACGCCTGCAAAAATTGCAATACTCTCAATGGGTAAACCCATTTGCGGAACAATCACTGCCAGTGAGACTAAGCCCGCACCAGGAACGACTGCGTTTGCTAGTGAGACAAACGTTGCTGTAATTGCTAAGTAAATCATTTTCGTAATATCAAAATCTAGCTGATACATCTGAGCGATAGTCATTACAGTAAAAGCCATATGCATCGCTGAACCGTTACTGTTTAATGACATACCTAACAGCAACACTAAGTTAGTAATTCGCTTACTTAAACCTAATTTTGTTTCTGTTTCTTCCAAAGCTACTGGTAAAGTAATTGCTGAAGAAGTTGTCGCCAAGGCCATCACAGACATATTTTTCATGTTTGTAATTAAACGTAGTGGACTTACTTTACAGTACAATGTGATAACCAAAATCCAGATGCCCAAAAATAAAATAGTGCCTAATCCATAGACCAATAGATACTTCACTAACGGTAAAATAATTTGAAGGCCTAAGTGACTAATTGTTGAAGCAATTAAAGCAAAAATCCCCAGAGGTGCTAGATACATGACGTATCGAATGACTGTAATGATAACTTCATTAAAGTCCACAATTATTTGGAAGAGTTGTGTCTCTGGATGGCTTTGTAAGTATTTATTCAGTGCTAAACCAAAAAATAATGCAAAGACAATAATTTGAATAATCGATCCTTGAGTCAGTGAATCAAAAATATTTTTCGGAACGAAATTTAAAATCGTATCAGTGATTGAGATTTCTTGCGCTTTAATAGAAGCATCTTGGAAGCCAGTCATTTTAACACCGTATCCTGGATTAAAAATGACTGCCATTAGGACGCCCCATAAAGCGGCAGCTAAGGAGGAAATCCCGAAAACAGCGATTGTTCTACCCCCAAGGCTCGTTAATTCTTTTGGATTAATACTGCCAACTGCTTGGACAATTTGCCCTAAGATCAAGATAGGAATAGCCATTTGCATCAGTCGCAAAAAGACATCTCCAACTATTTTCAAGTAATTGCCGCTAGCAGGAATCAAGAGTCCTACGAGGATTCCTACGACAACAGCAATTGCAATTTGGGTGATCATGGACGGTTTTTTCATGGTAAACTACCCCTTTTGACTGATCACAGTTCCTGCTTCTTTATCGATGTTTTCTAAGTTTTCGATAGAAGTAATGATTGCTTTCCGTTTGTCATCACCTTTTACGAAGTCTAAGGCAGCTTCGATTTTTGGTAGCATACTACCAGCAGCAAAGTGACCTTCTTTAATGTATTCTTCTGCTTCGGCTACACTGATTTGTTCTAATGCTTTTTGATCTGGTTGATTGTAATTAATGTAGATGTTATCAACGCCTGTCAAAATAATCAAACGGTCTGCATCAACGTTTTCAGCTAAAACACGTGCAGAGAAATCTTTGTCGTTAACCGCTTCCACACCTACGTATTGTCCGTCTTCTGCTACGACCGGAATGCCCCCGCCACCAGAACAGATAGTTAAAACGTCCGCCTCTACTAAAGCACGAACCGCCTCTTTTTCAACAATTTCTTTAGGCATTGGTGATGGAACAACTTTTCGGTAGCCACGGCCAGCATCTTCCACATACGTAGAGCCATCTTTGGCTGCTTCTGCGTCAGCCTCTTCTTTTGTATAGAATGGACCAATTGGTTTGGATGGTTTTTTAAACGAAGGATCTTCTTTGTCCACACGTACTTGCGTAACTACAGAGATAACTGGTTTAGCAATGTTACGTTTTTCAAACTCATTAGTTAAAGCATTTTGTAACCAGTAACCGATGCTTCCTTGTGTCATCGCAACACAAGTATCCAATTTCAACGCTGGATTTTTTTCACTTTCGCCTGCTTTTTGTTGTAAAAGCAAATTCCCTACTTGTGGTCCGTTTCCGTGACAGACAATGACTTGTTCCCCTTTAGCAACAAATTCTGCAATATATTTGGCCGCGTGATTAACGACGGCTTTTTGGCCTTCATCTGTTGGATCCGTATCTAAAATAGCATTCCCACCTAGGGCAATTACGTTTAAACTCATTGATTGATTCGCTCCTTTTTAGTAAAGCAAAGACAAAATCTTTTCAGTATCGACGGATAAGAAATAATTTGTTTACGAAATGAAAGATTTTGTCTTGCTCATTTTGATTGTTTCAGTCATTATCGAAGGGATAATTAACCTAATTTCGGTTTACTCTCATCTTTAGCTAAGAAAGCAAAAGCTAGTAAACCAATAACTAATAGTACACAAGAAAGATAGAAGCCAACTTGCATTGAGCCTGCTGTATCTGCTAAATATCCTGTGACATACGGTGCTAGGATTGACCCTGACATCCCGATAAAATTATAGGCACTTAACGTTGTTCCTAAGGCCGCTTTTGGTGCATGTTTGGTAACAAAAGTCACCATAATTGGATCTAACGCTAATTTCCCTGTTAACCCATAAAGAATTAAAACAGAAATTAACAATGTCCGATTTGTTACAAAAGCAATCGCAAAGACAGATAGGATTGCTAAAGGTACTAATGTAAAGACTAATTTTTTCGTCGCACCTGTTTTATCATTCAAACGAGCGAAGATTAAGGCTCCTGGAATAGAGGCCCATGGTACAAGTGATGAAATGAAACCAACGCTCGCTCCTGTAAAGCCACGTTCAGCAATTAAAAATTGTGGCAACCAAGTAATAATGACAAAGTTTGCATAAATACTTGTGAAACATAAAATAAATGCGGCTAATAAATTACGATTTGAGAAAATTTCTTTTAATGAGATCTTTTCTTGCGGTCCTTCTTCAGCAGCTGCTCGTGCAGCTTCTTCACCAGGACGAATCACTTTTTCTTTCAAAATTGTATAGAAAAGAATTCCTACGATAAACGTTGGAATCGCCATGATAAAGAATGGTTTGCTCCAATGTTCACCATTTTCTAAAACCAACTTACTTGAAAGTAGGTACCCACCTGATGTACCGAAGGCCATCCCACTATTGATGATGGCATTACCGATGGTCCGTTTACTTGCTGGAATCGCTTCTGTCGATAGCGCATATTGCGGGCCATAGTAAGCTCCTTGACCAATACCAGCAATTGCACGAATGACTAAAAACATAACAAAGGTTGTCGCTAATCCACTAAAATAAGTAGAAATAGCAAGAACGATAAACCCAACAGCAATGACTAATTTCCGCCCAATTTTATCGCCAATCATCCCAAAAGGAATCTGTGCAACAGCATAGGTTAGAAAGAAGATACTATTGGCTAAACCAAGTTGTGTGTTACTTAGACCAAATTGTTCTCCAATGACCCCCATCACTGGATTAAAAATAGTTCGTGTTGCGTACATTAAAATCCAGCCTACGAAGAAAATGGCTACGACTTTAATCCAGTAACTATTGCTCACTTGCACTGCTTGATTTTTTTTACTATTCTCCATGTCTTCTCCTCACTTCTCATCTAACTCTACAGATTGTAAAGCTAGTAACATTCCAAATGACATATCTTTACCAGAGGAATGTCCGATTTGTATAATTCTGTCAATATTTTCGTCAACTCTATTATCCCGATGGTTCTCCAAATCCAAGAGTAACTGATACAACAATGAATTTACATATCCTTTAGCCGAGCTTGCAATATAGCCTTTACTAACATCTGTTGTGGATAAATTTGCTGCCGAAAGAGTAGCGGCTAACGCCGCAGCTCTTTCATCAGCAAGTATGAACAGAATTGTTTGATACGCCACTAAAATGTCATCACCACTCGGGGTTAACCCTTTGCCCCGACCAATCAGATAATTCGTTACTTCTTGCCATTCCGATAGTGTCCAAACTTTTTGTTTTTGGCTCATTTTTTTGAAAATATGCTTTGCTCGTTCGTCTAAAGGCAGGCCAATTCTACGTTCTAAGTTTCTCGCTAATAAGCGGTCTCGCAACAAGCGTAATTGGTCTTTTTCTAACTTGAAATGAGTAATGTTTAAAGAAACGACCTCGGCAGGTGTGAGTTGGATCGTTTTCACGCCGACTGTACTGTAAAAGGTCAACTGATTTTCTGTGATTTTGACTTTATTACCTTGTTGTACATACGGAAAGATTTCTTGAAACAATTGATCTGGCAAAAACATACCAAAGCTTGATAAATAATTATGGAAGTTTGCAACATTGATTAATTGATCCTGGACTTTCAGATTAAATGAACGTTCAAAAACACTGTGAATGGTTCCCATCTTGCCATATTGGTGGATAGGAAAAATGTAGTCACTAATGACTAGTTGGTTATTCAACCGTAATGCCTAGTTTCTCAGCATACGCTTCTAGGGCTTTTTCAAAACAGCCTAGAGGTGCTCTAACTGTCCCTGCACCAATTTGACCAACACCGGCATTTTTGTGTGCAATCCCTGTATTGATGATTGGTGTAATTCCCAATTCCACCACTTTACGGATATCAATTCCTAAACAAGTTCCTTGGAAATCCCAAGTTGGAATTGAGAATGTTGGGTTGTGTCCTTCACAGATTTTTGCCATTTCATTTGAGGTTGCTAACGCATCTTCAAAGCCACCTGCACCAACAAACCGTGTTACGCCAGGTGCAGCTACCATAGCCATTGCTCCAACGCCTACTGTTTCAGTAATTGCACTATCCCCGACATCAGGATTTCCGTCTTCTTCGCTGAAACCAGTGAAGTAAAGACCTTTTGGTGTATTTACTGGTGCGGTATGCCATTGATCGCCTGTTTCTGCAATCCGGACCCCAAAGTTCACGCCGTTACGAGTCATCGTTGTGACAATCGTTCCGTTGGTATCTTTACGGGCACCATCAACAATTGCTTTTCCAGTTGCCATCATGACATTTAAGAAGAATTGATCTGTGTCAGCTAAGAATTTGATTACTTCGTATTTTTGATCTTCTGGAATATCTGTTTTGATAATTAATGGAGACAATTCTTTTAAGAAGTTCAAAGATGCGGCAATATTTCTTTGGTGGAACTCGTCACCCATTGTAATAGAGCGCGCAATCAATACGTTTAAGTTCAAGCCTTCTTCAGAAAGTTTCAAGGCTTTCGCAATAGTTGGTCCTAAAACATCTTTAATCCAATCTAAACGATCAACCACTTCTTGTGAATAAGCACCAAAACGTAATACTTTACCGATACCTTCATTCAAGATACAGTATGCTTCGTTACCTTCTAAGCGATTTTCTACAACAAAGACTGGCATATTACCAGAAGTAATACCGCCCATTGGTCCAACTGCTTTTACATGGTGACAAGGAATGAAACGTACTTCGCCAGCTTCAAAAATCTTCAAAGCATCTTCTTCGTTGTCTGCCCAACGTTCGAATAATGCTGCACCGATACAAGCACCTTTCATTGGTCCAGTCATTTCAGACCATTGGATTGGTGGTCCAGCATGAAGTAATGTTTTTTGTGCGTCATCATTTAATTCTGGAATCACTGATTTTGCAGGTACCACATCTACTAAGAATGGTTGTGCATTTTTAATTTTGTCTGTTACTTTGTGATTTTCAGCTTCGATTTGTTCACTGTAATCTTCCAAAGCATCCAAAATTTTAATCATTTTTTTATTGCCGTTAGCACGTGGACGCCAGTTAAATTGAACAGTTTCGCCACCGTAATCAACGATTGATTCTGTAAAGCTTTGCAACCCAACGTTAATAATTCTTGGTTTGGTTGTTAATAGTTCCATTACTTTTTCGCCTGGTTTTGGTACATCGACAGTTGGTCCGTTGTAAGCAACCACTTCTTTATCGTCTTCTGAAATTTCGATTCCTTTTAGCAATAAAGCTAATTGAACAGCTTTAGCATTGCTTTCTGCAACTAAAACGCCGCCTTCTTTCAAGCGATCAACCGACGATTGGTAATTTTGCGGATCTTTCGTCGTCCCACAAACAGTTGCAACAAAGTAAAGATCACGTCCGGCTTCTTTGGCTGTGGCACGCGCTTCTTCAATTGCTGGTAACAATGCACCAACCATGTCTTCATGAGCACCGTAGCCTAACACCACATCGAATAAGATAATCCCCGTTTTTTCATCTTGTGCGTATTCACGAATTTTTTCGATACGAACATCTGGGTCAATCATTGGGTGCGGACGACCTTGTGTATACATATCATCGCCTAAGTCAATGACTTCATAACCGTGAGATTTCAAGACATAACCTTCTGCTTTCACTAAACCGCCAAGGTCTAAAGCTTCAGAAATTAACATACCTGCTTCAGAAGCTAATGTACCACCTGAATATAAGCCTTTTACAACTTTATCTTCTGGTAATGTTGGTACAGCTGGTTTTGCTAATGCTTCAAAGTAATTTTTCTTCACGGCCACATCATTTGCTAAATCAACAGCAATTTTAGCTGTTTCTTCTAATGTATGAGCTAGATAAACTTTGCCTTCGTGACTTGTTGGTTTTTCTCCTAAGAAAATCGCAACGACTGGTTTTGAAATGCTTTGTAATAATTCAACCACTTCATCACGAACTTCTTTTGCAGGTGGTTTAGAAATAACTGTAATCACATCGGTTGGTTCGTGATTTTCTAAAGCCACAATAGCATCTTTCACTGTGATAGCGCCTACTTTGTCGCTTAAGTCACGACCACCAGTTCCAATGGCGTGAACAACTCCGCCACCTAAGCGGTCAATAATCGTTGTAACTTCTTGAATCCCTGTTCCTGAAGCACCAACAACGCCAATGTTTCCTGGAGAAACAACATTTGTAAAGGCGATTGGAATACTTGAGATAATACCAGTTCCACAGTCAGGCCCCATCATTAGTAAGCCTTTTTCATGCGCTAATTTTTTCAAACGTACTTCATCTTCAATTGACACATTATCCGTGAAAGAGAACACGTGTAAATCATTTTTTAAGGCACGTTCCATTTCTGGCGCACCATATTCACCAGGAATACTGAATAGCGCTACATTCGCCTCTGGTAAAAGATCAAACGCTTCTGACCAAGAAGTCGCTGCTTGTGCTTCTTCACTAGTTCCCTTTGCTGATAAATCATCTAAGAATTCATCAATCGCTGGCATAACTTCTTCCATGATGTTTTCTTTTTCACTGTCAACCACAATCATCATGTCGTTTGCAGATGCACTATTGGCCTCATCCGTTAACAAGTTTGTGTTGTTAAGGATGTCTTTGTTGGCATCTGTTCCCATCATGATTTGACTCATGGTTACACCATCTAATGCATTGATTTTATTGGTCAATAACATTAAATTGATGGAGTCTTGGTAATTGTTTTTCAAAATTACTGTGTGTAACATTGTTCATCCTCCTATCTATTCCTTACAATGCTATTGTATCGAAACGAGAAAGTGTTTTCATCGGACATAATTCTAAAAAAATGGTATAATTTTTATCCATAAGAGGAAAAAAGGAGAAAACGATGAAATTAAGAGAGTTATTATCGATAGGTGACTTAAAAAAAGGTAAAATTTTGACGAAAGAGATTGGTTTAGACAATGAAGTTGACTCGGCAATGGTCTTAGAAGCGATTGATATCGAGAACTGGAGTAGAAAGAATCAGTTAATTTTGACTTCTTTCTACGCATTGCATGATCTACCCGAAAAAGAGTTGGAAAATTTTTTCGTAAAGATGCGCCGAATTGGCATCAGCGGCTTAATTTTGAAAACAGATCGATTCATTAAAATGATTCCAGAGTGGTTTATCGAATTATGTTTCAATTATGAAATTCCTTTAATTAAAATCACACAAGACATTAGCTATGAAAAAATTCTGTTTACGATTTACGAGCCTTTGTTGAATTATCAGTCGCATGTCTTACGTACGTATTACGATGTGCGCCAACGTTTCACCAAATTAGAGCGCCACTACCCAACGGTTGAGACGATTATGCAAGAATTTTATGACATCATTAAATTACCCTTCGCTTTAAAAATGTTGGATAAACATCTGGAAATTAGCGATGGCGACTTACCCCATGATGCGATTGTGCTCTCAAGAGAAAAACTAAAAAACAGTGAGTTCACTAAAAATGATTATTCTCTTTTAACACTTTATTCTCATGCCAACCCCAAAAAACAGTTGGCACTAGAAGTTTCTATTTTCAATAGTTATTCCACTAATTGTTTACTTCTGGTTTATTTACAAGATGAAAAGGTTAAAGAAACGGATTTAGTGATTATCGAAAATGCGATTGATGTCTTACAAGAAAAATTCAATACCGAAAATTTGTTAAAAAAAGAACGGTATACTCGTTTGAACAACTTAGCGGATGCTATTTTACAAAATACACCGCAAAATCCTGACGAGCTAAACAGTTTGCTTCGTGAAGTGCAAATGCAAGAGCTAGATTCTTACCAAGCGATTGCTTTTTCTACCAAAGACACCAATACACAACTCATGAAAGAACGAATTATTGCCTTACTTCGTACCCTGCGTGTGAAATCCATCTTCTTCGATCAGCTAAATTATTCGGCGGTCCTTTTTAACTTCAATGAAAGTGATGGAAAAATTACAAAGCTGCAATTAAGTCGTTTATTAGCTGAACTTTTAGAAGAAAACGACACGCTTACCGTTGCCGTCAGCAGTTTAAAATCACGAGAAGGGATTAAAGAGCTACTGATTGAATGCCTGGACATTCTGCGCTTTAATGAAACTTTTTATAACGGACCAATTGTCACCTTAGCCGATATTGGGGTATTTAAAAATTTTATCCGCGAAGACCAATTGGAAAATTTAGACGAATTAATTCCTCGCGCACTTTATCAATTAGCCGAAAACAACTACGATTTATTTGAAACTTTGTACAGTTTTTTCCAAAATAACCGCAACTATAAACAGACCTCTGAAGCGATGTTCCTCCATTCAAAAACGATTCGTTATCGTTTAAACAAAGTGGAACAACTTCTTGATATTGACTTAGCCAATCCCTTGCAATTGTTAAATTATGAAATTGCCACATACATTATAAAGATGAGGAGACGTGCACTTGAAAAACAATCAAACACTCGCTAATGGCGCAACAGTTACTATCTACCCCACTACGACTGAACCAACGAACTATGTCGTCTATTTACACGGTGGCGGGATGATTTATGGAACCAAAAGTGATTTACCAGAAGAACTGAAGGAGCTGTTTACAAGCAATGGCTATACCGTTTTAGCGCTGGACTATTTGTTGGCTCCAAATACAAAAATCGATCACATCTTAGGGACGCTAACAGAAACCTTCCAATTGTTAAACGAAGAGATTATTCAAAACCAGCCATTTGGTTTGTGCGGGCGTTCCGCTGGCGGTTATTTAATGTTACAGTTAACCAAACAATTACAAACACTAAATTTGACGCCACAATTTTTAGTCAATTTTTACGGCTATACAGATTTAGAATTTATTAAAGAGCCACGAAAATTATTAAAGCAAGCCATTTCCGCTAAAGAAATAGCTACCATCGACCAAACAAAGCCTGTTTGGGATGATCCTTTTCTTTCTCGCTATCTGCTGTATCATTACAGTATTCAGCAAGCGCTATTGCCGCACTTTTACGGATTACCAGAAAATGGGGACTGGTCTGCTTACGCACTGTCAGACGAAACATTAAAAACTTTTCCACCTTGTTTCAGTACAGCTAGCAGCTCAGACGAAGAAGTGCCGTTCCGCTATAGCAAAAAAATCGGACGGACCATTCCTGAGAGTACCTTTAAAGCGGTTTACTATTTAGAACATGATTTTTTAAAACAAACCAAAGATCCTTCGGTCATCACTTTATTTGAGCAATTGGATAGCTGGCTGAAGGAACGATAAGCAATCAAGAAATTTTATTAAAGTATTAGACTTGTGATAGAAACTTTTTTTTGATCCATGATATACTGTATATACAATATATACGAAAGGTGGGTTACTAGTGGAAATCAAAGAAAGAAAACTTAGAAAAGTTGGGAATTCTGTTGTTATGACATTGTCAAAAGAGTTTCTAGAAAGCATTGGTGCGACTGCGACAGACACCGTTTATGTAGACGAAGAAAAATTAAAAGATATTATTGTTAAAAAAAATATGTCAGAACATCAAAAAAAATTACAACAAATGATGGAGAACTCAAAACAAAAACATAATGAGCTGTACAAAGAATTGGTTACTAAATGAAAAGTATTTATTATTTATCAGCGGATGATCTATTTCAAATGAATACTTTCTTGATCCAAACGTATTCTCCCGCAGAACAAATTGGCATCAAAGATCGTAATGCATTAGAAATGGCTAGCAACCAACCAGCACAATTCGTCTTTGACGTTGACCTGTACCCAACAATTGAAGAAAAAGCAGCTATTTTAATGATTAACATTGCAACAAAGCATTGTTTTTACAATGCAAATAAACGGACAGCTGTAATGGCAACCGACTTATTTTTACAATTAAACGGTTATGATTTCCAATTAGATACGCAAGAAGGCGTTGATTTATTGGTTTTTATTGCTACTTATAGATCAGATTTTGATCAGTTGAAAAACGATGTATCAAAAGTAATCAGAGCTAAATTAAATCATACTTCTTCTCACTAATTTCATCAATGAAATATAAGATGGATGTCGTTTTCAATTGTAAAATTAAGCGTCTAATACAAATAAATTTAATAACAAAAAAAGAAGCGAGAAATCTCGCTTCTTTTTGTTATTTTTGATAAAGTGTGGTTCCTTTTACCACACTGATTTCCACCGGTGTCTGACGAGCGACAAAAGCCGCCGCACATTCTGCTTCAGTGAGTAAGTAAGTTGCTTCAGCACCAACTTGCGGCCAATTTGCTTGCCCTTGTTCGTCTAAAGTTGTGACACCATCTGTCACTAAGCCCAATAATTGGGTTAAAGCATCTTGATCTTTCACATTAAAAAGTTCACCTAAACGAGCCAATTTTTCTTGTAATGAACCATCACCATAGGGAGACCAGCAATCGTAGATATTGTCACAACCAAGATGGACATTGACTCCATGACGTAACAATTCCATAATTGGCGGAATCGTGTTAGGTGTGATTGGCACGCTGGAATTAATATGAATTTTTTCTGCTGCTAAAGCATCATAAACTTCGTCACGTTCTTCACCAATGAAATCATTTAACCCGAAGGCATGGCTGATAAATACTTTGTCTTGTAGGCCATATTCTTTCGTTAAACGGATAATTTCTTTAATCGTTGTTGTCCCAGCTTCGTGACGGTCATGTAAATGAATATCCACACCGACACCATGTTTATCTGCTAAGCGGAATGTTTCAGCCAATGATTTTTTGTAATCACCATCTAGTGAATAAGGATCCACGCCACCAATAAAATCGGCACCTTTTGCCAATGCTTGATCAACTAATTCAACGGAATCTGAACGCAGTAAGCCGTGCTGTGGAAAGACGACAATTTCTACCGCAAATGGTTTCGTTTGGGCCAACGCTTGGACTTCATCAAAATAACGTAAGTCTGTCATCGGTTCCACGTCGACATGTGTTCTGAAGGCTGTCGCGCCATGTGGTAATTCTAAGTCAATTAAATGGTTGGCGCGTTCTGTTAAAGAAAGTTCTAAACTATCTAAATAAGGGATTTCTGTTTCGACACGTTCCACAATTGACTTCGCTGGCGTCACCGGATACCACGGAACACCTAGTTTACTTTTATCAAAGTGACAATGTTTTTCAATCAAACCTGGTAAAATCAATTGATGGTGACCATCAATAATTGTCAACCCAGGTTCTTCTACCAATTCTTCATTGGGGATGATTTTTGTAAATACTCCATCTGTTACTTCAATTGCCACTTCTTTGGTTACTGTCCCAGATAACCAGTCACCTTCTTTTTGATACCCTGTTTCAATTCGAACATTTTTTAACCAATAATTCATGCTTTCCTTCACTCCTACCTGTATTTATTCCTTCCCGAAAGGACACAATACTTAGTTGTACTGTGCTAAAATTTTACTAATTTCCGTATAACCTTTTTGATTGGCATAGTCCATTGCTGTTCGACCAGAATTGTCTTTAATGGATTGATCCGCACCATTTTCCATTAACAATTTTACAATATCTTGGTAAAGTTGGTTCCCTTCACGTAACCCCACTGCCTCAATCAATGCTGTATAGCCAAAGTCATTTTGGAAATCTATGTCTTCTCGTCCATCTTCTAACAAGAGCTTCACATTGTCAATATGTCCTTTTTCAGCTGCCGGAATTAACGCATTGCCACCGTAACGGTTATGCTTAGTTAAATCTGGTGTCGCATTTTTTAACATATACGCTAAAATCTCCGTACGTCCTTGCGCTCCCGCATAAAGATAGGGACTATCACTAATGCTATTTTGCAGATTAATATCGGCATCCCGATCAATCAACGCTTTTGCAATCTCAATGTCATTATTGTGCACAGCAATATTGAGCGGTGTATTGCCTTCTGTGTCGACTTCATCCACTTGATAAGTAGTATCTTGTAAAATTTCCTTGACCTTCTTCGTATCTCGTTGATTGGCTGCTTCTAAAAGCGCACCCACTTCATAGGTCTTCATCGGTTCTTTCACTTCCTCTTTTGATGTTGTTTGAGCCACCGAACGGGTTGTACTGGTGCTTTCAGTTTTTGCACTACTTTGAGTAGTCACCGTTTGACTATTTTTTGACGCTGCGGAAGGTGTTTCTCCTCCTTGACACGCAGCAAGTAATGGAATGGTCACGACACTTAATAGCCCCATTAAAATTTTTTTGTTCATTGTGCTCAACTTCCTTTCCTCGAGAGAAATATGAGATTTTTCTCCAGTGGTTCTAATCTAACGAATCTTTTTTTATTTGTCGATTAAAACGCTTTCTCTGTTTTTCTATTTTAAAAAGAGAGAAACCAAAAGAAGTCGAAACTTTTTTTGGTTTCCATTCGTATGTTTTGTTCTTAAAAGGTAAATTCAGGATTAAAAGTTCCTTGGTATGGTTCATGTTCCACATAGACTTGGATATCGTTTCCTTCGTTATCTTTACCCATTCGTGTGTACGTAAAACGATTATCATTCAATTCTGTTAACTCTAAGACAGCGCCATAGCGATTGGTTCCAATGGAAACATGGGCACGGAATTTATTTTGATTTCCTACTTTAAAGTAGCCATAGTCGCCACGAGTTTCACCAGTTTGTAAATTGAAAAATTCATATTTGCTGCTGTCTTGGTCAAATTTCGCTAAGCTGATAAAGTTTTGGTTGGCCGAAGTTACGTCATTGCCATCTTTATCCACTACTTTTGTGCCATTCCAAAGAAGTTGCGGTGTCCCATCAAAGGAAGTTTTACCAATAATTTCATCCCCTTGTCGATTTACATCAATCTGGCCTGTTTGTTCTGTCATGGCACGGCGTCCATTCGTGAATTCTAGTGTTCTGGGACGATTATTGGGGTATGGCTGCGGACGACCATAAACTGGTCCTGAGGTTGCTTTGTTTTCTACGAAAACTTCAATATCATTTCCGTTTTTATCTTTCCCCATCTGTCTATACGTAAAAGTATCTTGGTATAAAGTTCTAAGTGGGTATACACCTTGATAATTTTTGGTTTCAGAAATAATTACAAGACGGGAAACATCTGTAATACCAGCGGTCATAAAGAAGGTTCCTTCATCTCCTGTTGATTCTCCAGTCTCTTTATCAAAAAATTCATAGAAACTAGTGGTTGCATCAAATTTGATTGCATGTAATAGGTTTTGATTTTCATCTGTTAAGTCATTCCCGTTTCGATCATAAACGCGTGTTCCAGCCCAATCTTTTTCTGATAATCCTTCATCTTGTCTAATACCAACTGAACGTAAATACTCAGGTAAATCCCCTAAATTATTGGGATTGTCTACGCTTTGAGGAACGTATGCTTCTGCCGTCAAAGCCCCTCCTGCTCCACCAACTAATAACGCACTTAAAGCCAACAACGTAATTGTACCAACGATTTTTTTCTTCATAAACGACTACTCCCTTTCCTTTTGATAATTTAAGGATAGCAAGTAGTTATTAACTCCACCTGTCCATAATATGAACAAATTATTAAATAATAATCATTATAATTATCTTAATAATAATATTTAATTATAACTAATAACAATTTATTTATAGAGGAAGAGAAAACAAAAGAACGTTGGGGGACGTTCTTTTGTTAAATAAGAGAGAAGACAAGAGACTTTTAGAAAGTAAAGGCTGGATGATATGTGCCTTGGTAAGGTTCATGTTCCACGAACACTTGAATATCATTACCAGCATTATCTTTACCCATTCGAGTATACGTAAATCGATCATTGTTTAGTTCCGTTAATTCTAGCGCTGCACCGTAGCGATTCGTACCAATAGATACATGAGCCCGGATCTTGTTATTGTCCACCACTTGGAAGTACCCAAAGTCGCCGCGGGTTTCACCTGTTTGTAAATTGAAAAATTCATATTTACTTGTGTTTGGATCAAATTTCGCTAAACTAATGTAATTTTGATTGGCCGCTGTCACATCATTACCGTTTTTATCTACGACTTTTGTGCCATTCCACAAGGTTGTTCCTAAAATTTTATCCCCTGATTTATTTGTCACAATTTTGCCAGTTTGATTGGTTAATGCTTCACGTCCATTTGTAAAAGCTAATTTTTTCCCATGATAAGGGATGTGTTCCACGTAAACTTCAACATCATTCCCCAGTTTATCTTTCCCTAAACGCTTGTAAGTAAATTTGTCTTTACTCACTTCGGTTAAATCCACTACGGCTTGATAATTTTGTGTCCGCGAAATTAAAATTCGTTTTGTGCCATCACCTGTCACAAAAAATGTTCCTTCGTCACCACGGGTTTCCCCAGTATTTTTGTCGAAAAACTCATAAAAACCGGTTTCACCATCATATTTTGCTAAACCAATAAAATTAGCATTTTCTGCCGTTAAATCATTACCAGCAGCATCATAAACACGGGTTCCTTGCCAGTCCGTGCCAGATAAAATCTTAGTCGCCTTGTCGCCTCTTGTTTGGCCATTGTTTTGATGTTTGCCTAAATTTGCTGTAGCACTATTTGGATTGGCTGCATGACCTGCAAATGCTGGACTTGCATAACCTGCTATAAGTAACGTACTTAATGTTACTAAAGTAATCGAACTTAATACTTTCTTTTTCATAAAGCATCGCTCCTTTTCTTTGATAAACCTATCTTAACAAACGATTCTAAACTACCACTGTCAGAAAAATGAACAATTTATAAACGATTAAAAACAACTATAAACTATTTTTTTGTTAAAAATGAAGCGGTCAAAAGAATCCTTTACTTCCTTTTGGCCGCTTCATCCACTCGTGATTGACTAATTAGAACGTGAAGTCTGGCGTAAAGTCTCCTTCATATGGTTCATGTTCTACAAAGACTTTAATTTCTTTGCCATTGTTGTCTTTACCCATTCGTGTATACGTAAAACGTTTATCATTTAATTCTGTTAATTCTAACGCAGCTCCATATTTATTGTCACCAATTGAAACGTGGGCCCGGATTTTGTTATTATCAATTACTTGGAAGTAACCAAAATCTCCACGGGTTTTACCCGTTTCTAAATCAAAGAATTCATATTTACTTGTTTTATTATCAAATTTCGCTAAACTAATAAACATTTTATTTGCTTCAGTAACATCGTTACCGTCTTCATCTAAAACTTTCGTGCCATTCCATAATGTAGCCCCTAAAATGTCATCCCCAGGTTCACTGGTAACAATCTTGCCAGTTTCTGTTTCTAAATCTTTACGGCCATTCGTAAAGGTTAATTTCTCGTCAGAATAAGGGATATGTTCTACAAAGACTTCTACATCTTTCCCGTCTTTATCTTTACCCATTCGCTTATAGGTAAATTTATCTTTCGTCACTTCCGTTAAATCGACCACCGCTTGATAGTTTTGTGTATCCGAAATTAAGATACGCTTTTCGCCATCGTCTGTCACAAAGAATGTGCCTTCATCGCCACGGGTTTCACCTGTTTCTTTGTCGAAAAATTCATAAAAACCTGTTTCACCATCATATTTTGCTAAACCAATAAAATTAGCATTTTCTGCTGTTAAATCATTATTATTTTTGTCGTAAACTTTTGTGCCTTGCCAATCAGTACTGGATAAAATTTCTGTTAATTCTTGTCCTTTTGATTGCTCTTTAGCTGCTTCTGCTGAACTAGAGACTGCAGTGCTTGAGCTAGCTGCACTTGATTTATCTGTTGCAGAGTTGGCTCCGCCAGCACAGCCTGCAATCAACAACGTACTAAAGGTTAATAAGGTAAGCGCACTAAAAACTTTTTTCTTTTTCATGGTTGGTAATCCCCTTTTTCTTTTTGATATATTTAGAATAGCAAAGCCTTATAAACTCCTACTTGCCGAAAAATGAACAAATTATAAACAAATGAAAAAAAGTTAATAACAATACTAGCTTTTTTTTGTTCACTTGTAATACACTATAAGTAAGAAATAGATTAAAACCACTAGGAGGGACGCTTTTGACCATTAAACGCCGCTTTTTTATTTCTTATATTAGTGCCATCATTATTACTTTAGCCTCTGTTTTAGCTGTTTTATCCTTAGCTTCTTACATCACGTTAGGAACTGTTCCCAGTTTGCCCCAAGCTTACCGAATGATGAATAAGCAACGACCATTGACCGCTAACGAAGAAGAAAGTTATTTGGCCTTAGATCAATTGTTAAAAAAGTCACCGAAATTACTAGATACACCTTTAAGTAAAGAATTAAAGGAAACGATTCAAACAATTGAAGCAAAAGGATTAAGTGTGATTATTCGAAAGAATGCACGGTTTCCTTATTATTCGGATAATTTAGTAGAAAAATCTTTGTCTGTACATATTCCAAACTACGAAATGAATAATATTATGCCAACTGGCACACTGGATAATGCAGGGCGTCTATATCATTATGTCAAATCCGATTTTCATTATTTAGATGGTTCTAACGGGAGCTTTATTGTCTTGAAACGCGAAAGCAGCCTTTTTGAATTCTTCACACGCTGGATTATCTGGATGATTTTGTTAATTATCCTTGTAGCAATTGCGGCAGCTTGGCTCATTAATAAGCGCTTAACCAAAACCACTATCGAGCCATTAGAAGCATTAGAAAAAGCGACTAAAACATTGGGTAAGGATGCCCAAAAAGAAAATCCATTTACACCAACTAGCCACCAAACCGTTTCAACAGAAGTCAAACAGCTCCAACTTAGTTTTGAACAAATGTGGCAAGATTTAGAAGAAGCCAATGCGGAACGCGAAAAATATGAAGCTAATCGGAAAGAATTAATTGCAAATATTTCTCATGACTTAAAAACACCAATTACTTCTATTATTGGTTACGTTGAAGGCTTGATGGATGGCGTTGCCAATACTGAAGAAAAAAAACAGCGCTATTTAACGGTCATTCATGAAAAAAGTTTAGGCCTCAATGATTTAATTGAAGAATTATTTTTGTATTCTAAATTAGACCTAGATCGTGCTGTCTTTACAATGGAAAAGACCAATTTCACTCGTTTTATTGCACATATTCTTGAAGAATACCGTTTGGAACAAGAACTAGTAATCACTTCTGGACTTCCCACCGAAGCTTTATACGTTCAAATGGATCCCACGCAGATGAATCGCGTGATTACCAATCTAATTCAAAATAGCATTAAATTTGCGGATCCCACTAAAGAACAACTAGCCTTTACGATTTCTTTAACGCATAATCAAACAGACTTAGTTTTAACCATTACAGATAACGGCATTGGTATCGATAAAAAAGAATTACCTTATTTATTCGAACGCTTCTATCGTGTAGACAAATCTCGAACCCCAACAGTTAAAGGAAGCGGCTTGGGATTAAGTATTGTCAAACAAATTATTGACTATCATCAGGGAACAATCACTGTCACAAGTAAAAAAGGAGACGGCACCAACGTGATAATTACGCTGCCGTTGTTGGAGGATGAAAAATGAAACCACATGTATTAATTATTGAAGATGATCCAAGCATTGCTGATTTGCAAAAAGATTATTTAGAAATTAACGATATGACTGTCACAATTGAACATGATGGAAAAAAAGGATTGGAAGCAGCTTTAAATGAGCCCTTTGATTTAATTATTTTAGATGTGATGCTGCCAACTATGGATGGTTTTGAAATCTGTCGTGCAATTCGAAAAAAAAAGCAAACGCCGATCATGATTGTTTCGGCTAAAAAAGAAGATATTGATAAAATTCGTGGGCTTGGCTTAGGTGCGGATGATTATATAATCAAGCCGTTTAGTCCCAATGAATTAGTCGCTCGAGCAAAAGCCCATATGAACCGTTATCAATTGTTAAGCAACGCAGAACAACCACCACAATTACTAAAAATCAATGAAATCGCTGTCGACACTGCCGCCCACAAAGTGTTTGTTTTAGAAAATGAAGTTATTTTTACAAGCAAAGAATACAAATTGCTGGTTTTCTTGATGGAACATCCTAACCGTGTGTGGAATAAAGAAGAACTTTTTGAAAGTGTCTGGGGGTTTGATGCCTTAGATACTGAGGTTTCGACTGTCGTTGTTCACATTAAACGGATTCGGGAAAAATTAAAAAAAGCCAATCTTTCTGACTCTCCAATTGAAACACTCTGGGGAAGTGGCTACCGCTTCAATCGATAAAGAGAGCAAAAATAAGTCGGAGCCTATTTCTAGGCTCCGACTTATTTTTTATTAATTTACACGAGAAAATTTTTGATAAAGTTGGTTGAAAACAATCATAAATTGTTCAATTTCTGCCATTGTATTGCCTTCATCTAAACTAATGCGCACAGCGGAAGTCGCCAATTCTCCAGGCACATGCATGGCATACAAGGTGCTGCTAGCCATTTTTTTTCGGCTAGAACAAGCACTCGTAGTCGAAATATAAATTTGTTTTTCTTCCAATGCATGGACCAGCACTTCGCCACGAATCCCTTTCAAAGCAAAACATAAAATGTGTGGCGCAAAATGTTCATTATCTTGTGAAAAAACAGTCACATTTTGAAATTCTTCTAGCGCCTTTAATAAATAACTTCGTAATGTCGCCACATGTTGCGGCCGTTGTTGTTCGTTCTCTAAATGCAAACGCAACGCTTTGGCCATTGCCACAATTGCTGGTACGTTTTCTGTCCCACTGCGTTGGTTGTTTTCTTGCCCGCCTCCTGTTAAAAGCGGCGCTAAACGTTTTCCTTGTTTCCAATACATAAAACCAATGCCTCGTGGTCCATGAAATTTATGTGCAGAAAACGTTGCAAAATCCACCCGATCCGTTAACCACTCTGAGTAATTAACTTTCCCAATTGCTTGAACCGCGTCTACATGAAAATGAATTTTAGGAAACTCCGCTAAAACCTCGCTGATTTCTTTAATTGGTTGAATCGTTCCCACTTCATTGTTCACTGCCATAACAGAAACCAAAATCGTTTCTTTTCTAATTAATTTCTGTAATTCCTCGACTTTTACACGACCTTCTTTATCCACTGGCGCATAAGAAAGTTCAAAACCTAGTTCGACTAATTGTTCCGCTGTTTCTGTAACTGCTGGATGTTCCACTGCAGAAATAATAATATGATTACCAAATTCTCGTTTTTCGATTGCCGTTCCTTTTAAAACCCAGTTATCTCCTTCAGTTCCGCCACTTGTAAAATAGATTTCATTTGCTGAAACATTGATTAGCTCCGCAATCTGCTTCCGTGCTTGTTGTAAGAGCCGATTCGCTTGGTTGCCTAAGTCATGCAGACTAGACGGATTGCCAATAATCCGCTGACTGGTTTTTACATATGTATCTAAAGCCTGGGGGTAAATCGGTGTAGTTGCACTATTATCAAAATAAATCATTTGTCACCCTTCTTTTTTAAAATTCTTTCCCATTATATACTTTCTAAAGTATCACTTCAAGTCACCCCCACGCCATAAAAACAGAGGCTTGTCTGTCGACAAACCTCTGTTTAGTGATTGTTTAATTAAATTGCTGTTAAATTAGGGTTATTGATATTTTTAAAATAAAAATCTTCGATTCGTTTGAACGCCCCTGGCTCAACAGCTTCCAATGCCGTTCCAATTTCATCTAATGCATCTTGATAACGGAATTCTGTCGAGAATAAATACATGCTTTTATCTAAAGCCGCTCGGATGTTCTCGTGAGTATGACGATAGCGGTTTGCATATTGCATCATTTGTTCTGTCAGAGCTGCTGCATTGACTAAATCTTTTGTTTTCTTATCTAATAACTCTAAATCATCTTCGCATAAGTCACACAAACGATTGATTTCATCCATGTTAATGCGCATTTTATTTAAGGCTCGGCTTAAATCTTCAATTCGATCCGTTGCCACATAGAAAAATTCTAAGTAATCAGCAGACAAACCTGGTAATCGTTGCTTTTCAACATACCGCTTGATACTCCGTAAACGGAATTCGTATTCGTCGACTTTTTCTTGGGCGACTTTTTCGCCTTTTCTTAGTTCTTTCAATGAAGCATCAATTTCTAATTGTTGATTTTCAATATCATCTAAAATCTTATAGCATTCTTTATAGAACGCTTGAATTTCAGAGTAAGGAACGGTATGTTCTTTCATTCGAGGTTCCAAGTCTTTTTGACGGCGGATAATTTCTTCAATTTCCGTTTGGAAACCACGACTACGTCCTAGCTCGTTGTTGTTTAAGGTGTAGCTTTGTGATACATGGTCCAATTCAATCATTAATTGACGGTTATTTTTTAAGGAATGAGAAATATAATCGTCAATAATTTTTTGATTGGTCACGACATATTTCTTCGCTTCAATTTCACGTTCCATCACTTCATATAATGCATCAATCGCCGTTGCTGTGTCGCGATTTGCGACCTCTACTGCAGCAATCTCTGTTTTCTCTAAATCAGCCATTGAATTCTCGACACGTTTTTTCGCATGTTGAATTTCTTCAGCAAAGTTTTGTTCAGGGAACACATAATCGTCAGCTAATAATTGGTTGTAGCCTTCTTCGATTTCTTTTAATTGATCTGGGAAAGTTTCATTTAATTCTTCATACATTGGTGGAATCCGTTTCATTAAGTCTTCCAATTCATACGTATGACGTTCCGCATCTTCTAGGACTTCTCGAGCCTCGATTGGGTCCCCCGATGTATTTAGTGTGACAAATTGTGTGAATTCAATTTCGACGTTTCTTAATTGTTTTTGGATTTCGGAGTAAGCTGGACCAAAGCTAGCTTTATCATCTTTTAGTGATTTACTTAATTCTTCATAGACATCCAAAGCTTTTTGAACTTCTAATGAATTGCGCTCTTCACTTTCACGTAATTCTTTCAAGCCATTACGAATGACTTCCACTTCGGCTTCCATTTCGGTCATCGTTTCATTCGCTTCCACGACTGCTTTCTTCGCTTTCATGAAACGGAAAATTTCATTTTGATTTTCGACTTCATAAATTTGACTCTCTAGTTCGGCGAAAGAACGCGTCGATAGTTCTACCCAGCGTTGATTCCATTCACGGAAACTATTTTGACTCTGTCCAACTAGATGCATTTTTTTAATGTCATCGATTTCTTCAAAGACTGGCAAGTCAAACAGGGCTTCTTTACGAACTTCTAATTCATCTAATTGTTCTTGATTTTTTTTGCGCATAAAATAACCAATTAAGTATAGCACCGCAGCAATAATAACGATTACTAGTACTAAAATGATAATCCAATTATTCTTCATTTTGGCTCCTCCGATAATTTTTCTATAATAAAAGAAAGGTTGTTTGTTCTCTTCACACGGTTATCTATTGTTCCTGACCCTTGAAAAAGGGCATTCTTGCAGAAATACCTATAGAAAATTATAGCACAAACTGTATATTCATTCACTAGTTATAACAAACTTTTTTAAGAAAACCCGCGATCTTCTTACGAAGGGGTTGATTCACTGCTTTCATCGATCCGATTTTCACTAATTTTTTTACAAATATCACTTAGTTGTGTTAAGAAGGCATCCGCTTGACTTTGATCCATCCCAAAGTGTTCATCGCGCATCGCCCAAACTTCTAGCCCAGCTTCTTTGGCAGAAGCAATGCCTTTTTCTGAATCTTCAATGGCTATACATTCCTGTGGCGCAACAGCTAATTCTTGTAACGTGTGCAGATAAATATCCGGCGCCGGTTTACTTTCTTCGAAATCTTCCCCACTCACGACCGCATCAAAATAACTACTTAATTGCCCCACTGTCAAAACCTCTTCAATTGCGTCTTTTGTGGAAGAAGAAGCTAATCCGATTTTATAGCCTTGTCTTTTTAAAAATTGTAAAACACGTTTCGCGTTTTCATCAAGCACAGCTAAATAATCTATCGGATGCGCTTTTTTATAGGCTATGTATTGTTCATTTAAAAAAGCAATATCTAGCTCTTTTTTGTTGACTTGTTCAATCTTTTGCCATAATGAACGCATATCCGCACCGACTAATTCCGGCAAGGTTAGGCCCTCAATGGTCAAATCAAATTCCGCTAAAAATGCTTTACGTCGCTCATAATAATAAGCTTCGCTATCTACTAGGACACCGTCCATATCAAAAATAATGGCAGTTTTGGATTCTGTCATACTATTTAACTCCTTCGTTACGACTCATATCTTTACAGTTTAACAAAATTTTAAGGAAAAATGAAGAACAAATATTTTCATGATTTCCTAACTTTCTGAAAATAAGTGGTTGCTTTTCTAAATGTTTTTCGGTATCCTTTTACTAATCTACAAATGAGAAAATAATTAAAAACAGGAGTGATAAACGTGAACGTAGTTAAATTCGGCGGTAGCTCGCTAGCATCAGCACCACAGTTACAGAAAGTCTTACAAATCGTCAAGGAAGAGCCGCGCCGAACGTTTGTCGTTGTATCCGCTCCTGGAAAGCGAACCCCGCAAGATATTAAAGTGACTGATTTATTGATTCAATACTATCAGCGCTACTTAAATAATGAGGAAATTGAATCGACAATCTCTGCCATCATTCGTCGTTATGAAGATCTTTTTGATGAATTACACTTGGATAAAGCAGTTTTAGCTGATATTGCTATTTCGATTCGCCAATTAGCCACTTTACCAAAAGAAAACAATGCTTTTTTATTTGACTATTTTTTAGCTAGCGGCGAGGACAATAATGCCAAAGTTGTTGCCAGTTTTTTCAAGCAAAATGGCTTAGATGCTCGCTACATTAGTCCAAAAGAATTAGGTCTCCTAGTGACACCTGAGCCAGGCAATGCCCGCATTTTACCAAAAGCTTTAGAGAAAATTAGTGTCTATCGTGAGACTCAACAAATCTTGGTTATTCCAGGTTTCTTTGGTTATACAGAAGCCGGCGAAATTTGTACTTTTTCTCGTGGCGGTTCCGATATCACAGGGTCCATTGTTGCCGCAGGTGTTCAAGCAGATTTGTATGAAAACTTTACCGATGTGGACGGAATTTATGTCGCCCATCCTGGAATTATTGAACAGCCTCAAACGATTCAAGAATTGACCTACAGAGAAATGCGGGAGTTAGCTTATGCAGGCTTTGCCGTCCTCCACGACGAAGCCTTAATGCCTGCCTATCGCGCAAATATTCCAGTCGTTATCAAAAATACCAACAACCCACATCATCCTGGCACCCTAATTACCACCTCTCGCAAAGTGAAGCATGCTCCTGTTGTAGGAATTGCTAGTGATCAAGGGTTCGCAAGTATTTACATTAGTAAGTATTTAATGAATAGAGAATTAGGTTTTGGGCGACGGCTCTTAGAAGTACTAGAAAAATTAGCCTTGAGCTATGAGCATATGCCCTCAGGAATTGATGACATCACGATTGTTTTAAGAGAAGACCAGTTAACAACTGAAATTGAAAATCGACTGATGGCTCAACTCCAAGAAGTTTTAGCGCCTGATGAGTTACGCATCACGCATCATCTTTCTATGATTATGATTGTCGGGGAAGGCATGCGCCAACGAATTGGGGTTACTGCTGAAAGTACAATGGCGTTAGCCAAAGAAAAAATCAACTTAGAAATGATTAACCAAGGATCTTCGGAAGTAAGTATTATGTTTGGTATCAAAAAAGAACAAGAGGAAAAAGCCATCAAAGCCTTATATCGGACGTTCTTCCATGATTAATGAAAAAGACGAATGAGTTTTCTCATTCGTCTTTTTCATTGGTTTCAGTAATTTTCAATTGGCGTTGAATTTCCGCTTTAATTTTAGCTTCTGGCGCAAAATCTTGTTCCCAATTTTCAGGTTTCAATACTTTATTTGTTTCTGGATCATAATGTGGCTGCCCATCTGGAAATAATTTCCCCATATTGGCTTGATGAACGATTTCAATAATTTTTGTTGGATTGACGCCCATTAAGCAAAACGAACCATAAGTAAAATACAATAAATCAACTAGTGCATCCACTTCCTCCACTAAAGGATCAGATACTGGTTTGCCTTTCGCCAAGACTTTCTGCTCTGCTTTATCGACAGATTTTTTTAATCCGTTGACCAATTGTTGAAAAAGCACTTGGTCATTATCAGCAGCACTATATAAAAATTCTACAAGTTCTTCGACTTTAAACTCTGCTCGTCGACTGGCTAGCTCTGGCGAAAAAGCAGTTGGTTGCTCTGGTTGTTGTGGATTAAAAACCTCGTGGAATGCACAAGCCATTTCATAAGGGGATTGCTTTTCAGACATTCAGCTACCTTCTTTCTCAAAATAAATCTAATTGTTTTGGATTCAAATCATCGTAACTCAAATTCAAGACTTTTTGCATCTGTAGAGCGTTTTCTGCGGCATCGCCGCCAGAATTATTATTAAAAATTACGCCCACTTCTTTAGCTTCTTGCGACATTTTTAAAACAGCTTCGCTTAAATCAGCGATTTCCTGCGTATTATAATGATAAAGGGTTCTTTTTTTTCGCCACTCTGCATCATTGGCTAACCAGCCAGCCGCATTACGTCCGTGAAACCGGAAGAGCACGAGATTAGGATTCGTTACATAAGGATAAAAGGGCACTGGATTCGTAGGAATCTGCGGTTCATCTACAATCACAAGTGAAAATTGATTTTCTTTCATAAATTGCAACATTTGTTTTACAAAGTTTGGTTGATACCATGAATTATTTCGTAATTCAATGGCGATGGGTAGGTCTTTAAACCAGTGACGAATTTTTTGCAAGTAAGCGACATTTTCTTTCGTACAACCAAATGTTCCTGAAAATTGTACCAGAAAGGCAAATAATTTTTTACTTTCAATTAATGGGGCCATACTTTCTAAAAAGGCGGTAATCATTTCTTCTTCACTTGCATAATAGGTCTGCCACTCACCTTGACAACTGATTCCACTATAAACTTTCATGACAAAGCGAAAGTTTTCGGGAACTGCTTTGACCCATTCAGCTACCCGTTCTTTGGGAGGAATCCCGTAATACGCCGTGTCCATTTCAACTAGCGGTAAATGACTGGCATATTCATAAAGCGTGGCCCGTTTTTTTCCAGTTAAATAGTCGTGTTCACTAAAAGATGTTAATCCTAAGCGAATCATGTCCTTCCTCCTCTGCGTAACTTTTTATTTTCTAAACCGTCATCTTAACTTAATTGGTCCAATCGATATTCGCTTCACAATAGGTTTGACCATCAATCCGAATCTCATGGCGCGTTTTCAACTGATTTTCTTGTTCGACAATTTCGTAATGACTTTCGACTTCTTGGCCATATTCTACTTCTTTGTCAAATTTCACAAGAATTTTTTTCGGTTGATGCGTTGTTAAAAAGTCATAACCTAACACATCCAATAACCAATTAAAGTAAATCGCATTATTAACATGTTGATTGCCATCAATATCAAAAAAACGCACACGATAAGGTAAAAAGTTCCCCTCTGTGACCTTTTCAATTTTTTCATGGCGATAAATTTTAGTGATTTTTTCAGAATCAAAAGGTGCAATAATTTCTGGTAACACACTACTGATTTTCCGATTTTTTTGATCCATTAAGACAAAGGTTGATTTCACAAAGACACATTCATTGCCTTCTTCATCATGAACCCAAAAGTTACGATAACAAAAATATTTGTTATAACTCATAGCTTGCGTTGTAATTGCTACTTTTTCACCAACTTTTGGTAAGCGGTGAATCTCTATTTCATAATTGGTGATGACCCAGCCTAGACCAAATTGAGCGACATAAGCCGCATCTCTTCCTAGTAATTCTGTTTGTTCTTCTGATACTTTAATGACAACCGCTAACAAAGCCGGTATCTTCATTGCACCAGTAAAATCGCCGTCATAGTAGGCAACTTCATAAGAGGATGTATGTTTTTTTCCCACGAAATAATCTCCTTTTTCCAATGGCTACTTTCGTGTCATTGTTTCTTCTTAAAAGTATACCACGTGATTTCTTCAATTGCGATTCCGAATGAAAAATTAACAAAACTTTGAAAAACACTATTATTTATATTATTTAAAAACATTCTTAATATTACTTAAAAAATATTGTTTTATTTTTAAAAATAACATTTCTTATTATTTGTATCCGAAAGATTATTATGTTATATTCCTATCTGTAAGCGCATACAAAATAATTTTTTAGGAGGTTTTTTTCGTGAAAAAGAGTTTATTAACAATCGTCCTGGCTTTTAGTTTTGTTTTAGGTGGCGCTGCATTGGCCCCTACTGTTTCGGAGGCTCATGGTTACGTAGCAAGTCCTGGAAGTCGTGCTTTCTTTGGTAGTTCTGCTGGTGGTAACTTAAATACAAATGTTGGTCGTGCACAATGGGAACCTCAAAGTATCGAAGCGCCCAAAAATACGTTTATTACTGGTAAATTAGCCAGTGCAGGTGTCTCAGGTTTTGAACCTTTGGATGAACAAACAGCTACTCGTTGGCACAAAACAAACATTACAACAGGTCCCCTTGACATCACTTGGAACTTAACTGCCCAACATAGAACTGCTTCTTGGGATTACTATATTACTAAAAATGGCTGGAATCCCAATCAACCATTAGACATTAAAAACTTCGACAAAATTGCTTCAATTGACGGCAAACAAGAAGTTCCTAATAAAGTTGTTAAACAAACAATTAATATTCCGACAGACCGCAAAGGTTATCATGTCATTTACGCTGTCTGGGGCATTGGTGATACGGTGAACGCCTTTTACCAAGCGATTGATGTGAACATTCAGTAAAAATACTCACATCTTAAACTAAATTAAAGGAGTTCTCAAAAAATGAAGCTAAAAAAAATAATTCCTGCTTTTCTCCTTCTTTCAACCGTTGCAGTTGGCTTGTGGTTAACGCCTACTCAAGCTTCTGCAGATGCTGCGGATACGATGGTAGATATCTCTGGCAAAAAAGTGTTGGTTGGATATTGGCATAACTGGGCCTCAAAAGGACGCGATGGTTACAAACAAGGAACATCAGCATCACTGAACCTTTCAGAAGTAAATCAAGCCTACAATGTCGTACCGGTTTCCTTCATGAAAAGCGATGGCACGACACGGATTCCTACGTTCAAGCCTTATAACCAAACAGACACTGCCTTCCGACAAGAAGTCGCACAATTAAATAGTCAAGGTCGCGCAGTTTTATTGGCACTTGGTGGAGCAGATGCACATATCCAATTAGTCAAAGGCGATGAACAAGCCTTTGCGAATGAAATCATTCGTCAAGTGGAAACATACGGCTTTGATGGTTTAGACATCGACTTAGAGCAATTGGCGATTACTGCTGGCGACAACCAAACCGTCATCCCTGCTGCGTTGAAAATAGTCAAAGACCATTATCGAGCACAAGGAAAAAATTTCATCATTACGATGGCGCCAGAATTCCCTTATTTAAAACCTGGTGCCGCTTATGAAACATACATTACTTCCCTAAATGGTTATTATGATTACATTGCCCCACAATTATATAACCAAGGCGGCGACGGTGTCTGGGTTGATGAAATTATGACTTGGGTTGCTCAAAGCAACGATGCTCTAAAATACGAGTTCCTCTATTATATGTCTGATTCATTAATCCATGGCACGCGCGGCTATCTACAGATACCAAACGATAAATTAGTCCTTGGTTTACCAGCAAATCGGGATGCTGCTGGTAGCGGCTATGTCGTTGAGGCTACCCCTGTAGCCAAAACTTTTGATCAGTTAGCAAAAGACGGTAATCCTATCCGTGGCTTAATGACTTGGTCTGCAAATTGGGACGTTGGTCAAGATGTCAACGGCAAGTCCTACAACAATGAATTTGCGACACGTTATAGTAACCTCGTAAAATAAAAGCTATTTTGAGACAGAACACCGCATTTGGTTCTGTCTCTTTTTAAATTTTACTCACCGGTCTTTCAATAATCCAAACAATGTTCTCTCGCTTTCTAACCAATTAATTTTAAACCAATCACAGAAACAATAATTAAAAAAATAAAAAATATCCGGCGTGGGTCTTTTGATTCACCTAAGAGCATTCCTAAAATAGCGCCTCCTGCTGTACCAATTCCTGTCCAAACTGCATAAGAAACGCCCATCGGTAATTGTCTCATCCCTAAATATAAAAATAAGAAACTACCACTAAACGCTAGAATTAAAATTAACAATGAACGTAAGTCTTTTTTTGTTGTAAATAATTTAATTGAACCTACGCCAAAGATTTCAAAACAGCCTGCAATAACTAAGTATAACCAACTCATCTTGTTTCCTCCTCTTTATTTCCAGTTACCATTTTTAAGCCAATCACACCTATTAATAACAGCAACAGAAAAAGAACTTTTCCTATGCCCAATGGTGTGTGGAATAAAAAATGATCTGTTACAATAGTTCCAGCACTACCTAAGCCGACAAATACAGCATAGGCTGTGCCAACTGGCAATTCCTCTCCTGCTTTAATCAGCGCATAGAAACTGATAAAGATTGCGATTACTGTCCCTAAAATCTCCCACCATGTTGTACTATGCTTCATGCCAATGACCCAAATCACTTCACAAAAAGCGCCAAAAATAACTTTTAACCAAGCTTTACTCATCTTGTTTTCCTTCCCTTCCAAACAAAAAAAGTGCCAACAAACAGTTCAGCTATGGCCTAAGAACTGTTCATTAACACTTTAGTCGCAAGCATCCGGCGATGTTTACGAAAGTTTATGTATTAAAATATCTCAGGCTATTATATTCTTATTTTTTAAAAAAATCAACTAAAAAATAATAGTTCGAATTCGAGACATTTCTTTTGCATTTTTAGGACTAATCATTTAAACTTACTTTTAGTAAGTTAATTAATCAAAAAATTATTTTTCTTTTAGGAGGATTTTTATTATGAATACACAAATTTTAGGTTTACACCACGTCACTGCCATGACTTCAAGTGCCGAAAAAATTTATCACTTTTTCACCGATATTTTAGGTCTACGTTTAATTAAGAAGACTGTCAACCAAGACGATATTGAAACATATCATTTATTTTTTGCTGATGATGCCGGCTCTCCCGGAACAGATATGACTTTCTTTGACTTCCCAGGCTTACCTAAAGGAACCAAAGGAACCAATACAATTTCTCGTACTTCCTTCCGTGTAAAAGATGATGCTGCTTTGGATTACTGGGTATCACGCTTTAATGAATATGCAATTGATCATGGAGAAATTCAAGAACGTTTTGGTAAAAAGTATTTAGAATTTGAAGACTTTGACAATCAACGTTACCAACTTATTTCTGATGAAAAGAACCAAGGTGTTGCAGCCGGCACGCCTTGGAAAAAATCTAACGTCCCTAGTGAACATGCTTTAATCGGCTTAGGTCCAGCCTTTGTAACTGTCGAAAATTACGAACATCTGCAACTAGTTTTAACTGAAGTTTTAGGGTTCAAATTGATTGATGCTGAAGGTAGTTTCCATTTATTTGAAGTTGGCGAAGGTGGGAATGGTGCCAGCATTATCGTAGAGCATCGAGAAGATTTGCCAGCGGCCCAAGAAGGCTACGGCAATGTCCATCACTTAGCCTTGCGCGTTGCCGATGAGGAAGCACTACGTTTCTGGATTGAAAAAATTAATCGTTTGGAATTTCCTAATTCTGGCTTTGTGGAACGTTTTTACTTTAAATCTGAATATTTCTTGGCAGCAACACATGTTTTATTTGAACTGGCAACCGATGGTCCTGGGTTTTTAGAGGATGAAACCTATGAACACGCTGGTGAAAAATTATCATTACCGCCATTTTTAGAACCAAAACGGGCAGGGATTGAAGAATTTGTGCGTCCTTTCGATACTTCAGATGCGAATGTTCAAAGAAATTAGTATTTTTTCTAGGAGGCTCCTATGATTCATTACAATAGTAACGAGTTATCTGCAAAAACAGCGTATAAATTTTTATCAGGAAGTATTATTCCTCGGCCAATCGCTTGGGTTACAACACAAGATACAGCCACAGGTGTCGTCAACGCTGCTCCCTTTAGTTTCTTTAATGCGGCGGCAGCTGAAATTCCTTTAGCAACGTTATCCATTTTACGACCAGACAAAGCGCCTAAAGATACGGCACGAAACATCTTGGCTACTAAAGAACTTGTCATCCATTTCGTTAACGAAGACGTTCTTACTCAAATGAATCAGACTTCGGCACCTTTAGTAGCAGAGATCAGTGAAATTGACACATTTGGTATTGAAACCATTGCCAGCCAGACTGTTGCTGTTCCAGCAATCAAAGCCGCGCCGATTCGGATGGAAGCTCGCTTACATCAATATGTACCTATTGCTAACCATGAAGGTCAAATTATTACGGATTTATTCATTGTAGAAATTACCGATTTCTATTTTGATTCAGCCGTTTTCGATGAAGAACATCAGTACATTTTACCTGAAAAACTCCAACCGATTGCTCGTTTAGCAGGCAATGATTATACAACATTGGGCGAAATCCGTGAAATTCGCCGCCCAACGTAAAAAGAAGGCCCCCGCCATGACGGCGGGGGCCTTCTTTTTCTGTTTTATGCTAATGCTCCCATTGGATCCCAAGGTGCCAAAACAGTTGGCGCTTGTTCCCAAGCTTTTTTCTGTTCATCAGTTAATAAATCTTTGTGCACAACAATTTGATAAGTGTATTCGTCCATCCACGCATCGCTCATGACGAAGAAGCCATTTTCACCGACTTTTTCGCCCCAGCTATTTTCCACTTTCCATTTTGTTGTTTGACCATCAACGATATCAACACCTGTTAAAACCATGGCGTGTGTCATTAAGCTTTCACCAAAGTCTAAACGTTCTGCTTTAGTCATCGTAAAATCAATATCAAAAAGATCGTTCATATCGTAAACGTCTAATGCCATAATTCCTGTGTCACGTGTTGAAGATTGTCCGACATCACAACCAAACCAAACAGATTCGCCTTTTTCCAATTGTGCAGCAGCTAATTTTTTGAAAGCAGCCATTTCTACATTTAAATATTTAACTTCTTTGCCGCCGACAACATTCCCTAACATTTCAACAGTGTATGTTTTGTTGAAGGGTTTATCTTCTGTAGGAGCATTAATAATACTTACATAATCATGTAAATTAACGCCAACGTATTTTTCAAAGAATGTTTGCGGTGTTAGATTTTGATCCAAATGATAATTTTTTTCTTCGTCACGGTATTCAAAATCAAAGGTTTCTGGCGGCGTTCCTAAAGAGATTGCTAAGAAATTATAAATTTCTTGTAACATTGCTTCTTTGTTTTTTTGGACTTCTTCAGCAGAAGCGCCTTTTTCAATTAAACTACGTAAAATTGTTGCATCTTTGCGTAATTTTTTATTTAAATAGTTGTTTAAATCACGTGAATTGGAACTATTGCTGCTTTCAGGCATTGCCGTTTTAGGCACTACGCCATATTTATCAAAAATTGAAACGATCATATCCCATTGCCCACCATCTTGTTGTGGTGTCGCTAATAAAAAGGCCACTTTACGACTAGTCAACGGTTGATCGGCTGTTGCAATAATATTTTCATAGAAATAATTTGATTTTTCATATTTATCCCAGAAAAATGTATAGTTTTGTGATAATTCAAAATCTTTTAATTGAAACGCATTTAACATTCTATGTCTAAATGTATTTAACGCCGCAAACATCCAGCAGCGACCGCTTTGTTTTTGATTGGCCACTTTTCCAGTAGCTAAGTCGACTGAAAAGACGGGTACGTTATTCACGGCTCCTTGTACAGATTCACCTGAAGCGCTGATACCATTTTTTACTACACTACGTTGTAAGGCATTTTGTTTATTATTGTTCAAGAAATCTTGATGGAATTTCTCTGTTAATTTTGGTTCAATTGCTGTCATATTTTCATCGTCCTTTCATTTTACGTTCTTCTTCATTATATGCTTCTCTTTAAACAGAAACAACCATTTACTCTAAATTCCTTGCTTTCCAACTCTTTTTGTATTAGTATATATAATACAGATAGCACAAATAAGACAGGAGTGATTCGATGCTTTTAGAAATAGATGAACAAAGCGAACAGCCCATCTATCAGCAACTCATTGATCAAATCATTGTAGGCATTGCCAAAGGTGAACTGGTTCCCAATGAAAGTTTGCCTTCTATCCGACAATTGGCGGACGAAATCGGGGTCAATATGATGACTGTTTCAAAAGCTTATAATAAGTTAAAGCAATCAGGTTATATTGTGACTGACCGTCGTAACGGCACCAAAATTGCCGCAAAGTTACCTCCTACCGCTGTTTGGCAACAGCAATTGCATGAGCGTTTAGAACTTCTGTTGGCTGAAAGTTTTTTACATCAGCAATCCGAAGCAGAAATCCAAGCACTTATTCAGAAAATTTATCAAAATTTTGATTCGAAAGGGCGTGCACTATAATGGCGGTATTCTTTTATTTCATCCTAGTTTCTGTCGCTTTTTTTATGGCATTTACTATGGGGATTTATGCAAATCCTCACAAAAATATTATTTTGGAAAACACTTTACCAGAAGATAAACTACAAGATCCCAGCGTTCAAGCAATCCGAAAACGTTATAAAAAACGCTTGGTTCAACTAGCAGCCGTTTTTAGTGTTCTTAGTTTGCCTTTGTTATTTATTCCTTATGATTCGATTTTATTGTTCCTTTTTCTGTTACTTTTATTTAGTTTTATTGGCAGTGGCTACTATCTGCAAATCGTTTATATTCGCAAAATGGCCGCTTTAAAAATGCAAAACGGCTGGTTGTTGCCTAAACGTCCTCTCTTAATCGATACGCAATTAGTTTTAAATAAAAACCAGAAACTTATTTCATTTTGGTGGTTTTTACCTGCAATTATTCTTACTTTTGCTGGGGGCTTTTATTCCTTGCAAACGGCGATTGGTTCCTGGATTCTTTTCTTAATTACTGTTTTGATGTTAAGTTTGTTCATTGGCGGCTATTATTTTATTGCGCGCTTACCTGTCAAACCGCTAACTAGTGACTCAAAAATTAATCAGCAAATCAATGATTTATTTCGGCATCATTGGTCTGTTTTAATGGTTTTATCCGCCTTAGTTTTTGCACCGCTAACCATTTTACCAACTTTCACAATTGTCATTGATTATACGGTTGCGATGGCCCTTACTTTTTGTTATTTTATTCTTTTGTTTGTTTATGTAGGCTTTCTCTTCTACTACCTATTTTCAATGCGCAAAAAACAAGATCAATTCGTTTTACAGGCTGGCGATTATCGCTATGGGGATGATGATCAATATTGGCGGTATGGGATTTATATCAATCCAAAGGACCCCAAAATCATGGTTCCTGATCGCATTGGTATGAATTTATCTATTAACCTAGGACGGCCTGCTGGGAAAATTATTCTAGCCGCTACTGGTATTTTAACGATTGCGGTGCTGTTCTTTGCCACAGTGCCGATGTTTATAAATGATTTTTCTAGTCATGCCTTTCAAGCAACTATTGAAAATAAACAAATTGAGTTATCTGCCCCATTAGCAAAAACAAGGTCAATTCCTTTTAACCAAATCACAGCTGTTTCTTTGATTGATGACTTACCTCAAGAACGCATCCGCACAATGGGTGCTGCGACAGATAGTTACTTAACAGGAGAATTTAAAGTCGCTGGAAAACCTGCTTATTTACTAATTTATACAAAAAGTCATCCGATTCTGAAAATAGAAACGCGGGAAAAAGTTTATTATTATACTGCGCGTGAGGGTCAAGAAACGACTAAGATTTATCAGGAAATCAAAGCAAAGCTTCCTTAACAAAAAAACAGGGCCTACTCATGATGGTAGGCCCTGTTTTTTTGTTATTCGCTGACAACCTTGAATTTTGTATCTGCCAACGTGGTATTCAGTTCATCCTGGCTTACTTCACGATCTGCTGTCACAACGGCTGTTTGATCTGCCAAGTGAACCGCAACATTCGTTACGCCGTCAATTCCACTAAATTTTTCAGTGACCGCTTGAACACAGCCATCACATTTCATCCCATCAATTTTTACTGTTTTTTCCATTTCACTTCATCCTTTTCAATTTTATTTTTGACTTCCACTAGTTTTTTTCACCGTCGAAGGTTTAAATCCTTTTAAGCGTAAGGCGTTTAGTAAGACAGAGACTGAACTAAAACTCATAGCTGCTGCTGCAATCATCGGACTTAACAAAGGTCCACCAAATAAGTGTAACACACCCATAGCCACTGGAATACCTAATGTATTATAGGCAAATGCCCAGAAAAGATTTTCTTTGATGTTTTTGATGGTCGCTTTACTTAATTCAACTGCTGTAGGCACATCCATTAAATCACTACGCATTAGCACAATGTCGGCCGATTCCATTGCAACATCTGTGCCTGAACCAATAGCAATCCCCACATCCGCTTGGGCAAGTGCTGGTGCATCATTAATACCGTCACCCACCATCGCAACTTTTTTGCCTTCTGCTTGTAGTTTTTTCACTTCTAACGCTTTATCTTCTGGTAAAACTTCACTTAAGACACGATCGATACCTACTTGTTTTGCAATCGCCTCTGCAGTACGCTTGTTGTCTCCCGTAATCATCACGGCTTCGATCCCCATTTTATGCAAACGTGCAATGGCTGTTTGACTGCTATCCTTCACAGTATCTGCTACCGCAATGATACCCGCAAACGAACCATCTTTTGCCACAAACATTGGGGTCTTCCCTTCTTCTGCCAAACGATCCGCTTGTTGAACAAACGTTGATAGCTCGATTGCTTCTTCTTTCATTAATTTTATATTGCCCAAAAGTAGGACTCGTTCGTTGACTGTCACACAGATGCCGTGACCTGGAATCGCTGAAAAATCGCTTCCTTCTGCTAATGGCAATTGACGTTCTTTAGCCGCCCCCACAATTGCTTCACCTAGAGGATGTTCTGATCCTTGTTCTGCAGAAGCTGCTAATGTTAGTAACTCAGCTTCTGAAAGTGCTGAATCAGCAACTAAAATATCTGTAACCACCGGTTTGCCTTCTGTAATAGTTCCTGTTTTATCAAACACGATTGTTTGAATTTTGTGAGTGGTTTCTAAAGCATCCCCACTTTTAATTAAAACGCCATTTTCAGCGCCCTTACCTGTTCCCACCATAATCGCAGTCGGCGTTGCCAAGCCGAGCGCACAAGGACAAGCAATCACTAACACAGAAATGGTAATTGTCAAAGCGAAAATCCATGACTCTTGTCCTAAAAAGAACCAAGCCAAGCCAGAAAGAACAGCCAAACCAATAACGATTGGGACAAAAACACCCGAAATTTTATCAGCTAATTGTGCAATCGGCGCTTTTGAGCCTTGCGCATCTTCCACTAATTGAATGATTTGGGCAAGGGCCGTCTCTTTTCCCACTTTTGTCGCCTTGAATTGAAAGCTGCCATTTTTATTGATGCTAGCACCAATTACTGCATCACCGACTTTCTTTTCAACAGGCAAACTTTCGCCCGTTAACATGGCTTCATCCACAGAACTACTGCCTGAAACAATCACTCCATCAACAGGGATTTTATCTCCTGGGCGAACAATCACAATGTCATCCAACTGAACAGCATCAACTGGCACTTCAATTTCTGCGCCATCACGTAAAATATGAGCAGTTTTCGGCGCTAAACCCATTAATTTTTTTATCGCATCTGAGGTTTTCCCTTTTGAAACAGCTTCGAAATATTTTCCTAATGTAATTAAGGTTAAAATAACACCCGCTGATTCATAATAAAGAGCCATTGTAAAACTTGTGTCTCCTAAAAATATCATGACTGTGCCATATAAACTATACACAAAAGCAGCACTGGTTCCTAAAGCTACCAAAGAAAACATATTCGGATGCCCTTTAAATAATGCTTTAAAACCGACTGTGAAAAATTCTCTGCCGACATATAGGACGGGTAACGTCAAAATCAATTGAACCATTGCAAAGGTCGTCGCATGTGTCATTGGATTCAAAAAATCCGGCAATGGTAAGCCTACCATATGTCCCATCGCAATATAAAGAAGGGGTACTGTAAACACCGCTGAGATCCAAAAACGTTGCCACATCTCAGCAATATGTTTTTGTTTCTTTTCACGATCTTGGTCCGCTGTTGCACCTGCAGCGACTTCTTCTGTCGCTTGATAACCTGCATCCGTAACTGCTTTGATAATTTCAGCACTCGTTACTTGATGGTCGTCATAACTAACCACCAGTTTTTCCGTGGCTAAATTAACAATCGCTTGTTGAACACCAGATAATTGGTTCACAGCTTTTTCAATCGTTTGGGCACAGGAAGCACAACTCATTCCTTCAATCGCAAACGTTCGTTGCTGAGCTGGGCTAATCGCCTTGTAGCCAGCATCTGACACAGCTTCCTTAATTTCTTCTTCTGTGACTTCCGTCTGATCATACGTGACACTTAATTTTTCCGTAGCTAAATTGACACTTGCCTTTGCCATCCCAGGTAACTTCGCCGTAGCCTTTTCAATCGTTTGGGCACAGGAAGCACAGCTCATCCCTTCAATATCAAACGTTTTACTTTCCATTTTTTTCACTCCTTTTTAAATTAAATGACATTGGCATTGACCAGGAATACAGTTGCAAGGGACGGATTCAACCGCCGTCTTGCGCTTCTCTTTCAAGAGTTCCTCTAATCGATCCAAATCGTCATAACTCAACTGACTCTCTGTTAAAATTGTTTCTACCACGGAACCAACTTTACGGCTGCACACCTTAGCTAAAAGTTCGTCTGCCACCGTTTCAACGCTCCGACGTTCTTCTACTAGCGGATAATAAATATATTTATTGCCTGCTTTCTCCGTTCCAACTAACCCTTTATCTGTTAAACGACTTAGTAACGTCTTGACGGTCGTTGATTTCCATTCTTTCTTCTCATTTAAAAGTGTATGCACTTCACGACTCGTGGTCTTGCCTTGGGTCCAAATAACCCGCATGACTTCCCACTCTGCATCAGTAATTGTCGCTAATTTATCTTTTGCCATACTCGTTAAATTCCTCCTTCATCAATAAAAAAAGAGTTCAAGGTTGTCGACTACAAATGTAGTCGTTTATCTTGAACTCATCATATAGCTATTTTATTTTTTTGTCAACAACTTCTGCTCATCTTTTTTTATTGCAACGCAGATTCTTGTTTTTTAACAAAGTATTTCAATAAGAACGGTGCAACTAAGGTCGTTAAGATAATTACCACAATCATGCTCGTATAATACGCTTCTGAAAGTAATTTAGATTGGTAGCCAATTTGCGCAATGATTAATGCCATTTCCCCACGCGAAACCATCCCAGCACCGACCATTAAAGAACTTGTATTGGAGAAACCAACCATTTTCGCTCCCCAGGCGCCGCCCAGTAATTTCGTTAAAATCGCCATAATCGTCATTACCAAAATAAAAGGTAAATCTTTTCCTAACGTGTTAAATGTCACTGATAAGCCAATGCTGGCAAAGAAGACGGGAATAAACACGGCATAGCCAATAGCTTCAATATTGAAATCAATTTCTGTTTTTGCATCCGTTTGTCCCACAGCAATCCCTGCAAAAAAGGCACCTACGACAGAACTTAAACCAACTAAATCAGCCAAATAAGCCATGCCCAAACAGATAATCAATGACATGATAATCACAGACGACCCAATGTTCATTTTTTGACTTAAACGTAGTAAATAGGGAGCGATAAAGCGGACCAAAAAGAAAATCCCAATAAAGAATAAGCCTTGTTCAATTAACTTAACAATAAAGCTGACTTCTGTATTGCCGCCTGTACTTGCACCAATCATGCCGACAGCGACACTTAAAATAATCACGACCACGATATCGTCAACGACGGAAGCCCCAAGAATCGTTGCACCTTCTTTACTACTTAAAACATTCAACTCTCTTAATACTTCTACTGAAATGCTGACCGACGTTGCTGCTAAAACTAACCCAAGGAAAAAAGCTTCTTTCCAAGAAAAAGCAAACAGCTGACCAATCAACATAGTAAAACCAACCGGTAAAACGATCCCCAAAATAGCGACCATGACACTAGGTTTCGCATATTTTTTCAATAATTCCAATTCACATTCCATTCCAGCAATAAACATCAGCATAATGACACCAATTTCTGAAAAGTCATGCACAAACACATCTTGATGCACAATATTTAACATCGCTGGACCTAACACAATCCCTACTAGCAATTGCCCAATTACTGCAGGAATTCCTACTCTTTTACAAGCAACACCTGCTAAAGTCGTTGTAATTAAAATCAAACATAAAATACCTAAAAATTCCATTCTATTTCCCTCTTTCTCTATTAACCAATCATCACTGATTCTTTTGGATATTGAACTTTCGACTGACTTTCCAAGCCTTTCTTAATTAATGACAATAACACCGTGTACACACCCACACGACCGACGAACATTAGAAAAATAATCACCAGTTTACCAAAAACAGTTAAATCTGGTGTTAACCCCATTGTTAAACCGACCGTTCCAAATGCAGAAATCACTTCAAAAACGATATACTCAATCCCGTTTTTTAAAGGTAATGTTTCTGTAAACGAGAGAATAACCGAAGCAGTTACACATAAAAAAGTTGCCAAGAAGAACAAAGTAAACGCTTGGAGCACTACTCGCTCAGGAATTGTGCGTTCATGGAATTCCACTCGCTGTTTCCCTTTAAAAATTGCACGAAATTGTAAAAATAACACACCAAACGTAGTGGTTTTCAAGCCGCCAGCGGTTGATCCTGAAGTGCCACCAATAAACATCCACAAAATCGTGACAATCAGGCCTGGATTACTCATTTTCAAATAATCAACTGAATAAAAGCCAGCCGTTCTTGGTGTAACCGACAAGAACCAACTGTTGACAAGACGCTGCCAAAAAGACATGTCAGCTGGAAAATGGCGATATTCTGAAATGTAAAAAATAACGGTCCCTAAGACTAAAAAGGTGGCGGTCACCGTTAAAGCAAGGCGTGTATGAATACTAACACGGTGCTTAATTTTATTTTTATAGCCTTTAATCATTGCAAAAATATCGCGCCACACAATAAATCCTAAGCCACCAGCTATAATTAAAAAGCTAATGACTAGTAAAAGATAAGGCGAATTTTGATAAGGAACCATACTATCCCCTAGCAAATCAAAGCCAGCATTACAAAATGCCGAAACGGCATGGAAGAGACTAAAAAACATCCCTTTTTTCCACCCAAATGTTGGCACAAATTGAAAGGACAACAAGAAGGCTCCAAGTAATTGAATAATGGCCGCAAACTTCATAATATATTTCATTAAACGAAAAACTCCGGAAACTTCACTAACATTTAAAGCTTCTTGATACAACATCCGTACACTTAGTGACGCTTTTTTCCGTAGCAAACTAAAGAAAATCGTGGCAACGGTTAAAAAGCCTAAGCCGCCTAATTCAATCAAAATCATAATAATAACTTGCCCGATAGGACTCCAATGTTCCGCCGTATTCAAAGGCGAAAGCCCTGTAACACAGACGGCGGAAGTTGCCACGAAAAAAGCATCAATCCATTGCGTTTTTTGTCCAGCTTGTGCAGAAAAAGGCATCATTAATAAGATTGTGCCTACAACAATTAATAGAAAAAAGCCTAAGACAATTGTTTGAACAGGTGAAATATACAACCTTCTTTTGATCTGATGTTTCATTTTTTTCTCCTCTACCATTTCTTTGTCAATCAAAAACAACACAAACGGCTAGACAACTGTTGCTTTGTTCCTCTCGCCCTATGAGAAACTCAAAACCTTGAAAGCAACTTGCCCAACCGAATAATTATTTTTTAATTTTTGTTTTCACGTTGATAAATCGAATAAACCAACTCATTTTTTTGATAAACCTGTTTTAAACGAACTGGGATTGATTGAGCCATTGTCTCGTATAGAGCAATGCCCTCACCCAGAAACAGTGGTATTGTCGTCAAAATGAAGGTATCAATTAAATCAGCTGCCAAAAGCGGTTGAACCACTTTTGGGCCTCCAACAATCCAAATTCCCGCGCCGTCTTCTTCTTTGAGACGACGAATTAATGTGACTGGATCTTCCTTGGTAAAAGTTCTTGAAGCAGTTGATGGTTCTGGATGAGAGGTAATGATATAAGAATGCTTGTCTTCATAAAAATACACATCTGGGGACAATTCTTGTGTCACTTGATCATAAGTAGTCCGCCCCATTACCACAGTGTCTATTTTTTCATACATTTCATCGTAACTACGATCTTCTTCATCGCCACGAATATTCTCTTCTAACCAAGCAACACCGCCCGCTTTGTCCGCAATGAAACCATCAATACTCGCTGCAATAAATAAAATTACTTCCCGTGCCACATCAACGCCTCCTTTTCTCTTCTTATCTATTTTAGCTTGTTTTCTCAAAAAACTCTAGGGGTGCGCATTGTTATTTTTAAAAGAAAAAAGAGAAAAACTAGGATAATTGGGCTACTTTTTGTAAAATAGGAAATAAGAAACTTTTTATTGAGTTATTTTACATTTTTTTCAAGAAAAATAAGAATTGGTTTATTTGATTTACACAAAAAAATAACATATTCAGTTTTTATATAAAGGAGGATTACTTTGTTTGATTTAGAGAAGGTTCAGACCTTGAATGAATTAGAAATGCTCGTTTACCATTATGTATTGGAACACCTGCACCAAATCCCTCAACAGACCATTCGCCAACTGGCTACTTCCTGTCATGTCTCCACCTCAACGATTCTACGATTTTGTAACAAAATGGGCTATGCTGGTTTTTCCGAATTAAAATATGCAGTGAAAGAAGAAGCCAAACAAACACAAACGTTTGAAAATTTTTATGATACCACAGTTCACGTCGATGCTTTTTTAAAAAAATTAAACCAAGAAACCTATTACGAAATGCTTCGTCCAGCAATTCAAATGATTGTTCAAGCACGTCACGTTGCCTTTACTGGCATTGGTACTAGCGGAATTTTAGGTAGTTATGGCAGTCGTTATTTTGCCAACTTAAATATCAATTCTTACAGTATTGCTGACCCCTTTACGCCTATCCCCAAGCGCGGATTTGAAAATACATTAGCCTTGATTCTGTCTGTATCTGGGGAAACCAATGAAATGATTAAACAAATGACCGATTTTAAAACAGCTGGTGCCAAAGTGCTAAGCATTACCAACAATCAACATTCAACTATTGCCCGCTTGGCTGACTACAACATCTCCTATTATATGCCCGACGAACGTTCTCCATTTGCAGATAAATCAGTTAATACAACCACTCAAATCCCTGTCATTGCTTTAATTGAACTCCTAGCTCATCAAGCAAGTCAACTTTTAAAGGAACTAGATGAAACACCTTTCTAGTTGTTTTTCAAAAAAGCTCATGCTGTCTAAAACAGCATGAGCTTTTTTGTTTTTTTTCTTGGTACATGTTTCTCATTCAAGCAAAAGTCTATTTTTTCTTCAAATAAGCTTATATAGTAAATATGTAAACGGATACATTTGCATTTATATTATTCTTCAAAGGAGAGATTTTTATGAACGAATGGATTAACGAGAAATTATTACCTCCAGTACTAAAATTCGTCAATACCAAAGCAATTACTGCCTTACGGAACGGGATGCTTTACACGATGCCTTTTACCATTGTTGGTTCCGTGTTTCTTCTATTAGCGAATTTCCCAGTTACAGCTATTTCTGAATGGGTTAACGCAAGTGGTCTGGCTGTTTATTTCAATCAAGCATATGGTGCATCTTTTGCGATTATGTCGTTATTTGCGGTCATCGGTATTGCCTACTCGTATGTAAAAAGCGAGGGATTTGAAGGCCTCCCAGCGGGCATGATTGCCATGGTGGTTTTCATTTTGTTTATGTCATCTGAAGTCAAAGATGCGGTTTCTGGCGCAGTAGTTGGCAATGTCATCAACAAAGATTGGACAGCTGGCAAAGGGATGATTACAGCTATTATTGTTGGTTTGTTAGTCGGCGTTGTATATAGTTGGTTTTTACGTCATGATATTCGTATCAAATTACCAGAAGCTGTACCAGAAAATGTGGCCAATTCCTTTACTGCGTTAATTCCTGCCAGCGTCATTGTAACTGGTGCAATGCTAATTTTCATTCTTCTAGATAAAGTCTTCAATACGACATTCTTTGACTTTATTTACGAAGTGCTACAATCACCACTTCAAGGAGTCACAGATTCACTAGGTGGCGCATTACTATTAGGTTTTGTCATTCCGCTCTTTTGGTTTTTCGGTGTTCACGGGTCAACAATCGTTGGCGGCATCATGGGTCCTATTTTACAAGCAAACTCTTTAGAAAACACCGAAATTTTGAAATCTGGAAAAGACTTAACACTGGCTAATGGTGGCCATATTGTTACACAACAATTTTTAGATCAATTTTTAACGGTCACTGGTGCGGGCATGACAATCGGGTTAGTCGTGTTCATGGTTTTCTTTGCCAAATCAGCTCAGTTTAAGCAATTAGGTCGGCTTTCAATTGGGCCAGCTGTTTTCAATATTAACGAGCCAATTGTCTTTGCTACACCTATCGTGATGAACCCAATCATGGCTGTGCCATTCATTATCACACCGATTGTTTCTTCTGTTGTGACATATTTTGCCTTGTACACAGGACTGGTTCCTCTCTTTACTGCGGTACAAGTTCCCTGGACTACTCCTCCAATCATTTCTGGACTTTTAGTTGGTGGTTGGCAAGCAGCGTTGCTTCAAGTAGTGGTACTGACGATGAGTTTCTTTATCTATTTACCGTTTGCTAAAAAAATGGATGCACTTAACTACGCAGAAGAAACCAATCAACCGATTACTGAAGAAACCCTTGAAAAAGTCGAAGCACAAAACGTATAAAAATTTGAACAAAGGACTGAAACGATATGTCAATTTTGAAAAATGATTTTCTTTGGGGCGGCGCTGTCGCTGCTCATCAATTAGAAGGAGGCTGGGACCAAGGCGGTAAAGGGGTGAGCGTGGCGGATGTAATGACTGCCGGTGCACATGGCGTCCCTCGTAAAATTACCGCAGGCGTTTTACCAGATGAACACTATCCTAACCATGAAGCGATTGATTTTTACCATCGCTATCAAGAAGATATTCAACTATTCAAAGAACTTGGTTTAAATTGTTTCCGAACCTCTATTGCTTGGACACGAATTTTTCCTAACGGAGATGAAGAAACGCCCAATGAAGAAGGCCTTCGTTTTTATGATGCACTTTTTGACGAGTGTTTGAAAAATGGCATTGAGCCAGTCGTGACACTGTCTCACTTTGAAATGCCTTATCATTTAGTCACAAAATATGGCGGCTTTCGCAATCGCCAGGTCATTGATTTTTTTGTCAAATTTGCTGAAGTCTGTTTCACTCGTTACCAGAAAAAAGTCAAATATTGGATGACCTTTAACGAAATTAACAACCAAGCCAATTATGAAGAAGATTTTGCACCTTTTACTAACTCTGGTATTGCTTACCAGGAAGGAGAAGACCGCGAAGCAATTATGTATCAGGCTGCTCATTATGAACTAGTCGCTAGCGCACGTGCAGTGAAAATTGGCCACGCTATCAATCCCGACTTCCAAATTGGCTGTATGATTGCGATGGTGCCTATTTATCCTTATTCTTGTAATCCTGAGGATATGATGATGAGTGTTAGCGCAATGCAAAAACGTTATTGGTTTACCGATGTTCATGTCCGCGGTCATTATCCAAGTGCAATTCAATGCTATTTGAAACGAAAAAACATTTCATTAGATGTCACAGAAGAAGATTTAACTGATTTGGCTAATGGCTGTGTTGATTATATTGGCTTTAGCTATTACATGTCGTTTGCTGTGAAAGGTGCAGAAAAGGCCCCTACTTTTGACTACAATGAAGCAAAAGGCTTGGTGCGAAATCCTTATATAGCAACATCTGATTGGGGCTGGCAAATCGATCCTATGGGCTTGCGCTATGCAATGAATTGGTTCAATGATCGGTATGAATTACCACTCTTTATTGTTGAAAATGGCTTTGGTGCTATTGATGAGCTAGAATCAGACGGAACGATTAACGACACTTACCGAATCGCTTATTTACGTGAACATATTGAGATGATGAAAGAAGCCGTTGCGTATGACGGCATTGATTTGATGGGCTACACACCTTGGGGATTCATCGATTTAGTGAGCGCTAGTACAGGCGAAATGAAGAAACGGTATGGCTTCATTTATGTAGATAAAGACAACGATGGTCACGGAACGTTGGAGCGGCGAAAGAAAAAATCGTTTGCTTGGTATCAACAAGTGATTGCTACGAATGGGGAAGAATTATAAACAAAAGGCCTTCGTCTAAAGACGAGGGCCTTTTGTTTATGCTTGTAATCCCTTTTCTAAATCAGCCAATAAATCTTCGACTGCTTCAATTCCTACAGATAAACGAATGAGTCCATCTTTAATTCCCACAGCTTCACGATTTTCTTTGGGAATAGATGCGTGAGTCATAATGGCAGGTACTTCAATTAAACTTTCTACGCCACCTAAACTTTCCGCTAAAGTAAAAATTTCCAACGCTTCTACGAAAGGAACGACTTGCTCATCCTTGGCTAATTCAAAAGAAATCATGCCACTAAATCCCGACATCTGTTTTTGCGCAATTTCGTGACTAGGATGACTCGCTAATCCTGGATAATACACCGTTGCTACCGCTGGATGCGCTTCTAAAAATTCTGCGATTTTTTGAGCATTTTGGGCATGCGCTGCCATCCGGACGCCTAATGTTTTTAAACTACGTTGGACCAGCCAACTATCATGTGGTCCTAGAACAGCACCAATCGCATTTTGTAAAAAGGCAATCTTTTCTGCGCTTTCTGGATGATTCGTTACGACTAAACCAGAGACTACATCACTATGGCCCCCTAAATATTTTGTCCCGCTGTGAACGACAATATCAGCACCTAACGCTAACGGCCGTTGAAAATAAGGCGTCGCAAATGTATTATCGACAATAGTTAACAACTGATGTTTTTTAGCAAGCTTAGCTGCCGCTTCAATATCTGTAATTTTTAACAGTGGATTACTTGGCGTTTCCAAAAACAAGGCTTTTGTATTTGGCTGAATTGCGGCTTCAATTGTTGATAAGTCGCTGGCGTTTACAATCGTGTAGCTTAACCCATTTGCTACAAATACTTTATCCAATAAACGGAAACTCCCCCCATAGACATCGTCACCTAATAAAATATGATCTTCGGGTCCAAACATAGAAATGATTGCATGAATACTAGCTAAGCCTGAGCTGAACGCAAAGCCATGGCTCCCACCTTCTAACTCAGCAATTAAGGTTTCTAACGCGTGGCGTGTGGGATTACCTGAACGAGAATATTCATATTCTTTTGGCTGGCCCACGCCGTTTTGTTCAAAGGTTGACGTTTGATAAATAGGAACACTCACTGCACCTGTTGTTGTGTCTTTGCTAATGCCGCCATGAATTAATTTGGTATTGAATTTCATAAAAGGTTTCCTCCTAAGAATAAATATTTTTTGATAAATAACGGTCACTACCGTCAGGAAAAATAGTTACAATTGTGCTGCCTGCTGGTAAGCGGCGCGCCTCTCTTAATGCCGCCGCAAATGCTGCGCCGCTGGAGCTTCCCACCAGCAAAGCGCTTTTCTTGGCTAATTGTTTGACCCAGAAAAAACCATCCTCGTCTGAAATGGTATAAAAGCCGTCCACAGGAATCTGTTTAAGAAAAGGCGGCACGAACTCCACACCAATGCCTTCGATTTCATGTCCGTGTGCAGGTCCGCCATTTAAAATCGAACCTTCTGGCTCCACGCCCCATAATTGCGTCTTACTATTTTGTTCTTTGAGATATCTGCCAACACCTGCAAACGTTCCACCACTGCCTAAACCTGCGACAAAGCTAGTAATCTTTCCGCCTAAGTCTTGAACAATTTCAGGTCCTAATCCTTCGTAGTAAGCAGCAGGATTATCCGGATTTTCAAATTGTAACGGCACGTAACTATTAGGAATTTCCTTGGCTAAGTCTTGGGCACTAGTTATCGCTCCGACAATCCCTTGCTCTGTTGGCGAAGGGACAATTTTAGCACCTAACGCTTGCATCAGCTGTTGTTTTTCCTGACTAAATTTTTCTGGCACAACAAAGATTGTCTTGAGGCCCAGTTGACTGGCAGCTAATGCAAGTCCAATCCCTGTATTCCCCGCTGTCGGTTCAATAATTGTTGTGGCTTGATTTATCTTTCCCGTTTTCATTGCTTCTTTGAGAAGATGCACACCAAGCCGATCTTTGACACTGCCACCTGGATTCAAATATTCTAGTTTCGCATAAATTTTAGTGCCTTCTGGCATAGGATATTGTTCACTTGTAAATTCAAATAATGGTGTTGCTCCGATTGTGTCTAAAATTGACTGAGCAATCATAGCGAATTCCTCCTTCTAATACATGTACATAAAACAAAAAGGTGCTGATCGCATCAGCACCTTTTTTGTTTATTTCTGGTTGTCTAGATTCAGAGAGGAATCGTGTTAGGCAATTTTTCAGAAATAACGGAGGTTTTCCCCATCACAAAAGAGTATGCTGCACTATTTTGCACCATACAACAACAGCTTTCCGTTTCTAAAAAAGGGCTAGCTTGTTTTTTCGTCATGGTTGATTTCCTCCTTCGTCATGTGTTGACCAAACTATACCATTTCCCATTTTCTAGTGTCAACGATTCTAACGATTGCTATTTCCTATCACACCAATGGTTTTCTTATAGGCAAAAGAATTAATAGACCAAAAAAAAACAGAAGGCTAGCCTTCTGTTTTTCTGCTACTTATTTAGCACGTTTTAAATACGTACCTTCCGCAGTATTGATTTCTAATAATTCGTCTGCTTCAACAAAATCTGGAACGTTAACAACTAATCCTGTTTCCATTGTAGCAGGTTTACCAGAACCAGTTACTGTTGCGCCTTTGATTGAAGGTTGTGTTTCAGCAACACGTAAGATTACCGTTGTTGGTAAAGTTAAACCAATGACTTCTTCACCATAAAATTGAATTTTTACTTCCATATTTTCTAATAAATATTTTAATTCTTCTTCAATTAAAGCAGTTGGTACTTCATATTGTTCATATGTTTCTAAATCCATGAAAATAGCCATATCATCTTGGCTGTATAAATATTGAACCGGTTTTGTATCGATGTGCGCTTTTTTCACTTTTTCATCTGGGCGCATTGTTGTATCTGTTGTTGAACCCGTACGAACATCTTTTAATTTCATACGCATAACCGTGTTACCTTTACCTGGTTTGTGGTGGCTAGCTTCCATTACTTTAATTAATTTGCCGTCTTGCTCAAAAGTCATACCGGCTTTTAAATCGCTTGCTGCAATCATTGTAATTTCTCCTTTTCTCTGGTTAATTCTTCATTATTGTAGCAAATAACCTAGGATTAATCTAGGAAATCACGTATCTTTTTTAGAAGTTTATCACTCCCCAGACATTGAATTGGGAAATAAAACGAGTTTAACTTGCCTTTTTTCTTGAATTGCGTTAGAATTACCAAGCTTTCATCAATTATTTTCACTTTTTACATAGAAAAAATCAATCATTAAAGGGGGTGATGATATGATACGTCAAACGCTATCTTTATCAAAAACACATGAGGTTGTCTGTCACTAAACATACGTTGGTGAGACAAATTGCCTTTCAGCGTATGTACTCGGTCTATTTGAAAGGAATTTAAAATCATGAACCCAACTATTCAACCTTACCAATTTAACATAATTAAAGAACAAGTCGCTGTGTTACTAAATACCTATACGTCTGTTAACGATGCTACGACTGTCAAAACTGTCCAGGCCTTATGTGTCGAAAAAATCAATGGGTTATTTCCAGAAGAACACCCTGCTGTTACGATTTTGTTGGACAAAGTGATGGATCGTCGTTTAACACGCGCACGTGCTGAAAAATATTTAGACGAATTAAAAGAAACCGTGCTGCCCTTTAAGGAACCTTCAACACCACAAGTCACGAAAGTCTTTCGCAAAGTGAAAAAGTTAAAGATTCCTGAGTGGGAAAACATGGATTTACGGAACAATACCTATGTCGGTTGGAACGACGCTGGGACTCAGAAAAAATTTATCTTAGCTTATCGAGAAAATAAATTAATCGGCGTCCACGGCACCCTTTCACCCACCATTGTTAAAGGTGTTTGCTCCATCTGTCAAACAATCACGAATGTGTCTATGTTCCTAGCTACCACCAAATCAGGCGGCGACGGAACCTACACGAAAAAAGGCAATTACATTTGCCATGATAGCGACACCTGTAACCAACAATTAACACAACCTGAATATTTGGAAGCCTTTATGGAAAATGTTAAGGCTGTGAAATAACAAAAAAGAGCGTGGGACAAAAATCACTTTGGATTTTTGCTCCACGCTCAAAAACTGATAAACGGCGGGAACAGAACCAACTCCTTCGGAAATAAGCCGAAATTCTCCAAAAATTAAAGAGCAATTTTCGGAAATTTCTTCTTATTTCTCGGAGCTAAACGGTTCTGTCCCGACCTCTTTTTTGTTACATCTCTTTCAATTTCCCACGAAATTCTTCAATACTTTCATAACCTTTTGCTGCCATGATTTCTTGTAATTCTTTGGCTAGACGCGCAAAAACTTGTGGACCTTCTTGATGCAATTGTGTGCCAACTTGTACTAATGTCGCACCACATAAAAGATGCTCAAAAACATCTTTTCCACATGTAATACCGCCCGTTCCAATAATTTTGATTTCTGGTTTCAAACGTTGCGCAAACGCACGAACATTGGCTAACGCTGTTGGTTTGACATATTCGCCGCCCAGTCCACCGAAGCCTCCTTTTGGTTTAATGACCACTTCTTCCTTGTCACTGTCAATATATAAACCATTACCGATGCTATTAATACTATTCACGTAAACTAAAGGGAATTTATTTAAAATTTCAGCCATTGCGTCAAAATGTGCAATATCAAAAAATGGGGGTAATTTTACACCTAATGGTTTAGTAAAAAATTGGAAAACTTCTGTTAAAAGCTTTTCTGTTAATTCAAAATCATAAGCAATTTGCGGTTTACTAGGCAAATTGGGACAAGACAAATTAAATTCTGTCACTCCTGTGTATTCACTTTCTTGCACTTTTTTTAAAATAGCGATATTTTCCTCATAATTCATACCAGATACAGATAAAAAGCGTAACTCCTCAGGAAATTCCTTTTGACGTGCAATCTGATAATCTAAATAATAATCAATCCCTAAATTAGGCAAGCCCATTGAGTTAATACTTCCTAATGGTGTATCAAAATACCGTGGTTCCTCATTGCCCTGACGAGGATTAGGTGTTGCCGTCTTAGCGACAAAAGCACCTGCTTGAGAAGCCGCTAACTCGTCCATTTCCTTAATTGTCATACAATGAATACCTGATGCGTTCATTAACACATTCGCCAATTTATGTCCCGAAAACTCTACTGAAATATCCAAAAGAAAAACCCTCCTGTAAATTGTTTTACTCATAAGCTTACCACCTTCACATAAGCTTTTTATGATTATAGCATGTTTTTTTGCGTTAGTGTTATTTATATAAATTTAAAAAGGAATAAGCCATTGTGACTTATTCCTTTTCTTAGGGAAACTAACGTATCCAAAATTGATTGATTCTTATCGTCCCACAATAAACGTCAATTCACATTCGCAGACCTTTTTATCTTCCACGTAAGCAGTCGCTTTGCCGATGCCGACAAAGTCACGTAATTTGACGATTTCAAAATGTAATTTCAAGACATCACCAGGGACCACTTTTTGACGGAATTTGGCTTTGTTAATACCGCCAATATAGGCCGTTTCACCTTCAAATTGATCCATTTTTAAGATTAAAATCGAACCTACTTGTGCCAATGCTTCAATAATCAAAACGCCTGGCATTGTTGGATTTCCAGGGAAATGTCCTTGGAAAAATTCTTCGTTAATTGTCACATTTTTTGTTGCAATAATCTTTTCATTTGGAATAATTTCATCCACATAATCAATATAACAAATCGGATAGCGATTAGGAATCATTTCCATAATTTCTGTTGCAGTCATTACTTTTTTCATACTAGTTTTCCTCCCATTTCTTCAAGCAAATTACACCATTATGGCCACCAAAGCCAAACGAATTACTAATTGTATAGTCCGCTGTAATGTCACGTGCACCTTCTGTGACATAATCTAAATCACAATCTGGATCAGCAACTTGGTAGCTTACTGTCGGATGAGCTTTTCCTTCTTGCAATGTTTGTACACAAGCAATCGCTTCGATACCGCCAGCCGCGCCCAATAAATGTCCAGTCATACTCTTTGTACTTGAAATTGGAATTTGCGATGCTCGCTCACCAAAGACACGCTTGATGGCCGTTGTTTCCGCAGCGTCATTCGCTGGGGTTGACGTACCATGAGCATTGATATACCCAATTTGTTCCGGCGTAATCCCTGCTTCTGCAATCGCCATTTCCATCGCAGCCGCCGCGCCACTACCGTCTTTTAAAGGAGCGGTCATGTGGCTAGCATCACAGTTGCTGCCATAGCCAACAATTTCGCCGTAGATAGTTGCGCCACGTTTCTGTGCATGCTCGAGTTCTTCTAAAACCAGCATTCCTGCGCCTTCACCCATCACAAAACCTTTTCGTTCTTTATCAAAAGGAATCGAAGCCCGAGTCGCATCTTCTGTTGTATTTAAAGCATTCAATGCTGCAAAGCCTGCAATCCCAATTTCACATACTGTGGCTTCTGTCCCCCCAGTTACCATCATGTCCGCTAAACCATATTTAATCGTGCGAAAAGCTTCACCAATCGCATTCGTCGCAGAAGCACAAGCAGTCACGATAGTTTGAGAAGGTCCTTTTGCACCTAAACGAATCGAAATATTTCCCGCTGCCATATTAGCAATTACCATGGGCACGAAAAATGGTGTTACGCGTTTTGCGCCTTTTTTATCCATTACCCGTACTTGGTCTTGTAAGGTAGTCATCCCACCAATCCCACTACCGACAATCACACCTAAACGAGTCGGGTCAATCGTTGCTTCTGTTAAACCACTCATTTCCCACGCTTCTAAAGCAGCGACCAAGCCATATTGAGAAAATAAGTCCATTCTTTTTTGCTCTTTGCGTTCTAAAACAGCACTTGGGTCAAACTCTTTCACTTCACCAGCCAAAGCTACCCCAGTATCTTCAGAATCAAATTTAGTAATTTTACCAATTCCTAGCTTGCCATCCACTAGATTATGCCAAAATTCTTTTACGGTATTGCCTAATGGTGTTACGGCACCCATGCCGGTTATGACCACTCTTTTCATACTGTACCTCCGAGTTTATTTTGATTATCAAACTATTATTTCATGCGGTTTCCAGCACTTTTTCTCAAAAAATAAGAAAAATAGTTTGACTTTCAAAGTATTTTGGTTAATAATTCAGACATCAGGAAAAATGTCTGTTTTTTTCAAGATTAGAAAATTGAGAAGATTTTGTTATCATTCTCACACAGATAATACCAGTTGAAATTTTATTCGTCAACTCAATAAATGTAACTTTTACATTTTGATGAAGAAAAGCCTATTCTATCAACAAAAATTTTTTATTAAAGGAGATTTTATATGTTTTTACAAAATAAGAATGTCGTCGTAATGGGTGTTGCCAACAAAAAAAGTATTGCTTGGGGCTGTGCAAAAGCATTAAAAGATCAAGGGGCCAATGTTATTTATACGTATCAAAACGAACGCATGAAAAAGCAAGTGGTTAAATTAGCAGATGAAAATGATTTGTTGGTGGAGTGCGATGTTGCTTCTGATGCGTCCATTCAAGCAGCCTTTGAAACAATTAAAAATGAAGTGGGCACGATCGATGGACTAGTCCATGCGATTGCTTTTGCCAAAAAAGAAGAATTGTCTGGAAACGTTAGTGACATCACTCGTGATGGTTTCCTATTAGCACAAGATATTAGTAGCTACTCTCTTTTAGCAGTCACTCATTATGCGAAACCTTTGTTAAATCCTGGTTCAGGAATTGTCACATTGACGTATTTAGGTTCCGAACGTGCGATTCCTAACTATAATATGATGGGGATTGCTAAAGCATCTTTAGAAACTGCCGTGAAATATCTAGCTTTTGAATTAGCTGCAGATAAAATTCGTGTCAACGGAATCTCCGCAGGAGCGATTAAAACATTGGCTGTGACTGGTGTAAAAGACTACGATCAATTGATTAGTATTTCTAATGAGCGGACACCAGATAAAACAGGTGTAACCATTGAAGAAGTCGGAAACACTTGTGCCTTTTTAGTCAGTGAACTAGCTAGTGGTGTGGTCGGTGACATCATTTATGTCGATAAAGGCGTTCACTTAACTTAATCATTTTTTGTCTTTATTTCTATTTATACATTAAAAAACAGAAATTGGACAATCTCTTTCACTCATTGATTGTCCAATTTCTGTTCTATTTTTTACTTTATTCTATAATAAAATTGACAGTTTCAATTCCAAAAACAGTTGTTAGGATTTGATTAACTTGTTCAAAAAGTTTTGATAAATCTTCCAGTTTATTTTTAGATTGGATTTTTTCAGAACCGTTATCGTAGCTTAAATGATTGTACGCTTCTTTAAAGGTTACTGCTGTGTCTTCTTTTCGATAAAGGATATATTCGTCATCTAGCATATCCATTTGTAGCTCCTGTTTAAATCCATTTCTGGCAACAACAGCAGAAACTAGATGAGCAACTGTCAAGCCATCTAACGGAATGTCCACTCCATTCATTGCTAATGTGTAGACGGTATCTTCCACTAAACCACAGGCGTTACAACCACCACTGGTTAAATCTACTGTACTTGTTATAATTGCCTCTTGCATCGTTTCTTCCCCCATATTGTTTTTTAAAGTTATTCTTTCATTTGTTATTTACGAACGTAATTCACATCATAATCGTCAACTTCAATATAGATATAGATTTTTTTATCAGGCATTTTACTACGAATATCTCGTTCAATCGCATTCACAACATCAGGTGCATCTTCTTCCATTGGTTCTACCACATCAATTTTTGCCGCTACTAAAATTTCAGTTGGGCCTAAATGAACGGTTTTTACATCAATTAGTTTTTCAACATCCGCCCGATCAAATGCGGTTTTAATTTTTGCTAAATCTGTAGCGGTCACACTTTCTCCTATAATCAAACTATAAAATTCTTTCGCTAAGAAAATGGCTGCACACATTAATAGTAAACCAATCAGTAAACCACTGATAGCATCAAATGCAGCAATCCCAGTTACCATTGTTAAAAGGGTTCCCACCAAAGCTAAACACAAACCAATAACCGCACAAAAGTCTTCCGTAAAAATAATTAAAATTTCACTGTGACGACTTTCTCGCAAAAATTTTAAGAGCGATAACTTCTCTGTATTCAATTCTTTGATTTCTTTCATCGCTACACGCAAAGAGCTACCTTCCACAAGCAAACCAAAAATTAAAATACCAATGACAATAGCCACATTTTCTACTTCATGAGAGGGATGCAGTAACTTCTGAATAGCCTCCATTACGCCTAACGCGCCCCCACCAAAAAAGAGCATCGTTGCAACAATTGTACTAAAAAAGTATTTTGCACGGCCTTCTCCAAATTGATGTAACGCACTTTGTCCACGAGAAGCGCGCTTATTCCCAAAAAGTAATAACACCTGATTACTACAGTCCACGACACTGTGGATACTTTCATTCATCATAGCGGTACTACCACTTAAAGCAAAACCAACAAATTTACTAATCGCTACTAAAATATTCGCAATCAGTGCGGCAATAACTGCAAACATGCCACTCGATTTTTTTGTCTCCATAATTACCTCCTATATGTAACGTAAAACTAAGATAAACCACCCGTTTATTCATCCATCATTTTACCACTTCTGAGGTATTTGTAAAAAAGAGTTCTCTTAAAATTCAAAAAGAAATGTACTGACTGTTTTAGTTGGCCCTCATTTATCGGTGTCCATCCCACTCTTGATAAAATTCCTCCAGATAAAGTTCCATAAATTGATGACGCTTTTCCGCCAATAAGCGACCATAATTTGTATTGATTTGTTCCTTTAACTTTAAAAGTTTCTCATAAAAATGCATAATAGCAGTATCTTCCCCATTCCGGTATTCTTCTTGGGTTAACTGTTCACGAGGTTGTTTGTGAGGATCGTGAATTAAACGGCCTTTATTTCCCGAATAAGCCATCACCCGTGCAATTCCAATTGCGCCGATGGCATCTAGTCGATCCGCATCCTGGACCACTTTTCCTTCTAATGTAGTAACTGTTTTCCCAGTATTTCCTCCTTTAAAGGACATATTAGCAATAATGGAAAGGATGTGATTCGTTTGCTCTGTTGATACGTTATTTGCTTCCAACCATTGTTGCACCTTTAGTAAGCCAGCCTCTTCACTTTCGTTAAATTTTTCATCGCCAATATCATGTAACAATGCTGTTAATATACATAAAAATAAATTTGCTTGTTCTTTCTCTGCAATTGTTTTTGCTAATTGTGTCACTCGATAAATATGCCACCAGTCATGGCCACTTGCTTCGTTGGCTAATTCTTGTTGAACATAACGCGCTGCTGCTTGAATAATTGTTTGTTCTTCAAAACTAAGAGATTCATTTTCAAACATCCTAACACTCCTTTATTCTGGATTTAAAATTTCCACCTGGATAATCCCGCTAGCTTTCAGAAACATATTGGTGACAATCGGACCTACAAAAGAAAATCCTCTTTTTTTTAAGTCTTTTGCTACGTTATCTGACAAAAGCTGTGTGCGCGGGACTTGGTATGCTTCTTCATAAATAGATAAAACGGGGACGTTTTTTACAAATTGCCATAGATAATTGGCAAAACTGCCAAATTCTTCTTGTACTTTTAAAATTGCTTGCGCATTTTTAATGGTTGCTTCAATTTTGCGCCGATTGCGAATCATATCTGGATCAGCTACTATTCGATCGACTTCGTCAGGCAACAGCGCGGCAACTTTTTCCGGCTTCATTTGGCAAAAATTTTTCATGAATGCTACTTTTTTCCCTGCGGCTGCTTTCCAACTTAAACCAACTTGAAAAACACCCACCGTCAACAATAAAAACAGCAAATCATCCTCTCTTGTAGGTTTTCCCCATTGTTCTGTATACCATTGATAGTTGTTCATCGCCGCCTCCTTTTAAGACTGTTCAAATGTTAATAATGCTTGTTTCATTGCTAAACCACCACGGTAACCGGTTAATTGTCCCTTGCTGCCGATGACTCGATGGCAAGGAATGACCATTAATAAAGGATTTTTCCCAATCGCTGTGCCAACTGCTCGAACCGCACGTGGACGCCCAATTTTTTCTGAAATTTCTTGATAGGTCATTGTCTCACCATAAGGGATTTCTTGCAACGCCTGCCAAACTTCTTTTTGAAAGGGCGTTCCTTCTATGTCTATGGGGCAAGCAAACGTTGTCGAATGTTGGTTAAGATAACTTATTAATGCTTCTTTATAAGGCGCAGTTTTCTTTTCAGAAGCTTCTAATTGTGCTTGAGGGTACCAGTTTTTCAGCTCTTCTATCGATTGATTGGCTGAACCTACAAAAGCTAGTCCAGCGTCTGTCACACCAAGATAATAGTGATCGTTCTGCCATTCTTGTTGCGCATAATAAATTTTTTTTGCCATATTTCTACACTTCTTTCTCGTGTTTTTCTTATCTTCATTATAATTCTTTTGGCTTTCAAAATCTTGCGCTCCTATCACTTTTTACTTGTTTTTATTAGGGATTCTTTTACAATGAAGAAAACGGGAGGTGTGCTTACAATGAAAACAACGTATCGACTTACTCAGAAACGTTGGGAAGCCATTCAAAATAATAATACGCAATTTGATGGTGATTTTTTTTATGGTGTGACCACAACTAAAATTTTTTGTCGTCCTTCGTGCCCTTCCCGTGTGCCCAATAAGAACCACGTTCTGATCTTCAAAACGGCTCAGGAAGCTTTAACACTTGGTTTTCGTCCATGTAAAAGATGTCAACCAACCGGGCAAGTCGTTCCTAACGAGGAATGGGTTGCTCAAATTAAGCAATTTATTGATCGGCATTCAGCGGAACCTTTAAGTTTAGACTATTTAGCGCAAACCTGCCACGGTAGTCCCTTTCATTTGCAGCGAACCTTTAAGGAACAGACGAAACAAACCCCATTAGCTTATTTAACAAGTGTCCGAATTAGGCAAGCCCAAGAATTGCTTCTCCATTCACCCCTTACGATTCAACAAATCGCGAAAAAAGTTGGCTTCCAAACCGCAGCATATTTTGCCACCACTTTTAAAAAAGAAACAGGCGTAACCCCCTCTGTTTATCGCAGTAAAAATGAGCCGAAAAAATAACATTTCGGCTCATCGGATTATTTATTGGGGCGTGATTGTAGCCATGCTACAATCAATTGACTGATTTCTGTTTGCTGTTGCTCATTAGAAATTGTCGCTTTGTTGTCTCCTTTTTGGACACCGTAATTACCAAACCCTGCATGGTTACCACCTTTGATAGATACATACTGCGTATCTTTTGGCAAAAACTGTTTGGCTTTTTGGTAGCTAGTCCAATTTAAAACACCATCGTTTGTGGCTGTTATTGACAGAACCGGCAGATCTTGCTTGTTTAGTGCACCTTTTTCGTCAGGATAGCTGGCTAAATAAATCATGCCTTTGATTCGTTGCTCATTTTCCGCTACAAAACGACTAGCCATCACACCACCCAGAGAATGCCCAGCCAAAACGAAGTTTTGTTGTGGATGATCCTTTATAATTTGTTCTGCAGCATTTGGTGCAAGAACCGCTAAATTCAAAGGAAAATGAACAACATAGACATCATAACCTTTCGTAGCAACTTCTTGCGCCCATTCACTATAACTAGCGGGCGCAACCAATGCACCTGGATAAAAAATCAGTGCTGTATCATTTTTTTGCCCGTTTGTATAATAATCATAGTTTTTTTCTTGCGTGGCACTTTGGCTTATTTTTAAGGCTGAATCGGTTGCTTGATACGTACTATTTTTAATAAAAATAGTCAGACCGATGACTAATACCGCTAAAAAAAGCCCGATTCCTAGGACAATTTTTTTCCAGCGTGATTTTGTTCTATTTTTCATCTCATTTCCTCCCAATGAAAAAATTCTTCTTTCTGATTCTACCTTTAATAAAAAAAGAACACAACAATAGGAGTTGGTGAAGCAACCCTTTTCTTGCTCCACCAACTCCTAACTAGACTGTTTCTCGATGCCTTAGATTATTTTGATTCTTTTTCGCCTGCTTCTAAGTAGCTGACATCATTGACTTTATCCAAAGTATATTCGCCATTTTTGTAATGAATTGTTGTGATACTAGCATTCTTTAAACCGCCTTCTGGGACTTTAAAATCATCAAATAAAGTTGCTAACAACGCTGAAATACTCAAGCCATGAGAGACCACTAAAACATTGCCATTCCCGGGATTGGCTGATTCTGTGGCAACAATTTTATCTAAGCCTTTTTTTAAACGTTTGGTAATTGTAGCATAGTCTTCTGCAGGCCAGTTATTCTTGCTTTCCTCGCGCTGTTGATCCAGTTTAGCTACACTGTTGGCAAAAGATTCAGGGGTCATGTTTTTCATAAATTCTTCTAAGGAAACACCTTGATCATCAGCAATATCCTGCCACATTGTCTTGTTTAAATCCCCTTCATAGCTACCAAAATTAAATTCACGTAAATCTGGGTCCCGCACGACTTCAAGGTCTTTGCCTGCTTTATTTTGATCTAAAATAAGTTGAGCAGTTTGCAAGGCGCGGCCACTATCACTACTATATGCATTTTGAAAGGCAACATCTTTCAAACCAATCCCAGTTGCTGTCACAACTTTTTCACCTTCTGGTGTTAAGACCGCATCTGACCATCCTTGTACGCGGTCCGTCGTATTTAACATGGTTTTTCCATGGCGCACAATGTAAAGAGTTAGTTCTTCAGGTTTTGTCTCTTTTTCTTTTGTCGTTGCTTGCTGATTTTTACCACAACCAACCATTACTAAAATGGCCAGAAAAAGCATCCCCACAATCGTCAATCGTTTTTTCATTTTTTATTTCCCCTCATTTTCTACTCAGTTGTTAAGTTTTCACCATTACTAGCGATAACTTGTTTGTACCAATTAAATGATTTTTTCTTAGTTCGTTTCAAGGTTCCCTGACCTTCGTCATCCATGTCTACATAGATAAAGCCGTAACGTTTTTTCATTTCGCCAGTCCCTGCTGAAACTAAGTCAATACAACCCCATGGCGTATAACCAATTAAGTTAACCCCGTCTTCTTCTACTGCGGTTCTCATGGCTTCAATATGTTGTTTAAAATAATCAATGCGGTAATCGTCGACAATCGAGCCATCCTCTTGCAATGTGTCCACCGCGCCAAACCCGTTTTCAACCACAAACAATGGCATATTGTAACGATCTGACAACTGACACAATGAAATTCTTAACCCTAAAGGATCGACAGCCCAGCCCCATTCAGATTCTTGCAAATAAGGATTTTTAACCGCAGGCATTTGGTTGCCTCCGACATATTTTACTTCTTCGGGATAAGCAGTCGAAACGGTCGACATATAATAACTAAACCCGATATAATCAACTGTTCCTTTTTGAATAATCGCTAAATCCTCTGACTCCATTTGAATTGTCATTCCTTCACGCTCAAATTCTTTGAGCTTATGCGCTGGATAATAGCCCTTAGCCTGGACATCCATATAAAATTCTTGCTCTCGGTTAAATTGAACAGCTGCCATCACGTCCTCAGGTTTGCAGGACAAAGGATAACTTGGAATATAAGCCACCATCATACCAATCTGGAAATCTGGATTGATGGAATGTCCTAATTCAACTGCTTTCGCACTTGCTACAAATAGATGATGCGCTGCTTGATATTTACTTTGTTTATCATTATTGTGAATCCCAATTTGCGTCCAACTTCTTAAAAAATTAATTTCATTAAAAGTCATCCAATACTTCACTTTATCCTGATAACGCGTAAAAATGGTTTCGCAAAAGAAAACAAAGAAATCAATCACTTCACGATTTTTCCAACCATCATATTCATCGGCCAAATACATCGGAATATCAAAATGGTTAATCGTCACAACGGGCTCAATTCCATTGCGCAGCAAAGCATCAAAAACTTTATCATAAAAGGCTAAGCCTTCTTCATTAATCTCTTTTGTTCCATTTGGGCAAATCCGGCTCCAGGCGATAGACAGCCGAAAACATTTGAAACCCATTTCTGCAAATAAGGCGATATCTTCTTCGTAATGATGGTAAAAGTCCGTCGCTACATGACTAGGGTAGTATAACTCTTCATCGATATAACCAATCGCTCCTTCGGGTAATGCTTGATCGCGCGTACACGAAGCTTTTTGGCCCTCTTTAGTTAAATACGTAATCCGTCGCGGTTCTGTTTGACTACCACCAGTAATTGCATCTAATGTACTCAGACCTTTGCCTCCTGAAAGGTAGCCACCTTCATATTGGTTAGCAGCTGTTGCACCGCCCCATAAAAAATTTTCTGGAAATCCCATAAAATCCCTCTTTCCCTCTGTTTTTAGGCATCACAAAGAAACCATCAAGGGAATTGACACTGGCAGAAGAGTCCTTGTTTTTTCTACCAACGTCAAACGCCCTTTAATAGTTGCTAATTTTATTAATTACTTAAATCTTCACCATTTGTTGCGATTACTTTTTTGTACCAATCAAACGATTTCTTCTTGCTTCGTTTTAACGTACCATTTCCTTCGTTATCGCGATCCACATAGATAAAGCCATAGCGTTTTTTCATTTCACCTGTTCCAGCTGATACTAAATCAATACAGCCCCAAGTCGTATAGCCTAACAAGTCGACACCATCTTGTTCAACGGCATCTTTCATCGCTTGAATATGCGCCGCCAAATAATCGATACGATAATCATCGACTACATAACCATTTTCGTCTGGTGTATCTACCGCTCCTAAGCCATTTTCAACAATGAATAGTGGTTTTTGATAACGATCATATAAGTCATTCATCGTAATTCTCAAACCAAGTGGATCAATTTGCCAACCCCATTCACTGGCTTTTAGATAAGGATTTTTCACAGAGGCAAAGATGTTACCAGCTGTTTGTTCATTAATTTCTGGATCTGTTGATGTGACACGAGAAGAATAATAAGAGAACGAAATGAAGTCCACCGTATGTTCTTTTAAAAGTTCTTCGTCGCCTTCTTCCATTTCAATTTGAATACCTTTACGGGCCATTTCTTTTAAAGCATACGCAGGGTATTCCCCACGTGATTGGACATCAATAAAGAAATAATTTTCACGATCTGCTTGTCGAGCAGCGAAAACATCTTCTGGTTTACAAGTATAAGCGTAGTTGGAACCAGCCGCTAACATACAACCTACTTGGTTTTCAGGATCTACCTCATGAGCAATTTTTGTCGCAATTGCACTTGCTAGTAGTTCATGATGGGCCGCTTGGTATTTCACTTGTTCTTTGTTTTCGCCTTCTTCAAAGTATAGACCTGCTCCCATAAATGGTGCATGTAAAATCATATTAATTTCGTTAAATGTTAACCAATATTTGACTAATCCTTTATATCGGTTGAAAATTACACGACAAAGATTTTCATAGAAACCTACTAACTTACGACTACGCCAAGCGCCATATTCTTCCACTAAGTGCATTGGGCAGTCAAAGTGTGTAATCGTTACTAGTGGCTCAATCCCATATTTATGACATTCTTTGAATAAGTCTTCATAGAACTTCAAGCCTTCTTCATTCGGCTCTGTTTCATCTCCCATTGGAAAAATTCGACTCCAAGCAATGGATAAACGGTATGTTTTAAAACCCATTTCACCAAATAAGGCGATATCTTCTTTATAGCGATGATACATATCAATTGCCTCTTGTGCAGGATAGAAATGTTCTTCATCAAAGTTAAACATTTTCTTTTCACCAGTGATTACTGGAAAACGATCTGGACCCGTTGGCGCTAAATCGACGTTTGCCAAACCGCGTCCGCCTTCGTTATAGCCACCTTCACATTGATTGGCTGCTGTTGCGCCACCCCATAAAAAGTCTTTTCTAAATGCCATAAATTCTCTTCCTCCACATCTTTTTATATTAAAGCGGTCAGCAAATCATCACTTGTTGAAACTTCATTACTGCCGACTTCCAAAATATCTAAATAATCCGCTGTATTCGTCACAACGATTGGAATTTGTGTACTAAACCCAGCTTTTTTAATTCCTTCTAAATCAAAGGTTACTAATGTTTGACCTTTTTTCACGCGGTCACCTTGTTTTACAAAAGCTTCAAAGCCTTCGCCTTCTAATTGAACTGTATCAATCCCAATATGAATCAATAATTCTGTGCCGTTATCTGAAATCAAACCTAATGCATGTTTTGTTGGGAATAGTGTGACAATCGTTCCATCAAAGGGTGCAACCACTTTACCTTCCGTTGGTTCAATCACGACCCCATTTCCTAATGCTCCATTTGCAAAAGCAGGATCCTCTGCATTTTTTAAAGATAACACTCGTCCTTTGACTGGACTTGTAATATTTTCTTTTTTAATCGTTGTTTTATCAATAATCACTTCTTCCTCAACTGTATTGTCTTTCCAGAAGAAGAATGTTAGACCAAAACCAACGACCGCTGCAATGGCAATTGCAATAAAGGACTGGATCATCCCACTTGCATCATCACCATTGATAAAGTTTAGCACACCAAAAATTCCTAAACCACCCATTGTATAAGCTGTCACATTGTTGATCATCAAATATAAACCACCGACAGCGCCACCAATCATTGAATAAATAAATGGCCATTTTTTTGGTAAAGTGATTCCATAAATTGCTGGCTCTGTTACACCAAAAATACCAGAGATAATTGCTGGCGGACACAAAGCTTTTAACTTTTTATCTTTCAATTTGAAGAACATCGCTAAAACAACCGCTGTTTGCGCAAAACTAGCTGCAAATGATCCCGTTAATACTTGGCTTGAACCTTCTTGTGTCACTTGCATAATAGCTAATGGCACAACGCTCCAATGTAAACCAAAAATAACTAAGACTTGCCAGAAGAAACCAAGAATCAAACCATACAAAGCTGGTGAGAAACTCATTAATGCTGTAAAGCCAGCGCTTAATAAATCTGTTAGCATGCTAACGATTGGCCCAATTACTAAGAAACCAATTGGTAAGGCAATCAACAAGACGAAAAACGGTACTAAGAACGTTTGAACAACTTCTGGAATAATACGTTTAAACACTTTTTGAACTTGTGCCGCAAAAGCAATAATGAAGATGATTGGTACGACACTACTTGTATAGTTCGCACCGACCCAAGGAATCCCCATAAATGTATCATAGGCAGGTAAGCCGAATAAATTATACGGCGCTGCGGCTCCCGCACCCGCTGTTGTTTCAAAGGCCGTTTGTAATGCACTTCCTTGAATCGTTGGGTAACATAAAGCTGCGCCAATCACGATCCCTACCATTGGATGCAACCGGAATTTTTTAGCTGCTGTATAACCTAAAATAACTGGCATAAAGTAGAAAATTGCATCGCCAATCCCATTTAACATGGTATAAGTCCCTGACGTAGCCGTATAGAGCTTTAAGAAAACCAATAAGGCATTTAACCCTTTGACCATCCCAGCCGCTGCTAACGCCCCTAAAAAGGGTTGGAAACAACCACTTAAAATATCTATTAAGCGATCAAATAAATTCCCACTGGAAGCTTCTTCTTCACGTTCTCCTGACAAGCCTGCAATACTAACTACTTCTTCGTAAACGGCTGGAACATGGTTCCCAATAACGACTTGGTATTGTCCACCGCTTTTCATAACAGTTACCACACCGTCCATATTTTTTAAGACATCATCATTCGCTTGACTCTCATCTTTTAATTTAAAGCGAAGACGTGTGATACAATGTGTCAAACTATTAATATTCTCTTGCCCACCGACATTTTTTACAATTTTTTCTGCTAGTTCATGATATTTTCCCATCTTTTTTTCCTCCAAAAATTTATTTTCATTTGAAGGTTTAGCCAACTGAATGTCACTATCCAAAGTGGTGCGTTTATTGTTCCGTTGTTTGTACAATTCGTGCAATGTGAATCGTTAGGTACAAGCGTTCTTCATTTGAAACTTGATAGTCATAGTTCTCATTTAAATACAAGCTGATCTTTTCCACGCAACGATAGGCGTTGAGATATTTCTTTTTAATTACCGCATACAGTTCTTCATCATCATTTTCGACAACTTCACGTTGGTGTAATAAGCGATAACAGAAAAATTTTAAATGTGTGCTAAATCGATAAAAGTAGACAGAGTCTTCATCAAAACTTACCTTAAAATAGTATTTGACGATATTTGTAATCTCTTGCATCAACTTTGTCAATTCGTAAATATTACCGACTTCTTCCTCCATCTCCGCATTTACCAAGTGCAATGCGATAAAACCTGCCTCATCCGTTGACAATTCCATTCCTACGCGCTTTTGTACCATTTTTAAAGCATTTACTCCTACTTCGTACTCTTCAGGAAAAAAACGTTTAATATCCCATAATAATAAATTCTTAATTGCAATTCCTTGTTTTTTTCTTTCTAAAGCTGTGTACAAATGATCCGTCAGAGAAATATAAATGGTATCATTCAAACTCTTTTTCAACGTTGATTTTGCATAAACAATAATGTCATCCGAGAGTTTCATCATCTCTAAAGGAATATTTCCTAACAATTCTTGAAACTTAAGTGATGTTTCTTGATTGGCTAAATAAAAAACTTGATCGATACTTTCATCAGGAACCCAATCCCCAATGCGTTTCTTAAAAGCAATTCCTTTGCCCATAACAATTTGCTCTCGTTTATCATCATCTAATGTAATAACCACATTATTGTTTAAAATTTTGTGAATAATCAATGCCCCACCTCCTTTGTGTTTCGTTGAAAAAAGAAAAACCCAATTTCTTCAAAAAGAACGACACACCTGTCGCTTCATGAAAAAATTAGGTTTAGCTTGTCTTTAAACAATCACTATCCATCTATTTACTTATCCCTACATCCAAAGAATAACATATTTACAACAAATGTCAACGCTTTCAACGACATTTGTTTGTAATAAAAATAAAAAAAGCATACAAACAATGTTTGTATGCTTCACTATGACCCGTACGGGACTCGAACCCGTGTTACCGCCGTGAAAGGGCGGTGTCTTAACCGCTTGACCAACGGGCCATTTTATAAAATTATGGGCCTAAATGGACTCGAACCATCGACCTCACGCTTATCAGGCGTGCGCTCTAACCAGCTGAGCTATAGGCCCCAAATAAGAAAAAAGCGGGTGACGAGAATCGAACTCGCGACAACAGCTTGGAAGGCTGTGGTTTTACCACTAAACTACACCCGCA